>Ga0190284_1000498_pt1 | contig 22061 bp, 15 predicted proteins | sample 48691812_MG_FD_161668 | JGI IMG/M metagenome (GOLD analysis project Ga0190284, IMG submission 161668) | Hydrothermal vent microbial mat bacterial communities from Southern Trench, Guaymas Basin, Mexico - 4869-18-1-2_MG | ecosystem: Environmental > Aquatic > Marine > Hydrothermal vents >...
TCAACCTGTATCGCATGGGGCTGACCGGATTGGTGATCGGGCTCACGGCCTTGCCGCTCCTGCTGCTGATTTTTCTTTCGCCAACGGCCAAGCCCACTTATCCGCCGTACCACACTCCGTTTGTGATCCGGGTGTGTGAACTGCTCAAGCCGAACGAAATCATGTGCAGCGACATGCCCTGGGCTACGGCCTGGTACGGACAGCGCACCTCTATTCTGCTGCCCGAAACCATCGCTGATTACTACGAAATCAGCGACTACAAAAAATACATCAGTGCACTCTATATCACTACGCTCACGAAAGATAAACCGTTTGTTTCCGGCATTCTGGAGGGCCCGGAACAGAGCTGGATGCCGGTCATGCTGGGCCGTCTCCCGGAGGATTTTCAGCTGAATCAGGGTTTTGCGCTCAATAAACAGGATCAGATTTTTCTGACCGACAGCATCCGATGGGGTGCAGATCAGATGCAGAGGACGGAAGCGGACGGAGGGGCTGAAGAAGGGGCCGGAGAGGGCGGAGAACAAACCGAATAAAACCATGCGCATTGTTTTTTTTGGATCGGCACCGATCGGCTTTTCTCTACTGGAAGCTCTGCTTTCCTCTGCACAGGAGGAAGTCGTTGCTGTTGTGACTCAGCCCGACCGCCTGTCCGGACGCAAACTGCAGATCACACCCTGTCCGGTTAAAACGTTTACCGTCGAACGCGGTTTAGCCGTTTTATCGCCCGAAAAAGTTGGTTCAGAGGACAGCCTGAAACAGCTCGCTGCGCTGCACGCCGATCTTTTTGTCGTTGCAGCGTATGGACAGTACATTCCGAAGTCTGTCCGGATCCTTCCGCCTTCCGGCATCATCAATTTGCACCCCTCGCTGTTGCCAAAGTATCGCGGTGCGGCGCCAATTCAGCGGGCAATAGCCAATGGCGATACCATGACTGGCGCGACCATCGTGTATGTTAGCGAAAAAATGGATGCCGGCGACATCATTATACAGCGTGAGATGCCTATCGGCCCCGAGGACACTGCACTTGCCATGGAGCCGAAGCTGGCCGAACTGGGTGCCGAACTGCTGATGCAGGCGATTGAGCAGATCCGCTCCGGAACCGTGCAGGCCTGTCCGCAGGATGATTCCATGGCCACCGAGGCGCCTAAGCTGACCAAAGAAGAGGGGCTCATAGACTGGAACCTTCCGGCGGAAACACTGCGCAATCGCATTCGCGGGTTTCAGCCGTGGCCGGGGTGCTTTTGCAAAGGGCCGGACGGTCAGCGTCTGAAGGTGCTGGCCGCCAGTATTGAGGCGGCGGGGGGCGCACCCGGCGAAGTGCTCGATGTCGCGGGGGAGGGCCCTCTAGTGGCTGCCGGGGAGGGGTCGTTGCGGTTGACACAGGTGCAGCCGGCCGGGAAGCGGGCTATGGATGGGGCGGCGTATCTTCGGGGTTATCCACTGCAACCGGGAACTCATCTGGGGTGATGCCGCCGGCGCGAAGCCGTTCAGCAAGTTGTTCATTGTCCGGCGCCAGCTCCAGCGCTTTTTTCCAATGCTCGACGGCTGCGGAACGGTCATTCAGTTTCAGATACGTATCTCCCAGATGCTCCCAGACCGTCGGGTCGTCTTCGACCAGTATTCTGGCTTTTTGCAACTGTTCCAGTGCTTCGGTATAGCGGCCCTGCATGTAATAAATCCAGCCCAGCGTATCGAGAAAGGCACCATTTCCCGGCTCTTCGGCCAGCGCCTGCTGCACCAGCGTCAGCGCCATTTCCAGTTTTTCTCCGCGCTCGGCCCACATGTAGGCAATATAGTTGCGTGCGGCCGCGGCCGTGGTTTGATCCAGTTCAATGGCTTTGCGAAAAAGGGCCTCCGCTTCTTCAAACAGGCCGGTTCGCTCGTGCAGCGCGGCGTACTGATAATAGAAAAAGCCGCTCAGCAGATTGGTATGTCCGCCGCTTCGGGCCAGTGCCTCAAACCGTCCGGCATTGCGCAGGGCCTCTGCATAGTTTTTCTGATCGCTTTGCAGAACCGCCAGATAATAGAGGGCTTCCGGAATCTCCGGGCTTCGGTTGCAGAACGCCTGCAGCAGTTCGATGGCCGAGGGCGCAGAAACCGCTGTCTGACCGGTGAGCAGTGCCTGCATATAACTGTTCAGGAGTACCGGGTCGCTGGTGTACACCTCGGAAAGGGCCTCAGCCGCTTTTTCGAGATGACCGCTTTTCTGGGCGGCGATCAGGTAGTTGAAAATGAAAAACGGGTTGAGCAGCCGTTCCGGGTCGGTTGCACCGCTTCGAACCTGCTCCAGTTGCTCGTACGCCTCATCATAGAGCTCCTGCTGGAGCTTCAGGTAGCCGAGCACTGCGCGCAGTCGCGGGTCATCGGGATAATTACCCAGTCCGTTCCGGAGCACAGTTTCCGCTTCTTCCGTTTGCTTGCTATCCAGATAGAGTGCGCTCAATTGTGCGTAATAAAAAACATCCGGTTCCGGATTCTCCCGGATGAACCCGTCAAGATATTCGATTAAGAGGGTATGCTGCTCGGCCGGGATCTGTTCGGCAATGTATTGCAGCCAGCGTTCTGGATCGGTTCCGGTCTTTCGGGCCATCCGGTCATAGATATCCAGGGCGCGCTCGGGATTTCCGGCCTGAATGGTCAGTTCCAGAAGCTGGCGCGCAATCAGCAGGTCGCCGGGTGCCAGCTCATGGGCCTGCTCAAAGGCCGCCAGAGCCTTATCAGTTTGTTTTGCCGCCAGCCGTGCGTAACCCAGCTGCTGCCACCGGCGGGGATCGGAGGATTCAATTTCAAGGGCTTCCTCAAGCAGGGCAATGCCTTCCTCAATGGCGGCGACCGCTTGCGGAGTGTCCGGGATGTCGCGGGCGCGGTCCACATACAGCGTGCCCAGCAGGTTGAGCACATCGGGCTCTTTTCCGTGCTGTTCCAGCGCGGCTTCCAGCACCTGAATCGCCTCCGCTCTTTGTTCCTGTGCAATATAAAAGCGAGCCAAATAGAGGTGTGTTTTCACCTCCTGAGGGAACGCCGCCGTCGCTTGTTTAAAGGCTTCCTCCGCCTGAACGGGCTGATCGGCCAGGGCGAAGACCCGCGCCAGAAGCAGGCGCGGGGGCAGGGTGTGCGGGTGCCGTTTTCGAAGCTGTCGGGCCAGCCGGAGGGCCTCTTCAGGCTGATCCAGTTTCAGGGCCGTGGCGACGGCTGGACCGTAAAGGATTTCCGCATCGGGGTCGAGGCAGACGGCGGTCTGGAGGCGCTCCAGCGCGGCGGCGGAGTCGCCGTTAGCTTCGGCCAGCAACGCCTGACTGAAACACGCCAAGGCCTCAGCCTGCGCATCGGCGTTCAGACCGGGCTTTGAAAGGAGAGAGGCGCATCCTGCCGTAAATGCGAGCAGAGCAGGCAGCAGAATGCGCAGGATCCGGAAACAAAGAGTGCGGAAACACCGGATGGATCGAGCGCAGTTCATACCTCCATCATACCAGTATTCCATTATACGGCAGTCAAATTATTTCTTCTTATGGCGATCCGCGCGACGGCGTTTGCGCCGTTTGTGGTTCGACATCTTTTTCTTGCGCCATTTCTTAATGGTACCCATGTATCCGTTTCCTTTGTCCGATTATGCGACCACTTTATTCAGGCCGATTTCAATAATGCCCTCTGCGCCGGCGGCTTTGAGTTCGGGAATGATCTCCCGAACCACCGCCTCGTCCACCACGGTTTCCACCGCGTACCATCCGTTTTCGGACAGGCCGCTGACCGTCGGTGCGTGCAGAGCCGGCAGAAGCTTTTTGACCGCCTCGAGATTCTCGTTTTCCACATTCAGTTTGAGCAGAACTTTGTCGGCTGCGTTGAGTGCGGCTTTTAGGAGAAGCGCAATCCTTTCGAGCTTCGCGCGTTTCCAGTCGTCGGCCCAGGCTTCTTTGCTTGCGAAAAATTGTGTATAGGACTCCATCAGCGTGTCCACAATGCGCAGGTTGTGCGCCTTCAGCGAAGAACCGGTTTCGGTGATGTCGACAATCGCATCCACAAATTCAGGCACTTTGACTTCGGTGGCCCCCCAGGAAAATTCGACCTCGGCCTTCACACCGTTCTTTTCGAGCCAGCGCTCCACCAGGCTCACGCCCTCGGTGGCGATTCGCTTGCCTTCCAAATCCTTGACCGACTGGATGTCAGAGTTTTCCGGAACGGCCAGCACCCAGCGAACCGGACGTTTACTTACTTTGGAATAGACCATGTCGCAGATAATCTGAACATCGGAGTCGTTGGCGGCAATCCAGTCGAGGCCGGAAATACCCGCATCAAGCATGCCCTGTTCGACATAGCGGCTCATTTCCTGCGAGCGGAGCAGGCGGAGTTCAATCTCTTCATCGTCGATGGATGGAAAATAGGAGCGGGAGCTGCCGGAGATCGCGAACCCTGCCTTTTTGAAGAGGGCGTACGTTGACTCCTGCAGGCTGCCCTTCGGTAATCCTATAATCAGTTTCTTCATGCTCAAAAAGTGCCTTCCGTTTCTAAAATCGAAGCGTCGAACTATAGAGAAAAGCCCCCATAGCGTCTATGGCTATTTAGACCTTTTTTTTTTCAAGCATTAGAAAAACGGGCTGCCAGTTTCGACGTGTTGACGACTGTCAGAGTCTATTGACCCAGGTTACATGGCGAGTGCATTCCATATCAATGCGTTGGGTGTTTCCGCGTTCGATGATCTCTTCCGTGCTGTCTACATCATCTAGTTCCTCTGCAACCGGAATAAAGGTTTTGTTGTGCATGACGCCGGATTGAATCGCGTAGGCGGTGATTTTCGGTTTTTCCATCTTGCCGTGCGGAACCTCGAACTCCCACTCTTCCTCACCGGCAAAGCGTGTTCCGGATCCGTGATGGGGCAGGGTCAGGGTCGCGTAGCAGGGGTCGCCTTTTCCTCGATTATCGGTGAGCTCGACGATGACGCGGAGTTTAAATTTCGCATCGCAATGTCGGGTCCGATAGGTGTGGAAGCGGATTTGTTCAAACTTTTCACCATTATCCTTTGCGATGGTCTCATCTACAATGGTTCCAATTCGCACCTTGTTTTTCAACTCTTTCTTGAGAGCCTGGATTTCATCGGAGGGTTCCCCTCCCAGAGCGGTGAGGCAGGCGGTACAAAGAAGAGCTGTGAGCAGTTGGCGTTTCATGAATATCCCTTATCTTTTAAACTTCAAAAGCAGTTTGGTGACAATATAGGGGCGAAGAGACATAAACAAGGGAAAAGAAGGCGGAGCCGGAACCCAAATAAAGAAGTCTCCCTCGCGGAGGCATGAAGAACTCAACGCGTTGTGTCCTTTGAGCCTTCGTAATACTATCCACCCAAATCTTGTTTTTTTAACAAGGTTTATCTGGCAACCCATTCTTTAATAACAACTTAACAGATTTTTCGACAGAATCATTAAGAAGCTTATATACTCCGGCTGTTAAAATGATTCTGTCGACCATGATTTTGTCTAAATTCTCTTCTCTGTTTCTGTATTTCGAAGTTTTAACTTTTGGTTAGCGTTCGCCATTGGCGATTTTTTGGAGGGCTTCGGGGTAGGCGATGTGCTCCTGCTCGTGAATGCGGTTCATGAGCGTCTCTTCGGTGTCGCCAATCCGAACGGGAACTTTTTTCTGAACGATGACGGGGCCGGTGTCGATCCCTGCGTCGACAAAGTGGACGGTGCAACCGGTTTCTGAAACGCCGGCTTCGAGCGCCTGCTGTCCGGCTCCCAGTCCGGGGAAAGCCGGCAGCAGTGAAGGGTGGATGTTGACGATCCGTCCGGAGAAGGCGTTGAGCAGGCCGGGTTTGACGATGCGCATGAAACCGGCCAGCGCAATAAAGTCGCCGCCGTGTTCTGTAATGATTTGAATGGCACGCGCTTCGGCTTTGCCGTCGAGCTTGGTTTTGAAGGGGGCGCAGTCGAGGTAAATGGCGGGGTGGCCGAGTTTGCGTGCCCGTTCGAGGATATAGGCGTCTTCCACGTCGGAAATGACGCAGGCGATCCGCGCATCGAGCGTTCCTTTTTCTATCGCCTCTGCAATGGCCCGATAGTTTGATCCCGACCCCGAACCGAAAACCGCGATATTCAGCATAAAAATTCTCCCCGAAAAGTGAGCGGCTACTAAACGCCAGCCGGGGCAAAGATTCCAGCAGAAAGTGCTCTGGCAATAGGGCTGTGCTGCATCCCGGGAATGCTTTTTCAAGAAATGCTTTGGACAGCTTTTCAAATAATGTGATATAAAAAGCGTCCATCCAGCATACATGCTGGTTTGTACTGTGCCGATAGAATCAAAAGGGACGGTTTATGACACAAAACAGAAGGATTTACGGGGGGCGAGGGCTCAGGTCGAACAGGGTGATCTGGACCTTATTTTTCGCCCTGATTTTTTCTTTAGCCGGTCAGGCCCAGATAGAAAAAATGAGTGCAGATGAAATCCTGAAGGAGGCCAATCTTCTGTTGATGGAAGGGCAGGCGGTTGATGCGATTCCCTATCTTGAAAATTATTTAGAGCGAGCGAAGGATAGTGAAGATGCCCGGGTTCTTTCGATGGCGCAGGATGTACGCTTCAAACTCGGAACCGTCTATATTCAGCAGAAAAATCTATTCGCCGCCAACACACAACTTGAAACCTATACGCAGTTACGTCCGGCTCCAAAGTGGAATGAGGCGATGAAACTCCTTTCCACCGGCCTTTTTGAGGTGGGAGACTTTGAGGCGTGTGTTCGGGTAACGACCAATGCGCTGTCCGGTCTACCCGCCGACGTGCGCGCCAAACTGGAAGGCGATGCGGCGGAGGCTGCCGAGGAAGAGGCCAAGAGGATTGAGCGGAAAGATATTCCGTATGGGTATATAGAAAACGAGTACGGCGAGCTCGTGAAAAAACCTAAAGGCACGGAAGACGTCGTTGATGCCGACCCCTTTGCGTATACGGTTGCCGATCTGCTGGTGTTGAATATGACCCTCGGGAACGCCTACATTGAACTGGGGAGCGATGAACTGGCACTCGTTCCTTTTACGTATGTGATTGAACATACGGATAATAGCATCCACAAGGGGTACGCCATCATGCAGGTCGTTAACGGCTTGATCGAAAAGAAAGATTTTGAGGAGCTGACCCAGTGGATTCCGAAACTGTACCGAACCGATGCCCGCTATGACATCCGGGTGAATATGGCGTTGCTGAACGCGGCGATGGCGCTGTTCGAGGCCAAAGAGTACGACAGCGCACTTCCGCTGTATCGCATGATTCTCCCCCGCGAGGAGTTGATCAACTACCAGTCCGTGCGCATGTGGGAGATGAAGCTGGAAGCGGAGATGATTACACCGGATCAAGTTCCGGTAGAGTACCGGTCTCAAATGGATGAAACGCTTTTCGGGAAAAAGTACTCACTGGTTCCGGTGGAGGAATTCTGGTCTGAGCAGGAGCGCGACGACCCCGACTACAACAAACCTAAAGAGTTGCTGGAACTCGAAGCACTGGTGGAAGCCTTGAGAAATCTCCCCCCCTATGAACAGGAGGTTCTCTATCGAAGCGCCTACCTCTACGACGATGTGGATCGCCCATGGGAAGCGGTACGTTTTTTTGACCGGGTTCATCAGGCCGCACCCGAAAGCCTGATCGGCAAACGCTCTTTTTATGAACTCATTCGTGTCCTGCTCGATCCGCTCGAACAGCGGGCAGAGGCCGAAGAACGCGGCTTTGCTTATTTAGATGCGAACAACGCGGGGATGACTCCGCGTCAGATTGCTTATTTGCTGACCGGCTTCTATCAGAAGCATGATCTGATGCCGGACATCAAAACCCTGCTTCCGTATCTGGAGGGCTTTGAGCCCACCTCGGATCCGTCGATCCGGAAATATGATTGCGAACTATATTATATGCAGGCGGTGGCCGATCTGGTCATGCTGGAGTACAAAGTGGCACTCGCCGCTTTTCAGAAAGTACTCGATGAATTCCCGCAATCGCATCAGCAGGAGGGTGCCACCTATTGGCATGCGGCCACCCTCATGTTCCTGCAAGAGTACGAAGCGGCTCTTCCGGAACTTGAAGCTTACGTGAAAGTTTATCCGAATGGGGAGTGGATTGCCCCTGCGCTTTTCCAGAGCGGAACCTGCCTGTTTGGTCTGGAGCAGTATACCAACGCCTTTGATCGATTTACGGTTGTAATTGATACCTATCCGGACGCAAAGGTTTTCCCGGATGCGTGTAGCTTGCGCGGCGATATCTACGGCTCCTGGGGAGAACTTGATCTGGCCGTGGCGGACTACCGACAGGCGATTGCCAGTGCCCATACCCACGCTCAGGATAAATATGCAACCTTTCAGATGGCGGCCACCTTTGAGCTGGAGAATAAATTCGACCAGATTCTTCAGGTTGTGAACGACTATATGGATCGCCACGGTGATGATGCCGATATCGCGGAGGGTATTTTCTGGATCGGAAAAACCAAAGTCAATCAGGGGTTGATCGACGAGGCGGTACAGGCCTATTTCGATGCCATTGTTCAATATGGAGTCGATCTGGAGCAGGGCGGGGTCGATTCCATGATCGCCGAACTGGTCAACCTCGCTCGGGTCAAGATGACCGCAACGCAACGGGATCAATTGAAGAGCGACCTCTTTTCTGTTATTTCCGGCTCCGATTCCGAGACCCTTCAGTTGCGGATTCGAGCCATGATCGCGCAGATGAACGGTACAGAAATCGAACTCGGTAAACAACTGATTGCTGAACTTCCAGACCTTGGAAACGCCGCCCCGCCGGTCCTTTCGGTTATCGCCAAGGCCTCCTTCGAATTGGCGGACTACTCCCGTGCCGAAGAAATCCTCGATGTCTTTTCTGAAAAATTCGCCGAGTCCGAGTTTATGCGCCCCGCCTTCCGTCTGCGCGGTGTGGAACTGTTCCTGGCCGGAGACTATGACGAAGCGCTCAAGCTGATCGCCGATGCACAGGCTCGCTACGGCACCGATTACGATGCCGCATGGGCACAGTTGATGAAAGGGGAGATCTGCATCAAACAGGCTCGCTTTGATGCGGCACGCAGCAATTTGACAGCCGTGCTGAATGAGCGCAACTGGCGAGGGGTTTCTTACGCTGAGGCCACGTATCTCCTCGGGCAGGCGGAAGAGGCCGCCGGCAATCCGCTCAAGGCGCACGGCTGGTATCAACGGGTGTATGTGCAGTACAAAGGATACGATCAGGGGAAATGGGCGGCCGACGCCTACCTGGGCAGTGCGCGCTGTCTCAATCAACTTGGTTTAACCAATGATGCCCGAAACACATGGCGTGCCATGCTGTTTGACAAATACGTGAACACTCTTCCTCAGGCGGATCAGGCCAAACAGGCTTTAGGGGAGGAGGAAACTCTGGAGATTTCTCAAATGATTGCGGCGGGTATGAAAACCAACATCGCGGTCACCGTTGAACAGAAGGAAGGCGAATAATGAAGCGGATTTTCCTTTTTTGGATCGCAGGGGTTCTTCTGGCCTCTTCCGGGTTTTCTGCGGAAAACCCGAAAGCCGAGTTGTATAAAAAAGACGGAGGCGCCTGGCGGGTTTTCCTGATCAAAAACGGCGGGGATGAATTCACCATCCGGCTGGACAAATCGAAGGTGAACCGGACGATCCCGGTTGACGAGATTGAACGGATGAACATCCAGCATCCGGAGTACGATGAGGCTCTCATTCAGCAACGTTTTAATGCCGCCGATTACGCTTCTGTGATCACCGCACTCGAACCCGTTGTGGCTCCGGTTGCCGACTACATGGGGGTTCCCAACAATCTTCAGGATGCGTTTGGCCTTTTAATGAACGCATACTACTGGAACGGTGATCGCGCAAAAGCGCGTGCCGCCGCTCTGAAACTTAAAATCACGCAGGATCAGGCGTTGAAGCTTTCCGCGCTGAACATTCAGGCTCTTACCTCGCTGGCCACCGGGAACCTTACCGATGCCGAGGCCGTTTTGGGAGAGATTTCCGACCCCGCCGCGAAACTTTATCTGCGGGCCTGTCTTCAGCAGGCCAATCAGCAACCCGAGACCGCCATTCAAACTGCCGTGGAACTGATTGCAAACCATCCAAACGACATGCTCTGGATGCCGCTCACAGAGCTTCTCTGCGCGAATCTCTATCTCGACATGGGCAGAACCAACTCAGCCATTGCGACGGCGCGGCAGACCGAAAAATTTTATGCAGGAACAAGCATTGGAAAAGAGGCACAGGCTCTGCGGGAAACGCTTGAGAAATCAGAATGACGAAAAACCCAAAGACCTAAAGTAAAGAACCGCGAATGGATGTGAACGGGAAAAGAGTTTCGACAAAATCATGGACGACAGAATCATTTTTCCGCCCCGGCGGATCTGCCGGAGGCACGACAACACCCGAGCAAAGAAAAGCTCTTCATGAGTTTGTCACCAATAATTTTGTCGAAAACTGCTCCTGTTAAGTTGCTGGTTTTAGGTGTTTAGAAAATTAGATTAAGTTAAGAAAACGGAGGATCGGACGATGAAGAAAATGATGGTATGGATGAGCTTACTGGTGATGGCGGGCGGGGCGTTCGCGCAGGATGCCGCGGCGGCAGGTGCCGCACTGACCACCGAAAACGCCACCTTGTGGCAACTGATCAAAACGGGTGGAGTTACCATGTTTCCGCTGGGCATTCTCTCTTTTGCCATGGTGACGTTCATCATTCAGAACTTTATCTCCCTGAAGGAGAAAACCCTGCTGCACACGGAGATGATCCCCGAGCTGGTGGACATGATGCTTCAGAAAAAAGTGAAGGATGCGCTGATCTACTGCCGAAAAAGGCCTTCGATGTTCACCAACACCTTTGCCGCCGGCCTTGAGCGATGCATCAAAGGGGATGTAAACTTTACGAAAGTTCATGAAGCGGTCGAGGAAGCCTCGGTGGAGCAGACTACCCTGCTCATGAAGCCCATTGATTACCTCTCCATTATCGGAGCCACCTCTCCGATGCTCGGACTGCTCGGTACCGTCATGGGAATGATCAAAGCCTTCCAGACCATGGGTTCCCAGGGTATGGGCAAACCCGAAGTGCTCGCCGGAAATATCGGGGAAGCGCTGATCACCACCGCCACCGGTCTGATCATTGCGATCCCCGCCATGGCCTTCTACTTCTATTTTAAAAAGCGCTTCGACAAAACGCTGGCCACCCTCGGCCGCAACCTCGGGTATCTCTTCGATGCCCTCGAAACCGGCGAAAAACCGCTCACCTTTATGGATGTCGAAGCCCTCGAAACCCTGGAAGACTAAAAAAAAATATGGAGTGCGCAGGCTTGCCTGCGCTTTGTCCCCGAAGCTTGCTGAGGGAATGTAAAACAAAGGCGGCGGCAAGCCGCCGCAGTCCAAAACTAAAAATGAAGTTAAGAAAAAAAGAGAGTGAGGATGTCGCCGTCGATATGTCTCCGATGATCGATATGGTCTTCCTGCTGTTGATCTTTTTCATTGTCGCCTCCGCCGTGATCGACGAGAAAAAGCCCGTGGAAATTCCCGATGCGATCTACGCCAAAGTCCCGGAGGACGAAACCGGACGTTTTGAACTCACCGTTACCGAAGAGGGTGCTCTGTTTTATAAAATGGATCAGATTACGCTGGAGGAGTTAAAGGCGCTCCTGGAGCCGGAGTTGGAGTTTAATGAGGATCTTCGCATTGTCCTTCGGGCGGATGGCAACGTGCACTTTAAGGTCAACGAGGAGATCATGACCGCCTGCGCCGAGGTCGGCGCTAACGATCTGATTTTCTCGGCGTTTGAGGGCCAGTAGAGTGGTGGAAAGTAGAATGTGGAATGTAGGAAGAATTTGGACTGGATAACAGGATGGACAGGATTAGTTTTGGGTGCTTTTTGATCCCGTAAATCCTGTGATCCTGTCAAAAAAAAGCGGTTGAAACGGATTTGATAATTTGAACGAATAACCAATAACGAATAACCAAGCTTATGAGACTGAACAAACAAAATATGTCGGGGGAGCAGAAGGCGGAGCTACAGATCGCGCCGCTGATCGACGTGGTCTTCCTCCTGCTGATTTATTTCATGGTCACCGCCTCTCTCATTAAAAAAGAGGGCGATATCTCCTTCCTGCTTCCCGCCAACATCCCGCCAGAGCAGATTGTCGAACTCCCCATTGAGGTGCTGATCGAAATTCAAGCCGATGGAGTGGTGGAAGTCGAAGGCCGCCGCTTCGCCAATCAGAACCATCTACTCGAAGAACTGGTGATGCAGTTGAAGCAACTCAAGGCCATTGCGGAAGCCCAGAGCGCTCCGTTCTCGGTCAACCTGCTGCCCAACCCCGAAACCCTTCATGATCGCGTTATTGATGTAATGGATGCCTGCGCCGCCGCCGGCGTCAAAAATCTCTCCTTCAGCAAAAGTATTTAGGCGAAAGTTCGGCGATGAAAAAATTATTTAAAAAAACCAAGGGATTGATTCGGGGTACCTCCACCGCCGTGCTCTTGAGTATCGTGATTCATGCGGTTCTTTTCTTCGCCGCCGGCGTCTGGGTCGTCTTCAAAATTATTGACGCGCAGGAAGCCAAGTTTGTTCCACCGCCCCCGGTGGAGCGCCCGAAAATGCGGCTCAAAAAGCTGCGCGTCAAAGTGAAGCCTACCGCCAAACCTCGCAAAACCACCCAGCGCATCACCTCCGCCCGTAAAACCGCTGCCATGCCCGATATCCAACTTCCGAAAATGTCCGGTATGGGCGCGGGACTTGCGAGTATTGGCGGCTTCGAAATGATGGCCGATATGTCTAAAATGACAATTTTTGGCGGTGAACGTTCCATCGGAAACGATTTGGAAGGAACGTTATATCACCTGAAATGGGGGCGGGACGGGGAGAAGATTGATGCCATGGAATCAGCCCAATGGGCGGTCAGTGCGCCCTTCAGGGATGAGGTGAATAAGTTTTTGGCAAATGACTGGAATCCCGCCGTGTTTGCGAAGTACGATCGCTCCCCTCGCAAGCTGTACGCCTCTTATTTCATGCTTCCGATGTTTGCCTCCGATAAGGCGCTTCAAATTTATGGAATGCCCGAGGGTCGGGAAGCCGGACGCTACGTGATTCATTACAAGGGGGATATCGCCTATTCAAAAGGCGGGAAATTCCGTTTCTGGGCAACGGGGGATGACTTCTTGTTTATTCGAATAAACGGAAAGCTGATTCTGGATGCCCGAACGACGAAGGGGTTATCTGCCCCGCATTGGAATGCCCAATTTAAGACCCCCAACGGATGGAAAAGCAGCAGTAAAGAAAACATGAAACATCTGTTGGGTTCCTCAACTGCAAAAATCAGCGATTGGTTTGTTCTGGAACCCGGCAAGCCGGTCACCATGGAGGTGTTTATTGGCGAAGATATGGGCGGGCGAACCTCCTGCTTAATTAATGTCCAGGAATTTGGTGTGGAGTACCCGGAAAACGAATACGGAAGCCCCATCCTTCCCGCATTTAAGACCGCTCCGATGCCTCCGCATATTATTGATGAACTAGAATATCTTTCCATTCCGGGTGATAGCGACCTCTCCGGCGGTCCCATTTTTAATGCGTATTAGGATTTAAACTATGAAAAATCTGATTATTATCCTGAGCCTTTTTTTTCTGAGCCTTTCCGCATTCTCCGAAGTACGCATCTGGAACGATAAAAGCGGGAATTCCTATGAAGCTGAATATGTTCGGGAGCTTTTTGATAAGCTCACGCTGAAAACGACGGAGGGAAAAGAAGTTCGAGTTGCCGTCGAAGATCTTTCCGAACACGATCAAAAATATCTCCGCGTTATGGTTCCGCCAAATCTGAAAATCGATTTTTCCAAAAAAACATCGATTAAGGAAAAACCATATGAAATGGGGGATTTGGATAAAGATATCGTTACAATTTTATCCGCAAAGGTAAAAATTACGAAAGACAGCAAGCGTCCTTTTACTTCGGGATTAAAAGCCGAGCTTTTTTTGATCGGCGAAGAGGTGAAGGAAACCCAATACAAGATTTTGCTGAGCAAAACGGACAGCGATTTCCTTTTGCCGGAGAAAAAGGGGGAGTTTCATGAATTCAAAACGAAGCCAATTGAACTGCAGGTGTACACCGAGTACGATTATTCGCGTCGCGGCCCCGTATTTATCGGCTATCTGGTTGTCGTGACCGATAAACAAGGAAATACCGTTCAGGTCAAAACGAATCTCCCCTGGTTGGAAGACAAAATAGAAGAGTTACGATCTCTTTACATGCACGGTTCTGCTTCGAGGTATAGCCGCTACTTTGACAAAAAAACCGTTCAAAAACTAAAAGTCCCTCGGCCAACCGGCTATTTTAAACGCAATTGATAAGTATTGATTGAACGATGAAACTGCTGATTAAACCCCGCAATGAAACCGCACGTCAAATGTATGCCGATCACGGCCATTTTCACGACGGCGACGCCGGCCTCGACCTTTACGTGCTCGAAGACATCACCTTCGAACCGGGCGAAACCAAACTCATCAAGCTCGGCATTTCCTGCGAGCCAGACGACGGACGTGCCTACTACCTTTTCCCGCGCTCCAGCATCTCCAAAACGCCGCTACGTATGTCCAACTCCATTGGACTGATCGACGGCGGGTATCGCGGCGAAATCATGGCCTCGTGCGACAACATTAAGGATTTCACCTACACAGCCGAAAAGGGGCAGCGCCTTTTCCAACTCGTCGCCACCGACAGCTCACCCATTCATTATGAACTGGTTGAAGACCTCTCCGAAACCACGCGCGGTTCGGGCGGATTCGGCAGTACCGGGGCATAGGGGAATGGATTGTTGGAGTGGAGGATTGTTGGAGTATTAGGGTTAGAAGCTGTTCTTCCAAACATCCATTATTCCTGTATTCCACCATCCCAAATCTTAGAATGGTGAGCCGGCTGGGGCTCGAACCCAGGACCCTTTGATTAAAAGTCAAATGCTCTACCAACTGAGCTACCGGCCCGTAAAAAAACGGAAGCGGATAAGCTAATTCACACGGCACCTTTTGTCAAAAGCCAAACGGCTAAAACTTCCCGTTTCGTAGAAAAAGAGGAGGTTTTTGTTTTTCAGCATCCAGATATTGATAGGGAAGAGTTCTCCAGCGAATGAAAAAAAGCAGCGAATGGTGAGCGGGATGTTGATGAACCATTTCCTTCGGTCATTATTTCCTAACGGAAATTATGTTTTCGCTTCGCTCCAACGTGTTGCTTTTTATCATTCGTTGGAATGATTTTCCCGTCTCCTTCTTAAAGGATTTTATCCTTCATTATTTTGTCAACTCTTCCGATCTTGTGTATTATCTCCCCTAATGCGTTTTCTAAAATCAGCCCTGATTGTGTTGACCTGCTTTTCCGTTATCTTGGCGGCTTGGTGCTTTCTTACGGTTATAACCCGAACTGAAGAAGGTGTATCGGCATCTGCCGTCAGCGAACATGCGAAGCCCGAGGCGCCGATCTCCATTCCTTTAAATGCTGGATATTCGAAGCCGTTTCGGACGCAACAGGATAAGAACTCGGGGGACAATAAGTTGAATCCTGTGTCCTTCCCGGAGCGAGGGCAGGTGTGCGTAGACGACCTGGATGATGCGCTGATTCTGGATCGGCGGATAGCCGATATGGAGGATGGGAAAATTCAGAGACTCTTCCTCGTGAATGGCGGCGGGTCATATCCCTATCATCGCATTGAAGAAATCCTGCAATACGATGAAGAGAAGGGACAGTACGCCGTGGCATACCAGAGCATGACGGTCGCCGACCATTTTTTGGTGAAACTCCGGCCCGGCGAATCGCGGGAGCAACTGGAAAAGTTCAATGAACGGTTTAATGCCAGGATCATGTTGGATATGGGGTTTGCGAACAAATACATGGTGCAGTTACCAACGCTTTCTCTGGACGGAGTGCCGGATGCTATCGTGGCCTATCAGAGAGAAAAAGGTTGGATTGAGCGGGTGCATGCCGACTTTATCCATGCCCCGACAGCCATTCCAAACGATACCAACTGGAGTTCCCAGTGGGATAAACAGCGCATCGACTGCCCGGAAGCCTGGGGCTCGGAAACGGGAAGCACCGAGATCATCATCGCTATCATCGATACGGGGGTGGATATCGACCATCCTGATCTGGCCGCTCATCTCTGGCGAAACCCGGGCGAGGCGGGCGCACTGGCCACCAACGGGGTGGATGACGACGGCAACGGATATGTGGATGACTGGATTGGCTATGATTTTGGAAAAAACGACAACAATCCGGATGATAACGGGGATGAAGACTACGATGGAACCTTTTCGGAAAGTGGCCACGGAACCCATTGCGCCGGGATTGCGGGTGCAATCGGCAATAATTCGACCCATATAGCGGGTGTTTGCTGGAATGTCACCATCATGGCACTGAAACCGTTTGAATACATGTCTACCTATGGGGATATGCGTGTGATTTCGTCCAAGGCTAACGAAGCCATGAGATATGCCGCGCATAAGGGTGCCAAAGTCACCTCCAACTCCTATGGAGGGCTGGGAGGTGACGGCAGTGAATTTTATGACGGGGTAAATTATCAGAACGAGAGAGGCGTCTTGTTCGTCGCGGCCGCAGGAAATGATTACGGCAATGATAATGATACGTCTCCTCATCAACCATCTAATGTAAATTTACCTAACGTTGTTTCCGTAGCCAGTAGCGATAGTTCTGAAGACCTTTCGGGCTTCTCCAACTATGGGGCGACAACCGTAGATATTGTCGCCCCGGGAAGCTCGATTCGCAGCACATTTTCCGGCGGATCAACTGCAACATACAGCGGGACGTCTATGGCCGGCCCACAGGTTGCGGGGGCGGTTGCACTGCTGTATAGCGCTAACCCTGAATTACCTTATCTCGATTGTAAACAGGCCCTTCTGGACGGTGTTGATAAGTTTGCCGCCTATTCCGGCAAATGCGTATCCGGGGGGCGGCTGAATGTGAGTAGCTCTCTCGATTTACTCGGCCCGATCAAAAAATTCCCCTACACCGAAAGCTTTGAAGGCAGTTGCGGGCGATGGAGCTGCGACACGGGCACAACGGACTGGATTCGGCATTCCGGCGAAACGCCGTTAACCGGAACCGGCCCGTCCGGCGCGGCGGACGGCAGTTTCTACCTCTATGTAGATGGCGCGAACATGTTTGATATAGCAAAACTAACCGCACCGTTCGATTTTAGCGATCTGTTAGCCCCAGAGATCACGTGGTCTTATCACATGCATGGAAATGTATTCGGAGATCTGTTTCTGGAAGCTTCAACGAATGGGATGAATTGGGATGTTCTCTGGTCGCTTTCATCCGATCCGGGCGATCAGTGGTTCCGAACCAATGTCAATCTGTCGGCTTTCGCAGGCTATACAAACGTTCAAGTTCGCTTTCGTTATGATCTTTCCGGATTCGGTTTTAATCCAGACGCTGCCATTGACGATATTTTGATTGAGGAGGGGGAGATCGCTTCCGACGGCGACCTCGATGACGATGGGTTGCCGGATGAGTGGGAAACGCGTTATTTCGGCGGGCCGACCAACGCCAACCCGAACGCCACGGCCTCCAACGGCGTCAACACCGTCCGGGAAACCTACATCGCCGGCCTCGACCCAACCAGCCCGACAAACCGCCTCTTGCTCTCCGTCCTCTGTCCTCCGTCCTCTGACCCCATCCTAAGCTGGAACGCGGTCACCGCCCGCGTCTATAGCGTTTGGTTCACGACAAACCTCCTGAATACGTTCCAACCCTTGGAAACGAATATCCTCTTCCCTCAGTCCAGCTATACCGATGAGGTGGATGAGGCTGGACGCTTTTACAAGATCGATGTCCGGATGGCAGAATAACCCGGAGATATCCCGCCGTTTGAGGGGCTTTTTGCGATTTACAATCGACGTTGGAATTCTGGGCGTGACAGATCGCAGTCCTTCAGAATGTGCGCGAGCAGACCCCGTCCGATGTTTCATTGCGGTGAACCGGTACCACCGTACACCGTCCGTCGGGATGTTGGAGAAAATGGTGGCTGCCTTTGATGCGAATAACCTCGAACCCGGATTTTCGCAGCACTTTGATCAGTTTCGATCCGGTGATGGATGGAAAGGTGCTCATGCAGGAACCGCAATACGCTGTATGCCGACAAATTCAGCCGGTTCAGGACGTTCGACTTCAAGACAAAGCGCAATCGCCTCTTTGATTCGCTTCATCAGCGCATCAAGCGATTTGGCTTGGGTATGACACCCGCGCAGTTCAGGAACAGATGCCACAAAATAGCCGTCAGCATCTTTTTCAATCACTACATTGAACTCCCTTTTCATGGAGAAAAGGTAGGGCTTTTACCCTCCGGAAGCAAGGCAATCTTCATCCAGAAGGGCAAATCATACCAGATCCGCAAGAGATTCGATATTTAAGCGGGGTTGCCGGGACAACAGGTGTACGTTATCGCATCTACATTAGAGCGTTTAACGAATGACATGCCGTATTGTTTTTGTAGGGATGGAACGGGCAACGCCCTTCCAGCCGAGGCGGGAAGGTTTGCAGCCATTCCCGCCCTACAATTTTTGACGACATCTCAACCGTGAACTGCTCTAAAAAAGCCCGCTCATGAAGAACGGGCCTCCTCCTGCATTCCACATCTTACGTCCTACACTCTTGCCCCGTGCAATCAGGCCGAAGGCCCTGTTTCACCGGGGCTACTCCACCGTAACCCGGTAGTAGATTACCGGCTCATCAGCGTGATCATAATCCGTGTAAGTCGTTATATTTCCAAGCTCTTCCAGCTTTATCCAGCCACTCATCAGGTCAGTAGTGTACCAAACGATAAAGTTTCGATCGAGGAGGGCACCAGTAGTTGGCTCCGGCCACGAAATGGTGCGCGATCCATCGGTATTTTGAATGGCACTCACCACACCATCCGATCCGAACATTATTTCCTCCACATCGCTTCTGCCGTCACCATCGGTATCAAGTGGCGCATACGCACTATCCGCACTGTTGGTTGCAATGAAGAGCACAGAAACCGATTCGGTTCCGAAGCTGTGAACGATATCGAAGGCGGTGTTGACGGGGACAATTTCTCCCCCGGGGGGTGTCAGACTGCGCGCGTCACCGTAAATAGCAATGACGTTTGTTCCGCCGACCGGAAGCGTTCCATAGGTTGGATCGACCGTGATCACCACCCGGTTCGACGGATAGAACAGGATCGCCTCATCCGTTACCGTTTCATGGAAGTTAGTAGCCACGGTATTCGTATAATATCCTTCATCAAAGTCTCCGGTTGAGTTTGTTACAACAAAGATGGAGTTCGTTATGAGCGTCACGGTTCCTGCAACACCCTCCATGTCGGGGAAGATCAAATCAGCAGGGGTTGTCCGCGCGCCGCCGCCATCCCGCAGGCCGATTTCTGCAACCGGCCAGAAGTTGCTTCCGCTCAGAGAATCGTATTGGAAGCGAATGGTGCCGTCTTTATGGAGAATGGCCTGGAACGTGTGGTCGCTTCCCGCCAGAGTGTGACCAATGTTTTCCCAGCTGATCACCAGTTCGTTTTCATTGCCGGAGTAGCGAATGGTTGAGTTGTCGTCATACACAAAATTCAGCCAGCAGGGTGCAATCAGTTGATCCGGGATATCAACGAAAGACGGTATGCTCTGATTCCGGTCGACGAGAGCGATCGGTGTTGGTGTCGAGAGCGTGTTCGTCTTCGTTACCATATCTGTTGCGGTGGCATGACTATTTTCATCCTCAATGTAGACGGAAGTCATCAACCGGGCTTCGTCCAGCGAAACGGCTCCGTTTACTCCAATCGAGAACTGCGTGTAAACATTTCCGTAATAGTGGAATTCGAATCCAATAGGGAAAAGCTCGCTGTAGCCCTCATCGATATCCGTTGGGATAAATTCGCCGGAATGGGAATCCCAGTCGGAGCTGTCCCACTCGAACGCGGTTCGTTCCCACATGTAGCCGGCATCGCGTGCGCCGGTGTCGGTGAGGGTATAGGCCAGCGCCACGTCGCCGGTGTTGACCAGCATCATATTGGTCTGGCTGATGAATCCCGCAGGGCCGACAAAGCTTACAGGATTCGGGGTGACCGCCATTCCTGCCGTAGCACTTCCCCCCACCTGCACGGTGACGACAACATCCTCCGTACTGCCGTCGCCCCAGATAACGGTATTCGTGAAGACATAGACCGTTCCATTCGTCTGATCAGCGGCATTGGCAGTGTAGGTGATGGGTTGCTCCGTTTTCCCGTCCAGAGAACCGCTAACTGGCGAATAGGTGACCCAGGGAGTCGGCAAGGGAGTGAGCAGCAGGGTTTCCCCGAAAGCGGGGGTGTGGTCGAAATATTCACGATCTCCATCCGTGATCAGTCCGATCCTTCGGTTGTCGTGATCATCGAGAATGCCTTCATAGAGATAACGGATGCGTCCATCCGCATAGATCCACGCCTGAAATTCATTTTCATCGGCGCGGTTGTTCCATGCCACAACCAGCAGGTCCGCGTCCCGTTTATAGCGCATGCTGTTGGTGTCCGATATGAGGCTTCCAAAGCCTCCCCAATAGGGCATCAGAGCTTCGTCATTGGAACCCGCGATGAACCGCAGTTGTCCATAACGATTCACCTCAACGTCGGAATACATCACGCCGTAAAACGGAAAATCGAAACCAATGGTTGTTTCAGGAGAAAGAGCATCGCCGGTTCCTTCCCAGTTGGTGAATGTCGTGTTCGGGTCGGGAAAATCGCTGATCGGGGCGAAATTGGCCATAAATTCGGCTTGCGTGGTAACCAGATAGGACACATTCCAGAACCCGTTGTCGGTGAGGGCAAAATCAATGGCTGCATTCCCTGCATTGGTCAGGGTAATACTCTCGCTCGCCTCTCCGCCCACGGGCACATAGATCGTCACAGCGTTCGTGGTCACGGATGGTTCGGCCTGATAATAAATCTCTATGGAAAACTCAGCGGACCAAGGCTTCGATCCCGCTATTTCATTTTGCACATCAAACCACACGGTTCCGGCCGGGGTGTTTTCCGGAATGGTGACCCTGTAGGTCGAGGTGGTCGAGGCACCAACGATCATGGACGCGTAGGTGTATGAGGGGGGGGTGATGCTCCCTCCGGAACGCAATGAAAGCGAGTTAACAATGTTACTGACGGGAACGGCTCCATTATTCGTGCTGGTGATCGTGATTTCCAGCGTTTCACCCGGCTCGTATTCTCCATCAATAATGCCTGTTCCGAAAACTTCACTGATTACGGGGGGGATCAGCGGCGTGATTTTTGAGCCGACATCAAATTGGACATCAAAGGAGGTGGGTGCCGTTCCGGCGGGGAGGCTATACGATGCGGTAACGACCCCAACCACCTGTGTTTTAGTGCTCAATGGCCCTGCAATCAGGCTGACGGTGCCCGTGCTGTTTGCGGAGATCGTAATATTTGTGGGGGAAACCCTCAACCAGCTTTCGTTTTCGCTGAATGTGCAGGTGAGGGGAATGTTGGCACTGTTTGAAACCACCAGCGTGGAATTGGTTGTGCGATGGTTCACATCTGCGATCAATTCGAAACGCTCCGGACCCGCCGAAACCGCCTGAGCCACCTCGACCGTGAATGACCCGCCGGTGTTTTCATAAAAACCGTCGGTGGCTGTCGGGGGATCCACCGTGAACACATGCGATCCCGGCGCGGCATTCGTTGTTACAAGAATCTCGATCGGGGTGGCATTTGTGCCGCTACTTCCAGCAGCAATATCTCCAACTACGGCAGGTGAACCGGAGACCGTAAAGAAAGGGGTGCCGCTGACTCCGACCGCAACACCATGCGCATCCGTTCCGTTATTGCCAACGGTGATATAGGTATGCAGGGTGTCGCCCGGCATAATGGCACTGCCGCTTTGATTCGTTGTCAAAATAGACGCAACGCTGAGAACCGGATTGGTGGCGGATAGGGAAATCGTTCCATTAATTGTCACGTCATCGTGAAAAAAGGATGCATAATCTGCCAAAGAGGCCTTTGCAACGGTCATTCGAATGGTCACATCGCCTTCCAAACCCGTAATGGCACTGGCCGGTGTAATCGTGT
>Ga0190284_1000499_pt1 | contig 22048 bp, 33 predicted proteins | sample 48691812_MG_FD_161668 | JGI IMG/M metagenome (GOLD analysis project Ga0190284, IMG submission 161668) | Hydrothermal vent microbial mat bacterial communities from Southern Trench, Guaymas Basin, Mexico - 4869-18-1-2_MG | ecosystem: Environmental > Aquatic > Marine > Hydrothermal vents >...
GACTCCGGATCTACTCCGGACAAGGTCCGGACGTTGCCGGCTGAAAGTAAAGTAAAGAAATGGAATGGAAAGAAACCTAATAGTGCGCGCACCAATTCGCCGGTCGTTATGACGATCCCAACCAAAGGCAACCCGGCGCAATTCGAAGTAACCGAGGAAATGGTTTCCGATTGGATCGAGTCGTTCCCGGGAATCGACGTCGCCGACCAGATCAGGCGGGCGCGGCAATGGTGTATTGATAACCCGACGAAACGAAAAACCGCCCGCGGTTGCCGTGCGTTCCTTGGCCGTTGGATAGGTAACACGAACGACCGAGGCCGTTTGCCTCAACCGCCCTCCGATTTCGGACGGGCCGAACCCTCGACCGAGTTTGGCAATGGCGACCAATCAATTTGAGGCGGCGGCCCAAAACGCGATCGAATTGTCGCGGTCCCGGTCGCGAGCCGAGATCGACGAATTCGAGGCCGAGGCCGAACGGCAGGCGCACGCCGCGCGAATTGGCGCAATGTCTAGGTTTGGCGTTCCGAAACGGATCCGCGGCATGATTCCGGACGGGATATCGGATACTCGAGCAATCAAACGCGTCGTCGAATGGCACGGCGAACAACAACGCGACGAATCGAATTGGTGCCTTGTCTTGTCGGCCCAACCGGGAACGGGAAAGTCGACCGCCGCCGGTGTTTGGTTATGGTTGCGAACCGCCGGCGTCGTTGGGTTCAACGCATGCGAACGCGTGACACGTCCCGACCTCGGAACGTCGGCGAATGCGCAACGTTGGTTCTCGGCGTCCGAGATTGCGGCCGCCTCTGGTTTCGACGGGTCGGTTGATTCGCTTTGCGCCATGCGCGCCCTCGTATTCGACGACCTCGGGACCGAGTACACGGATCGCCGCGGATACGTCAAAACACGCCTCGACGTGATCATTGACTCGAGATATCGGGAATTCCGGCCGACGTTGATCACGACAAACCTAAACGTCGGAAGCTTTCGCGAACGGTACGGCGAACGAGTCGCCGATCGATTGCGCGAGGGCGGCGCGTGGTTCGAATTCCAGGCCGGATCAATGAGGTCGGGAAAATGACGGCAGGGATCCCGCTACCAACCGAACACGACGAACAAGCCGTTTTCGTCGAATGGCTGCGCTTGCGACGGATCCCGCATTTTGCGGTAGACAACGAACAACACCGCGGCGACGCGTTCGCCCTCGACGCATGGCGACGAAAACAAGGGTTCCAAGAGGGCGCGCCGGATTTGGTGATCCTAGCGTTGTCGCCCAAAACAAAACGACCGGTCGTCGTCGAAATGAAACGATCCGACGGCGGTTCCGGAATGTCGGACGCGCAACAATACGTCGCGGCGATCTGTCGGCGCCAAGGGTTCCATTACGTTTTAGCCGACGGCGCCGACGCTGCGATTTGCGCAATGGTCGACCTCGGGTTTGCCGTTTCGCGCGGTCCAATGTGGGAGATTTCGGAAAATGACAAGGCAACGATCAAACTATTCGAAATGCAAAAGATGCGCGGCCGATCTCCTTTGGGCAAAATCAAAGGCCGGCAAATGGGTTCCGCTGGACGCGCAAAAAAGAAAATCAATACTCGTCGAGGTCAAAGGAAGCCTAGAAACGGGAACGGTTGAGATTACCGGAATGATCGACGGGTACATTCCGCATTGGGCAACGTGTCCATATGCCGACGAATTCAGAAAAGAGAAAACGACCAACCAACAACGGAGAACGCAGAATGGAAAAACAACGGACAATATTTGATCACCGCCCGGAGGTCGCGAAACAACGCGCGGCCGACAAGGATTTGACGCGTTGCGAACAATGGGAACGGTTCCACAAAGGCAACCCCGAGGTTTTCGCCGAATGCGTGAGGTTCGCACGAATCGCCCTCGAGCGCGGTTGGCGCAACGTCGGGTTCGCCCTCGTTTGGGAACGAATGCGTTGGTCGCGCCTCGAGACGAATTCTGGATCCGGATTCAAACTGAACAACAATTTCCAAGGGCGGTTCGCCCGGATCGTCATGCGACAAAACCCCGATCTCGTCGGTGTTTTCTCGTTGCGTCGTTTGCATTTCGATTGCGAGCCGTCTTGCCGCGTTTGTCGCGAATACGGATTTCGCGAGGATCAACGCGCGATTTTGGGGGTTGCGATATGAACGCCAACGACTTGATCGAAAAACTCCGACCTATCGCGCGCGACCTCGACGACCTCGATCGATTGTTGGCGCATGCCTCGGCGGTCGTTTCGTCTTGCGGTGAACCCATGCCGGCGGAACATATCGCCCAAATGTCGCGACGCGCCTCTGCCGCCCTCGATATGCTGATCCTCGACCTTGACCGACCGCAACGGGCCGGATCGATACACGACACGGTCGCGGATATTGTCGGCGATTACTTGAAGAAAAACGGATTCGACGGTCTCTATTGCGCCGGCGAATGCGCGTGCGAGGCCGACGACCTCGCGCCATGCGATCAATTAGGCTTGGATTGTTCGCCCGGGTTCAAGTCGCCATGCCTTGGCGGTGACGATTGCCCTCTTGATTGCGATTGCGGATTTCATATCGGCCCGGAAAAACGCGAGGTGTCGCCATGAAAAACGCCCTCGTGTATATCGCCGGGCCGTTCCGGGGCGCGAACGCCTGGGAGGTCGAAAACAACATTCGCGACGCCGAGTCGTACGGATTCAAAGTCGCCGAGATTGGCGCGGTTCCGGTGATCCCGCATACCATGTACCGATTTTGGGACGGGACGTTGACCGACGAATTTTGGTTGGCCGCGACCCTCGAAACAATGCGCCGTTGTGACGCGGTGTTGTTGTTGCCGAATTGGAAACGGTCGACCGGCTCGAAAGCAGAAAAGGCCGAGGCGATACGACTCGGAATGCCGGTGTTTGAATCGCAACCATTCCTTGCGTTGCGTAAATGGTTGGAGGCGTTGCCATGACCGCCGACAAATGGGTTTCGAAATGCGGCCTAATCGAGTTGCGGTTTGGTCGTTGGCAAGACGTGTTGAACCGCGGGCGCGCCTCGGCGATTCTCACCGATCCGCCATTCTCCGGGCGAACGCATGCCGGGCACAATGCCGGCCAAGCCAACGCGAAAAGGCAAGACGGCGGAAAACACGATCCGGATTGCGACATTGTGAGATTCGGCCCGGACGGTAACGAATTTCCTACATTGTGCACCTGTAGCCGCGGAAAAGAAAAACGCGATCTCGAGTATTCGGAATTTGACGCGGAAAAAATCGCCGAGTTTGTGTCGCATTGGTCGGCGCGTTGCGCTGGATGGATCGCGGCCATGACGTCGCACGATTTGATCCCGTTTTGGGAGGAATCGTTGACCGAGGCGGAACGATACGTGTTCGCGCCGATTCCTTGCGTGATCCCTGGTATGACCTGTAGGCGAACGGGCGACGGTCCCTCGAATTGGTGCGTTTGGTTGAACGTGTCGAGACCGCGGAACGAGGAATTTGGACGCTGGGGCACATTGCCCGGCGTCTATTTCGGAGGCCGTGACCAAAACAAACACATAGGCGGAAAACCGGTCGACCTCGTGTCGGCAATCGTGCGCGACTATACGAGGCACGGCGATCTGATTTGTGATCCGTTTGCAGGGTTCGGAACGACCTTGATTGCCGCCGCCATGAATGGCCGACGCGCAATTGGGGCCGAGGCCGACCGCGAAACGTTCGAAAAGGCGATCGAGCGAATGTCGCGAGGGTACACGCCGGTAATGTTCGTCGAATGAAACGCGCCGGTTGGATACTCGGCGCCGGCGTGTTGATCGGATATTTGATCGGGTCATTCGCCGGCGCCCGCGCCGAACGCCTCGCATGCGACGCCCGCAACGCCGAGGTCGCGATCCTTGCGTTTCGATTGGAACGACGAGCCAACGCGATCACGGAATCGATCAAAAAGGCCGAGTCGGTTGCGGTGATCTGGCATGACCGCGCCGCCTATTTTCAACAACTCTATGTCGAGGAATGGAACGCGCGCCGCGGTAGGACAACGCCGGCCGGTTTGCTACATTGACAACATGACAACACGAAAAAAGAAAACGCCAGCCAAACGGGCGCCGGCCAAGAAAAAGACGACTCGAAAAAAGGCCGCCAAAAAACCGACCCGCAAGAAAAAGGCGAAAGGCAAACAAGGCCCGAGGAAACGGCGCGAGGTTCCCAAAGGAATGTCGGCCGAGGAAATGGCCGATTTGTTGGAGTCGAAACCGCCCGAGGAAAAACGGAGGTTCGGCGGTCCAATTGCCGCGTCGAAAATGACACCTAAAAAAAGGGCGGCATTCCTCGAGGCGTTGGCGGAATCGGGCAACGTGTCGGAGGCATGCGGGATCGCGGTCGTGTCGCGCGATTGCGTCTATCGGTTGCGAAAGGCCGACAAGGAATTTGCGGCAATGTGGGAAACCGCGATCGAGATCGCTTGCGACTCGTTGGAATTGGAGGCGAGGCGACGCGCAAAAGAGGGTTGGCTAGAACCGGTCCATTGGCAGGGTATCCCTATGTCGGTAGTCCGGAAATATTCCGACACGTTGTTGATCTTCCTATTGAAGGGGGCCAACCCGGAGAAATATCGAGAACGATTCGACGTCGCCGCGCGGCAACGAGTCGAGACCGAGGCAACGATCATATTCTACCCGTCAAACGGCCGCGAGGTCGGCGACGAAACAGAAACGGAGAACGCGAAATGAACGACAAGAAACCGAAACCCGTATTCCTCGACGTGATCGAATTCTCGACCGGCGAGGTCGTTCACACCGTCAAAACAACGCGCGGCAAACAAGACAAGGTCGAGGCCGGATTGTTGCGAAACATGGATCTCGAACGGTTCACCGTGCGCGAACGCGAGGTGTCGGAATGAAATTCCCGCGTCTAAGTAGCCGGGTCGAAATGATCGAGGAAACAAAAAAGGCTATCGAGAAAATCCCGCGCGAATGGTTGCGGTCTGGATGGCATGGGCCGGCGGCCGTGTTCAATCGAGTTGACGGCCGACGCGTTTTGTTCGGCGTCGAATTTCACGACGACGGAAAATGGCAACACCTCAGTTTGTCACGGCCGGACCGCAACCCGTCGTGGATAGAATTGCGTGAGGCAAAAAATGTATTCATGGGGCCCGAGGCGACCGCGATCCAGATTGCGCCGCCCGAGTCCGAATATGTGAACGAACACAGATTTTGCTTCCACCTTTGGCGGTATCTCGACGGTCCGTTGTGGCCGGTCGAGTTGCGAAAATAGGAGAATGCGAAATGAATCTTGAACGCGCGATTTTCTCGCGCCTTGGCGGGCCGTACATAACAAGGGGGATTCTCGCCGATTCGTGTGGGTTCCGCCGAAACCTCGTCGTCGGCGGTCGCAAGGTGTTGATCCAATGGCGCGACCCGCAAAACCCGCTTGGCCGTTTCGGCGGCGGTTGGCAATACGAGGCCGGGATTCAGATCGGCGGGTCGACGGTGATCGTCAACCTCGGCGTTTTCTCGGTCCGTATCGACAGACGGAGGCGCAAAAATGGCAATTCTTGACGGCGACGATTGCCGACGCCTTGCGAATTGGTATCGAGACGAATTGACGTTTTTACGTTGGTTCGGCGAGGCCGTCGCGGATCATGATTGGCGGCGCGCGCACGAGTTAATAAACGAACGCCGCGACGTTGTTGGCGCACAAATCAAGGTACTAGCCGACGCCGTCGGCGTCGAAACGGGACGGAGCAAATAAAATGTCGAGATTCGTAATCGAATGGCAAAGAACAGCGGAGCGCGCACACGAAATATCCAGGCTACACGGATTTTGGGAGAACGAACGGAACGACGGCGAGGCGATCGCCTTGTGTCATTCCGAGTTATCCGAGGCGTTGGAGGCAATGCGACACGGCAACCCGAGATCGAAAGCGATCCCGTCGCATAGCCAAGTAACCGAGGAATTGGCCGACCTTGTGATCAGGGTAATGGATCTTTCGCACGCCAGAGGTTGGCTCGTTGGCGACGCGGTCGTTGCAAAAATGGCGGTCAACGAAACGCGCCCACACAAACACGACAAGGAATTTTGAAAATGAAGGCGAACAACAAACGCGCCGTTTGTTCGGAATGCGGCGACGGCAAGCCGAGGCATACACCCGAAAAGAAAACGACGGCGAAAGGATCTCGCGCACAAACACGCGAACGATTTTGCCGGCGTTGCTGGGAGAGCAGAAAATGAACGACAGAGAAACAGACCCAAACGAAACCGCAAATGATGCAATGGCTATGGTTTGCGAATTCCTCGATTCGTTGTTGTTCCCGAATGAAACGGCGGGAACGACCGACGAGCCGTTGATCGGTTTGTGGGCGCGATCGCCCGGTGATTCAGAGGTCAAATTGATTAACGCCGACGGCCTCGTTGAATTCGTCGCAATGCGACTCGGCGAAAACGATTTGGTGCGCAAGGCCGTTACCGTTGCGGCAAGCCGTTGGACGGCCGACCAACGGAGAATCGCGACGCCATGATCGGACCGGCCTAGCGTGCCAACATTCCGACCACAACCGGGACCACAAGAGGCGTTTTGCGCGTCGCCCGCCGACGTCGTGATCTATGGCGGCGCGCGAGGCGGCGGCAAATCATGGGGCCTTTGTTTTGAGGCGGCAAGGAATTGCCGGGTCAGGGGTTACTCCGGGATCATATTCCGGCGCACGTCGCCCGAGCTGACCGGCGGCGGATCGATCTGGGAGGAATCGCAGAAAATCTATCCGTTCCTTGGAGGCCGCCCGCGCGAAAACGTGTTGGATTGGGTTTTTTCCTCTGGCGCACGGATCGAATTCTCACACCTCCAATATGCAAAAGACGCGGCCGCGCACCAATCCAAACAATACGCGTTTATTGGATTCGACGAGTTGACGCATTTTGAGGCGTCGCAATTCTGGTTTTTGCTTTCCTCGAACCGATCGACGTGCGGCGTCAAACCCTACATTCGCGCCGCGACCAATCCGGATCCAGATTCGTGGGTCCGCCATTTGATCGATTGGTGGATCGGTCCCGACGGGTTCGCCATTCCTAGCCGGTCGGGCGTGATCCGTTGGTTCGTGAGGTCGGGCGACGAGTTGCATTGGTCAAGCAACCGCGAGGAATTACAGGCGCGCTATCCGGAGATCCCGTGTCTGTCGTTGACGTTCATTCCGGCGACGTTGGCCGACAACCCGGCATTGACCGAGGCCGATCCAACGTATCGCGGGAAATTGCTGGCGTTGCCTCGAGTATTGCGCGAACGATTCCTAGGCGGGAATTGGGACGTTCGCCCGTCGGCCGGAATGTATTTCCAACGGTCGTTTTTCGAGGTCGTCGACGCGTGCCCGGCAGAGGTTGTTGCGCGCGTTCGCGGTTGGGACAAGGCCGCAACCAAGCCGAACGCCGAGAACCCCGATCCGGATTGGACGGCAGGCATTCGATATGCGAAAACACCGGCGGGTTTGTTTTTCATTGAACATATTGAACGGTTCCGCGAGGGACCAGCCGGGACGGAGTCGAGAATCGTAAACACGACAAAAGGCGACGGCCCATTGGTTCACTCGGCCCATTGGCAGGATCCGGGCGCCGCCGGAAAAATGGAAATCGATCACTATGTTCGGCTTCTATCCGGGTACGTTGTCCATTCTCACCGCGCGTCAAAAGACAAGATCACGTTTTGCGAACCCGTGTCGGCGCAAGCGGAACATGGGAACGTGAAAGTCGTCCGCGGCAAATGGAACGAGGCGTTTTTTCGCGAGGCCGAGGCGTTCCCGCCGCCTCCAAACAAGGGACACGACGACCAGATTGACGGCCTATCCGTTTCGCATTTAGATATCACAGGATCGGATCTCGATCGGGTCCGAATGTTGCTCGAGTATTGAAAGGGCGCGCCATGACAGACACCGCAAAAAAGAATGACGCCGTCAACGACGGTTGGGAAAACCTAGCGACCGGCCTCGGGCGCATGGGGCGCGACAAACGAACGGGCGCCGAGATCGTCCCGGCCGCGCCAAACACACATTACAAACGATGGGAAAACCTGTACTCGGCCGACGATATCGCGGCAACGATCGCAGAATTGCCGGCGCGCGAAATGGTGCGCGAATGGATCAACGTCCAGACCGACGACGGCGACGCCGACGGCGACGGTTCACCTCGAGAACAAGAAACGGTCGAGGAAAGGATCACGGCAGGCAAACGAATGATCCAACGCCTCGAGGAATTGAACGCGCAACAAGCCGTGTTTGAGGCGATAGTTTGGGCTCGCGTGTTCGGCGGGTCGTTGATCTTGTTGGGCGCCGACGACGGCAAGGATATGTCGGAACCTCTCGACGTGGATTCAATCCGAACCCTCGACACGTTGACCGTTCTTGACCGTTGGGACGTCCGGATCGTGAAATGGGACGGCGACATACATTCGAAAAACGCGTTCGGCGGTTCCAATTTTGGCAAGCCGTTGACCTATTCGATCAACCAAGACGTCGGGCACGCCGGCGCGACCGCCGCGGTCAACGTCGGCGAGATCCACTATTCGCGGTTTATCCGATTCGACGGCCCGTTGACCTCCCGGCGTCGGATCAAAGAAAACGGCGGTTGGCATGATTCGATCTATGCGAGGGTAGAGGAGATATTGCGCGATTACGGTACGGCCTGGGGCGGCGTCGCCGCCGTTTTGCAGGATTTCGCGCAAGGCGTTTACAAGATCAAACACCTAGCGGAAATGCTGCGATCGGATACCGAAACCGGCGAAAACAAGGTGTTGGAACGCCTCAAGTATCTGGACATTTGTCGATCGGTTGTGCGCGCAATCCCTGTCGACGCCGACGCCGAGGATTTCGAACGCAAGGCGACGCCGTTAAGCGGGATTCCGGAAACGCTGGATCGGTTTTCGTTGCGTCTGTCGGCCGCGGCGCGAATGCCTGTTTCGTTGCTACTCGGCCAATCGCCGGCCGGCCTACAGGCGACGGGCGATAGCGACATTCGCTTTTTTTACGACTCGATCAAATCCTACCAGCAAACCGGGTTGCGCCCTCGCCTCGAGTATCTATTGCGCCTGATCTTCAAATCCGCGGACGGCCCGACGCAAGGCAAGGAACCGGAAAATTGGTCGTTCGCGTTCAACGACCTATGGCAATCGACCGAGGAACAAAAGGCGACAACTCGCAAGACGCAAGCGGAAACCGACGCGTTGTATATGCAATGGGACGTCTTGTCGCCCGACGAGGTCGCGATCTCGAGGTTCGCCGGCGACGAATATTCGGCCGATACCGTGTTGGATATGGAAAAACGGATCGAGGATCGGTTGTCCGAGGAAATGGACCCGGACCCGGACCCGGAACCGGCGCCGTTGTTCCCGCCGCCGCGACCTGGAGAACCGGAACCAACAACGCCGGACGGGTTGCAGGGATCCAACGCGGCGCAAGACGCCGCCGACGTCCAATCGTTGGTTTTTTCGAAAACCCATTTCGACGCGGCCTCGGCCGCGCGTTGGGCCGACGCGCAAGGGTTCAAATCCGACAACGTCGAGGAAACCGACACGTCGATCCGGTTGCGCCAACGAGGCGCCGCCGAGTTTGACGACGACTCGTTGCGCGTCGCCAATTGTCGAGGCGTTCAAGGGGTTCAGGCGGTGATCGGTCGTCCCGTATGACGTCGATTGTTGATCAGGTTTTGCGCGTCAAACAAACGCGCAATGGACGGCGCCCAAAAATACCGAGGGCGCCGAAACAGGCGACCGGGAAAACGATTGAACGGGAGTATTGGGCCAAGGTCCGGCATTTATTGCAACCCGCCCGCGCGTTGATCGACGAGTTGTTGGCGCCGCAACTCGAGCGAATCGGTCGAATGGCTGGCGTTGGCATGCGTCGCGACGTCGCGCAACTCGACGCCGAACCATGGGCCGACGTTGTCGCGTCAATCATGGCCGAGGTGCGCAAGCAATACGACGCGGCGACGTCGACAGAGATCGAGTCGGTTGTTTCGGAATTCGGGTCGCAAACTGACGCGTTCAACATGGTAGAGGTTCGGCGTCAAATGAGATCCATGCTGGGGATCGATATCTGGACCGAGATTCCGGAGATCGGCCCAATGCTACAGGCTTGGGGCGTCGACAATGTCGGCCTGATCAAATCTATTCCTGAAACCTATTTTTCCCAGGTCGAGGGAATGGTTTTGCGTTCGTTCAACGCGGGAACGAGGGCCGAGGAATTGGCGCCAAGGATCGCAAAGCGTTTCGCCGTTTCCGAATCCCGCGGAATGTTGATCGCGCGCGACCAAATCTCGAAATTGACCGGCGACCTAACGAGGCAACGGCAAACGTCCCTCGGGATCGAGAAATACCGTTGGCGAACCTCGCAAGACGAACGCGTTAGGGCGTCGCACCGTCGCCTGAACAACAAGGTTTTTTCTTGGGACAAACCGCCGGTTACCAATTCAGCCGGCGATCGGAACCATCCCGGCGGCGATTACCAATGTCGTTGCACGGCCGAACCGGTGATCGGCGATTTGTTGGACGACGACGAGGCCGCGGCGGCGCGGAAAAAAAGCAAAACGCCATGGGGTAAAGCCGGATTCACAAAGGAACAACGCGGCCTGTACAAGGCGACCGAGGGCCCCAACGCCGGATTGGAGATCCGCGAGGGTCCAAATGGTTGGATGGTAAACGGCGGCGGATTCCGCGGGACGCAATTCCAATCGTTGCGCGAGGCCGTTTCGGGGATCGAGTATCACAGGAAACGCGGCGACGTCCCATAGCCCAATTTGACACCGCGCCCGGCGTTGGGTCATATTGACCCGGGATAGTTGTTGATCGAGGGTCACGAATGCGCGTCAAACGATTTGATTTCGGATCCATTTCTAGCGTTGAACGACTCGACAACGGTTTTTTGCGTTGCCCGGGTCGAATCACCCGGACCGGCGTGTTCGCCTACCGCGACGCCGCCGGCAAGGTTCGAAACGAGTTGCGGTTACCCGTCGAGGTGTTTGACGCCGAATCGTTGCGTTCGTTCGGCCTCGCGCCGTTGACGAACAATCATCCTCCGGAAAACCTCGACGTTACCAACACGAGAAAATACCAGGTCGGAACCGTCGCCGAACCAAAGGCCGACGGCGGGTTTGTTGCCGCGACGGTACAAATCACCGACGCCGACGCGATCGCCGCGGTCGAATCAGGAAAACAGGAATTGTCCTGCGGCTATGTGTGCGACCTCGATTTTTCGCCCGGCGTTACTGCCGGAATCGAAGGGATTCCCGACGGTTTGCGTTTTGACGCAATCCAACGCCAGATCCGCGGGAATCATGTTGCCATTGTTGAAAAGGGGCGCGCCGGCGCCGAGGCGAGTTTGCGCCTCGATTCGGGCGACGCCATTTGCGACGACGCCGCCGGCGTTTTGCAATCTGAACAGAATCAGGATAAAACGCCGCCAAACCTTGGAGGGTCGATAATGAAAATCACCGTCGACGGTATCACCTTGGATCTCGACGAGAACGCCGGCCAAAACGTGGCCAAGGCGATTTCGCGCCGGGACAACGAGATCGAAACCATGCAAAACGACGCAAAGGCGCAAGCCGAGTCGATTGCAAAAGAAAAGGCCCGCGCCGACAAGGCGACCGAGGATTTGGAGGCGTTGCAAAAGAAGCATGACGACGCGACCTCGGCCGATTCCGTCCGCGAGGCGATCAATTCGCGCCTCGGCCTCGAGCGTTCCGCCCTCGAAATCCTCGGCGAGAAAACCGACGACGGCAAGGATTGGAAATTGGACGTCATGACCGACGACGAGATCCGCAAAGACGTGATCGTCAAAACGTCGCCGACCGCCGCCGACAAACTCGACGACGCCGATCCGGTCTACATCGCCGCCCGTTTCGATCAAGCGATCGACACGTTCAAGGCGACCGCCGCCGACGACGACGACAAGGGCAAGACGAGAAATGACGGCCTCGACCGCGCCCGCGCCGCCGCGAACAATCCGGCCGGCCCAAAGAACGACGCCGCCGACGCCCGTTCCCGAATGGTCGTCGATCACTACAATGCCGGACGCCGACCAATCGGCGCCGCCGCCTCGGAGGGTTGATCAATGAGTCAAACCGTTTACAACACCGAATTCGCGCAAGCGTTCCCGGGCCTCATTGCCGACGCGGCAACACCGCCCGACATTCTGTCCCGTGCCAACGAGGAGTCGTCAAACGTCCCGTTCGGCCTCGCGGTCATTCCCGGAACAGACGGGTTTGAGCAATTCCTTTTGCCCTCGGCGACGGGTCAGGTTTGCCTTGGCGTTCTCGCGCATGCGCACAACCGCGAGGATCCGGAGGCCGACGGGTTGAACGAGGGCGAGGTTGGCGACGTTCTCAAACGCGGCCGAATTTGGGTCGTGACCGAGGAAGCCGTTGACGTCGATTCGGACGTGTATTTTCGACACACCGTCAACACAACCGAGCAAATCGGCGCATTCCGAACCGACGCCGACACCGACAAGGCGGACCAGATCACGAACGCCCGTTGGGTCGCCGCGACCTCGGCCGCCGGGATCGCACAACTCGATATCTCGTTGCCGTAACGGCGGGAAAGGATAGGGGATCAACATGAAAACCAAATGGACGCACCTCGACGCCGCCGAATCCGCGTTTTTCGAACGCGAATTGGAGCACGTCTATTCGCGAACCTATGACATTCGGTATCCGAATCTCAGGGCGCGCGAGTTTGTCCCGGTTTCCAACGAGGCCGGCGCCGGCGCGTTGACCGTCACCTATCGGCAATTCGATCAATTCGGTCGGGCCAAGGTGATTTCACACAACGCCAAGGATTTGCCGCGCGTTGATATCTCCGGAAAAGAATTCCCGCGGCCGATTCGAGAGGTCGGCGACGCGTACGCCTGGAACCTGAAAGAATTGCGATCCGCAATGATGGCCGGGCGCCCGTTGAACGACCGCCGCGCCTCGACCGCACGTCGCGCGATCGAGGAATTGTTGGACTACATCGCATGTTTCGGTTCGCCGGATCATGGGATTGCCGACGGGTTCCTAAACAACGCGGCGATCACGCCAGAGGCGGCGAGTGATTCGTGGGCCGACTATGTCGCGGCCGACACAAAGAATCTGATTGTCGCCGAGGTTTCGGACGCGATCCAGAGAATCGTTGACGGTACGAACGGCATTTTTATGCCGACGACCGTTTTGATTCCAATCGCCCAACACGCGTTGATCGCAACGACTCCGTTTGGCGACAACTCCGACAAAACGATCCTCGATTTCATGTTGGCGAATTTTGCCCGCGCCTATCCCGGGTTCTCGATCGAACCATGGTATCGGTGCAAGACGGCAGGCGCGGCAGGCGTGACCCGAATGGTCACCTATGCGCGTTCGCCCGAGGTCGTCCAACAAGAGATCGCAAACGAGTTTGAGCAATTGCCGGTCCAGGAACAAGGCTTGGAATTCGTCGTGAATTGTTGGGCCTCGACCGGCGGAACGGCGATTTATTATCCCGGCGCGGTTGATTACGTCGACGGGATCTAACCGTGGTTCGCGTTTTGAACCACGGGAAAGGCGCCGTCGGCCTTGGCCGCGGGCGTTCGGTCAAGTTACGCCCGGGGATCAACGACGTCGACGCGGCCATTTGGACGGCCGCCGAGTCGTCGCCAATGGTCAAGGCGTTACTGGGCCTCGGTAAAAACGGAGGGTTGACGGTTGGAGGCGCGGCGGAAACGCCGACGCCACAACCCCAACCGCCGACGCCGATCCTCGACGAGGTGACGGAACCGGAGATCGCCGACGAGGTTGACGACGAAACCGATCCGGTCACCGTTCCCGACCTTGGAGAAATGAACGCCGCCGACGCAAAAGAAACCGTCGCCGAATGCGACGACCTCGAGGTTTTGGTGGAATGGTTGCGAATCGAGGGCCGCAAAACGGTTGTCGCGGCGATCGACAAACGATTGGCGACGTTGCAGAATGACGACGCCTAGGAAAAAGGATCCGCAATGGCCGTTACGCCGGCAACAATTCGCGAGGTTTTGACCGAATTTGCCCAGGTATCAGCAACCCGGATCCAGATATTCCTAGATTTCGCAGAACAACAATTGAACGCGCAAGCTTGGGGCAACAAGGCCGATCAAGGGTTGATCTACCTAACCGGGCACCTATTGAAGATCGACGCCGAGGCCGCGTCGGGCGGCGGCGCGGCCGGTCCTGTTTCCGCCGAGTCGGTCGGTCAAGTATCGGCCTCGTATCAGATCGGCGAGTCGTTCGCCGATTCCGAGTTTGGGTCAACGGTCTACGGGCGCCGATACCTCGAATTGGCGAAAACAGTTTTTGCCTGCCGGTGTTTGTGAATGCCGGCGCAACCCAAAGTGACCGACAAACGGCGCGAATGGAACAAGATCCTAAAAACGTTCGCCGGACCCGGGAACCCTGCCGTTAAGGTCGGGATTCAGGGAGCCGAGGCGCAAGCCGATCACGGTGGGATCACGAATGTCGGCCTGGGCGTTGTGCATGAATTCGGCGCCGAGATCGCACACCCCGGAGGGACGCCGTTTGTTGTCGCGTCAATGGGCGGGTCGTCGCGGTCCGGAGGCATGACCGGATCCGGTTCGGTTACATTCGTTCGAAAGGGAACGCCGGGCGCGATCGGTGTCACGCGACCGCACAAAATATCAATCCCGGAACGTTCGTTTGTTCGGGCGCCATTCATGGCCGGCCTGAAAAGATACGAACGAATGTTGCGAAAAGGGACCCGCAAGGTTTACGCCGGCCGAATGTCGACCCAACAATTGCTCGGAATCCTCGGCGAAACGATCAAGGGCGATATGCAAAAGGCGATCTCTCGAGGTATCGCACCTCCGATCAAGGCGTCAACGATTCGCGCGAGGCGCAAACGGTTCGGCAAGGCGTCGTCGAAACCATTGATTGCGACCGGCCAATTGAGGCAAGCGATCACTTGGGTCGTGGTCGGCGCCGGCGGCGGCGGGAAAAAGGCGGCGAAATGACAAACCGAATGGCCCAAGTCGTCGCCCGGTTCTCGCATTGTTTCGTCGTGATCCGGCGCGAGCCCGGCGAATACATTCGCGGCCGATACAGTCAACCGGAACCCCGGGAATTCCAGACAAGGGGATCGATTCAACCCGCGACCGACGACGAGATCCAATTGTTGCCCGAGGGAACGCGATCCGACGGGGCGGTTTCGATCTGGACAGAATGCGACTTGAAAATAGGATCGTTGCGTGATCAGGAACCCGATCACGTCTTGTTCAACGGGATCGAATACGAGGTTCGCGCCGAGGCCGATTGGTTTCACCATGGGGCGTTCCGCCGATACGTTGCCGGAAAGGCCGGTCAATGAAGCCGATAGTTGAGCCAACGCCTTGGCGCGATATAGACGACGCGATCCATGCGTGGTTTGCGGAATCAACCGGCTTGCAAGCGATATGGGCGAACCAAGACGCGCCGCAACCCGATTGGCCGTATGGCATTCTGAATAGGATCGTCGGGTCAACAAAGGTCGGGCAAGACGGGGTGCGCTACTCGATCGAGGGCGACCGCGTCGACGCGACGTTTTGCGGTTTGCGTCAATTCACGGTAAGTTGCCAAATCGATCTTGGGCCGATCGGGCAATGTCGAGGGTTGGACGCCAACGCGGTTTTATCGGCCGCACAAATGGCGTTGAAATTCCCGGGAACGCTCGAGAGGTTCAGAGCCGTTGATATTGCTTGTTTTGGAGACAACAACCCGATCAATCAATTCGACGTTGTCGTTGGCGACGTTTGGAATTCGCGGGCGCAAATGGATCTCGATTTTTACACGGCGGCGAATGTAACCGAAAAGGGCGTTGACGCGTTCGAGTCGGTCAACATATCGTCCGACATTCAAGGCTTGGATCCGTCGTTGAATCTCGACGACGAGAATTTTGGAGGGTAACCGAATGTCCCTTAACGATATCGTGACCGTCAATATTTCGACCGAAACAACCGCGCCAAGTCGCGTCGGATTCGGAACGCCTCTGATCATGGGGTATCATACCCTCTGGCCGGAACGCGCCCGAACCTATGCGTCGTATCAGGCGGTTCTCGACGACGGTTTTCCGTCGACCTCGGCGATCGCACGTTGCGCGCAATCCATTTTTTCGCAAAACCCAAAGGTTACCTCTGTCGTTGTTGGCCGCGCCGCGAACGCGCCGACACAAGTGATCACGGTTGACGTGATCGACGCCGTTGACGATACGGATTACGCGATCACGATCAACGGGACCGAATTCGAGATCGACTCCGGGGCCGGCGCAACGCCAAATTCGATCGCGGTCGCCCTCGCCGCCGCGATCAATGCCGGCGCCGAACCGGTCACGGCCGGAACCCCAACCCTCGGCGAATTCACGTTGACGGCCGACGTCGCCGGCGACCTGTTCACTTGCGAGGTCGATCGCGCGCAAATCACGAAACAAACAACGACCGCGGATCCGGGGATTGTCGCCGATATCACCGCCGTCCGGCAGGCGAACGACGATTGGTATTGCCTCGCCCTTACCTCGCTTGGCAAGGCCGAGATCAAGGCCGCCGCCGCGTATATTGAGGCCGCGATCAAAATCATGGCGGTTTCGTCGTCCGACGACGATATTCCGACAACCGCCGTCGACGACCTCGCCTCTGAAATGGCCGCGTTGAATTACGCGCGTACGGTGTTGCTGTATCACCCGGACGCCGAAACGTATTATCCGGCCGCCGGTTGGGCCGGAATCATGTTGCCCGGCGACCCGGGTTCGGCGACCTGGAAATTCAAAACGATCGCCGGTTCTCCGGTGACGGTGATCACCGAAACCGAGAAAACCAACCTCGAGAACAAGTCGTGCAACCATTACCGCGAGATCGCCGGCGTAGCGATCACGCAACAAGGCGTTACCTGTTCCGGGGAGTTTGCCGACGTGACCCGGTTTGTCGATTTCATTCGGGCACGCCTCCAAGAATATATTTATGGGGTATTGGTCAACCGACCAAAGGTCCCGTTTACGGATCCCGGAATCGGGTTGATCGAAAATCAGGTTCGCGCCGTTATGTCGTTGGGGATCAACTCCGGCGGGTTCGCCGCGGATCCGGCGCCAACGGTCACCGTACCAAAGGCGGCCGACGTTCCATTTACCGACAAGGCAAGCCGGACATTGCCCGACGTCGAATTTGCCGCGACCCTAGCGGGCGCAATACATCAATTGACGGTCAACGGATCGGTGACGGTCTAAACGGAGGGTTTGAACAATGGGAGTCAAAACGTACGACGCTAGCCAAGTCGCAATGTTGTTCGGTCCAATCGAGATCACCGACGGCTTGGCCGACGGGACGTTTGTTTCGGTTGAGCAAAACGAGGATTCGTTCGCGTTGACCGTCGGCGCCGACGGCGAGGCGTGCAGATCGAAAACAAACAACAAGTCGGGTCGCGTGACATTCACGGTTTTGCAATCGTCACTCGCAAACGACCTATTGTCGGCCGCGCATAACCTCGACGTAGCGTCGCCAAACGGTGACGGGATCGCGCCGTTAATGGTCAAGGATAACTCCGGACGAACAATCGTCGCCGCCGAAAAGGCTTGGATCGTTCGGCAACCGACGACCGAGTTTGCGCGCGAGGTGTCGAGTCGAGAATGGATCATAGAAACCGACGCCTTGAATTCCCAGGTTGGCGGAAACTAGGCGCATTGAAGACCAACCAACGGAGAACGCGCAATGAGTCAAGCGAGGGTTTTCACCGAAACAATTGACGGCGTCGAATACCGAATGCGGCCATTGCCGCCGCGGGTTGCGTTGCATTTCTTGCGGCGCGTTCTGCAAATCGTCGCGCCCGGTGTCGGGACAACGATCGACAATGTCGAGGGCGGTTTGTCCGAGATTTTGGATATGTCGGCAAAGGAAATCGGCCTAGGCGGTCTGATCTCCGGTGCAATGGCCGAGTTGTCTGACAAGGATTTGGATTGGGCAAACGATTTGCTCGCGAAACAATGCGAGGTCGTGAAAGGCCCGAACGAGGCGCCGCGGTTGTCGGACATTTTCGACGTTCATTTTCAGGGCCGGATCAAACATTGGTTTTCGTGGGTCACATGGGCGGCGAAAACTCAATATTCGGATTTTTTCGACGACTCGGCGCCCAACGACGGCCCGCCGAGTTGAAACAAGGCGGCGGCGGTGTTCCCGTCCCGCAACATTTGGATTGGATCGTTTGGCGCGTCGTTGGGAATCGGATCGCGACATTGGAGGAAATAGATCAGCATTATTGCTTGATCGATCTGCTAGACGCGAACGATACTCTTGACCTATTGGCCGAGGCGGAACGGGCAACGACTCCCAACACGCCGAGGCGTTGAGGTGTCGAAATGGTCGTTCGTGAGTTGATCGCAAAACTCGGCCTGAAAATCGACAAAGGCTCGTTCCAAAAAGCCGATTCCGGAATCAGCAAGATCAAAGGCGCCGTTGCACGACTCGCCGCCGGGTTGGCTGCCGGCCTCGCGGTCAAACGAATCAAGGATATTACCGAGGAAACCGCGCGCCTCGGCGACCAGATCGCCAAGACGTCGGAAAAACTCGGCGTCGGCGCGGCCGCATTGCAGGAATTGAGGCACGCCGCCGAGTTGACCGGGATCCCAACGCGAACGATGGATATGGCGTTGCAACGGTTTACCCGTCGCGCCGCCGAGGCCGCCAAGGGAACCGGCGAGGCAAAGGACGCCCTCAAACAAATGGGCGTGCGTCTGAAAGATAGCCAAGGGCAACTCCGGCCGACCGAGGAATTGTTGGGCGACGTCGCCGACGCAATGGCGAAAACCAAAGGCGACGGCGACCGGTTGCGCCTCGCGTTCAAATTGTTCGATTCAGAGGGCGCCGCGTTGGTCAACACGCTAAAAGGCGGAAAGGCCGCCCTCGAGGAAATGCGTCAAGAGGCGCGCGACCTCGGCGGCATTATGGACGACGAGTTGATCGCGTTGTCGGTCGAATATACCGACGAATCGTTGCGCGCGACAAAGGCATTGCGCGGCGTCAAGAACATGATCGCGCGAAACCTATTGCCCGTTCTGATCAAGGGCAAACAAGGGATCGTCGAATGGATCAAGGTGAACCGGGAATGGTTGCGGTCGAATATCACCGGCGCAATCGACAAAACGGTTCGCGTTGTTTCCGCCCTCGCGCGAGGGATCCGCGTCATAGTGATCGGGTTGCGCGAGGCATGGCGGAACGCCGATCCGGTGACAAAGGCGTTGTTGAAAATGTCGGCCGCGGCCGCCGTTCTCGCGGTGATCCTCACCTCGCCGATCCTAACCTTGTTGGCGATCGGGTTGGCGGTCGGCCTCGTGTTGGAAGATTTCGAGAGGTGGCAAACCGGCGGCGTTTCCGTGATCGGCGCCCTGGACAAAAAATTGGGCGGTTTCTTGTCGGCCATTCGCGACGGAGAAACCGACCTATTCAACCTCGGGGTTGCTTGGGATTGGTGGACCGACCGAGGGATCGAGGCGTTGAATGTCGTCGGCGAGGCGATCGGCGTTGCCGTCAAATGGTGGGGCCAACAATTCAAATGGCTATTTTGGGATCTACCGGTGAAGACCGTTGATCGTTTCCTGAAATGGTTTATTGCCAAACTCGAGGGAACAAAGGTCGGTCAAACAATCGCACGTCTTGCCGGCGCGGCCGGTTCGATTGCGGGCGGCGGCGGTGTCGGCGAGGCGATCGACGTGTTGCGAGGCAAGGGCAAAACGGCGTTCGCGGCGGCCGGGAATGTCGCCGGCAATCTGCAAGGGCAAGTCGCGACCGCGCCGGTTGGTTCCGTTTCCAAGGGCGCCGGCGCCCCGTCGATAACAATGGCGCCGACAACGAACCTCGCGATCCACAACGCGCAAAACCTCGACGAAACGCAATTGGCTGATAAGGTCGGCCAACGGATCGGGGAGGAAAACGATCGCATGTTGCGGAACGCGGCCGCCGCCTATTCGACGGCGCCGGAACCGGTCGGAGGTTAGGCAATGGGTTTGCTCGAGGTCGTGTTTGGCGACAAAAAGAAAATGAAAATCGGCCTCGTTAAATTCGACGCGTCGGTTTCCGAAACGCACACCAAACGCAATTCTGTTCCGCAACACCCCGTCGAGGTCGGCAAAAACGTGTCGGACCATATCCGGCAGGAACCCGACGAGATCACGATCAACGGAATCGTGACCGACAACCCGATCATTTTCTTGGCGTCGATTCAGGCCGAATCCCCGTTGACCGGCGATCTAACGGCAGTCAACGACCGCGCCGATCTCGCCTATGCTGAATTACAACGCGTAATGAATGACGGCGAATTGGTCTCGATCATAACGACGTTGCGCGAATATCAAAATATGGCGCTAACCGAAATGGCGATCCAGCGGGACGCGGCGAACGGTAACCAAATGAACGCAACGATCTCGGCCCGCGAGGTTCGGATCGTGACAACGGAAACAACCGCGGCGCCCGAACCGGCAAACCCTGCAAACACGCCGCCGGTCGAGGCCGGAAAGAAACCCGCGCCGCCGGCGCCGACCGGATCGCAATCGTCGGTGTTGTCGTCGTTAACGGGAGTAGGGGCGTAAAATGTCGGTTCTCGAGATCCAAACACGCAACGACCTCGGCGCCTGGAATCAACAAACCGACCTAGAACAAACGACGTTCGGGTTTCAATTCCGTTGGAACGATCGAGATCAAGCGTACTATTTCAACATTCTAAACGAGTCGGGCGACGTGATCCGCGCCGGCGTTCGCGTGATCGTCAATTTCGAATTGCTCCGACAACTCGTCGACGAGGGCCGGCCGTTGGGGAAATTCCTTGCGTGGGATCCGCGTTCCGATCCGCAACCTCCGGTGTTCGGCGAAATCGGCGACGCGGTGATCCTCACCTATACAGAATCGACAACTCCGGGCCTTTGAAATGGGAGCCGAGCAATTCAATCGTGATTTTTCGGTCACCGTTGGATCGATCCTGATCAACGCCCGAACGACCGAAACATTCAAAACGGGGGAGAGTGCAACGACAACGACATTCGTTGCGCGCCCGACGTTGCGTTGCCAATTCCAGATCGAGAAAACGAACGAGCCGAAACCAAACAAGGCGACCGTTTCAATCTGGAACCTCGACGAAACCTCGAGAACGTCGATCCAGACCGCCCGCGTTCCCGTCGAGGTCGAGGCGGGATATGTAGACAACACCGCGATCCTTTTCCTCGGAAAATTGCTAGTAGCAAAACACGTTCGCAACGGGCCCGATTGGGTTTCCAATTTCGAGTCGGGCGACGGTTCGGTTGAGTATTCGGCCAAGCGGATCCGCGAGTCATTCAAGCCGGGCGCCAAGGTTCAGCAGATAATGAAAACGGTCGCCAATCAAATGGGCCTCGGCCTTGGCAACGCGTTTTCGAAAATAAACGAGGGCAATTTTCGAGGCGGGATCGAGGAATTCAAAAAAGGGATCTCGTTGAACGGCCGCGCCGCCGATATGTTCGATAACCTAATGTCGACCGCGGGTTTCGAATGGTCGATCCAAGACGAACAATTGTTGGTCTTGCGCCCCGACGAAACGACCGAGGATCAGGCGTTCAAGGTGAATCCGGAAACCGGGTTGATCGGGTCGCCCGTCGTCGGCGAAAAAGGCGTATTGACCGGCAAAACGCTATTGAACCCGAACGCCAACCCCGGGCGCAAAATCGAGGTTTTGACGTCGGAGGTCGACGGGTTCTATAAGATCACAAAGGTCAAACACGTCGGCGACACCGCCGCCGATCAACCGTGGTATTCGGAGTTTGAGGCAAAGCCGATATGACAGACGGGCGCGAGAAAATCAGAACGCCAACCCTAGAACAGGTTTTGGACGTCGCGTTGCAACACGCGCGAACGACGTTGCGCGTCGCAATGCCTGGACGTGTCGAGGCGTACAACGCCGAACAACAATCGGCCGACATTCAACCATTGATCCAAGACACGTTCCTAGACGACGACGGAAACAACGTCGTTGAATCATTGCCGATCGTTCCCGACGTCCCGATCGTGTTCCCTCGAGCCGGCGCCTTTTATTTGACGTTTCCGATCGCAAAGGGCGA
>Ga0190284_1000500_pt1 | contig 21902 bp, 17 predicted proteins | sample 48691812_MG_FD_161668 | JGI IMG/M metagenome (GOLD analysis project Ga0190284, IMG submission 161668) | Hydrothermal vent microbial mat bacterial communities from Southern Trench, Guaymas Basin, Mexico - 4869-18-1-2_MG | ecosystem: Environmental > Aquatic > Marine > Hydrothermal vents >...
TGTTCGGCAAGGATTTCTTCGATTATTTTTCACCCTCGGTCTCCCCCGCAATAGCCGCTCAACCCCCTGGGCCTCCTGAAATGCCTGTTGTTAAAGAAGTTACGAACGATCAACACACCAGCAACCCGACTCGTGCCAGGGTGCGATCTTGCCCGTGCCCATCAAGTAGCACTTGGTCGTCTCCGGCCCCATGAACTTAAATGTCTTGTGAAACAGCGGATATAGCGCCGCCTGTTGCGCCTTCGTCTGTGCCGCGAGGCCCTCCAGCCAGCATCGGTACGACCCATGCCGCCCGGCCAAATCCCGGAATTGCCTGGCGTTATGAATCGTCGCTTCGATCTTTCGGCGGTTGCGGATAATGGACGCATCCCGGCAAAGCCGATCAACGTCGCGCTTCGTCATCCCCGCGACGGTCGCGACGCTGAACCGTCGAAATGCCTGCCGCAGCGCCGGACGCTTGACGAGCACGATCTTCCAGGACAGCCCACACTGGAAGATTTCCATCGCCATCCGTTCCAGATGACCAGCGTCCGTGCGGATTGGCTTGCCCCATTCCAAGTCGTGATACGTGGCAAGCACCGGGTCCGTCGCCGCCCATTGACACCGTCTCCGCCCGTCATTCGGGTCGATCATTCCTCGATGTCCTGACATCATCACCTCTGTGCGAAAGCCAGTGGACTCGCATACAATTACAGTAAGAGCCTGCCCCAAGACCTTTGTGGCATGGGCCTCCGGTCCGTGATGACACACAGTCGCCGGCACCTGTGCACTGGGCGGTTCAGTGAAAAGAATGAACAGTTTGGGTGCCCCGCCCCTTCCAGGGGTGGGGGCATATTCCGGGACTGTTCAATCATGAGCGGAGCTAGCTTAGCATCCCGTGGTAAAAGGGGAAACAGCGGTTCGGAAACGCCGTTCCTGACCGTGAAGACCACCGGCGAGACGCCGGTGCCACAGGCTGTTAGTTTTGGCATTGGTTCCAAGCCGGCGCCATGCTCCGGTCGGCGCCGCCCTGCGGAGTTTAACCGATGTCTTCCCATTTGTATGCCGACAACGCCGCGACGAGCTTTCCCAAACCGCCCGGCGTCTTTGAGGCCATGCGGGCCTACGCGCAAAACATCGGTGCATCCGCGGGACGTAGCACATACCGCGAAGCAGTCGAGGCAGGCGACATCCTCGCCGACTGCCGACGACGCCTCGCCCGCCTCATCGGCGCCGAAGCCCCCGAGCAAGTCATCTTCGCTCTCAACGGAACGACCGCCCTGAATCAGGCAATCAAAGGCGTCCTCAACCAGGGCGACCATGTCGTGACGACAACGATGGAACACAACTCCGTACTCCGGCCGCTCAGCGCCATCCACGCCCGGGGATGGATCCACATCACGCGCGTCCGCGCCGATCCGTCGACCGGCTGTGTGAGCCCGGACGAAATCCTGTCCGCAGTCCGGCCGAACACGCGCCTGATCGTCATGGTTCATGCCAGCAACGTCACGGGAACGTTGCAGCCCATCACACAGGTCACGGACGAGACGCGACGACGCGGCCTATTGTTTCTGTTGGACGCCGCACAAACCGCCGGCCACGTGCCCATCGACGTTCAACACATGAAGATCGATCTCCTGGCCGTGCCGGGTCACAAAGGCCTGATGGGCCCACTCGGCACAGGCGCCCTTTACATCCGGCCGGGCCTGGAAGCATCCATACGCCCCCTGGTCGAGGGCGGCACAGGCTCCGTCAGTGGGCAGTCTGTCCAGCCGGCCTTCATGCCAGACAAATACGAGTCCGGCAGCCACAACACGATCGGTCTGGCCGGGCTCTCCGCCGCACTGCAATGGATCGAAACGGAAACGGTCGAAGCCCTCCGCCGGCACGATTTATCGCTTTCCGAACGCTTCCTCGAACGGGCCGCCCAAGTGCGCGGCCTGAGGGTATACGGCCCCCAGAATGCCGGTGATCGCGTCGCAGTCTTCAGCGTTCGCTTGCCCGGCTTCGAGCCCACAGAACTCTCGGCCCTGCTGGAGGCGGAATTCGGCATCCTGACGCGATCCGGCCTACACTGCGCACCGCTGGCACACGAAACGATCGGTACACAAACGGATGGCGGCACCACACGACTGAGCTTCGGGGCTTTCAATACACCGGCCGACGTGGACAGATGCGCCCAGGCATTGGCGATTGACGATTGACGGTTGTGGATTGACGATTAGGGATTGGGGATTATTTGCGGTAACCATTCACGGGGTGGACGGCGGTGTTCCAAGTCCCTCCGGGACAACGTTTGGCCCGTGAACGGTTACTATTTGCGATAGCGAGAATGTCAGATGAAGTTCAATCGTTGAGCGTCAATCGTCAATCAGCGCGACGGTACACGCTTCACGAGCTACGAGCTACGGTACACCGGCTCATATGAAAGAGGCCACGTGTTTTGCTCGCATCACGCCTGCTCATCTTGACGCTGATCTTCGCCGGTCCGCCCGCCCAAACACGGAGCACGGACAGGGCAGAGGTCGTCGCCGCCATCGAGGCAGGCAAAAGGGCCCTTCTGGAGCGAATCAGCGAGTGCCACGAAATCGAATACCGCTCCTCGGATTTACCTTTCCAAACAACGACGGTCCGCGGAACGGTCACCCAGAATCAACGCGGCATCATCACGCTCAAACGTCTCAACGGCGGGACCGTCAAGATTCCACACAGGACGATCGTGCATTGGGCCACACCGGGACACGTCCATCCCGAGATGGGCGACCACCATTACAGCGGTCCTTCCACTCTGGTGGCGATGGCCTTGATCTCCGCCGGCGTGAAGACGACGCATCCCACCATGGCGATGCTCCTGGACGCACTCTCGAAAGACGACACACGGGAGGCCGGGACCTATGTCCATAGCCTTCGCGCCACCGTCTGGAGCGCCCTGCTCGACAGGCCGATCAGTCGAGCGCACCGCGCGAGGTACAGGAAGCTCCTCCAGGAAGACATGACCTGGCTGATGAGGGCAGTGAAGCCGGGTGGAGGCTACGACTACACGCCCGACATCGACCTAAGATGGGATAACTCCAACACACAGTTTGCGAACCTGGGGCTTTGGGCCGGCGCCGTGGGCGGCGTCGAGGTCGCCGACAAGGTTTGGCTGACCATGGGCCGACACTGGCTAAATACGCAAACCCCCTCCGGCGGCTGGACCTACTCGGAGTCCAGCATGAACCCATCGGCCTCAATGACCGTCGCCGGCTGCAACAGCCTCTACATCGTGTTGGACCGATTCTACGCGCGCGCGGAAGGACGTTACGTCTTACTCAAGGGGGCGCCGCCGAAGATGAAGATCAGACGCGAAATGCAGATGATCCGGCGTGCCATCGACGGCGGAGACGCATTCCTCCAACTCCACCCGCCCGACGTCAAACAGTTCAACGGCTACGAATTGTTCGGCCTGGAACGTCTCGGCCTCGCCAGCGGCCGGGCCGTGATCGGTGGCAAAGACTGGTTTCGGCACCATGTCGACGCCGTCACGGACCACGCCTGGGGCTCGAACCCGATCGCCGATGCCTTCGCGCTGATCTTTCTCGTGCACGGTGAAGCGCCGGTCCTTATGCAAAAGCTGGAGCACGGCCTTAGCGCCGACGACTGGAACTACTATCACCGCGACCTCTACAGCCTCACACGTCACCTGTCGAAAACGTTCGAGCGTCTCTACCGCTGGCAGCGAATCCCCGTGGACGCCGGCCTCCACGAGATGCAGGACGCCCCCATCCTGTATATCAGCGGCCGGGGAGAGCTTGATCTCCCGGATGAAACACGCACGCGTATCCGTCAATACGTTGATCGCGGCGGCACGGTTTTCCTTCACGCCGATCGGGCCGGCAAGACGTTCATCAAGAGCGCCACCACGGTTTTCGAGCAGATGTTCCGCGATCACGACCGCCGATTCAAAAAGCTCAAGGAGTCGCACGCACTTTACACCTGTCACTTCGACTGCCGTCCCAAGAAACGCAGCAAACGTGTGCCGCTCCGAGCCATCATGGACGGGCCGCGCATCCTCGTCCTCCTTTGCCCGGTCGACATTGCCGGGGCATGGCATCAGGAGTGCCAAGCCAAACACGAGCACCTGTTCCAACTCATGGCCAATGCCCGAGTCTATGTGGCCCCGCCCTATAGCGAACTGCCGACACGCCTCCGCGGCGCGAACCCACGAATCGGCAAACCAGCACCCGCACGAGGCAGCCTATCACTCAAACGCCTGCCACACAGCGGACACTGGGACGCCCATCCGGGCGCGTGGCGCCGCTTCGCCGAAGGTCTCCGACACCGCGCCGGGATCGACCTGACCGTCCAGGCGAACGACGCACCCCTCGACGAGAAAGCACTAAAACACACCGACGTGATCCACCTGACGACGCGCCGATCGCTCCGACTCGACAACAACGCCCTGGCCATCCTCCGCGCCACCCTCGAAGGCGGGGGCCTGTTGATCATTGACGCCGCGGACGGACAGCCCGCCGGCATCACCGCCGTCCGCGAACTGGTCAGCGCCATCGGTGTCGGTACCCGGGGCGTCCTCTCGGCCGATCACCGCATCGCCACGGGCCTCATGCTGGGTGGACAGCCTCTCGTGAACCTCCAGACGACAAGGGCCGGTTCCAGCCTGACGCGCGGCAACACGCCCCCGCCCATCCTCACACGGACCATAGACGGACGCGTCGCCGTGATCGCCTGTCCGTTCGACATTATCGCAGGCGTGGACGGCCACTTCGTCTGGAACCGTAGCGGCTATCGGCCGTCATCCACGGCACGCATCATCGACAACATCTTCCTGTGGCGACTCGATCAGATTAATGCGAGACGACGTCCAACACCCTGAACCAAGGCCGTAACACTATCGGCTGGCATGATACGGAGCACATCGCTGGGCAGAGAATCCCTTCTCGCCCCTTGACTCAATAGGAAACGGGTCCTGTGGAGACAGGTGCGAGAAGGGATTCTCGCACCAGCGGTTTTCGCACCAGCAAGAAGACACTGCTCAAGAGCAGTGGCACACCCGTCGCCTCTCCTTGCACCCCGTGGAACTACATGTGATGATGCGTCGGTATAAGATGTCATCTAAGGTACTCTAACACAACCTGTGGCACGGGCGTCTCGCCCGTGTCCCCACCGCCGAGACGGCGGTGCCGCAAGAGGTTGTTTGAGTGCCTAAATGAGACATTAGACCGATGTCGTCGAAAGTCGATGAATGCCCCCAATTGAAATTAAGGCTGCGTCCCCAAACGACCTGCGAAAGGTGTTGCGCCTGACTCTGGCGACACGACATCAGCCTGCCACCGATCTCGAAAGGCACGTCACCACTTTCATCCGGTTTGCCCGCGAAATGGCGCTCGACCTGAGCCGAAACTGGGTGTGCATGGATGGGGATCATATGGTCGCCGCGTGCAGTTGTATCGAAACGCCGGGACGCACGGCGATGCTCCTCCTGCCGAACCTTGGTGCGAGCAAGACCCGCACACGGACAATCTCGGATATGGTCCGCCATGTGATCGGCCGGGAATCCACACGGGACATTCGCCTGATGCAGTGCCTGATCCAACCGGACGACGTCGAAGCCCGCACGACTCTGGAGCATGTCGGATTCCGCCACGTTGCCACATTGACCTACATGGAATGGAAGGACGCCGGCAGGGTCTCGCCGCAGGAGGCGATGCTCCCGGCAGGCATCCAGGAATCGTCAATGGAATGGATCACATATGACGATGCACATCACGGTGAATTTGCCCGACTCATCGAAGACACCTACCACGACACGCTCGACTGCCCCGATCTATGCGGTCTGCGCGATATCAACGACGTCATCGCTGGGCACAAAGCCGCCGGGCGCTTTCTGCCACATCGTTGGTTGCTCCTGCGATACAGGGGGCGGCCCGTCGGCTGTATCCTACTCGGGGAGAATACCCTCCGACCGGCCCTCGAACTCGTATATATGGGAATCCACCCCGATTGGCGGAGAACAGGTGTGGGTAGATTCCTTCTATCCCACGGGCTCTCAATGGCCCGCCGCGAGGGCTTCACCGCGGTGACGCTCGCCGTCGACGACACGAACAAACCCGCCCTGGCATTGTACAAATCGGCCGGCTTTCGCGAGACCGTCCGACGCGGGGCAATGATCTACGACTTTGATTCAAGTTTCGATACACCATGAAGATGCGCAACCGACGCGCGTGTTGTCCACCGCTTGTACACCTGCGGCCCAATCGTGTGGAAAATGCGTGGACGACTTTTTTTCGCATCGCGCAACCTCTTGATACAGTGGCTCTCCAAGGGTGTGCACAAGTTTCTCTAAAGTTTCATCGTTGACGCCAAATGCGCGGATCTATAGACTCCCTATTCGCGAGCGCAGCCCGGCACCAGAGACTGTCGGGTTCAGCCACTGGCGGCTGGAGATGACAGGAGCCCGGGGCACTAGAACGTCTTGCTTGCGGCTTGTTGAATATTCGGACCCATCAGTACCAAAATCACCGCCGCTCGGTGAAGCGGATAAGGAGCGCGCCGTGCCAACGCAAATCGAAGACCAAAGCCAGGCCTGTGTTCAAGGTGTCGAAGCCGACATCCGAGACAGAATCGCCGAATTGGTCGGGCAGCAACGCTACAAGGTCTGGTTCAAGAACTCGACGCAATTCACCTGCGCCAACGGTTTCCTCAAGGTCGGCGTCCCAAGCCTATTCATCGGGCAATGGATCGAAGACCACTTCGCACAGACAATCGCGCAGGCTGCCTGTGAAGTCCTCGGCAAAGAAGTGCAGGTCAACTACGCCATCGATCCCGTCCTCTTCAGGAACATGCGCAAGGCCCAACTGAACTCCCAGGCCGCCTTCATCGAAAAGAACGCCGAACGCAGTATTCGAGAAGTGCGCGGCAAAAACAGGCCGGGCGGCGCCGGCGCCCAGGCCGGAAACCCCACGCGCAAGCTCCGCGGAAGGCTCGATAGCTTCGTCGTCGGACCAACCAATCGGCTTGCATACTCCGTCGCCCAATCCGTTGTGGATAACCCCAATCAGGACAGCGGCCCCGCCTTTTTTCACAGCGCCTGCGGTCTCGGTAAGACACACCTCTTGCAGGGAATCGCAAACGGTCTGGCGCAAGCCAAACCACAGATCCGCTGGGTGTACGTGACCGGCGAGGAGTTCACCAATCGATTTCTTTTCGCGCTTCGCGAGCGCAGGCTCGACGCATTCCGCCATCGCTTTCGGAATATAGACGTACTCTTGCTCGACGACGTCCATTTCATCGCGAACAAAAGGGCAACGCAGGAGGAGTTCCTGCATACCTTCAACACGATCGATGCCGGCGGAAAACGAGTCGTCCTCGCCTCCGACGCGCACCCAAAATTGATCGGTGATCTGTCGGAGTCTCTGGTCAACCGTTTGATCGCCGGTATGGTTGTCAGAATCGAGCGGCCGGACTGCGAGACCCGCTGCGAAATACTCCGCCGCCGGGCAGCACACATGCAGCACGAAGTCCCGGATCCTGTCATCAGATATATCGCCGACAAGATTCAGGCCAATGTCCGGGAACTGGAAGGCTGCTTGCTCAAACTCCTGGCCTACGCCTCACTGACCAAGGCCCCTATCACGCTGGACCTGACGCGTCAGGCATTGGAGGACCACCTGGCGCAAACAGGCAAATTCCTCACTGTTAGTGATATCGAATTGAGTGTATCAACCCTATTCGGCCTCTCCCCCGCCGACTTGCACACCTCGCGCAAGTCACGGACGATCGCCCTCGCACGCAACATCGCAATGTATCTTGCCCGGAAGCATACCGACCTGAGCTTCCCGGAAATCGGCCGCCTGATGGGCAACAAAAACCACACGACCGTCCTCCTCGCCTGTCGCAGAATCGGGAAGCTCCTCGAGGAAGACGCGGAGGTGAGTTGGCAAAGCGCCGTCGGCCTACAGAGACGCAATCTGAGGCCTCTGGTCGAAAGCCAGGAGGAACAACTCCGTTGCTAAGGCCCGACCCGGCGAAGCTCGGTGTCCAAACAAGCATGTGGCAAGAAGTTGCCTGGTGAATGATCACCCTGAATCTGCGGGCTGTACATACCGGCGGAGGGAGACGATCTGGTTGAACGGTGTGAGGAGCGACTTGAGCAGACGAACCTTGCCACGTCCTTCAGCGTGCGGAATGAGACAACACTGAGTGCGGCTCGCAGGCTTGTGACCGAACAGGGCTGCGACAAGACCCTGTGCCTCAACTTCGCGTCAGCCAAGAACGCCGGTGGTGGTTTTCTGGGCGGCAGTCAGGCGCAGGAAGAAAGCCTCGCCCGCTCGTCGGCGCTCTATGCCACGCTCATGGTGCGGCCGGAGTTCCCCCAGCTCGCCGCTCTTGTGGCGGTTCGCCCGGAAGAAAGCGAACCGCCAACCACGAACGGGGGCGCCCTCATGCGCGCTGCCCCGACCACGGCCGCTGCCACGCTTGGTGAGGCCAATTTGGTCGAGCAGCAGCCCTTGACCACCCTGTGGGAAAAGCTGGTCAAGATGGGAGCCAAGGTGGTTCGGCGCGCCCGGTACGCCACGTTCCAGAAGGCCCGAGGTGGCAGTGCCGCGGGATTCGTTCGCGGCGATCCTCGATCGTATCCAGCGATTCGGTAGGCCGCCGCCGTTGGCACAAAATGGCTGACGCCCACGACCGAAGGAAACGTTGGTGGTTCGTGTCGGGGCAAGGGCTGACGCCGCGCCGGAACCGGCCCGATTTGCTGTCAGGGTGGTGTCGCGGGCAGAATCGGCATGCTGGAGCGGGAACGTCGGTGCGATTCACGGTGACGCAGGCCGTTCTCGGTTGAATGGAGCTGGCGATTAGAATAAAAGGGTCAAGATCAGGTGAAAGGAAGATGTCGGATTACTCCCCAAACGCCGTCAGGCCCTTCGGGAACGGCCCACCCGTCGCACGGGAGGTGGACGGATACGCTGGCCTGCCGTGTTGACCGCAAACTCACCCATGGAGACCCATTATGCTCCGCATGTCCGCAACCTTAGCCCTCCTGTTCCTCGACGCCCCTTTAGCTCAACCCCCCATCGAAGACGATTATCTCTGGCTTCAGCGCATCAATGGTAAGCAGGCGCTACATTGGGTGAAAGCTCAGAATCAACGCACTGTTGAGACATTTCGACGCCACCCGGCCTTCAAGGCAACTCGCAAGCAGTTGCTCTCCATCTACAATTCGCAGCACAACATAGCCGCCCCAACGCTCAGGGCCGATCACGTGTACAATCTCTGGAAGGACAGCGCACATGCATGGGGTCTATGGCGACGTTGTACCCTTGCATCCTATCTAACCAACGAACCCGCATGGGAGACCGTGCTCGACATAGATGCTCTCTCTGCGATCGAAGACACAAACTGGGTTTACAGAGGTGCCAAGTTCCTGTACCCCGATTTTTCTCGTTGCCTTATTTCGCTGTCACGCGGTGGTGCTGATGCGAGCCAAATCAGAGAATTCGATCTGAAATCAAAATCGTTTTTTTTCACTGACCCGCTAAGACAGGCTGCCCTTGCGCATCTGGCTGAGGGAGTCCAAGAACGGGGGCGCTCGCCCTGGGAAGTCGAGAGAACGTCGACAATTGCGGAGCCTTCGACAGGCCGCTATACTTCTTGGTAGGGCGTGAGGGAGCTGGGCGTACGAGGCGGCCTGCCACGGCACAAAAACATTCCGAAGTCGTTGGCCGATTCGGCCGGGGCGCACGACACCCAGGTACATATGTCGCGAAAGCGCAGAAGTGCTGTGTCCCCATCCCTGGGTCCGAGCACCCTTGCAGGAACATCACGATGAACACAAAAGCTATTCACACCGATCGAAAGCTCAGACACTTAAGCGAGTCGGACCGACAAATGGAAGTCCGGCGCGTGGCGGTGATCGGCAACTACTTGCCGCGCCAGTGCGGTATCGCAACCTTCACAACGGACTTGTGCGACGCACTGGTCGCCGAATACGAGGAATTACAGGTCTACGCTCTCGCCGTCAACGACACTGAAACCGGGTACGAGTATCCGGCCCGTGTCCGCTATGAGCTTCAGGAGCAGGATCTTGCGTCGTATCTGCGGGCCGCGAATTACCTCGATCTCAGCAATATCGATCTCGTCTGCGTCCAACACGAGTTCGGTATTTTCGGCGGGCAGGCGGGCAGTCATATACTCGAGCTGTTGCGTGAGCTGCGCATGCCGATCGTCACGACACTGCACACGGTTTTCCAGGAGCCGCCGGAACCCGAATTCGACGAGGTCTTTGCCGAACTCATACGGCTCACCGACCGGGCGGTTGTGATGAGCCATCGCGCAGCCGACATTCTGCATAACCACCACAAGGTCCCGCGCGAGAAGATCGATCTGATTCCACACGGTATCCACGACTTGCCGTTCGTGGACCCGAATTTCTACAAGGATAAGTTCGACGTCGAAGGCAGATTCGTCATCCTCACCTTCGGCCTGCTCGGCCCGCCCAAGGGAATTGAACATACCATCGGAGCACTCCCCCAGATCTGCCGGCGGTACCCAAAGGTGACCTACATCATCCTGGGCGTCACACACCCGTATTGGCTGCGGACTCAGGGTGAATCCTACCGCGAGTCATTGCAGAAACTCGCGCATGACCTTGGCGTGGAGGACCACGTGATCTTCCACAACCGTTTTGTCGGCACCGAGGAACTGCTCGAATGTATCGGCGCGGCGGACGTGTACATCACGCCATACCTGGAGCCGCAACAGGTTTCCTCCGGGACACTGGCATACGCCGTGGGCGCGGGCAAGGCCGTCGTCTCGACGCCGTACCAATACGCCGAGGAACTCCTGGCGGACGGTCGCGGCCGTTTGGTCCCATTCAGGGACTCCAACGCCATCGCACAGGAAATCCTCGATTTGCTCGACGACCCCGCCCAGCTTCATGCGACGCGCAAGCGGGCCTTCCTGCACGGGCGGGAAATGATCTGGCCGAAGGTGGCCCGCCGTTACATGCGCGCGTTCGTGCGGGCTCGCGAAGAACGCATGAAGCAGCCGCGGGCAGTGCATCTAAGTTCATCCTCGTTGCAACGGCCGGTCGAGTTGCCGACGATAAAGCTCGATCATTTAAGGCGTCTCACCGATGATACCGGGGTTGTTCGGCACGCCGTCTTCACAGTCCCGAACCGCGATGACGGTTACACGACGGATGACAACGCCCGGGCACTCATCCTGGCCGTCCTACTGGAAGAGTTGGAGAAGGAGCCAGTCGTCACCACCGCGCGACTCCTGTCGGAGACCTACCTGGCGTTTCTCGGGCACGCCTTCAACAAAGACACCGGCCGCTTCCGCAACTCCATGGGATACGATCGCCGCTGGGAAGAGGACACCGGCTCGGAAGATTGTCACGGCCGGGGGCTGTGGGCCCTCGGCGTCGTTGCCGGACGATCCGACAACACGCAGTTGCGCGGGGCCGCGGCGGGCTTGTTCAGCATGGCGCTGCCGGCAGCTTTGGAAATCACCTCTCCACGTTGCTGGGCTTTCACACTGATCGGAATCTACGAGTACATGCGGCGGTTCTACGGCGATCACGAAGCCCAGACCATTCGGCGGACACTGGCCAATCGGCTGTTGGACATGTATCGCCGCAATAGCTCAGCAGAGTGGCCGTGGTTTGAAGACACGGTGAGCTACGCGAACGCCAAACTCGCTCAGGCCCTGATCTTGAGCGGCCGATGGATCCCGTCCGACGAGATGATCGACGCGGGACTGCGGGCCTTGCGCTGGCTGGCGGACATCCAACAGGGCAAGGAAGGCCGATTCTCCCCCATCGGCAATCAGGGTTTCCACCAGCGCGGCGGTGAGCGGGCTCGGTTCCACCAGCAGCCGGTTGAGGCCGCCTCCATGGTTTCAGCCTGCCTGGAAGCCTACCGTGTCACGGATGAGGACCGCTGGCGTTGGGAGGCGCGTCGAGCGTTCGACTGGTTTCTCGGCCAAAACGACGTCAAGCTGCCGATCTACGACGCCTCCACTGGCGGCTGTCGCGACGTGTTGCATCCCGACCGTACCAGTGCAAACCAAGGTGCCGAGGCGACGATTGCGTTCCTCTTCTCATTGGCCCAGATGCGCATGGTCGAACGGGCGCTGAGCCCTGGTGAGAGACCACTGCAGAAGGGAACGGCATAAGAGATAGTGCTCCTTCACACCTTAATCTGCGGGCTGGTGTGCCACTGCTCTTGAGCAGTGAATGGTCGGTTGGATGTCCAGGAAGGCACTGCTCCAGAGCAGTGGCACACATTCTGGTGTCTTCTCGCAACCCGCAGAATCACGTGTGATCATGCGTTAGCAGCCCGTGGCAAAACGTGGCACCGGCGCCAAGGCCGGTGGTTTTCGACTTGGATGGGGAATCGCGAAGAACGACGGGCCGCCGCGCATTTGCCCCGCAGGCGACTCTCCAATTCCTGAGACAAGATTCGAGGCTATTCAGCCGACTATAATCAGGAGGAAGCTGATAAACAGCTTGCGGGGGGGCCTGGGATTATCGGATGTTCTTTCGTAGCCGTCGGCATACGGAAGTCCATTCTCAAATAGGGCATGGTGAGAGAATCGATGCACGATACGAAGACTTGGCTAACTCGGCGTTCCGCAGTCACGAAGAACAAGCATCTCGTTGAAATGCTTGATCGCCACCCGCGTAATCCCATCTTGACGGCGGCCGATTGGCCCTACACGATCAATACCGTGTTCAATCCTGGCGCCACGAGGTTGTCGGATGGCACGACGCTGCTGCTGTGCCGCGTAGAAGATCGCCGAGGACTTTCCCATCTGACCGTAGCTCGGTCCGAAAACGGGATAGATGGATGGAGAATCGATCCGGAGCCGACCTTGATGCCCGACCCAGTGAACTACGCCGAAGAAATCTGGGGCATCGAAGACCCGCGAATCACGTACTTACCTGAACTGGATATTTATGCCGTCGTGTACTGCGCGTACTCCCGCGGCGGCCCTAGCGTATCGCTGGCCCTGACCCATGACTTCAAGTCGTTCGAGCGTTACGGCAACATCTTCCCGCCCGAAGATAAAGACGCCGCTCTGTTGCCCCGCCGCATCGGCGAGAACTGGGCCATGGTTCATCGCCCGGTCAGAGGTAGAGGAGGCAATATCTGGATATCGTACTCGCCTGACCTGCGGCACTGGGGCAGCCACAAGCAAGTTCTCGAGGCGCGGCGCGGCGCCTGGTGGGATGCGAACAAGATCGGCCTGGCATCGCCGCCGATCGAGACTGAACAGGGTTGGCTGATGCTCTACCACGGCGTGCGGAGAACCGCGGCGGGAGCCATCTACCGGCTGGGGGCCTCTCTATTAGACCTGCAGACGCCCGAGCATTGCCTCCGCCGTGGCGCCCCCTGGCTTCTCGGGCCGGAAGAGCCATACGAGCTTTTCGGCGACGTCGGAAACGTCGTATTCCCGACAGGACATACGATTGGCCTTGACGGCGACACCATCAACCTCTACTACGGGGGCGCAGATAGTTGCATCGCGCTCGCCACCACCGGCATTCGCAGGCTGCTGGAGTGGTTGGAGCACAACTCGCACTGAGTCAGACCGCGTTCGCTCTTATCTGAGGGAACATAGTGGAATGCCACCTCCACCACCGACCATCACCAGAATGCCGGGTCAACTCATCCCCGACGACCGGCGCGTGATTACACGTTTGTTTCTGCCCGGCGGCGAGGACCGCATTTGTTCGGTTCTCGACCGGGTACTCCGTCTGAGCGACGGAGAGGTCTCCACGCTCCTTGCGAGGGTGATGGCGGATTTCAGCAAGCGGCACAGGAACATCGAGGCGCGATTCGATGAGCATTTTCGCGAGGCCGCCCGGCATCTGGATACAACAGACGAGATTTCGGACGAGCGACGGTTGCTGATCGGCGCATACTTCACGATGGAGTATTCGATCGAAGCGGCGGCGCTATTCAACCCGTCAATTGTCCCACATCCGGATCAGGAAGGCGTACCCGCCGGTGCAATCCGCTTCATCATGAGCCTTCGCGCAACCGGCGAAGGGCACGTCTCATCAGTCGCGTTTCGCAAGGGGATCATAAGCGCCGACGGCAAGATCACGTTCGACCCGGTCAGCCGGTTCGTAGAGCCGGCCGAGAAGGTCAAGGACCGTCTTCATGACAAACACACCTTCTTCTTGAAACTGATCGAGATGGGTGCGTATAACGACATGACCGGCGCGGTGCTGGATCGACTTCGCGACGAGTTTGTGTATGCGGATCTCATACGCGCGATTGACGAAACAGGCCGCTCGGACTTTGATCCGGAACTATTTCAAGAGACGGCCGGCAATATGCGGTGGCTGGCACGCTCCAACTATCACCTGACGTTTCCCGAGCACTGTAGTGTGTCCGAAGTGGTGATCTTCCCGGTTTCAGAGAACGAGAGCCGCGGCATCGAAGACGCTCGCTTCGTCCGCTTCACGGACGACGATGGGTCGGTGATGTACTACGGCACCTACACGGCCTATAACGGCTTCCGCATTTTGCCTCAGTTGCTCGAAACGCCTGACTTCACCCACTTCAGGATCACCACGCTCAACGGCAAGTATGCCCAGAACAAGGGAATCGCCTTGTTCCCACGCAAGATCAACGGGCGTTACATGATGGTTTCTCGCGTCGATGGTGAAAACCTGTATATCATGCCGTCAGGCAACATCCGCTTCTGGAATGATGCACAACTTCTTCAGACGCCCCAATGTCCATGGGAGTTCATGCAGATCGGCAATTGCGGCTCGCCGATGGAAACCGAGGAAGGGTGGTTGCTGCTGACACACGGTGTGGGTCCAATGCGGCAATACTGCATCGGCGCGAGCCTGCTGGATTTTGAAGATCCCTCACGTGTCATTGCCCAGTTGAAAGAGCCGTTGCTGGTTCCCAATGAGAGGGAACGCGAGGGCTACGTGCCCAATGTGGTCTACTCGTGCGGTGCCTTGATTCATAATGCCATGTTGATCATGCCCTACGCAATGTCTGACTCGGCAACAAGCGTTGCCACTTTCAAACTCCGCGAACTGCTCGACCACATCCTGCGCCAGTGATCCAGGGGCCACGCCCGGCCACATTACTCGGTCTCTCGCTGCGCGATTCCCACCACGTACTACTCAGAGCGGAAAGGGTTGAATACCACAAGTGCCGATAGCCTGAATAATTCACCACAGAGCACTTGGCGCGGCCTTCGGCCGCAACCAAAGGATTCAAGGATTCAAGGATTTGAGGTCCTGGGACGGAAATCTTCGCGCCAGGCAAAGAAAACGACCGTTTGCAGTGCGGAGACGTGATAGAAAAGGGCCCGGCGAAACCGAAGGGCACGGATTTCCTCTTTCGCGCGTACCATGTTCCGGGAATGTCCCCAATGGCGAGGCGACATGTACGTAGACATATCCTAGTAATAATACCAACCTGACCACACGATATACCTGATAAGCGATAAGCCCTTGGCGTACTGGGGCGGTGCCATTGGCAGCTTGTCCGCCAGTGTGGGCGCGATCACATACCTCAATCCACAAGGTACAAGGGGGGGCGAGGAGTGAAGCTCCGTACGGGAATCTCCGTGTTCATCATCATCCTCACCTGCCCTCGCGTTGCGCGCGCCACGGAGGGGCTCGAGCCGATCAACACGAGCATGCATGCGCGGGCCCGCGGCGGTGCGGACGTGGCCGTTGGGGACACGGCACTTTCCCAGATTGACAACCCCGCATCGCTGTCACTTCAGCGGAAGTACAGGTTCGATTTTTCCGGGCAACTCCTGATGCCGACAATGCACTGGACAGGTCCCATCGACAAGTCTACCTCGCGCGGACTTCATCCGCTGGCAAACTTGGCGATTGCGGTGCCGTTGGACGAGAAGCTCTCGATCGGGTTCGCAATGCAATCCAAGTCCGGTCTGGGGTCGGACTATCAGATGCGGCACACGTTGATCCCGCTCATGGATCGACATGTCTATTCCGACATGAAGAACCTGAGCCTGTCGTTCAACGCTGCCTACCGGCTCACGGACAAACTGTCGATCGGCGCCGGTCTTCGGGGAGAGGGTGTCACCGCCAGATTCGGGGCGGTGCTCGGACCGGGGGGTATGGACTTTGGCCGCGGCTACGCTTACGGAGGCGGATTCCAACTGGGGCTACATTATCAAGCGACCGATACCGTGGCGCTCGGCCTCGCATACCGGTCGCCCACTTGGTTTGGCGACCTTTCCGGGGGCGGTCTCGACATTTCCATGCTCGGACTGCCCTCGATCAGGGTCGGCGACGCAAACATCGACGAGTTCCGGCTGCCGCAGAAGATTAGCGCCGGTGTCGCGTGGGACGCGACGGACTGGTGGAAAGTGGTCGGCGAGGTCCGATGGACCAACTACGCGTGCAGCACGTTTCACGACACGACTGTCGCGACGGATGGGCCGATCGACCTGCGGTTTCCGCTGCCAGTCGGTTTTCAGGATCAATGGTCGTTTATCCTCGGCTCTGAGTTCGAGCTCGACGAGCATTGGACGCTCGGCGTGGGGTACCACTATGCGACGGCTGTCGTCCCACGAACGCACCTGTTTCCCATCACGCCGGCCACACTCCAGCACCACATCACCACGGGTTTGAGGTACGAACGAGACAACTGGTGGGTCGGCGCCGGCTACATCTACGGGTTCAACTCGACGATCCGGGGATTCGGAGAGAACTCAATCCCCATGGGCTTTGAATTCGGTCAGAGCAAGATCGAGCACCATCAGCACAGTGTGTTCTTCGGCTTCGGCTTCAGTTGGTAGAGGATGAACATGAAGACTGCTGAAAGACCTCCAACCGCTGACCGAGCGGAACTTGATGAGCTGTCAAAGCGAGTCGCTGCTCTCGAGAATAGGTTTGAGACCGCTCCCGACTCCGATTCCCTGAGCATGGTCGTATTTAGCGGCGAACTCGACCGAGTGCTTGCGGCATTGGTCATCGCGACCGGCGCGGCAGCCTGCGGGATGACGGTGTCCATGTTCTTCACCTTTTGGGGAACCGCGGCCTTGAAAAAGGCGGGACCGCAGGCGGCGGGCAAGACCCTCATCGAGAGGATGTTCGGCTGGATGCTGCCCGGCGGCTTCCACAAGTTGAAGCTTTCGAAGATGGACATGATGGGCATCGGTCGCCGCATGATGGCCGCTGAAATGAGAAAGAAGCAGACGCCGGACCTTTCCACACTCATTGACATTGCCAGGGAAAGCGACGTTGAGATCAACATCTGCGACATGTCGATGTCCTTGATGGGTATCCGAAAAGAGGAACTGATCGAGTATCCGGGTTTGAGCTTCTGCGGCGTTGCTCGGTTTCTCGAGTTGTCTTCGAAGGCGAGTACTACACTCTTCATCTAACCGAATGATTCATCACAGAGCATACAGAGATCGCAGAGGGTTGTAGATCAAGATGTTAGCGAAGCGAATGCAAGACGGAGAGCCAACACACTGTCAAAAAAGAATATGCCCGGATTTCGCTGTAACTCTTTCTTCAATAACACTCTGCGTTCTCTGTGGTATGAGCAATCCGTGCTAAAGGAGGTGCTATGAACACGGAGAACGCGACGAAGGAATACGACTTGACGGGGCTTAGATGTCCCATGCCGATCGTCAGACTCAACAAGATCATGAAGGAGCTGAGCCCTGGCGAGACGTGCGTGGTGACGGCCGACGACCAGGCATTCTGCCCTGACGTCGAGGCATGGTGCAACAAGACCGGCAACGAACTGGTGGAATGCGAGACGGCGAGTTCGAGATTCACCGCGACCATCAGGAAACAGTCATAGCGGAAGAGACAAGCGCGACTCGATAAAAAAGGAAACACCGTGGATCAGGAAGAAGAATACGGATTGCAGGTCATCATTGCATCGGGGCTGGAAGCGCCGCACCGCGCCATAGCAGGCTTCGCCCTCGCCTTGGCTGCCGCTGCATCCGGCACGAAAGTGGTTGTTTGGCTGACGATGCACGGTGCTACCTGGGCGGTACGCAATCAAGGGAATCAGGAGGACGTGCCTGGTTTCTCGTCAGTCGCCGGGTACATCCGGTTGCTGAAAGAGGAAGGCGCATCGATCGAGTTTTGTACGACCTGCTCCGGCAATGGCTGCTTGTTACAGGGCGGCGAGGATGAAGGGTGTAATCTTCGGGAAGGGATCAAGATAGCCGGTCTGGCACCGGTCGCATCCCGCCTCACTACGGTGCCCACGGTCACCTTCTGAAGGCACTGTCTATGGAGCCCCGACGACATGGATGAACATCACTCCATCGTAGATCGCCTTCAGGTATCGCTACGCGAGGTGGAGGAGTCCTGCGCCGAGAATGTGACAGACGCCCTAAGCCGAGCGCTGTCGAACATGCGCATGGTTGTAGATGAAGTTGCGCGGGCGTGGGAGCAATCTCGGGCAGAGGCCGAGAAGCTGGCCAAAGCGCAAGCCGAAGCAATCGTCAACGCGGCAATGACGATGACCGAGTTGCAGAAGACAAAGGAGGCACTGGAAAGGCAGCAACGAGAGCTACTGATCGCCAACAAAGACCTGGAAGCGGCTAGGACTGAAGCTAGCGCCGCGAACCGGGCCAAATCCGAGTTCCTGGCCAACATGAGTCACGAGATCCGCACGCCGATGACCGCCATCCTGGGCTTCACGGAGAACCTGCTCGATCCGGACCTCTCGGACTCGGAGAAGCTCAATGCCGTATACACCGTTCGCCGTAACGGCAAGCACCTGCTCCAGCTCATCAACGACATCCTGGACATCTCCAAGATCGAGGCGGGCAAGCTCGAAGTCGAGCACATCCGCTGTTCGCCAGTCCAACTGGTCGCCGACGTGCAATCGCTCATGCAGGTCCGGGCCGACACCAAGAACCTGCCCTTCAACATCGAGTACATCGGGGCCGTGCCGGAGACCATCGAAAGCGATCCCACGCGCCTCAAGCAGATCCTCGTGAACCTCATTGGCAACGCGATCAAGTTCACCGAAACGGGCAGTGTCCGGTTGGTGACACGCTTCGTGGAGACTGAAAGCCTGCCCCAGAATTGTGGCACAGGCGGTTCGCCCGTGGTTCCATCAAACTGTGGCACGGGCGTCTCGCCCGTGTCTCCACCGCCGGGACGGCGGTGCCACAAAGAATCCGCGGCGCTTCAAACCCTCAGCCCCGTCCTCCAGTTCGATGTGATCGACACAGGGCTCGGCATGACCGAGGAGCAGACGTGCGAGCTGTTCCAGGCCTTTAACCAGGCAGACACGTCCACCACCCGCAAATTCGGCGGCACCGGCCTGGGATTGATGATCAGCAAGCGATTGGCCGAGCTGCTGGGCGGCACCATCACTGTCGAGAGCAAACCGGGCGAGGGGAGTACGTTCCGCGTCACGGTCACGACCGGTCCGCTCGACGGCGTGAAGATGCTGGACGATCCGGCAACGGCCACGATCGCGCAGCCCGAGACTGCCGCCGCGTCGAAGCCAGATACCGGCAAGCTCGACTGCCGCATCCTGCTGGCCGAGGATGGCCCGGACAACCAGCGCCTCATCAGCTTCGTGCTGAAGAAGGCCGGCGCAGAGGTGACGGTTGTCGAGAACGGGAAGCTTGCGGTCGACGCGGCGCTCGCTGCGTTGCACCGAAGACATAAAGATGACGCCAAGCCCCCGTTCGACGTGATCCTGATGGACATGCAGATGCCGGTCATGGGCGGCTATGAGGCGACCGGCCTGCTCCGCCAGAAGGGCTACACCGGCCCGATCATCGCCCTCACCGCACACGCCATGGAAGGCGACCGACGGAGGTGTCTCGACGCCGGCTGTGACGACTATGCCAGCAAGCCCATTGATCGCAAGAAGCTGGTCGCCACGATCCAGGAATGGCTAGAGAAGCGGCCCGTTTCCGAGAATGAGCAGGCATCACAGACCGACACACCCAAAAGGGCGGATGTGTTGGTGAGCGAGTTGGCCGGTGATTCCAACGTGGCTGAACTCGTTGAGAAGTTCATTGCCGAGTTGCCGGACAAGCTCGCTGCCATGGCGAAGACGCTTGCAGAGAACGACTTGGATGTCCTGGGTTCCCTGGCCCATCAACTCAAAGACGCAGGCGGTGGCAACGGATTCCCGGCCATCACGGAGGCGGCCGAGGGGCTGGAAGCCGGGGCAAAAGCGCACGAAAACCTGAACAGGTTGCGACAACAATTCGATGAACTCGCCGACCTCTGCCAGCGCGCTTCCGCGAAACCGGAGGCGGTGAAAACATCGTGAACATAGACGCCCTCATTGATGAGGACGATGCCGCGGTTCTCCAGTTTGTTCGAGAAGCACCCCGTCCGCACGGGCGGCGAGGCATCAGCCGGCGGCGTTAGTGCGTTGCGCTGTCCATCTCATCCATCATGAGCATCGCGCCCATTTGGGTGATGCCCGCTGCCTTCATGCGCGCCTTGAGTTCCGGCGAGTCCAGGAAGGCTTGCACCCGCTCCGCGCTCTGCTGCACCGAGAGCACGGTCACGGTGTTGGGATCATCCACGTTGCGAAACACCTTGAACGAGATCTCGCCGGTCGCCTTGCGCTGCTCGATACTCGCGTCATACTCTTGCTTCCACCGCTCGTAATCCTCGACCTTGAATCCGACATGCAAATGTGTGACCATCAGATGTACCTCCTCGTACTTGCCTATCGATCTGGATGTGTGTCAACGAAACGCGTAACTTCATCGGGTTGTGTTATCTCGTCGCCCGTCATGTCTTACCAGTGCCGTAGTGTGGGCATAGCTCACCAACCGTTCATGAAGCCCCGCTATGTCACTGACCCATCGTAGCATGGATTGGACCGTCTTGCGAGCAACGGGCGGAGGGCAGGCGCCATGCGGGTCCATGACAGTTTAGGCGGCTTGCGAATGAGCGACGTGGCATCAATATCGCCCGCGTCGCCCACACGATCCGAGCCCCGAGCGCTGGGGAGCATCGGCGTCCCGCCGGTCAACAGGTCTGAAGGCCAACGGCCGTCCACAAAGACCCCGCGCTGGCGCTTGGGGCTCGGATCAAAACCCCGCGCTAGCGCTTTGGGCTCGGAACAACCCCCGCCTGAACTGTCATGGACCAGCGCCATGCCTTCACGCGACGAAGTCGCGGGTAAGCATATCGTCATAAGGAAAGACATGCCTACCCGGGCTCCGCTCGTGAAGGCGGTGCACCCGGAACTACACTGTCGCGGACGATCTCCACGGCGTGGTTCGCCTCAAGGATGGTACGACCCCAGGTAGACGCGCCCGCATTGACGGCAATGATACACGGCCACTCCGTCCGGAAGGAAACCGTCATAGCCCCCCTCGAAGCTACTCTCCATCACCGCATCCTCGCCGCCGTCTCCCCACTTCTCCGATTCCGCGCGGACATAGTAGGCTCGTGGAAGCACCTCGACGAAACCATCGTCCACGAGGTCATAACCGATGAGCGTCGCGAGCCGATCACAACAAACCGGCCACGAAGGACAGTGCATCAATAGACTGTTCGCCAGCGGTGGAGCCCGCAACTGCTGTTCCAGCTCGGCCCCGGATCCGGAAGCCGGTATCGGTTCGGCGTTGTCGATTTCGATGACGGGCGCACGGGCGCGGTCCTCCGCATCAGTTACGACCAGTATGGCGGCGTCAACAGAGGGCATGGGGTCCGGGGCGCCCAACTGGGATTCCATCTCGATGTCCCAACGGTTGGCGCGTCGCCACAGCTCCGTGCTGATCCACGCGACGGGAGAATCGCCGGGATCCCGCTCGCCGATCCGCTCTCTCAATTCGCTCTGGGCACGACGCTTCCACCGCCCTGCGGCCCACACCAGCGGTCCGATGGCAAGAAACGCAATGACAGCGATCGCCCCGCAGACATACACGCCTTCGTCGAGTCCGGCCTTCCC
>Ga0190284_1000502_pt1 | contig 21870 bp, 11 predicted proteins | sample 48691812_MG_FD_161668 | JGI IMG/M metagenome (GOLD analysis project Ga0190284, IMG submission 161668) | Hydrothermal vent microbial mat bacterial communities from Southern Trench, Guaymas Basin, Mexico - 4869-18-1-2_MG | ecosystem: Environmental > Aquatic > Marine > Hydrothermal vents >...
CCTATGGATTCCATTCTGCAGAGGCCACAATATGTATGATCATGCTATGCTGTACGGGTATCAAATTGTCACCAGTGTCGAAAAAACTGTGATTTCAACCCACACGAACGTCAGGAGAGCCTCTTTTCCTGCCCTTCTTTTGTAGACACAGCCTTCGTCGTCCACCCCTTCACTCTGTCCCCCGAGCGCATGTCCCCCGAGCGCAGCAAGTGCTACTGAGATCAAGGATTTCGAGCACAAACGATTGGTACTTCGTCACGTAGATGCTTGTCTCATTTTTTGAGATGATCATATTCCGGATTGACCGGCTCCACGCCACGCTTGCGCCAGAAATCGAGCATATATTTCAAGTTGGCGCTGTCTTCGGGATAGCGCCCTTGGTCATCGGTCGTGTCGATCCAATCGGTCAATGTCCTGCGATGCTTGGTCAAAATCTGCTTGTAGGCCGGATCGAATGCCAGATTACGGATTTCGTGCGGGTCTTTTTCTAGATCGTAAAGTTCTTCTGATGGTTTTGGCCGCGACCAGAACCGGTCCTGAATGGCGTCGAGCTTGCCGTCTTCGTGGAGCCTTCGCATCAAACGGGTGATCTCCCATTTGTCCCGATAGTTCGGTTGCATATAGGGACGATCGGGAAAGTAGTTGCGGATGTAACGGAAGCGCCTTGTGCGCACCGATCGGATGCGATCGATCGTATAATCACAACGATCGCGCGCCGATATTATGTGGTTCCGAGGTTCAAAGTGCTTTGCAAAGAGATCCCGGCTCTCCATATGATCCGGAATGGGGGTGCCGGCCAAAACCAAGGACGTCGCTGCAATATCCAAGCCGCTCACTAGATCATCCCGTACAATCCCCGCTCCGCCGAGGCGATCGGGATGACCAGGCCAGCTTACGATGAAGGGCACGTGAAGGCCGCTGTCATAGCAGAACTGTTTGTGGCGCCATAGACGCATGCCGTGGTCCGAGAAAAAGAATAAAGCCGTATTTTCCAGCAATTCGTCTTCGCGCAATTGATCGACGATCTTTCCGACGCGATCGTCGGTGAGCTGAATACTGTCGTAGTGTTTGGCCCATTCCTCCCTGATCTCGGGAATGTCCGGATAGTAAGGTGGTAGGTTGATTGATTGACGGTCGATCGGATTGCGGACACGTTCCATGAACTTTTTAGCGTAGATCTCCTTGCCGCCGGCCAGTTGGATCTGTCCGAAGAATGGCTGGCCGGGATTGCGATCTTGCCAGCCGACCTCGCGTTTGCCCGATTTGCCGTACAGTGGATGAGAAGTATACTCGCCGGCGTAGAGGTCACTGCGATCATACCAGAAGTTGTAATCGTCTTTGCCTTGGTTGAAGGTGAAATAGCCGGCCTGCCGGAAGAGCTCCGGCAAGGTCTTGACGTGTTCCGGTAGATGACGAGCAGTATCTGCGCTCCTGGAGCTATGATGATTGTGCGTGCCCAACGTCGTCTGCATGGTTCCGGTGATCAGAGCCGATCGGCAGGCAGAGCAGACCGGTGCCGGCATGAAGACATGGGTGAAGCGCACGCCCCCTGCGGCCAAGGCGTCGAGGTGAGGTGTTGCATTGTCATATCCGTAACATGCAAGGAACGGACCGATGTCTTCGACTTCGATCCAGAGGATGTTGGGGCGTATCCCGCCCGGTCTCCGTTCTGGATCCGTCTGTAACACGCTCAGTGGCGAGACCAGAGGGACAACAGCCATGGATGTCACGAATCGTCTTCGGGTGACCTTCGAAGGCATGGGAGATCTCCTCTGGTGGATGATGGTCTGAGACTATCGGCCCGGTGCTTTTCGGACCTTCTCGAAAGCCCGGTTTTCTGAAAGCAATTTAACGAAATCCACGTTGCCTTTAAAGTGTCATAGAACAACGCGTTCCTTCGATTTCTCAGGCGCTGATCGTTGTGAATGGCCAGGGGCGGTGCTACGCAGCACCGCAGCGATCGTGCTCGCTGCTGATTTGGATTGGCCTGTCACGTGCTAATCCGTATAATCCCGGGGTACGGGTATCGGAGGGACAACAGGATATGAAACCGGCATCGTAGCGGGGTTGCTCCTCGCTCTGCCGGATTCTCGAGACGGATGAATAGCACTGGAGTGCGGGAGTTTTCGATGCGTGTCTTGAAGATAATGGCGTGTTCCCTGCTGCTGCTCGGCATGGTCGCTCTGGCCGAGGAGCCGGAAGATCGACCCTCGGACGAGACGATTGAGGGCTGGATCGCAGATCTTACCCATCCCGATCTCACTCGCCGGGAGGCAGCAACCTCGAATCTCATAGCAGCGGGCGATGTCGCAGCCTACCGCCTCTGGTCGCAATGCGATGCAGCAGATCAGGGATTGGCGCTGCGGGCCCGGCGTGTGTTCGGCGCTGTGTTCGGGGTGAGCCCCGAGATTTATGGTGAGATCAAAGAACTCGTCCAATCCAGCACTCCGACCGGTGCCGACCTGGCGGCACGCGCTCAGCAGGTCATGGATCATGGCCCCGCGGCCGTCGATCTCGCGCTGCGACTGCTCGGACCCGAGCGTAAGAGACGCCTCGTGCCGCTCTACACGGAGCTCGTTGTTCGTGCCGCGCTCGACGACCTCGCAGACGGCAACGACATGCATGCTACCGGTCACAACGCGGTCGTCGAGCTGTCCGATCAGGCTGCCCCGGCGCTGCTACGGGTCCTGGAGGACCGTGAGGGCCACAGTGCACACAGAATCCACGCGCTCTGGCTCTACTCGACGGTGACCGGTGCCGGCGGCGTCGAAGGCTTGGCTCGAGTACTCGACGATTCCGATCCGGTCGTGCGTGAGGAAGCGCTGCTTGCTGCGGTCGAGTTGATCGACAACTCTGCTTTCAGCCGGCTGGCCCGTGCGGTGGGGAGCCGGGCAAGTACCGAGCGCACCGTGCTGGCCAATGCCGCCGCAGCGCGGCTCACCATCGAAGACCTCGAGAAACACTTGAGGAGCGGTACCGATGCAGTGGCTGCCCTGTCAGCAACGGTCCTGGGCTACAAGCGCCATGACGATGCGCTCTCGGCACTCGTCGGCCGTGTCGAGCGTGAAAAGCGCGTAAACGTCCTGGAGGCGATCTGCTCGGGGCTCGCCGAGTACGGCGACGCCAAGGGGATCGAAGCGCTCGGTACGATCTACACCAAGAACCGGAGCGCTTCCGTGCGCGCCGCGGCGATTGCAGGACTGCGCAATCACGCAGCCGACATGCGCGAAGCGCGCCTCTGCGTGACAGCGTCCCTGCTCGACGACGACGAGGGTGTGCGTCTCGGAGGTGTTGATGTACTGATCGGATTGGCGGATCGCACGGCGGTTCCGGCGCTCGTTGCCGCCGCAGCCTACGACACAAGCCACCTCGTGCGCTCACGCGCTCTCGCCGGGCTGCGATCGGTAGTCCCGGACGGACCGGTTCCCAAGGCGAGCGGCGAGGAGGCCCTCACCGAGCTGGCCCGGCGCTGGAAGAAATGGCTCGTCCGCGAGGTGGAGACCTTCGATACCGATAGTTTCCCGTGGCTGAACGATGCCCTCGATGCGGTGCGTATCGTGAAGGACGTGCGCGAGCACGTTGCCGATCGTTTCTTCTATTTCGACAACGAGGAGCTCGTCGACGACGACACGCTCAACGCCGCCGCACTCGGGGCGATGAAAAAGGTTTTCAAGGGCAAGGATCCGGTCAAAGTGGAAGGGCTCGACCGCCAGATTCTGGAATCGATGCTCCGGCCCAAGAAAGAGATGACACCCGAAGCTGTGCTGGCCTGCCTCGGTGCCTGCCCCTTCGAGACCGAGGTGAGCGATCTCATCCGGATCACCAACACCACCGCCAGCGGCATGATCAAAAGCCTCGGCGATCGTTTCTCCGGGCTCAGGCTCTCCAACGATCCCGAAGGCAACGTCCGGCCCGGTTGGCTGCCGGGACTCCTGGACAACAGCGATGAGAGCAACGGCTTCATGGTCTCCGAGAAGGATGACACGATCGTCGTCGATTTTGTGCTCTACGATTCACCGGCCTACTACGCCGGGATCCGGCCCGGCGATCAATTGATTCAGATCGATGACGAGTTCGTCAGCGAACTGCAAAAAGAAGACCGCAGCGAGAAACTGCTCAAAAAGGGCAAGTTCAGCTTTCTGCGCGATGGATGGAACCGGCCTTACAGCTTCGAGCTCGTACCGACCAAGGTGATGGCCCAGCACATCGTGATCAAGGCGCTGCTGCCGGGAAAGATCGGTTACCTGCGCCTGAAGATGTTCGATCTGGGTTGTTCGGTCAAGATGGAACATGCCCTCAAGGAGCTGGAAAAAGAAGGCATCGAGGGGCTCATCTTCGACCTGCGCAACAACCCCGGAGGCACCGTGGCGGACGCCACCGAAATCGTGGACAAGTTCCTTCCCAAGGGGAAAACGATCTCGATCAACGTCACCCGCGGCTACGGCGACAAACGGCACGAGGAGGTCGAAACCGAGGTCTTGTCCACCGATGCGCTCACCGATCGCGATTATCCCCTCGTCGTGCTGGTCAATCGCTCATCGGCCAGCGCGTCCGAGATGACCTCGGGCAGCCTCCAGGGCACTGAACGCGGAAAGGTCATCGGCGAGACCACCTTCGGCAAGGGGATCGGCCAGAACGGACGGACGATCAGCGGGTTTTCCAGCGACACCGCTCTCGGCGAGACCCGTTCGGTCTACATCGTGCAACTGACGATGATGCGTTACTATCTGCCCGAAGGCAAGCGCAGCATCCACCACATCGGTGTGGAGCCGGATGTGCCGGTGCTGGAGCGCAACCTCAGAGGCAGCGCCTTCGACAAGGTCATGAAGGCGCGCAGGAGCAAGGCCTTTGATGGTTACGTCAGCGATCTCATCGAGAACCACCGCGAGGATGTCATCGAGCTGGCTGTGTTCGACGGCTGGGATTTTGACCGCTATCCCGGTTTCGCGAAGTTCTACAGCAAGGTCAAGCGCTGGGTTTCGCAGCAGGAAGCCCGTCGGCTCGTGCGCGACGAGATCCGCCTGCGCGTGATCAAAGACGCCGACAACGCTCTGTTCGAAAAGCTCAGCTACGACATCCAGGAGGATCGTGTTCTCCTGGCCGGCGTCCGCGAGCTGAACACGGAGGAGTCGATCGATGTCAGCGGCTGCGACGAATACCGGAAGCTCTGATTTCGGAGCGATCGATGAAACGACCAATGACTACACCTGCAACAGACAAAGAACTCTGTGGAACGGGGAGTGACTCAAAATGATAAAAGACTTTGATAAGTGTTGGCTGATCGTACTTTTCGTGGTAGTGCTCGGCGCAGGTGGAGCGGTGGCATCCACGCTGCCGCAGGAGAAACCCGCCGGTGAACCGGTACCGGTGGAAGAGGAACACCAGGTTCCGGCGCAGCAGGAACCCGTTCCGGTCGTGGCAGAGCCCAAAACACCGCAAACCGACACCGCCGATGTAACCGCGGAGCTCCCCCTGCGCTGGCCGCGTTACAAGGGCCCCGGTGATTATTTCGGTTCCTGGCAACTCTACGGCACGCGAGCCATCATCAAGGCTTTTCCGGCCACCGCCGTCAGCCGCGTTATCAATGAGGCCGAGATCAAGGCTCTCGTGGAGAAAGCCAAAGGCCGCTACGAAAAGAAGAGTGGTCTGCTCGAGGAGTTGTGGGAGCTCGCCAAGGACCTCGGCGACGAGCCGGAGTTCGAAGATCGGTTGCGTGAATGGTATGAGGATTTCTACACGATCAGATTTCACCTCGAGAGCCTGCAATTCAATACATACCTGCGCAAGAAAGCCGACGGCGACGGCTATGAGCCCAGTTTTCTGATTTGCGGTGTGATCGCCGAGGAGATGAGCGACAAGGTCTTCGGCAAGATCGATGAGCTGAAGACGATTCTCGACGAGGCCGAGAAAACCGATCCGATCGAGCCGGCGCTGCGGTTCGGCGACCATGAGGTGTTGGGATACACATTCGGCGACAGCGATGACCCCATCGAGATGTGGTTCTTCACCGAGGGTCACGATTTCTACTGCGGGTTCAACGACAGGGAGCTGCTCGACAAGCTTGAGGAAGGGACCGATGATGAGATCGGGCGTCTGGCCGGCAAGATCAGCGGATCAGGAACACCGATTCTGACCTCGATCACACCCATGGACCGCGTCGTGGAACCGATGCTCAATGATCTCGAAGAAGACCGGCGCGGTATCGTGACCAAGACACTGCAGCATCTCGGCATCTCCCAGATCAAGTCGATCGTGTTGGGAGTGGCCATGGAAGAGTCGCATTTCCGTGAAACCCTCTTTCTGGAGCTCGATGGCAAACCGCAGGGTTTGCTGGCCGCGTTGCGTCCTGTCGGAGCCAACGGAACCAGCACCGCGCCGGTGCTGCCGGCGCCTGGCGAGAAAATGCTCGAATTGCGCGGATGTCTCGATGTCAAGCAGATCGTCGCAACCGTCGAGAAGCTCAGGGAGGAGAACGCCAGATCATCAGAAGACGCCGATGGCGACCGTCCACCCGAAAAGGTGAACGAGAAGATGCAGGAGATCCTGCGCATCCTGGCCAAGGAGAGCGACCGCGCGCTCACCGGCGGATTCAATTTCTCGATCTCCGCGCCATCGATGGGGCAGATGGTGCCGCAGCTCACGATGGCGGTGGGGATCGAAAATGGCGAGGAGTTCGATCGACTGCTGGACCTCATGCGTGAGTCGATGGAGGGTATCAACTTCTCGGAGAGCAAGTACAAGGAGATGACTTTCACCACCGTCAAGATACCCAACAATCCGGCCCCGATCGTTCCCTGTTTCGTGAAAAGCGACGACGTCTTCTATCTGGCACAGTCACCCTGGACGATGAAAGCGCTCATCAAGAATATCCAGGCACAAAAGGATGGACAGGATTCAGGTGGGGCTGCGGAGGAGGGAGAAGCCGCCGCCCCCATGCCGGCAGCGATGCCCTTCACGACAGAACCGCTCGTGATGGAGTTGACCTTCGACGCGGCCGAGATCTACGGTACGATCAGCCAGAAATACCTGCCTATGGCGCAGGTCGCCTTCTCCACGGGCATGAGACAGCAGATCAAGCGTGAGCCGATCCTCGAGCTGGTCGAGCTGCCGCAGCCGGACATCATCGTGCAGCATCTTTCGAGCGGCCGTGGCGGCGCAGCCTTCGGATCTGACGGGTTCTTCCTCAGCACTGCCGCACCGCTCGGCGATCCGATGATCACGGCTTTTATGCCCTTCATCGTGACCTTCGGCACGATGGGGCTCAATATCGGCATGGACCAGCAGCTTGCACGCGCAGAGCGCCGGCTTTGTCGGCGTCGGGTCGAGCAGATCAACGGTGCTCTCAAGGTCTACCGCTCGTCGTTCGGCGGTGGCAAACGTTTTCCCGCATCCCTGGGAGAGCTCGTCAGCCGCGGACTCGTCGACGATCTGGAGACCTTCAGGGTGCCTTCCGACGAGGATTGTGCGGTCATCGAGTTCGAGAACGAGGACGGCGAGATCGAAGAGCTCGAGGTGTCCTACAAATACCTGCCGAGCTCCAAATTCGTGGTTCCCGCGGATGAGCTGCAGTTCTATGGCGGGAACTCCCCAGAAGTCAGCTTTGGCCGCGATCTCATAATCGAAGCGATTTACGAATACGAGAACGCAAAGGACGACGAAGAGACTCCCCCGGACAAGGTCGTGATCCTCTACGAGCTCAACGAGAACGCTCACGAGGGCCGTTTCTTGCTCTGCACCGACGGCAGCATCTACCATGTGCCGGAGATGGTCTTTACCAAACTCGTCTCCCTGAAGTAGACACCGAAAAAGCAGGGATTTCTGCCTCCCCGAATGGTTTTAGATTCGTAAGATTTACCGGTGCGGCCAAAATTCTTTTATGAATGCGGATTCGCGCGCCTTCGATGCCCTAAGTGCCTCAAAGAAAATCTCTTAGCTTTTTCTTGCAAGAGGGGCACTGACGACGTCCTTCTGGCGGTGCCTCATCGCTTCTTGACCTTCTCGATCCCCAAGGCGACCCGCGGGATTTTGCGTCGCGACAGGCGGCTTATGAAGCTGGATTTGAGATGTGCCTTCGAAGCCCTCAAGCAGGCCATGAAGGAGGCCTTGCCCCGGGGACATCGCAGCGGGCGCGACGTGTGTGTGGAGCCATCCTCGGCATCCACACCGCGGGAAACCTTCTGCAGTGGAATCCCCATGGTCATGGGATCGTGAGTGAAGGCCTTTTCGATCGCCAGGGGAGGTTTCATCACATACCTATTCTCGATGCCAAGCGCGTATCTGGAGCCGGGACATGTGGCGATCCAACTCGCAGCAGGAAGCACATCTGGCTTTCATGATTCGAGGGGCGGGCCGCGAGTCGGTGAACGACCTGGCGCGTATCTCGGGTACCAAGAGCGCCTGCACCATGTCGAGGAGCAAATCCTCCCTGCCCCTCGAGCCGACCTACACGATTGTCGACGCCGGCGGCAAATTGGTGAAGCAGGGCAACTTCGAGTACGGCTGAGGCTTCAGTTGCAGGGGTATTCGTGTGAGCTGTGGTCCGTCGCTTTTCGCAGAAGCGGCTACCAGCTTTTCTTCCTTTTTTTCCAAACAAACTGCTCTCGACACGGAAAGAATGAACTTTCGCAAAGCCGCAAAGAGCGCAAAGACAATAGTCCGACACAATCCGACCTAGTCCTCCGGCCGCTCGCCGGCAGGCGCCATCTTGACGATCCGGGGATCGAAGCGCGCGATCGTCTCGACCAGGTCGCACTGCGCCGCCATGACCTCGTCAATGTCCTTGTACGCCATCGGCACTTCATCCAACCCGGCCGAGAGCAGGAGGACTCTGCGTTCTGCGAGGAGCTTCTTGGCATCGTGCCAGGTGAACGACTGCTTGGCTTTTTTGCGGCTCATCTTGCGCCCCGCGCCGTGCGAGGCGGAGTTCAGGGAATCAGGCTCGCCTCTGCCACGGACGATGTATCCAGGTGTCGCCATCGACCCTGGGATGATCCCGAGTGCTCCTTGTCCGGCCGGGGTCGCACCCTTGCGGTGCACGATCACCTCCTGGCCGTCATGGTGCTCCTTCCAGGCGAAGTTGTGATGGTTCTCCACATCGAGCAGGACCTTGACCTTGAGGTTGCGCGCCACGTGCCGGTGGATCAGCTCGTGATTGGCCGCCGCGTAGCGTCCCATCAGCTCCATGGCCAACCAGTATTCCCGGCCCTCTGCGCTGTCCATGTCCAGCCACGCCAGATGGGTCAGCTCCTTGGGCAGCTCGGGGTGCTTCTGCACGGCCAGCCGGCTGAAATAGGTGGCGAGCTGGTTCCCCGTACCGCGGCTGCCGCTGTGGCTGAGCAGAGCCAGATAGGTACCGGCCGCCAACCCCAGGTCGTCGCGCTCGAGCGTCAACGTGCCGAACTCGACGAAATGGTTGCCGCTGCCGCTGGTACCGAGCTGGGCCCAGGCCTTGTCCTTGAACCGCTTGGTGATCGGGCTGAAGGACCAGTCCGCGTCCATCACGTCGTGCTCGTGGCGTTTACGGAAGGTCGCTCCCACGCCGAAACGGGTCTCGGCTTCCAGCGATTTTTTGAGGCGATCAACTTCTCCGTTCAGCGCGTTTACCGGCAGATCGAGCACCGTCATCTTCATGCGGCAGGCGATGTCCATTCCCACGGCATAGGGGATCACGGCGTCCTTGGTGGCCAGCACCCCGCCTATCGGCAAGCCATACCCAAGGTGTGCGTCGGGCATGAGGGCTCCACGAACCGAGATCGGCAGCTTGCAGGCGTTGTCCATCTGCTGCACCGCCATCGGCTCCAGATCCGTGCCCCACCGCTTGTAGTGCGCGGGCTCCGCACGATGAACGAAGCTGGTCCTTGCGTTTTCGAATTCGATGAGATGCCTGGCGACGTCGCCAAAAAACTCGTCCTCCAGCAGATCCCGCGGGTTCTTGGCCAGCTCGCTGATCCGCTGTCGGATTACCGATTTTTTCAGATGGCCATCAATAGAACGGCTCCAGAGACTGATGGCTTCCTGGGTCTTCTTCAGCGTCTCCCCCTTGGGGATGCCGAGTTGAGCTAGGTCTCGAGATTTCATGTCACCCTCTACAAAACACAACCATCACGAGATGATAGTGACCTCGTATTCGCGCTTGTCCAGCTTTTTGACGGCGATGTCGATATCCAGAAATGCTTTCAAGACCTCCATATTCGTCGTGGCATGCAGGGTCATTGGCAGAGTTTTGAATGTGCCGCCGCCCGCCAGAGCCATGGGGATCAGGATTTGATCGGCCAGATGACGGCCCACGGGCACACCGGCCTCCAGGTACTGGCGAGCCTCTTCGGCGATCGCAAGCGGTACCCGTTCCGCCGGCAGCCCCTTCCGGCCGAAGGCGGTCAACATCTCCGTGATATATTCACTCTCGATCTCGATGATCACAGCATTGCCGGGGCCGCGCGAGTTCTGAACGGTGATCACCTCCAGCCGCTCCCGCGACCAGGACAGCCGATCGCCGATGACCTTCAGCTCGCGGTGCCCGATCTCTTCGGGGAGATGAGCCACGAGGGCCGTCGCCGACCGGCGTACGATCTTGCCACGTTCGATGATGTCGATCCGATCCAGCTTCGCGCGCGGCGTGACCGTGACCGCGACCAATCCGCCACCAGCGGGGAAAAAACCGGGTCGCTGCAGCTCCATCGCGATGCGCGGTCCCATCCGGTTGACGATCGGTACAAACACCTTCTCCAAAAAACTGAAAGGCGGCGCGAAGGGATTGTGCGTGCCGCCTTCCAAAGTGATTCTGGAGGGCTTGTCTGCGATCAGCAGCGCCGGCAGAATCGTCTGTAGAACCAGCGACGTGCTGCCCGCGGTGCCGATGCTGAAGTGATAGTCGCCGGCGTTGATCGATCGCGGCGCGAAGAACACGCTCTGCGATCCGATGGCGTTGCCTCTCACATCGGCGTCACCGACCTGCGCCGCCGCCGCGACGGCCGTCGAATGCTGTCTCGAGAGGCCCGGTTTCTTGCGGCCCGCCCGGATGTTCTCGATCCTGAAGGGCTTTCCGGTGATCAGAGACAACGCCAGCGAGCTGCGCACGATCTGCCCGCCACCCTCGCCGAAGGAACCATCAATGGTAATCATAGACGTTTTCCGTTGGTTAGCCGATGAGATTAAAGCAGATGATATACCACGAAAAGCAAAAACGCCGTGGAAGATTATTTTTTACTAACTCTCGATCCTGTAGATCGTCACGCTCAGAGAGGGGACCTCCAGGGGGCTGCTGAAGCTGTCCACGGGGAACTCGTCGATGAACACATCGTCCGGCCTGCCCGGCTCGTTGTAGGCCATCGGATCTACGTGACCGATGCGCCAGGCGCGGCCCTTGCCGGAGAGCGCGATGCCCTGCCAGTTGATCGGCAGATTCAGGGCTTCCGTCGTGGGATTGATCACGGCCAGGGTCAGGGCGCTGCGGTCACCGGTCCAGGCGGCGCAGACGTCCAAGGGCTCGGGCGCGCCACTGACCTCGAGAGGGATCTCACCGAAGACCTGGCGGTACAGCTTGAGCACCTGACCGGTGGTGGCGAAGGCCGCCGCGGTCTTGCTCGTCTTGATGCAGCCGATCACGTTGACGGTCTGGGCGTAGTTGGCCATGAACACGATATCGCTGTTGCGGAAGTACTCGTGCAGGCCCCGTGCAACTCCCAAGCCGTCCTTCCAGAAGTAGCGCGTCCCGAGCTCACCGAAGAGGTGGGGGCCATACCAGTAGTTCCATTCGTCGAGGGCGATCGGGATCTCTTTTCCCGCAAGGGTCGGGATTGTCTTGCGGTAGCGGCGGTGGGCGTCGCAGATGCGCTTCACCGCCCGCGGCGCCAGAGCCGAATGGCCCATCACTCCAGGCAGCTCTTGCACGTAGAAGTGCTCGCTGATCAGCTCCATGTGCGCGCTGCACTCTTGGAGAGTGACCTCGGTCCACTTGCCCACCGCGCCGACCGCTACGCACCGGATGGAGGGATCCTTGGCGCGCATGGCGTCCACCACGATGTTGTGCTTCTTCACATATTCCTCGAGGGGCATGTGGCCGAGCTGCCAGCCGCCGTACATCTCGTTGCCGACGGCCCACCACGTGACGTTCCAGGGCTCGGGATGCCCGTTGCGCGCGCGCCAGCGGCCCATGGGTGTGTCCGCCGCGCCGTTGAAGTACTCGACCTCGTTGGCCGCCATCTCCACTGTGCCCTGACCGGTGTTGACCGTAACGTAAGGCTCGGTACCCAGGAGAGCGCAAAAATTCATGAACTCATGGATGCCAAAATCGTTGTGCTCCACTCCCGTCCAGGCCGGGTTCTTGCGCGGTGGGCGGCGGTCGGGATCGCCGATGCCGTCCTTCCAGTCGTAGCCGCTGACGAAGTTACCCCCGGGCCAGCGGTAGACGGGGGAATTCAGCTCGCGTAGCAGGGCCAGGGTGTCGCACCGCATGCCCTTCACGTTTTCTGCTGGCATGAGCGAGACCGCGCCCACCTTCAGGATGCCCGCGCCCGGTGCGCTGATCTGCAAGTGCCCAACGTCGGTGGACTCCCCAGCCTCGAAGCGCAAGTGGGCCTTGCGGAAGGCGGCGCCCACCGCGGATATCGTCATGGTGTCACGATCGGCTTCGCCCGGTCCCCAGACCAAATCCACACGCACGGAACCTGTGCCGGACGTTCCGGCGAGCACAATCCGGCCGGTGTACGATTTTCCCTTCACCAGGCCGAGTCCGCCCTGGACCAGACCCGCCGGATCCGCGCCACCGCTCGAGGTGATCTCAGGGGTGTGATCACCGACGTACGGTTCATGCTTGCTCATCGACACCGCACCTGCGGGTCCAAGCGTCCGCCAGGGCGACTGCTCGCAACCAACCGGGTAAAAGAACTTGCGGTCCTCGAGCATCTCGGCCCAGATGCCACCATAGATGCAGCGGCCCAGGTGCTCGATGAACTGGCCGTAGATGTACTTCGAAATCGGGGCGCCTTCGCGGCCGGCGGTGATGGTGATCTCCGGTTTCATGACGCGCGTCTCCAATAGCTCGAGGGTTACGTCGTCGTACCAGGCCGTACCCTTCGCGAAGCCCCATCCGCCGAAGAGGCAGTTTACGAGCACGACATCGAGGGCCTCCGTGTCAAAGACCATCTCCACCCGTGTCCAGTCCCGTGTCCCTGTAACCACCGGTGTCCGGCAGCCTGCCAGAGTGTGCAGATTGAAGAGCGCACCCTTGCCGGTGGTGGCCTCCAGCCCCTCGGTTCGGATCCATCCCGAGAGCCGGTACTTCGAGTAGGGACGGACCGCAACACTCTGCCCGTACGACAGGTCGGCGCCGTCCGCGGAGGCGATCTTCACGCTCCAGGATCCGGTTCGGCCTCCAGGCGCGAGATCCAGCGTGCCTTTGCCGCCCCAGCGATGGATCCTCCATCCCGCTGGTTGTCCGGCGCCGCGCGCTTCTTCGAAGGAGGGGTTGGTCACCGGATTCGCCGCTGCATTCGCTTCACTGAGCGTCGCACCGTTGTCTTCGATCCCTGTGGCGCCGCTTCCCGTGCTCTTCACCGGCTGAGGGTAGCTGTCCGAAACCACGACGAGCTCATGGATCCCGGCGGACCATTGCGCCTGCAACTGCACCTCGAGGCGCAGCCCGTTGGTCGTCACAGGATCGAAGATCATACGGTTGTAGCGGTCGGCCGCCACACCGTAGGCCGAAGGGTGGGTCACCGGTTTCCAGGTTTCGCCTTTACGATACAAAAGGCGCCACGAATCGGGGACGCGGCAGGCGCCGATGCCGGTGTCGTCGAACCAGTAGACCTTCGCGCCGTGCACCCGATATGTGTCCGCAAAATCGAGCTGCACCCACTCGGCGGTGCCCTTGTTGGGCCACCAGTGGAAGCGGGAATTGCTGTGATCGTTGGAGCTCGACGGTTCGAGCTGATCGGTGAGCGCCTCGATGTTGCGACCGCTCGATGAACTGATCCGGCCGGTATGGGCCAGAGTGGGGGCGGGAGCCGGTTTGGCCGCTTCCAACGTGCGCGCCGGCCAGACCGTCATCGGGCTCCGGCCGCGGTGGCACCAGGCGTAGTAGGGGATCGCCGTGAAGTCTACAAGAGTCTTTTCCCGTTCCAGCACTCCGTCGAGGCGGCGCTTCACGCGGAAGGCCTTGCCCCGGATCACCTGCACCCCCTTCAAGAGGTCGCCGCGATACTCCGAGGTGAGAGCGTTATCATCGGGGAGCACGAGATCCAGCACCCTGCCGCCGGCGTGATCCACACCCTCGGCACAGAACACGACCGGTCCCCGTTCGAGGGCCACCCGCCCGCGGTCGGCGACCACCTTGCCGTGGGCGATGACCCGTCGTACGGGCATCGGCAGATCGAGATCGATCACATCCCCAGGCTTCCAGGCGCGCGTGATCCGGGCGTAACTCTGCTCGATCACGAGGGGTACCTTTGCGCCGTTCACCAGGAGCCCCGGCTCGCGGTCTTTGGAACGAGTTCCATCGAGGTAGCGGTAGAGCTCGCTCGTGACAGGCCGGCTTTGCGCCCAGCCGGGGATGCGCAGCTTGACGGTGAAGCGGGCGTTCTCTTCCGCAGGCGTCACGCCGATCCGGATGCGCCCCTCCCACGGGTAGCGCGATCTCTGGCTCAGGCGCACCGCGGCGCTCTCGAGCTCGACCTCCGTGCTTCCGCTGACAAAGAGGTTCACGAACACCTCGTCTCCGCGATGGGCGTAGGCGTATCCCGGGATCGACGGCAGCGCGCGCACCACGTTGGAGGGACAGCAGGCGCAGCCGAACCAGGGCGCGCGCTCGCTGCCGTTGTGGGACTCGAGCCGGTTGGCGTAGAAGAAGCGGTCGCCTTCCACGGAGATGCCTGCGAGGAAGCCGTTGTAGATCACGCGCTCGACTATGTCCATGAACCGCCCCTCGCCGGTCATGAGGAACATGCGTTCGTTCCACATGGCGTTGGCGATGGCCGCGCAGGTCTCGCAGTAGGCCGTTTGGTTGGGCAGTACATAGGGACCGCTGAAGCCTTCGTTGCCGCCGGTGGCGCCGATGCCGCCGGTGATGTAGAGCTTGGTGCCCGCCACGTCCTGCCAGATGCGCGAGATCGCTTGCACATAGTCGGGCTGACCGGTGAGCGCGGCGATGTCGGCCATGCCCGTGTAGAGGTAGGCCGCCCGCACCGAGTGCCCCACGGCGTGGTCCTGCGAGATCACGGGCCTGTGATCCTGGGCATACTCGCCGTACAGGCGGTGTCCCGCCGGGCGGCCGCGCTGGTCGAGGAAGAACTTAGCCAAATCGAGGTATTTGCGCTCCCCCGTGATCCTGAAGAGCCGCGCGAGGCCGATCTCGATCTCCTGGTGCCCCGGCGGATCCCTGCGCCCGTCGGGCCCGAAGACCTCCAGGATGAGCTCGGCGTTCTTCAGGGATACATCGAGCAGCTTGCGCTTACCCGTGGCCTGGAAGTAGGCGACGGCGGCTTCGTAGAGGTGACCGGCGCAGTAGAGCTCGTGCCCATGCTGGATGTGGGACCAGCGCAGCTTTCCGCCGGGAGGCAGCTTGTCCGGTGCCATGGCGGTGCGCGCCGTGTAGAGGTAGCCGTCATTTTCCTGGGCCGCCGCGATCTTCTCGATCACCCCGTCCACGTAAGCCTCGAGTTTCGCATCCGGGTGCAAGGCCAGGGCGTATGCCGCGCCTTCGATCACCTTGTACACATCGGAGTCGTTGAAGTAGTACCCTTCGTGCCGGCCTTCCGCGAGCCCGCCGGCCACCGCGAAGTTGCGGATGCGCTTGGTCTCCTCGCATTTCTCGAAGGCGTAGGGGATGGTCACCGTGCGGTTGATCTCGAGCCGCGGCGACCAGAAGGCGTCCTCCACCTCGACCTCGGTGAAGGGCACGGGCGTTATCGGATAATCGCGCGCGCCGTCGGCGCCGAAGGCTGGAAGCGCGAACACGGTCAGGAACAACAGGGCCGCCCAGGTCATCGATTTGGTCATGACGCTCTTCCTCTAGGTTGGATCCAAGTCATCATCCTCGATTCCGAATCATTTGATTCGGATCGTGTGATCGGACGCGCGCCGCAGGGGCGGCGCGTATCCATTATGTTCTTTTTACGCGATTCTCCGCGTTATTCCACTTTCCACTCGTGAATGCCCGTGGAGAAGCCCTCCTGCAAATCGACCTCGATGCGTAGTGCATCGGTGTGAACCGTCTCGAAGACCACCGTGTTGAAGCGGTCCTTCTCCACTCGATAGGCGCCGGTGGTGCAGACCGGCCGCCACTCCCCGCCGTCGTGGTAGAGGAGGCGCCACGAAGCGGGAATGCGGCATTCGCCCACCCCGGTGTCGTCGAACCAGTAGACCTCCACGCGGGACACCTCGCAAGGCGCGCCGAAGTCGTACTGCACCCACTCGGTAGTGCCCTTGCGGGGCCACCAGTGGAAAAATTGCACCTTGTGATCGCCGGAGGAATCAGGCTCGAGGCGGTCGTTGACGGCGCTGGGATTCCTGCCCCCCGATGTGGTAAGTGTGCTCAACGAGGCCAGCGTGGGCCGGCCCAGGGGCCTGGCCGCGCTCGAATCCCGCGCCAGCCACACGGCCATCTCTCCCGGGCCGCGGTGGGCCCAGACATGGTAGGGGATCGCTGTGAGCGTGACCGGCTCTGCGATGACAGTCTCGCGCGCCTGGTCGTCGTCCCCTGCTTCTGCACCGCCCTGGCGCAGGGCCAGGCCGGCGCCGCGGATCACCGGCACACCGCCCAGCAGATCATCCCGGAAACCGGCCTCGAGCGCGGCGTCGTCGGGCAGCACGAGGTGCACCACGTGCCCGTCGTTGTCGGGCCATTCGGCGCAGAAGACCAAGGGACCGCGCTCCAGAGCTACCTTGCCGCGGTCCGCCTCGACCGCGTCATGAGCCAGGACGCGACGCACCGGCATCGGCAGAAAAAGATCGATCACTTCCCGCTCGCCCCAGGTTCGCCTGATCCGGGCGAAGCCTCGCTCGAGCTCCACGGGCACCTCGGTGCCGTTCACCTTCAACCTCGGCGCTTCCCTGCCGTGATTCATGAACCGGTAGAGGTCACCCGGCACCGGAGTGTTGCGCGCCCACCCGGGCACGCGTACGAAAACCGTGAAGGTCCCTCCCGCCGTCTCGGGGGGCACGGTGATGCGCACACTTCCATCCCACGGGTAGCGGGTCTCTTGCTCGAGCCGCACTTTTCCCTGGCCGTTCGACACAGTAGCGTTCCCGGCGGCGAAGAGGTTCACGTAGATGTCGCCGTCGCGGTGGGCGTAGACGTAACCCGGCACGGAGGCGACGAAGCGGGTCACGTTGCCGGCGCAGCAGGCACACCCGAACCAGGGGCTGCGCTCGTGCTGCCCCATCGATTCGAGCGGATTGGGATAGAAGAAATGCTTGCCGTCCAGGGCGACGCCGGAGAGGAAGGCGTTGTAAAGGGTGCGCTCGAGAACGTCGATGTAGGCCGCTTCGCCGTGGAGCAGGAAGAGGCGGTGGTTCCAGTAGACGTTGCCGATGGCGGCGCAGGTCTCACAGCAAGCGCTCATGTTGGGCAGTTCGTAGTTCTCGCCGAAGGCCTCCCCGTGCCCGCGAGCGCCTACATCGCCCGTGATGTAGAGCTTGCGCCGCACCACGTTCTGCCATAGCGTGTCGATGGCCTGGATCATGGCCGCATCGCCTGTGAGAGCCGCCACGTCGGCCATGCCGGCGTACATGTAGGTGGCACGAACGGCGTGACCCACAGCCTCGGTCTGCTCGATCACCTGCGCGTGATCCTGGTTGTAGGGCCCCCAGAGCGCGCGGCCGTGGCGTTGCCCGCGTTCGTCGAGGAAGAAGCGCGCCAGCTCGATGAGGCGTTCGTCTTGCGTGATCCGGTAGAGCCGCGCCAGGCCCATCTCGATGATCTGGTGTCCCGAAGGTTGGCGCAGTCCTTCCGGCCCGAGCGTCAGTGAGCTTCACGGCGGTGAACGGCACCGGGCGGAAGGGGTAGTTGCCCGTCGTGGCGGTGCTGTCTCGGAAAGCAGCCGCCGAGCCGTTGCCCTGCTGCGCGCCACCGGCCTCGGTGGGTGGCGCCGGCGGGGCGATACTCGTGGCGAGGGCAGCAATGCGTGGGGTGCTCTTCGGGCCTGCCGCGTGCGCCGCGGTGGTCTCACCGATGGCCACGCCCCGTTCGGCCCAGCCCGGGATGCGCACGTGGACCGCGGCTTCCTTCGGGCGGCGGGCGCTGAACGTCAGGGAGGTGCCGGCCTCCTCGGGGAAGTCGGTCTGCTGGGTTACGGTGAGTCCCATTTCGGTCCAGTCGATCCGCGAGGCGATGAAGAGATTCACGTAGAGCCCGTCGATCCCGTCGTGAAAGTAGATGCTGTCTCCGGCCTTGGCAAAGGTCTCGATGCCGGTGCCCGAGCAGCAGACGAAGGAGTGGTCGGGGTGGCAGTAGTGGCGGAACAGGCCCGATCGCATGGCAATGTAGTACATGAGCGCCCCGGCATGCTCGGGGTGCTGCGTTCCCGGGATGCCGTTGAAGAGGGCGCGCTCGTAGTAGTCGCCGAAGCGCGCATCGGGGTGCCAGCCGAAGAGATGGCGGGTGAGCTTGAGCAGGTTGTGGGTGCAGCAGCACTCGTGATCGTTCGAGCTCAAGCGGTCCGCGAGTTTTCCGGGGTCGGCGCGCCAGGGCGAGGTCGGCGGGCTCGCCCGTGATGGCGTACAGGTTGAGCAGGGCCTCGGGCATGCCGCCGAACTCGACTTCGAGCATGCGCTGCATGGCCGCCGCGTCGAGGCGGTCGGTACGGGTCCTGACCCAACATGCCATCTTGCGGGCCACGGCGAGGGCCTGGTCGTTGCCGCAGCGGGCGTGGACGTCGATGAGCCCAGCGAGGATCTTGTGCAGCGTGTACCACGGCGCCCAGACGCGCCGTCCCGTCTCGACGAGGTCGATGAACGAATCGGGGAAAGCGCTCAGGTAACCGGAACCCAGAGCTTCCTGGCAGCCGGCGAGGCCGTCCACGATGCGAGATGCACGGTCGCGGAAGCGGTCGTCGCCGGTGCTCTCGAAGAGCAGAGCGCAGGCTGAGAGCACGTGCCCCGTGAAGTGTCCCCGAAGCTCGATCTGCGGGCCCTTCCAACCGCCCAGAGGCGTCGCCTCGGAGGGCAGCCCCGCGTTGAGACGATAGGTGTGGAGCAGCCGGTCGATGTCGAGCTCCAGGACGTAGGCGCCGTTGCGGTCCTGAGCGGTGCGGAAGGGACCGGGCAGGAGCCGTACCCGCTCCAGGCTGAAGGGGTAGGCTTTCACCGGGATGCGGGGCGCCACCTTTTCAGCGGGGTAGATCACGGGTGCTCCAATGTAAGGTTGCGTGACTGCGGCGGTGTTGTCGCGGGCGGCGGGCGCCGGATCGGCACCCTGCGCGTTGCAGGCGGGGCCGATCGAGAGCCCGCATGAGAGCCCGAAAAACACGGCGAAAACAGCGAGGACTCGGCAAGCCACCGCGAGCGGGGTGTGGTGATTCATGTTGCGTTTCCCATTCGAGGGTGGGATGTCGGGCCCCGTAAAAGGGGCCCGGCAACACGCCCGATAGACTTCGGACCGATAGACTTCGGAATCGTCGGCCCGGCTCGAAGGCGCGGGCCCGGGATGCGGCATCAACCTCGATGATAGTAGATGTCCCAGGCCAGGTACCGTCCCAGCGCCTCATGGACGCCGCGTGCCACGGTGGAGCGGTTCATGGCCACGTGATGCTCGAAGCCGTTCTCGCAAATGAAGCGCAGCAAGCTCTGCAAGCCGGGGATGCGCGCCACACCGTAGCCGCCAAAGGTCTTGAGCGGATCGTCGGTGATCGCACCCTCGCCCAGGTAGGCTCGCATCCCGCCAAAGGCGTCGTCGGTAGAGACCCTGAGATAGGTGAAGGGGCCTGGCGCGATGGAGCCCACGCAGGTACCGAAGGAGTTCTGTTTACCCACTGCACCGGCAATGATCTCCTGGTAGTCCATCTTGACCTCGCGGAAGACCGATTTCGGCAGGTTGGAGCAGTGGAAGACCACGCACGCGTCGGGATCGTCTCCATAGTTGTTGTTCCAGTCGAGCAGCGCCGAGGGCGCACCGCTGGCCAGTCGCAGGGCGAGCATACCCACCGCGCCGGTGATGTCCACCTCGCAAGCGCTGGGGCTCAGCGCATCGGAGAGCATGCTCATGATGGTGCAGGGGACCACGCCGAAAAATTCTTCCATGGCAGTCCAGCACTGCACCGCCGTGGCCGCGAGCTCCTGTTCCGCGATCCAGGCGTCCACCACGACGCCGAACTTGGCCATCTTGATCAGCGACGTCTTGGGCACGCCGGTGGTGGGTACGTAGTCAGTGATTGCCTTCAGCTTGGACTGGACCTCGGGAGCCTTGTCTTTCAGGCGCTCCACGCGGCCGAAGACCTCGAAGAGATCGATCGTCTCAACCGAGATGCCCGTGGCCTCGAGCAGCTTCTCGCTGTAGCGCACCGTATTGAAAGCCGCGGGGCGTGCGCCGATGGCGCCGATGCGGGCGTCGTCTAGGCCGCGGATTACACGGCAGCAGGCGCCGAACTGGGCCAGGTCATCGGCGAAGGAGGCCGCCTCGGGTGGCACGGTGTGGAGGCTGGTGAGCGAGTAGGGGATTCCGTACTGGGACAGGTTGTTGCACACCGACATTTTGCCGCAGAAGCTGTCCCGGCGGTGCTTGATGGTCATCTGCAACGCATCATCGGGGAAGGCGTGCACCAGCACGGGCACATCTAGACCTGCCATCTTGAGCGTGTCGGCCACACCACGCTCGTCGCCGAAGTTGGGCAGTGTGACCACCACGCCGTCGATGCGGCTTGCGCGGCGGCGGAAGAGGTCGGCGCATATGCGCGCGTCCGCGCGGCTCTCCACCGAACCGAACTTGGTGTCTTTGGGGATCAGGGCTACGACGTTGTAGCCGGCCTTTTTCAGGACCTTCAGCATGCGTTCGCGACCCTCCCGGCAGAGGGCGTCGGGAAAGAAGCCGCGGTTGCCGACGATGAGCCCGAGGGTGGTTTTCGCCATGGAATGATCCTCCGCTTGCTGTTGACAGCCTGGCAAAAAAGCTCAAAAGGTCTCGTGATGGGGGTTAAATTAACAATGTTAAAAAAGCGTTGCAATCGAATTTCCCACGGGTTCTGATCATGATGCGAACTCCTGCCGCAGGCGATCGGCGCTACGAAACCGGAGAGATAGGGGGAAGCCAGCTCCCTACGTCGAATTAATAATCCGGGAACGATTTTTCGCGGATGGTGGCCTTTTGAGTCCAGGCCAGAGTTTTTTCGAGATTTTTTTGGTTTTTGGCGGTACTTTGACGCGTGATAATAATAACGAGAGTCCAAGGATACGATCCGTCCTTGGATGCCGGTTCTGCGGATCGGAGAGGAGGCTCGACATGTTTCCCATTGCACAAACCGCAACCTCACGAAGCCTTCGTCTCGTCGGCTGATCCGATCGTTCATACCGACTGACGGGGCTTTTCCTCTAGCAATACTTTACAGGTAGTCGTTCGCCCAAATGGCGGTGCGTCCGAGCACATGTCGTAGGGGCGATTTGTAGGAGAAGCATCGAGTGGACAGAAACAATTCCAGATCCAAAAAAGAAGATCTTCCTTGTCAAGAGATTCATGGGGACGACGGGATCGATCCGCGTCGTTATTTTCAAAAGCCGCAGCGGAAGCGCCGCGACTACAAGGCCGAGCAGCTCTGTGGCCAGGGGGTGTAACTTTCTCTCTACGTCGTTCAAGACGCCCTTTTCAATTTTCTGTAGTGAGACCAGAAAGAATCCCACCGATCTGATTTATTATAATTTCGCAAGTGTAATATATGTTGTCCCCCC
>Ga0190284_1000503_pt1 | contig 21867 bp, 26 predicted proteins | sample 48691812_MG_FD_161668 | JGI IMG/M metagenome (GOLD analysis project Ga0190284, IMG submission 161668) | Hydrothermal vent microbial mat bacterial communities from Southern Trench, Guaymas Basin, Mexico - 4869-18-1-2_MG | ecosystem: Environmental > Aquatic > Marine > Hydrothermal vents >...
CCGCCTTCACCAGGGTGTCGGTGAAGTTGTCACCGCCCAGCGGAATGGTGCGCGTCCACAGGCTGTGCTGCGACGCCACAATCAGGTCGGTGTTTTCCGAGCCGATGTCCAGCAGCACCGTGGTCTTGTCGGAAAGCAGCCCGTCGAACATGGCGCAGTTGTACAGCGCCAGCGGGGCGGACTGCACAGCCGCGGGCTCGATCCCCACGTTCTCGTAATGCAACAGGTAATCGCGAACCAAGTCGCGCTTCATCGCGAAGATGCCGACCTCGATGTCGGGCGTGTCCTCCTCCTGGAAGGTCTGGTAGTCCCAGATCACCTCGTCCATGTCGAATGGGATCTGCTGTTCCGCCTCGTAGCGGACGATCTCGGCGATTTTCTTGGCTTCCACCGGGGGGAGCTTGCTGAAGCGGGCCAGCGTGTGCTGACCGGGGACGGTGACCACCACGGGCGTGTCGGTGATGTCGTTACGGGAGAGAAACGTCTCCAACGCCTTGGCAATCAGCGCCTCGCGATCCGCGTCCGGTTGCGAGAGGAGCTGCTCGTGCTCGATGTGGTCCAGCGCGAGCAACTCGACCTTCCCGTCCGCCCCCGCACGGATCTTCATGGCTTTGAGGGCGCACTTGCCGACATCCAGTCCCCACATGGTCTGTCCGCTGGCCATCGGATCCTCTCCTGGCAGAACGCGGCACGCCTGCAATCACATGACCGCCACATCGCATTCAGCGACCGCACGCGCTCAGTATCGCGCAATGAGGCCGTGCTGTAAAGCGGCTCGGCACAAACCCGCCGCCCCGCTCACGCGTCCGGGCTACCGGCGGGCGTCGCGAGACCCGGCGCACGGAACCCCAGCGCGCCCGAACGACTACGAAGCTACGCGATGGTCTTGGAATTCGATTGCACCCGTGGCGGCTGCGCCGCTTGGTGCTGCTGCTGCGGAAACCTCTGCCACGGCGCCGGCTGCTGTGGACACCGGCACCTACCCTAGTATTCCACTCCAAACCGACGATGTCAACCTACCCGCCTACGGCGAGCGGATGGTCGAACTGTCACCCGTCGAATCGTGGATCATGCAACAACGGGCAGGCCGGGCACAGCCCGAATCGGAACGGATTTCACAGGGTCTTCCAACCGTCAACGCATCAGGCGCACGATGAACCCGAGCAGCCCGCTGAATAGCTCCAGGTCGGACTCGGGTTCCGATCCGGAGCCCCAAACGGAGTCGTCATAAGGCGTCGATTCGTAGACTCGTCTCTTGCGCGCCTGCTCTTCCGATCGTGCCCGATCCGCTTGACGCTTCTGATCGTGGAGCTTTCCGCCGGCCTTGACCCATTTCAGGAGCTGGCCCAACTCGCCCCCGCTGAGCCATACGCCGTGCGTTTTGCAGACGTCAACGATCACTCCGCTGCGCGAACCGTAGTTCTTGCGGTTCATCAACTCCCCACAAGTTGGGCACTTGACGTATTTGACCGACACGAAGTCAGAGACGTTCTCCTGCTCGATGATGCCGGCTATCCGCTGCTGGTCGATCGCGTACACATTGGAGACCGATTTGTCGATCAGCGCCTCCACCTCGCCGGGGTCGAAGAACATGCCCAAGCACTTGTCGCAACGCTCGATGAGGAACTTGCCGTCGATGCCCAGATCGATCGTGTCAAGCTTGACGTCGCACTGTGGACAAACCCGGTCCGATGGCGGGCCCTTTTTCGCGTCGCGGTGGATCGCCCGCAAGTCGGTATCGTTCAGCGCACTGCAATACGCGCAGATATTGGATTTGGGCGGCAGCGATGCTCCACATTTCACACAGTCCATGTGCGTTTCCCGCAAGCCTGGCCCAGCCCCAAAGGCGGCGAGCTTTACAAAGAACCGCAGGCCTCGAGCCAGCGCGGTTTGCTTCCCCTACTCCGGGGGCGGCGGCGGCGGGGGCGCATCAAACCGCCCCGCGAACTGCGACACCTGCCCCGCCGGAAGCCACGAGGACATCCCCGCCGACCACACCAGCGTTGCGCCGGTCACCTGTCCGCTGGCGATGCCGTCGGTGAGATGGGCGAGCGAGAAAGGTCCCTGCGTCTGCCCGTTCACCGCGACGTACCACGCCTCGCCGGGCAGCGGTGGAGGCCCCGCCGCTGTCGGAGGCGCGCCCGTTTGACCCATGCCACGCACCATCTGGTTAGCCATCGCAAACCCGATGCCCAAGCCCATTCCTTCGCTCGCTCCACCGCCGGCAGGGTTCTCGGCGGCGGCGGTCATGGCTTGGCCCATCTGGTACTGCTGGAATCGGCCCATGTCACCGATCACACCCATGCTGGTTCGTGTGTCCAGCGCCCGCTCGACTTCCTGCGGAAGCGAGATGTTGACGATGTACAACTGCGGTACGTCCAGTCCATACTCGTCGTCCACGCGCTCGACGACATTCTGTCTCAATTCCGCCGAGAGTTCCTGATACCGGGCGGCCAGATCCAGCGCCGCCACCTCCGACTCGCCGAGCATGTCGGCCAGTGCCGAGTTGATAATCGAACGAATCAACTCGTGAATTTCGTCGGCCTCGAACACCGCGTCCGTCCCCACCAGCGCCGTGAGCAAGATCCGCGGATCAGCGGCTTTGAGCGTATACGTTCCGAAGGCCCGCAAGCGGATGGGGCCGAAGTCCGGATCGCGCAGCATGATGGGGTTGGGTGTGCCCCACTTCAAATCGGTGATCTGCCGCGTGCTCGCGAAGTAGATCTCCGACTTGAAGGGGCTGTCAAAGCCGTGTTTCCACCCCTGCAGCGTGCTCAGAATCGGTAGGTTGTCGGTGATGAGTTCATAGTGCCCCGGTTCGAAGACGTCGGCCAACTCGCCGCGATGCACGAACACCGCGACCTGCCCCGGCCGAACGATCAGTTGGGCCCCGTTCTTGATCTGGTTGTGATAGCGCGGGAAACGCCAGACCAGCGTGTCACGCGTATGGTCGATCCACTCGACGATGTCGACAAGTTCGCCGCGAAGTTTATCGAGAAGACCCATTGGATGGCTCCTTTAACCGATGCGGATGAGGATGGGAACTCCGATGCCTGCCCGTACTCTGTGACGGAACCCGCCCGCCGGTAACACTAAAGCCGGTTCGCACGCCGGTCAAGATGGCATGAAACGAAGTTTGGCCGTTGGGAAGGTGCGATCGCCTTCCCAAAGATCGGCGGGAGGTCGCAAAAGACGATCCGCCAGGCTACAATCCGCCCGGTAAACGGAGAACAAGCATGGCGCGAAAACCACGAGTGGCGGTATTGATGGGCAGCGATTCGGATTGGCCAACGATGGAGAAGTGCGTCGATCAACTCGCTGAGTTAGGGCTCGATGCGGCAGTGGAGGTGATGTCGGCCCACCGCACGCCCGAACGCGTCCATGGCTTCGCCCGCAGTGCCGAGGAGTCTGGCTTCGACGTGCTCATCGCGGCGGCGGGACTGGCGGCCGGTCTGGCGGGAACCGTGGCTGCAAACACCGTCCTGCCGGTGATCGGCGTCCCGATCGCCAGCGGTTCGCTGCAAGGTGTGGACGCTCTGCTCAGCACGGTGCAGATGCCGCCCGGTGTGCCGGTGGCGACCGTGGGAATCGGAGAGGCCGGCGCTAGGAACGCGGCCCTGCTGGCGGCGCAAATCATCGGGCGCAAGGACCCTGCCCTGGCAGCGGCCGTACTCCGCTTTAAGGAGACTTTGGCCGAGGGTGTGCATACGAAGAACCAAGCGTTGCAGGCCAAGCTCGGCACACGATGATCCGCAATGGAACGTCGCCCCTCGTGGGTGACGAAAAGCATAGGTGCGCTGCCCACAAGAGGCGACGCTACACGTGGAATTGATGGTTCCCGAGGTGCGATTACGGTGAGTAACGACAGGATACTCCGACCGATTCAATGGAAGGGCGGTCTCGACGGCCATATCGCCATGATCGATCAGACGCTCCTCCCCGAGGAGTTCAAGATCGTACGCGTGGAAGACGTCGAGAGCGTTTGGGACGCGATCAAGCGGTTGGCCGTCCGCGGCGCACCGGCCATCGGAATCGCGGCGGCGATGGGCGTGGTCCTGGGCGTGCGGGGATGCGACGAGGGAGATGAAGTCGCGTTTCACGGCCGGCTCCGGGAGGTCTGCGATTACCTGCGAACCTCTCGTCCGACGGCGGTGAACCTCTTCTGGGCTCTCGACCGGATGATGAGGTGCGCCGGCGACCATGCCGGGCAAGGGGCTGTAGCGATCAAGATGGCGCTGCTGAACGAGGCCAATGCCATCCGCGATGAAGACGCAGCCATGTGTCGCAAGATCGGCGAACACGGTGCGCCGCTGATCAGCGAGGGCTGTGGGGTGCTGACGCACTGCAACGCGGGCGGGCTTGCGACGGCGGAGTTGGGGACGGCGCTGGCACCCCTGTACGTTGCCCACGCCGCCGGGAGGCGATTCCGCGTCTACGCCGACGAGACGCGCCCGTTGCTCCAGGGCGCCCGTCTGACGGCATGGGAACTCCGGCAAGCGGGCATCGACGTCACGGTGATCTGCGACAGCACGGCAGCGGTGGTGATGCGGGAGGGCCGCGTGAGCCTGGTGATCACCGGCGCCGACCGTGTCTCCGCCAGCGGGGACGCCGCCAACAAGATCGGCACCTACGGTCTGGCGGTGCTGGCGGAGGCCCACCGTATACCGTTCTACATGGCGGCACCGAGTTCCACCTTCGACCTTTCTCTGGTTGACGGTGGCGGCATCCCCATCGAAGAACGCGATCCGGATGAGATTCGACGTGGGATGGGGCGGCAGACGGCTCCTGCCGACGTACGCTGCTACAATCCGGCTTTCGACGTGACGCCCGCCCGGTTGATCCGGGGGATCATTACCGAGAGGGGAATCATCGAGCCCGTGTCGCGAGCGACAATTGCTGCCACGGTGGCGAGGGTTGGATCGTGAGCTTGGCTGGACACTCTGAGCCCGTAACGATGGGGTTGCAGTGTCGACCGTAGGGTGGTCGATGTTTATTTATGATGTGTACAGCGTTGTGAGCAGCGGTTGCGTACCTCGGCGAGGCGCGCTATACTGATGATGTAGTAATGTGGTGCGGTCGATGTTGGAGACACTCCCGCCACAGAACAACAACCGCAGCAAGGAGGAATGCTATGCGATATCGCGGTTTTCGGACCTTGATGCTGCTGGGTTTGGTGGCCACCGCCGGTATGGTCTTTGCCGGTTCGGGGTTGGCGTGTTCCTCGCTCGCGTTTGACCAAACGGCGTCGATGGTTGACTTCTGCTTCCTGTTCGACTGCCAGAATGGAGCCTACGGCGGGCTGATTGACTTCTGTGATCCGAACAATCCGATACTTACCGATTGCAGGAATCTCGAAGAACCCGATTAGTGTCCGCCGCATGCGCCGGGCTCGAACGGTCGCGCCGCGTTGTCCCGGCTGGCCCGTGCTCGATTCCTGTGCTGTGTACGGGGCGATCGGCGCTAACGGTGTAGGAGATCCGAGGAGATGGCAGAGATGTACAAGCTGAGGAAGTCAGTGGGGCGTCGGTTTCTCATGACCGGGGCGCTTCTTTCCGCGTGTGTCTTTCAGTTAGGGTTCTTGCCGTCGTGCGAAGGGGTGCTGACGACCTTCAACCCGGGCGGAACGATTCTAGGGTCCGTCACCGCCGAAGACATTGATCTGCTGTTCACGGGCATTCCCGATTGGGAGTACGACCCCACGTGCACGATTCCGGGATTCGGTTTTGACCCGGACACGGCTGGAGCTGTTCCGTCGGGGGCCTGCGCGGATCAGCCGGTGTTCTCCAACTCGCCGGGTATCCGTCCGTAGCGGCCGGTGTGGATGTGGAGCCAGTTTGCGCCGGCGTCTTGCCGGTGTCGCACGGGGTATGGTTGGGCCGGTGGCTGCGAGGATCATCCGGTGTCGCCAACTGCCGTGCGCGTAAAATCGCGACTTACGAGGTGGGTCTAATGAAGATGCGCAAGCTGATACGCGTCAGCGCGGTTGTGGCAACAGGTGGGGTACTTTTGCAAACTGCCGGGTGTGCCACGACGATAGCGCCTTTGGCTTTGAGTCTTCTCGAGAACATCGTGCTAACCCAATTAACCGGCAACTTGGGCGGTTTTCTGTAGCCGATGGCTTCCCTGGGTACCAGGCACTCCAGGCAGGTGGATGTGGGATGCTGGATGGGGGTTCTGGTGAGCTTGTCTTGCCGGGCGATGGTTTTCGATGGCGTTCAGGAAGCCGTGTTTCAAGCGTTCTTCGATTTCGGGTGGTATAATCGTAGTCGATCAACGAGGGGGGCGATTGGACTTGACCGGGCGAGGGAAAGATAGGTGGCGTGCCGAGGTTGTCAGTTGGCCTCGTTAAACAACTGGCGCAACTTTTGAATGGCAACTACCCGTATGCCATGGCTGCCTAAATAAGGTGGCCCGTTCTGTGGAAGACGCCCACTATTCCGCAGAGCGACGCAAGTGGGCTAGCCGACGCATGACGCCCGACCGAGCGAAGGCGAATCAAAAGTCGGGCTGGCCAACACCGGAGCCCGTCGACCGGCGCCGGTAGCGGTGAGAAACAAAAGGCCAGACTACGCACGTAGATGCCTACCTGGAACCGTCTCGGGACGGGGGTTCGATTCCCCCCGCCTCCACTTTTGCCCGCCTTTTGGCGGGCTTTTTTCTTGCGATGTCAGAGGGTGCCAAGGCGTGCGAATTGGCGTCGCAAGTCTCTTTTTGTGAAGCACTTACGCGTTGGCCAACTTGCCCCGTCTGGCCCTCCTCAGTGCCATCCGATGCCAACCGGCTACCAATCAATGTAACCGGTTCCGACAAGCAAAACGCCAAGCCAGACGCCAAGCTTTTTGGGTCGCAGTCCGGGGCGTGATCAGCCTTCGAGCCGGATACGGATGCTGCAATGTCGTCCGTTCCGGTGGCGAGTTTGTGGTCTGTCTCGCGATCGTCAGGCGGGGGAACGAGTCGCGGCAAGGCGTTTATCGCAGCCGCCGTGTCCAGGAGCCGCGGGTCCGTGTAGATGTGGGTGGTCAGTCTGGCGTCGGTGTGCCGCATAAGTTCCATGGCAGTGCGTAGCGTGGTTCCGCTGGCGGCGAGCATGCTGCCGAAGGTCACACGCAACGCGTGGAAATCCAACCGCCGCCCGGCGTCGTCCTCGTAGTCGATGCCGGCTTTCTTGAGGTCATTCTTGAACGTATCGATCTTCGGCACGCTTCGAAAAACCGTGTCGGTGGGACCGTACTTGGCCGGGCGTATCTCTCGTAGTTCCTCTGCGAGTTCGGGTGACAGCGGGATGGTGTCGGCTCGCCGGGATTTCGTCGTTACCGCACGCAGCTGGATGTGCGGGGTATCCGTTTCCATGCGAATGTCCGACCACCGCAGGCACTTGAGTTCGTTCCGCCGCAAGCCCGTGAGCATCGCGGCGAGATACACAATGCGACGATGTGGCGGGGCATGCTTCAACAGCCGGATGCACTCGTCCGGTCTGGCGCCACGTCGCTCGAAGGTCGGCTCGACGAGTTCCGCCCGCGCGAGATGTGCGATCGGATTTCTTTCGAGTCGACGGGTGGTCACGCACCAATTTAGAAAGGCGTTCGCGGTATCGAGGTAGTGATTCACCGTGCGGTCGCTGAGGCCGTCGCGCTTCGCCTTCGCCAACCATCTCGCGAGCGCATCCGGCGTAACGCGTGTCAGCGTGGCCCAGCCCAACTCGTTGCTGAGACGGTCTATTCTGGACTCCAGCTTCCGCCGATACTCGTGTGCCCGGCCAGCTCTTATCAGGTCGTCGAACCACGCGTCGATGTGTTCCTGCAGCGATGCCTGCAAGTGGCGAATCGGGACCTCGACGATCCCAACACGCTCACGTTCCGCTTGGCGCTCTAGCTCGGCCGCGCGCTGCTCGGTGGCAAGCTTGTCGGTGAATCCCGGTACCCGGCGTACGACCCCCTGCGCGTCGCGGTACTCGATGTACCATTTGCGGGTTTTCCGCAGGACACGTTTCCCGTCCTTCATCTTCTTTGTGTAGGAGTGTCTGTAGATCCGGGCCATTACCTGTTACCTCAATGGCTTCGTGGCTGCCAGCCATCCGCTGCCAGGATAGCGCCAACCTGTTCCCAGCGCAAAACTCAAGCGGCGGGCCTCAGCACGCATTCGATGCGGACCAGCGTCTCTTGATGACACACGATGACAATCGATGCCCCCCAGCTTCCCAAGCTGGACGTCGTCGGTTCGAATCCGATCGCCCGCTTTTCGGCAGGCGGTGTCAATCGATGCCGCCTGCTGTCGTAAGTACCTTTCTTGCAGTGGTTTCCGTTCGACCCATCCAGCTTCCGACGGCCGCTCTTGCGGCCATTCGATGACAACCGATGTCGATCGGTGGACCCCGTTCCACCAAGTAAAACACCAAGCTGAGCACCAAGCTTTTTCACGGCGGCTGGGGCTGCCTCGGCAGGCTGTGGCCCGTCCATCTTGGGGAGGGCATCCAGGGCCGCAGCTGTGTCAAGCATCTGCGGGTCGCTGTAGGTTCCGAGGGTCAACCGGATATCGCTGTGCCGCATGAGTGCCTGAGCCGTTCGTGGAGCGACACCTGCCGCCGCGAGATACGACGCCGTTGTGTGGCGGAGGGCATGGACGTCCACGACGCGACCATCGGCATCCTTGGCGGGGATGCCGGCCGCGACCAGATCCCGCTTGAAGATCCGGTCGATTCCTGCCGGCACGGTGAACACGCGTCCTTCATCCCCGGCCGTCGTCTTCCATGCTTTCAGTTCAGCAACTAGGTCGGCCCGAATAGGCAACGCCGCCGAACGGGCGTTCTTGGCGATCTCCGCCCGAACCTGTAGCCACGGGTTTGGTTCATCCAGGTGCAGATCCGACCACCGCAGCCTCGCCAGCTCACCTTTCCGGAGGCCGGTGAGTATCAGCGACTTGTAGATCAGAGCTCTTTCGCAACCGAGCCGAACCAGACGCTCGAAGATCTCCGGGCGAATCTTCGCCTTGAGTTTTCCCTTGCGCGGCCCGTGCCGAATCGTCAGAGCTTCCTGCAGCGGACGCTCGGCCGCAGCTACAAGCAGCCGGCAAATCTCATCCTCGGTCAGCGCCCTTCGGATGCGACGCACGTCACGTTTCTCCTCTGCCTTGGTGAGGATGTCCAGCGGATCCGCGGGCATTCGCCGATCGCTTACGCACCAACGCACGAATGCTCGGAGGCTGCTGAGGTATGTGTTCACGGTGCGTGGCGACATCTCTTGCCGAAGTTGCTTTGCACACCACTCGCGAATGGGCTCCGCCTGAGTATCTGCGAGCCGCTTGAACTCGCAGTCCTCGACGATGCGCTGCAGCCGCCTCATCGTCTCGTAAAGGTGCTTCGGCGTGGCGCCGGCGACCGTCAGATGGCGTTCGTAGGCGTCGATATGGACATCGATGGGAAGGCGGAGTTTCTCGGCGAAGTCGAGTGATTCCGCATCGATCACACCGGCGGCCTGGCGTTCCGCGCTGCGATCAAGTTCGGCGGCGCGTTGCATGGTCGCCTTCTTATCGCGGAATCCCGGCACGCGTTGGAGCTCGCCGTTCGCATCGCGGTATTCGATATACCATTTCTTCGTCTGCTGTTGCACACGCCTACCGTTCTGTCCCCTCTTCGTGTATGTGTGCCGAAATACTCGAGCCATCGTTGTTTGCCTTTCCGGTTTTTCCAAACCGCTTCTCGCTACTCCTACCAGCATAGCGCTCCCTGTCAGAGGGCGCAAGCCTTCTGTCAATCCGCTTTCCCCCGCCTTTTCTGAAGCGTCTCCCAGTGCTCGCGATCCGGACAATCGGATGCCAGCCAGGCGGTGATCTCCTCAACGCGCCACCGAACGGCGCCGCCAATCCTCACCGGTCGCGGGAGCTTACCGGAACAATCGAGCCGGCGGACCGTGCGGAGTGAGAGCCCTAAGCGCTTGGCGAGTTCGCTGGCACTGATGACCAGTGTTTCTCCCGTGTTCTCGTTGGACTCCGCATCTGACTGGATCATCGCTTGCTTCCTCGGTGCCACTTTCGTCTTCTCATTATGGCAGATGAAGGCGTATGGCTGGTGTCGTTGGCGTGACGTGATGGTGATCGAGGTTGGGCGGCGCAACCCTCGTCGGGCAAGGCACGCCCCTGGCGACAGTCGTCACATGTCGCACATCACTTGCGGCGTGCACGAGTGCACGCTGTCCGGAAGCGCGGCCTGCGCCGGTGCGCCGCGCGAGAACGCTACCAGGTGTAGCAGGCGGCCCGGGGGATGGGCGATGGTGATCTCGATCTATGGGGCTGACTGGCGAGAACGGTCGTCGTCAGGGGATGAGGCCACGAGCTTGAGGGCTGGCTGTGAGGACGCTGCCATCCGGCGCTGAACGTAGGCTGTCGCTTCCGGCTTCCAGTTGTAGTAGTCCCGCCGGCTCCCCGAGTAGTGTTCCACTCGCTCGATGTCGGCATCGTAGCGGCTCAGGAGTTCGGCGATCTCCATCACCTTGGCGGGCACGTCGGTTTCCTGCAGGGCGTATCGTTGCCAGTCCATCCCAGCGTCCTTCAGGTCGACAAGCAGGCAATACGTTCGAAGCGTGAAGCTGGGTACGGCTTCGTGAAACTCATCGAGGAATCTGACAACCTGACCGTCTTTCGCAAAGGTCCTGATCTTGGCGAGAATCTCGACCGACGACGGCTGAAATCGCACCATCGTGGCGCGCGTTTCGAGCGCAGCCACGTTTGCGCCGAGCGCCGTGAACGAGTTACAGAGCATCAGGACGTGACTTCGCGTTTGGAAGTATCCGGCGCCACCGTCGATCTCTGCGGCCCGTGGGTCGGCCGAAGCCCACATGATCCGCTTCTCTTCCCGCGTCTCGCATAGCTGCTTGAGCAGGCCCACATGCCGGGGGTTGGCGAGCAGGCCGTCGATCTCGTCGAAGACGACCGGCTTGTCGCGGCCGTCGTACAGCAGTTCGTACAGCTTCAGTGGTGTGACGTGGCCGCCGATACGCACGACGTCCAGTCCGTCGAGCGTACGCCGAACCGCTTCGCTCTTACCGAGGCCTCCACGGGAGCAAATCACGAGCATGTTCAGATGGCCATCGCCGAAGGCTGCGACGAACTCATGCAGTTCTCGATAGGTTGTGATTGTCAGCATGGTGTGCACTCCTGCACCGGAAATCTCCACCCCGCAGCAACGGGCAGCGGGCGGATGATATGGCGACTTTCACTTGCCCAGCCACACGACGCCGGCATCGTCGCCCCGGATTCGTGCCACATCTTCGGCAGTCAGCCTCGACGGATAGAGGAGGATTCGCAGGCGATCGAGGTCGTAGTGTGCTCGCACGCTGCGCTGAATTGCCGAGACCAGTCGAACGACGTACCGGGACCACTCCTTCACCTGTCGAATCGTACCGATGGCCGTCGCCTCGGCACGGTGACCATGGTCGTTGAGCACTTCCTGAGTCGCTTTCAGCCCTGCACCTCGGGCGTTGACCGGCTCGACGAAGATCTCCTCGGCGCCGCATTCGACGGCCAGGCGAACGAACCCGTCGATCTGCTCGGGGGCGTCGGCGATACCCGGAAGAAGAGGACAGAACATGGCGTAGGTTCGTAGGCCGCGAGCATGGGCTTCCCAGAGGGCCGCCATGCGCTGTGCGATGGGCGAGGCGTTCGGCTCGATCGCCGTAACTGCGTCATTCTTGTCTGGGGTGCCGGTGATGCTCAAACCAACGAGAACACGGTCACGATGCTGCTCAATGAGATCGAAATCGTGGATGACAGCTGCGTTCTTCGTCAGGATTCGAATTGTCCATTCCGGCTCCGAGAGAATGGCCTCCAGGCACCGGCGCCCGAGGTCATGCTCCTGCGCCTCCGGTGACCACGCATCGACGATGGTGCAAAGCTGAACCACACCGCGCTTCCGGATGCGCTCTGCATCGCGAGCAACTCGCTCAGGTGTTGCGGGGTCGACGATCGCGTAGCCGTTTTCAAACGGGCTAAGGCCGAGGGCCTTGAAGCACGGATGCATGCGGAGCAGCGATCCCGTGCTACAGTACGTACAGCCGTGGCCGCACTTCGTGCCGACGTTCACCGCATGGGAGGCGAGTTTCTTTCGTTCGAACTCCTTGGTGCGGGTGATGCCGGTCTTGAGAGGGTACTCATAGATTCTCATGGCATGGCTCCGTTTCTTGTTGTGGTCTTGGGCCAGATCGCAGCTCACGCCGTACAGCCAAATCGAGGGGGCGACGCGCGCTGCAATCGCGGATGCGCGGACATCTGAAGATTCCGTCCTCACCTGACAAGTGCTGACATCGCTTGGGCCGGTAGCCCGCCCGGCGTATCCGGTCGAGCCGCCCCTGGGTTTCCTCATGGGAGTAGCGTTGTTCATCGCGTTCACTGAGACGATGAGCGAGCCCGTCCCCGCCTTCCAGCCACGCGCACTGCGTCAGGAAGTCCATCCAGGCCGGCTCGGGGATGCGGGGGGCGTCGCGGCCGATCCACTGGACGAACTCGCAGGTCTCGAACTGCTCGAGATCGCCGCGCATCACTTCAACACCAGGGTGGGTCATCTCCGAACCGGTCGATCGAGACGATGCCGACATGCATCGAAGCTGCTCCGTCAGCAGGTTCTGTCGTCCGCCGATGGCCGGCAGCGCAAGGAAGCGGGAGCGCCGGTGCGGCCGCCCGCGCGCTGGTGTGCCTTTGAAGTTGACCGTGCCGATCACCCGGATAATCCTGGGCAGGTCCATGATCGGATCGATACGGACGCCCGGAGGCAGTGGTGCAGCCTCGGCGATCCAGCGCCGTTCCATGGCCTTGACGGCTGAAGCCGTGCCGGAATCGACCTCAACGGGCGCGATCGGGTTAATGACGTAGGTGCCGTTGCCGCTGAGCGCAACAGCAGCCGTGCCCGCGAAACCCTCGGTTCTTGAGAAACGCCGCGACACCTCCACACAGGCTTGGAGCTCCTCGTTACTTGCGGGGTGGTCATCACGTCGTGTGGGCGTTGCTACGTCGATGTCGAACGCCACGTTCGTAACGAATGCGATATCGTCGGCCTTGGCCACGTTCCCCTTGGAGCCGCCGCGAGCCGGGCGCCATGCGTGCGACGCCCCCCGTGCAACAGCTGCAGGTCGGGGTTGCAGCCCGACGTAGACGTGGTCGCCATGGCGGTTCCGTTCCATCGCCAGATCGACGAAAGACGTGACGTTGTCAGCATATGCCACCCATGGGCCGCTGTTGCCCAGAGCGCGAAGCTCGGTGATGCCACACAGTTCGTGTCCCAGCAGCTCGTACATGGCGAGAGCGTGCTGGCGTCCGTCGTCTTCGCAAATGTCGGGGATGTCAGAGCTTTCCGCAGACACTGCCATTCTCCAGCGAATCAACGATTCGGCCGTTGTGTCAAAACGCGCCCGCGGGACATATTCACCGCTTCCTCTTCATCGAGGGCGCTCCGAATCCTCATGGTACGGATCTCGGGGTCTCTGACGGTGACGGCGGAGTGACGCGACGGTTCTCGCTCATGCTCCGGACATCGGCAGAACCGACACACCGAGGTTGATTGCGCGGCGGGTCGGCTGGGACGATAATCTGCGAGTCATATTGATGGGGCAGCTCAGCCTGTTTTTTGAGGCTGAGCTGCCCGAAGAGGCATGCCAGAAGGTAAAGAGATTGTCGAAACAAACTGAAGCTGATGCACAGTTGGCGCGATACCTGAAGGAAGAAGAACTCGGCGCGATTAGGGATGCGGTGGAAGACGTGTGGCGGACCGTTCGTGGTCGCCGAAATCGGGTTGAGGAGGCGGAACGACTGAAATAAGCCCGCCGACCGGGAAAGGCAGGCGGACTGGGGAAAGGAAAGCCGCGAGTCCATAATCGAGCTACGCATTGGCGGCGGGAGATCCGTTGGCCTCCGTCATGATGTACTCGTACGCTTGGCCGAGCGCGAGTTGCAGGCGTGGCAGATCGTCAGGGAAGAACGAGCCGCTCGTTTTCCAATCTTGATCGGTTTTGTCAAAATACCGCTTCTGGATCTGAACACTGTGGTTGACGACGGTTCGGTCGCCTTTCTGCGTTTCGTTTCGCCAAACGGAGGCTCGGATGGTTCCGCCCGCGCCGACACGGAATTCCCGGACAGGTTGTTGGGGTTCTTGTTGCGTCATGGTTCTTCTCCTCGGTTAGTCGGAATGTGGTTCTTGTCGTCCTTCCTCGATTGCTAAGCCGCTTCCCTGCGGCTCCCGAACTTTGTCACGCCGTGTGGTCGCTGTGGATGCCACGTGGCTGTCCGGGGCGAACTCGTCTGGACCAGGTGTGCGACCGGCTTTCGGCTTACTCACTCTGGTCATGACGGGCGCTGCCCCTGATTCCTCCGTCGGCGACACGTCGCCCTCGGCCAGCAGGCCATGGACGCCGCACAGCGGGCAGTCGTCCCGACGTGTGGTGCGGGCCACCAGAGTCTCGGCGGTGAGTTGGTCGTAGTGGGCGTAGTCCCAGCGGCCGAACTCCTCGCCGTGGACGAGGGCCAGGAACGCGGCCATTCCCAGCTGGGCGGTTGTGGCGTTAAGGTTGGCGACCGAAGGTGTGGCGTCGGCTCGATGGCCTTGGACGTACCCCTGGGCGGCGTGCTCCACTTTACGAGAGTCGTCCATGAGTTCCACGGCAGCCACCGCCGGGTCGTAGCCGCCGCAACAGACCAGGCACGCATTGCTCCCCGGCACGATGACGCGAGCCTGGCCGCCGGCCGTGATCTTCCCGTTGTCCGCGGAGATGTCGCAGCCCAAGTCGATGTATGGGACCTGGTACCGAACCGCGAGGTCGTTGCACACCTTGCGAACGCCTTCGCCGTCTCCGGCACCGATGAGCAGTGTGGCGCCCTTGATACGCTCGGTGGCGGCGTCTGTGGTGACCGAACACGGGTACGGGTAGAGCTTCACGTCCGGGTTCTTCCGGCCGGCGTATTGCGCTGCCACGGCTACCTTCGGCGAACCGACATGCTCAGGGTAAGCATACGGGATTCGCGGCAGGTTGGACGCTTCGATGGAGTCCGGGTCAATGACCGTAATCCACCCCGCGGTCCCGGCGCCGATGCAGATCAGCGATTGGAGAATCTGGGCACCGTTTCCGCCGGCGCCCACGATGGCGATCTTCTGACGCCCGATGGTGGCCTGATCCCATCCAGGGAGCATCGTCTGGCGGCAGTACTGCGGATCAGCACCGTCGTTCGCTGTCCGTTCGCGACCGCGGGGACGGAGCTCCGTGTCTCGGCCGAGGATTTCTAGGAAATCAATCGTTCGAAATGCCTGGAGCGACCGGTCATAGATCACCGAATCGTGGGCGTTCGCCTTGGCATCGAGAACGAGCATTGCGTGCGTAATGGGCGCCGGGAATCTGTCGCAGATGTAGCGAGCGTTCTTAGCGGATTGCCCCTCGTCGATGGCGCTGAAACGCGGCACGGACTGATGCGGGTGCGTGTGAATGTCCAGAATGCTCAGGCTGCGCTCCGCGGCAATCGAGTAGACCACGGTTTGGAACTCCCGGGTCGGCGCTACTCCGCCGGCACTGTGTTGCGCGAGGTCCTTCGGGTCGGGGAAGAAGAGACTTCGCACGATCAAGACTGTCCCGTCGGCCGTCTCAGCATGGCTACACAGACCAAATGCGAACTGCTCACGAGTAGAATCCTGGCGCAGGTGGCTCGCCAGGCGGCCAAAGGTGGGTCGGGCGATGCGGATGCGGACATCCCTGCCCAGCGTCGAAAACGTTGTATCCTTTTGTCGTTTCATTACTCTGCCTCCACTGGCCGGGCCGATGGGTTGGTCAGGTCGACCCGGAGCATCTCTGTCAACGTGACGAGATTGTCCGAGCACGGTCTCCAGCGTATGCCCCTGTAGCAAAGGTAGCCCCACCGCCCCAAACCCGGCACGTCCCTCACGTCGTAGCTCTGAAGCACGTGCCCTTGGTAGAGAAGGTCCGGGGCTACACAGAGCACCGTCGCCACGCCTGGGGGCGTTAAGGGATAGTCCTCCGGGATCTCTATCAGAACGTCGGTGTGAGTCCGGTTGTATCCGGGGGGGAGCCTGAATCCGTGGACGACCAGCCATTTCCTGTCGTCGGAGATCGAAAGCGGGTAGCCGAGCGACATAACCCGCAGGTGTTCGTCCAGGATGGCTGCGTTTCCCGTCATGGATCAGCCTCCCCTCTTATGAATAGGCGAGTCCGTGTAACGATCTCCTGGTCGAGCAGCAACCTCATCTCCTGGGTTGATAATGTGGTTGCTGCCGTCGGGGTCCTGTCGAATCACCAGTCGATCTGGTGAGATGCCGGCTGCCTTCTTGACGGCGTCGACGTCGATGGTTCCGTCGTCCCGGGTTGGAACGTCATACTCGGTACAGTTGATCATGCATCGCATTGTTCTTACCTCCTGTTTGGATGCTCGGTGTTTCTTACAGGCTCACAGTCAGACCATCGCCATGATGACACCGGCCACAACGGTGCGCACAACGACGAGCGCGGTGACCACGGTTACCAATGGGGCCCACGAGGGAACGGCGCGCCCTCGCCACTTCGTTAACCGCCGGTTCGCATACTCGACGGGCCCCTCGACGACCCGGCGGAGGATGTGATGGCGGGACTCGGGAAAGTCGGTAGCGAAGCGGCGGAGCAGGAAATAGGCGGCTGCGACGATCAAATACGTGTCGATGGCCGCCACGACGATCCCCAAGGGACTTGCGAGAATCGGGATTGGGATTACGAACATTCCGCCCTCCTTCAAGGCTTGACTTGGGTCTTGTTGGCCAAGTCTGTTAAGCAGTCCACCAGAGCCTGCTGGTCCTTGATGAAACGGTAGAGAGTTTCGCCCTCGATGACGGATGCGACCTGTCGCAATAAGGTCTCGTCCACAGCGGCGGGACTACGTCCGACACCTATGATGTCAATCACAGTGCCTCGGCCCTTGAGCTCGTCGGCGGTCTCCATCGGATCGCCGCCCTTGCCGTCGGTGAGTAGGATGATCCGGCGGACAACGCTCTTGCGGTGCCAGTCGAATGCGTCCCGGGCTGCTTGTAATCCCCGGTTGATGTCAGTGCCGCCTTTGATCTCGAGAGATTGAATCGCTTCGATGATCTGCAGCTTATGGGTCGCGATCGGACAAGCAGGCAACACCACGGTAGCGCTGTGGTTGAACGATATCAGGCCAATCTCATCCTGGTCGTCCAGCCGAGCCTTGTTGACCACCATGCTTGAGGCGGCACGCTGGGCAGCCTGTAGCTTTGTCCTGCGGTTGTCGTACTCGCTCTCCATGCTGCCGGAGATGTCGAGGACGAGGTAAACCAACTCGCGCTGCCCATCACGCTCCGGGGCCGTGACCATTGGTTCCACAATCGACCTGCCGGCACCGATGGCGTTCCTTGCCCACTGGAGCACAGTATGCCCACAGCTCGGCCGTGTCGGTGCTACAGGCATCTCTGGAGCAAGAACGACGGTTCTCTGTTCGACCATCGTGGCGCCCAGTGTCGTGCCGCAGGCCCGGCAGAAGCGAGACGCGCCTGAACTCGCAGTTCCACATTTCAGACAGGTGTTGCTCATGATGTTCTCCTTATTGTGAGAGGTAGATTGCATGGTTCCCCGCGATGAGGAACTCCTGGCGGGGGTGCAGCCGGATCCACCGGTCAGCCAGCTGGCCCGCGACGTATGTCTTGTTGGCGCTTCCGGCATCCTGAACCGCAACAGTGCCGTTGGCGCACTCGCAACGGAAATGACAGCGCGAGATGCTGAAATCCCGGGGCTCGATGATGCTCCGTCCGACGTCGAATCTGCCCTCGGGGATGCGAAAGGTCTTGCCGGTCACGGTGCCGGCTTCGAATACGAACCGATGGTTGCTGGGGCTGAATGGCCGTCGGCAACTGCGGCACGGCGTGACATTGTCCGCCTTACCACCACAAGCAAGGCAGAGGACCGCCGCTGCCGAGCCGTTGAGGTTGGCGCCGCAGCACGCACAGAACTTCGACCCGGCCTGCACAGGCCTGCCGCAGGAGGGGCAGAAGCGTGCTTTTTGTTGGACGCTCGAGCTGCCGAGCGCTTGACACAGTTCGGCGGCGTTTTGAAACCGGCCTTCCGGCCGCTTAGCCAGCATACGCATGCAGGCGTTGTCAACGTGAGCAGGAATCGACGGATCCAATCGGCGTAGGGATGGCAGCTCCACCTCGCGGATAATCCGCTTCGCATCCTCGGGATCGGAGGCCTGCACCGCGTGTTGGCCGATGATCATGTAATGGACGACCAATCCCAGTGAGAAGATGTCGGATCGATGGTCGACCGGGTCCGTCCCGGCGGCCTGCTCAGGGGACATGTAGGGGGGCGTCCCAATGACCAAGCCATTGCCGACGGTCTTCTCGTGCAACTTATTACAGATCCCGAAATCGATGATCCTGGGGTGCTCATCCGGATCGATGATGATGTTCAGCGGCTTGATGTCACGATGAACGATGCCGCAATCGTGAACCGCGCCGAGCCCGCCTGCGAGCTCGCAGATGATTGCGACAGTTCGATCGACCGGGCATCTTCCGCCGCACCCGCGGACGAAGATCTCCAGGTCCCCGCCTTCAACGAAGGGCATCACGAGATACCACTCACCGTCTTCCTCGCCGTAAGCGAGAGCGTCGACGATACAAGGGTGACCGACATGTATCTGTCCTGCCCGCTTCAAGCGCGCAACCTGGATGTCGTAGTGAGGATCACCTGGGCAGGCGGAGAGTTGCTTAATGGCGACGATGTCGCCGGTGACCAGGTCGATCGCCTTGACCACGTCGCCTTCACCGCCACTGCCGATGGGGTCGATCACCTTGAACCGTTCGAAGATGATCTGTCCTATACGGATTGGTCCGGACATGTAGACTCTCCCGCAGACGCCTCTTGCACCGCGACCTCCTCAAGGCGGACCAGCGAGGTTCCGACAGCGATTTCGTCGCCGACCTCCAGGGCCATGGGCCGGCGCACCCTCAAGAACGTTCCGTTCGAACTCCTCAGGTCTTCTAAGAACAACTTGCCATCGGATCGAAAGATGCGAGCGTGCAACCGAGACGCGTAATCGTCGTCGGGCACGGCGAACTGGCATTCGGGCGCCTTGCCCATGGTCAGCTCCTCGCCACTTAGGTGGACGATCATGTCCTTGATCGCAGCGTTCACGCCTACGAGCTGATACCGCGGCGTCACCTCGCCGATTGGACCGCCACATTGATCGCAGAACTTGGCGCCTTCGGAGCATGGGTGCCCGCAGCCCTTGCAGGCCTGCGTTTTTTTCTGTGGCGGCGCCGCCGCCGGTGCTGGCGCCTTCCGCCCAACCGGCGGAAGGTGGGCGGGGATCTCAGGGCTGCTGTCTGGTTGCCTCGCCTCCTGCGAGCTTGAGGTGCCGTGTTCGTCCACGGCATCTGGCTGTCCGGCGTCTGGCGTCGACGCCTTGGGGGAATCGAGTCCATTCCCACACTGGGGGCAGAACAAGTTGCCGGCATCGGCCTCGGCTCGGCAGGCCGGGCAGGACTGTCCAGCGGGCCGTTGCGTTGACTCGGGCTCCGCTTCTTGTCGAACTGGTTTTGACGTGCCTTGTTCATGCATGATTTACCTCCTGAGTTAACGTTTGCATGGTTCTTGCCAGCTCTACGGCGTACGCTTCCGTGAGCGTTCGATTGTGTTCGGCTTGAGTGTGCGTGGGCTCGTATCCTGCGCAGAGGACCGTGATGTTGTCCTGCGTACCCCATCCCAGGGCTCGCTGCACGAGCATGTGCGGCAGTTCGTCCAAATCGAACAACCCTGCCTGACATGCCTCGATGTGCGTGGCGATCTCTTCGTCGGTGACAACGTCAGTGAGACCATCACTGCAAAGAAGCACTACGTCGCCGGGCATGATCCGGCATACGCGCGTCTCAGGCTGGAAGCCATGGGCCTGGCCGAGGTAGCGCGTGATGGTGTGAGAACTTGGATGCTCCTGGGCCTCTTCCTGCGTGATGACGCCCAGCTGGACCATTTCCTCGGCTTCGCTGTGGTCACGAGTGATCTGCCGGTTTTCGTACCCGCGATGGAGATAGCATCTCGAATCGCCGGCCCATGTGACGTACAGGAGCCCCCGGAGTACGAGAGCGCAGACGGCGGTCGTCGCCATCCCTTTGAGCCGGGGATTGGAGGCGCTTTCTTGTAGGATGACCTCGTTGCTGTGCGCAAGAGCATTGCTCAGTTCGCCGAGAATCTTGTCAGGCGCATTAAAGCGTGTGCCCTCTCGACTGATGCACAGTGAGGCCAGCGCCGTGAGATCAGCCGTTAGTGATTCTCTGGCCAGGCTGCTGGCTACCTCGCCCCAGTTAGCCCCGCCGACACCATCCAGCGCCATCGCAACAACGGCCTCCTGCCCATGGTCCAGGGCGTTGGTCACCTTGAACGCCGCGCATGTGTCTTCCAGATTCTCACGCGGCCCCTTATCTATACAGAACGCGATTTCTGACATGGGCTCCTCCACTGGTTTAGAAGTCAGGAGTTGTCATTCCTGTTACGCAGTACCCGAACCACGGCGACGATTGCGATCAGTGCGAGACCCAGTACGCACAGCTCTGTGTATCTTTCGAAGCTGCGCGCTGGGACGCGAACGAACTCCATAATGTCCGGCCAGTCGAACGAGGGCGTAGCGACTGCTTGTAAGAGCCAGGCAGCTATCAAGCAGGCCAATGGCACACCCAACCACCATCCCCAGCGAAAACGCCAGCGCCGCCGAGGACCGACAGGGATGGGACTCTGCCCTGGTTGCTGATTGAGCTGTTGATAGTTGCCAGGTAGTTGGGCCATCTTGGTTTCTCCTTTTGCCATTCCCCGAACATAGCGGATTGGACGCTGTCACCGATGACGCGTCTCTGACTCACTGCGTCAACGTCGCCGACTCGCGAGGCTGCAGAGACTCTACTGCGTACCCGGTCAACGAAGATGTCGTGTCAGTGACGGCAGGCTGATCTCCTATTCTGCTCGCGAAGGAAGCAGCCAAAGGCGCTCGCAGGTCAGCGAGCCGTACTTACCTCGTCAGCGTTGCAGACCCCAAAGAGGCGAGAATGGCAATGACACTGGGTTCATTATCTCTTGCTTAGGAGGACTTCGTATGGCCAGGCAAGTAACGGTGAAGGTGGAGGAGTATCCGCGTGTGCGCGCAGGGCAGATCTGCCCGGGGGTTGTTTGCGATATTGAAAAGAAACCGAAGCCGAAGCGGCTCCTGGTAAAGCTGAGGAATCTGCACCCCAGACAGGATGGCCGCGTGCATGAAGTGGTGTTGCCGTTGCCGCTTCGACCCGGCGGCATAACGGCCGAGTTCTTCCGCGCGGTGGGTCAGAACGTGGAGATTGGGAGGACGATCCCGCTGCGCGATGCGGTCGGCAAGGCGGTCCGCATCAAGTTCGGGCCATCGTCCGATGGGCACGTCGAGGTCGTGTCGTTTGAATCACCAGCCAAGGAGAATGGGGATGCAGCTGAACATGAATAACCAAGGCCCGTTGGTACCGAAACAGCCGTTGGCGGTCGGGAAGATCACTCTGCGGCTATGTCGCTACGTGTGGGCTCTCGTGCAACTTGTCGTCGTTCTGGTGCTCGCCGCAGCCGTATGTGGCGCAGCATATGTCGGGCTCCGGGCAGTTGCATTCGGAGTAAAAACCGTAACACAAGCGCTAGGAATATGATCATGGCACAAGCCCAATTCAATATGCCGGTCGTGAACAATGTCGTTAGTACAGCGATTCATGATATGTCCGGAACACTCGTTCTCCTGATGTAACAGGTCAGCCGTCTGCAATGCAAGACCGGGCCGGAAAATGTTAAGATAGGCAACTTGCGCTAACCCCCATGCGCGTTTATGTATACGCACATG
>Ga0190284_1000504_pt1 | contig 21855 bp, 17 predicted proteins | sample 48691812_MG_FD_161668 | JGI IMG/M metagenome (GOLD analysis project Ga0190284, IMG submission 161668) | Hydrothermal vent microbial mat bacterial communities from Southern Trench, Guaymas Basin, Mexico - 4869-18-1-2_MG | ecosystem: Environmental > Aquatic > Marine > Hydrothermal vents >...
ATTTGTCCATGATAGGTTGGTACCTAATCTCTACAACGTCTGAGTATCGAGCTTCTATATGCTTCCACATGACAGACTCTCTCAGACTCTTAAATCCATAGCCAGAACCCGTTCCTATTCCAGTGATAATTACTAATACATTATTCATTACTTGTCTCCTTGGTTTTTATATAAACTCTTCGCTTCTAGGTGGGCATTTCTAGCTTCCTCCGCCGTATTATATTGCCCCAGGTGTTTCATCTTGCCATCCACCACAATATATGCTCTGTATTTTTTAGTATCCTTACGCCAACAAAAACCTTGTGTAACTTTGTTTATAATTACTGGTCGGCTTATATCATCCACAACATGATATATCTTCTTGGCACTTATATAGGCTTGATGTGCCTCTTCTTCCGTATTGAACCTACCTAGGAATTTGCTACACCCTCCTAACCCTATATTAGATACCCATAACCCTCGGGAAGCATCCCAGGAAGTTCCACGTACATTCTTATTGAAGCTGTTCTCCTGTTCGGTTACGAGTCTTAGGTTTTCGATTCGGTTATCGGATTTAACCCGATTTATATGGTCTATAACTAAACCTTCAGGAATTTCCCCATTATGGTAAATCCAGATTAGTCGGTGTATATAGTACCTTACTTTCAACAGTTTAGTTTCTATATATCCAGCTTTTGTGAGAGATCCTACAGATTTACCCTCCCTAGCTCTGGGGCTACGATTATATCTATTATATAAAATACCCTCTCGGTATTCAAATAATGTATTCAGTTCTTTTTTACTAATAGTCATACTATTAGTATTCCCAGCTTCGCCTATTCCCGTAATTAAAATTAAGCAATTTGTCATATTATTATTCTCCTTTATTTTGTGTTAAATTCTAGCGTTCACCGTACAGTTTTATTACTGCTTTGTCCATTGTGCTTGTACCGAATAGAAGCTTCAAACCATTGATAACTCCTGTCTCCTTCAGAACTCCACTAAGTGTTTGATGTACCGAAGCTCCAGTATTGTGATAATCCCAGTATGACTCAACCGATACATAGGTGAATGTAGCGTCTTGAGATTTATGAATGTTTATACCAATAAAGGCATCATTACTATCTGCAGCAATAGCAACAGAAGTAGCTCCCGCAATAGGGAAATTAGCCCAAACTGTACTATATAAAGGAGTGTATGTATTCGTCAATAAAAGACCATGATAGGCATATTCATTAGTGCTGAACCAAGTTGACCCTGAATCATCAGACATTTGAAAAGTGATATAATGATTGGCATTATTTTCCCATCCATCTACTTCTATTCTTAGTTTTGTGTAAGCACTATAGTCTCCTGTAAATATGGCTTCAGTCTCTGCATCTCCTGTCGATATGGTGATTGTTTCAATTAGTTCTTCTATAGCTCCTGCGAGAATCCAACCACTTCCGTCATATTTTAAGGTATCCCCTAATAGGGGACTGGTTGCGGTTACATCTGTCAAATCGTCTAATTCCAAAGAAGTACTAGTTGTTGTTACATTGGTTATAATCCCCTTGGAATTTACCGTTATAACAGGTATACTATTACTTCCTCCATATATCCCAGATACTACACCACTATCTTCTAATTTAGTATTTGCTATTGTTCCCGCAGGAATATGTGATTTAGTTAAAGTTAGCCAACCACCTGACTCGGTAGTATTGTATGTAGCACCTGTAGCCCACACTTGATTAGCGGCTGAACCTAACCCATAGAAATCTGCGAACATATCATTATGTTTGCCAAACCCAGTTCTAAAAGTATCCGCTGTTACATCATTATCAGATGCTCCAAAATTTACTGCTGAATATGTCATTATCTTATACCTCGAATTTCTACTTTTACACTTTCTATATTACCTGAAGACATTTCTAATTTGATACCGTTTATGACTTCCGCTACTTCATGTCTAGCGTTAGCCCAAACTGACATATGTGATCCAGCCGTTGAATAATAACATCCTCTAGCCTCCATATGGGTATACTTAGCCTTACCTATGTTCCTAAGTATTATACTACAATGAACATAACCTATTGATGTATTTACTCCATATGTCCCAGTATAGTAATTCATAGGAGCATAAGTGGAATCTAACAAAGTATCAAAAGTATTATCTATAGTTAGGGTCATATAATTACTCCTCCAATTAGCATCCCCTTCCCAGGTAGATCCTAAGTCTGTAGAAGAAGTTAGCCGTAATGCAGTATCTGTAGTTTCAGGAAATAAATTATACACTCGTACCTCTATATGCTTGTATTCTGACCAATCACCAGTAATTACGATAGATGGGGTGGAAGAAGATATAATGGTAGAGCTTATAAGTTCTTCATTAGTAGCTCTATTCTCAAATACAGATCCAGTATAGACAAGTGTTTCTCCTGAATTAGGACTTGCGATAGAACAATCTGTAAAATCATCCAATCCTATATTGACAGAAACATCCGCAGCTAATGAGATTACTCCCGAATCCGTAATTGTGATCTGACCAATCACTTCTTCTCCACCGTATGTAGCAGCCGTAACTCCACTATTCGCAAACATAGCTAAGTCTATCATAGGTAATTGGACTAATTCCAATCCACTCAAAGACGCAGCTCTAAAGGTATCATATAAAACCCCTGTGGAAAGAACTTTATTGTCTCCCTTAACATTACCATATAGTTCCGTGAAATTACTTACGGTAGCGTCGAAAGCTCTGTTTACATCATCTGATTCGTTATCGTTGACTATTGTTCCGATATTTATTATTACATAATTTAAATTCATTTTATTTATAACCTCTTATTTCAATATAACCGCTTGTTAGAGTACCTGATGCTGGATATATTTTAATACCATTTACGGGAGCAATAGTATTAACATAACCTCCTGTTAGAATACTAAATAGTGAAGTACTATCAAGATAGAGAGCCGATCCTACAGTATTTAAATTTACTTTATCAGAAGAAGTGTGTCCCGTTAAAGTTGTCTTTATATTGAGATATGTAGTAGTATTGTCTATCGCTAATAATGTTAAATCATAGTTTGAACCTCCACTAGTATTGAAATAATTCGCAACGGTTGAATATATTATACCCGTATAAATATACTCCGTTCCACCTAGCCACGACGTACCACTATTTGTAGATAATTGAAGATTTATGGTAGAATCCACTGAAGGTAGTATATCAAATAATAGTATTTCAATTCTGGTGTAATCTGACCAATTCCCCGTGAAAATATAAGAAGCATCATCATCAAGAGTAGCCGAAGCTATAATTGTAGAAGTTTGCCCAGTATTTACCCACTGAGTTCCATTATACTCTATTGTTTGTCCCGTGGTAGGAGTAGTTATGAGAGTATCTGAAAGATCATCCAGTATTTCTAAAGCTATAGTTACTTCTGAAGCGGCTGTAATAAACCCCGCAGCATCTATAGTTAATTGAGGAGCAGCTTCGTTATTACCATATGTTCCAGCTACTACACCACTATCTTCTAATTTAGTTGAGGGTAGTTCAGGAAATTGGTTAGAGTCTACAAACATCCATCCAGCCTCTCCTGTAGTTTTACCCCATACTTGATAAGCAGCAGAACCTACACCATAAAGTTCTTGAAACATAGTATCGGCATAGGTTGATCCTACTCTCAATGTATTTCCGTCTATTGTTATTTGTGCCATTTTATATTCCTTATTTATATTTGATTATGAAATTTACGACTATGATTGGTGATTGTATGCTGCTTGCGGTAGTTGCTTGGCTTGCGGAATGTGCATAACCTACAGAAGTTACTCCGTTTACAGTTGGTCCAGAGAAGGATTGATAAGTTACACTATGTAAATGCTGTTGTAATTCAGCAGCTTGTGCAAAGTAATTCTCTGAACCAGCAGTATCACCTATAGCTCTGTCAGTACCTGTTTGGTCAATTACATTTCCAGAAGAGACCTTAGTGGTGCCTTGACCTTGACCCATCATGGAACGACCTCTCATATCAGGTAATATTACTGTAGAACCACCTGAGAAACTCTCTGTTCCAGCATTACCAAAAGAAGTCTTTACTAAATTAAATAGTGCTTCATAGTCTGCGGATTCTGAGTCAGCTCCACTACCTACAGCTCCAATAGTTGTTCCATCACAATTTATCCAGTTAGTTGGTGGGGTCGCTAATATATAAGATACGACACTACCTATTGGAGTTTGTAGTATTGTTGGAGTGTTCCAAACTGGAGCAGTTCCATCAAATGATAATATTTCATTAGCAACAGCACCCGTAGTAGGCATATCGCCTAACTCAATTTCTCTATAGTTTGGTTTACTGGCTGAACCATTTGCAGATGCTAGAAAACGATTAGCTGGTACAGATGCTCTCCATATATCTGTATATATTTCGGAGAACATAGTATTTATCTTTATTGCTCCTGCATTTAAAGAATCTCCTGTTAGTTTTGAACCTGGGGTCCCTGTGTCTATTGATACATAAGCCATAATTTTAATTCCTCATTTTGTGTATTAGATCTTTTATTTATAGTATGTTCCCAACCCACCATCCTTTGAACATTTCATCAAGTAGAGCTCCTAGCCTGAATACTTGCCCTTAAGGTAGGTTACTCCCCAGCCACGAATCTCTAAAGCTCCTGTGGTTAAAGTGTCCGTAACTTCCATAGAGATGCTATCAGCATAGTTGACTAACGCATATAGTTTATAAGGTTTAACTGTTGAGTATACTCCAGAATAACCATCACCTAAGAATATATCAGTGTCTCCTAAGAAAATATCAGTAGCACTCAATTTGATTGGTATAGTTTGAACCCCCTCATATGTTTTATTCTTATTAACTACTGTATGTAAATTATCTATAACCAGAGACACATTAAAGTAGTCAGCTCCACTCTCAGGTGCTAATTCAGAAGTAAGTATAGATGCTTTGTTTAGTTTTATCTTATCAAAATGATCTAAACTGAAATTACCAGTCTTCCATCTTCTAATTAGTGGACTATATGCTCCAGTAGCTCCTGCGAAATCAGTATCCAATACATGATCTCCTATGATTATATCCGCTCCAGAAGACATGTTATATTCTGTGCTGTCTGAAGATGCTAATGGTTGTGTAACGGCATATGTTCCGTCTGAATACTTCCAATCATCGGGATCAAAGGACTTAAACAATGCTCTATTTGTAATCAATAATGCGTAGTCTTTATAAGGTATCAAATGCTTGAAAGTATCCTCATAGACTCCTTCATAACTATATGTGAGTGCTGAAAACTTAGTAAATTCGTAAGAACCATCACGATACATATAACCTACATACATTTGATTATTATGGGTACTACCTTTATAGGTTGTGCTCACCACTAATAATTTGTATTGTCTATTTCTTATGAGACTCACTCTGGTATTATTCTTCTTGGACATGTTCAAATCTCTGAATACATTCTCAAGTTTATTTTGAGATAACCATTCTGGAGTGATTCTACCTTCATTGAAAATAGAAGAACCTTTTACTCTGTATATACCATCAGAAGAGACGAAGATTAAATTGTCTTCTAACTCAAATAATGAGTATGGGTGTATATCAAAAGAACCCCCTAGTGCTTTCATAGATACAGATACTATATAGCTATTCTCTATCGGCTTTATTCCACAATACATCATATCTGAACTACTATTACTTTGGTCTTCTGATGTTCTTGAGATAGCTAATAGGTTACCAAATTTACGAATCATTCTACATTTCAAACCATCATTTGGAGCTACAGGTTCTTGAAAATCAATACCAATTATGAAATAACTAGCGTCTATATAAGTATTTACGAGATTTGTAGTTAAGGTTAGATTGGTAGCATCCGTGATTGATTCTATAGTTACGTATTCTGAATTAGTTCCGTCTGTTATGTATAGTCTTACTCCAGCTCCTGGTGCTAATTCGGTATTGGTTACCATTGTCTGAGTAAATGCGGTACCTGTTCCAAGTATAGTATCCAAAGAGGCAGTCCCTGAAACGGTTCCTAACATCAATACTCTTTCTTCCCAGACAGCTGGATTACTGATTGCTGAGTAGCGTAAGTAGCCTTTGTCCGTAATTACGTAAAGTCTTCCCATCAAGGAGGTTACTGAGACTGGATTCCCATAAACATCCGCTTTAGGTAAGTCTATGTATCCTGAAGTTATAGAACTGAAGTCAGTGGTGGCAGAGAGGTTGTTTGTAATATCTAATGAATCTGTCAATCCAGACATTATATACATTCTAGCTTTGTTTGAATTTCCGTCTCCTTGAATATATATGAGATTACCTCCAAATTGAACCACATCTTTGAGTCCTGTTTTACTGTCAAAAATATCATATGTAACTGAAGTACCATTTTCTATTTTAGTCATCTTGTTGGTATTATCATCATATTTAAATAATTGTGTCCCTTTAGAAATCATAAGGACAGTTGAGGCTGAGTTTCTATTTACGAAATCAATATAAGTATCGGATTCACTTGTCTCATCATTAGATCCTTCAAATCTATAGCCTGTTAAATATTCAAATCCAGGACGAGTATTGAATACTCCATCTCTTGATATATAAAAGTTATCTGCTATTACTAATGAACTAGGATCTGCTACGTTGGGTAACGCTGCGGTCAATCCCCTCATATCAGTATAAATTGTTTCATTTATTGCTTTCTGAAAATTGCTATTCTTTCTAACCATAATTTATATTCACCCTCACCTAAGTATTATAATTCCTTATTTATAACTTGGAATACTAAAATACCTTGAGTGTGAAAGAAGGCTATGGTAGTGTTTCTTAGTGATTTCCCCCACTGTTTACTACTATTATCTTTTAGTTATATTGTATAATCATCATCCGCTTTGAATTCAATACGGGTTATTTGTAATGCTCTTTTGCGTAAATAATCCATAAGCTGTAGCTCTGACTCATCACATTTTATAAGTTTCTCGTCTATGGTTAGGTCATTTGCAATGTCCAATCGGTCTAATTTTGATTTATGATGCTGTATATATCGGTGAAGTAGATTTTCTTTTCTTATTTCTACATCAAGACCCCTGTCTATAGCTTTTGCATGTATCACCAGACAAGATTTGCAAATATATTTTGATTCTCCTGCTCTTATACCCCTCGTCCTCAAATTCAAGTTAACTTTAGAATTACAGAATTCACAATAATCCACATTATTTACTTCTTCACAATTAGGTTCTTGCAAAGCCAAGAAAGTATCCACAATACAGTAGAGTAATTCATCATACTGGTCTATTGGTAGATTTGCGATATAATTAAAGCAATATGAATTATCTATTCCAACTAGGCTATCCAAATACGCTTGGTAATTTTCAGCGGTGATACCCCGTTCTGGGTCATACTTTAGATAGCAACCACCTTCTTTTGATGTTATATACAGGTTGCAAATGTCATAATTATTACCACCATGATCTATTCTTCTGACTGTCTCGCCGTCCTGTAGGGAATCTTCGCCAAAATAGTATATCCAGCAGATTTGATTTACATTATATTTGAAACCATTAATGGATAACCTGTCAGCAGTTAATACATTACCAGTGTCTCTGCGTATAAGTTTTGAACCATCATAATCAAATAGATTTAATAGATTCTCGTAGTTTAAATTCTGATCCAATGCTTGCGTGCTTCTCATATAGTAGTATTATAATTCTAACTGGTATATTCTTTTAGAGGGTATTTACGTTCCAATTAATGGCTGTTTGGAAGGTCAAAATCGTATAATACTTCTAATTATTAATGGTAGATTAACTGTTTGGCTATTTTTAAAAGAGATTCTCATCCTATAACCACCATCTTTTCTATAACCTCTAAACGGGCAAAGCAAAATGTCTCCAGTTTTTCTACGGTAACTCTCTAATCTATTATTCAACTCTTCTATAGTTAACTCGGTGTAGAAACTGAAGAATGCTCTCGAACCCTTACAATCCCTACCATCCCATACTTTGAAGTGTGCTTTCTTATTCGGAGAATCTATACACGCTAACATCATATTGTGTTCTTTACCTTTGGGACTCTCAGGTACTTCATCACCTAAAATTTCATTATGTATTTTTAGAATGTCATTCAAATAGCCTATAAGTTTATTCCCTGAGTATACGCCAGGATTATCACTACCATCTTTAGTAAACATTGCTAGCACTATTGGGACTTCGGTATCGTTGAACAACAGCTCCGTAGGGATTACAAGAGAATGTATCCTGTCTCTGAACGAACCATCACTAATAAAGGAGGCTGGTATGATGGCTAATACATTTTCAGAGGCTAAGAGACAAGTATCCAATGCTTTCAAATAGACATTGCTGAATCCTCCTAAAGTGGCTCGGTCAATCCCAGTTTTATGTATAGTAGATGTATGTCCATATGGTGGGTTCGTAATTATCAAATCACATTTAGGTATATTCTTCAGTGAATCATTATAAACAACCTCTTCAGAACTTGGCTCTATATCATAATAATTATATTTAGCATTCTTAATTTTGAATGTATCTTTGAAATGTGTCATCAAATCGCCAGCACCATAAAAAGGTTCGGAAATACTAATTCCAGATTTAGCCGAATCCCCAACCCAAGAGTGTATTGCATCATATTTGAATGGATTTTTAGTAGTGTAATATTGACTATATTTATCTTTATTCTCGCTTATGTTCATTGTGTTGCCTCTCTGTTTAGCCTATCTGATGCTAATTCAAAATAAGTATCATCTAACTCTATCCCTATAAAATCCCTACCTGTTTGAAGGCAGGCTACTCCCGTAGTTCCACTTCCCATAAAACAATCAAGCACTACATCATTCTCATTACTATATGTTTTCACTAATTGCTCCATCATTGATACGGGCTTCTGAGTAGGGTGCCCTCCCTTTATACGAGGGTTTGAAATCTCCAAGACGCTCTTAGCTCTCCGAGTGCCTTTATTAATAGTGCTGTTGTCCTTTTGAGTGCTGTAACATGCTTTAGTATATCCCTTTCGGTTTATAGAGTATGGTGTACCTTCTGAAAGTTGCTCATTATAAGTATACTTCCCGTTTTTTACTGGCGAGAAGACCAATATTTCTTCATGTAATCTCAGAGGCATTTTATTTATATTTAATTGTCCACTACCTATTGTCTTCTTCCAAATCATATCGTATTTGAACCATTCCAATTTTGATATTATTAATTTACTTGTGAAGGGTTGTGCTGAGGTCATTACTACAACTCCATTAGGTTTTAGAATACGCTCTATTACTCTCCACATTTCATCAAAGGGGACGATAACATCCCATTTATTTCGAGTCGTTCCATACGGTGGGTCTGTTAGGATAAGGTCTACGGAGCTTTCTGGTAAACCACTCATTATTTCCAAACATTCTCCGTTATATAATTGTATCATTTTATTTATTTCTCTTTTTAACATTAATTATAATTAATTATTCAATCAGGTAATCTCAATTCAATATCTGCCATTGCTTTTGTATAAGCCTCAGGTTCTTGATTAGATAATAGCCAATGGTCGTAGTTTCTATCATGCTTTTTTATCGTTTTATGAATCACCATTACTTGATCTTTAACTGCCTTTAGGTAACTATTGTACTCTGCGTGTAGGGCTTTTACATTAAATGAACAGGTTCTAACCATCGGTAATCTCACAGACTCTCCATCTTTATTAATATGAGATGCTCCAGGGATTTTGCAAAGAGATATAATTGTGGCTGTCTCTACAACAAAATCTCCTTCATACATTTCATTTAGTGTTGCCGCATAGGCATATAGTTGGCGTTTATAAGTTGCTGAAATACCCTTACAACAATCCCGATCCAATATAGCGGATCCCGTGGTTTTAAGGTCATATAAATGAATTTTATTGTCTTCAAAAATAACTAGGTCTGCAGTTCCGATAACTCCTGTAGTGTGTGAGTATACTGGAAATTCAATAACAGCATCATAACCAGCCTTTCTAAGATGCTTTTCAATCTCAGGTAGTAATAGCTCATGCAGGAAAGTGCCCACCGTTGCATGGATAGCTAATGTTGGGTGTGTATGTTGTTTGTTTTGTAGTACTTTCTTCTCCTTCTCATTAATGATTCCTATATCAAACAATAATTCAGGCTGAAAGAAGTGTGTTGCTTGTTTTTTGAAATCCTTCGATAGTGATAATCCAGACGGACTTATGGCGTTCCTAAAACCTCTATGTTTTGTACTGATCTTAAAACTTAATTCAGTATCTAAGTTGGTTAAAATATTATTAATTATTTTTTCAAACTGCATAGGATCTCCCTTCTGTATAAGTATTAGTATTTCGATCTAGGTAACGAACGGTCAAATTCCCTTTCGGCTCTATGATTTGCTCAAAGAAATTATCTAATCTTTCAAAGAAATCTAATACTGTTGATGGTTGATCTTCTCTGTCCACATCGTTCCCGTCTCCCATATATCCAAGAGACCTATTACAACAATTACAAATGATACCTCTAATGGATTCCCTCTTCGTAAGGTTGGGATTGTGTGAGTGGTCGACAACCATATTAGTTTTTCTCCCTTTGAATGATCTCCATCTTAGGGATCTACCACAGATAGTACACTCTTTACAGTTTAGTAATATCCAAAGCGTTTCATTATTGGTTAGCCCATACTTACTCAGGTTATTCTTCATGCGGCTATAGATGAAACAATTACTCGATAATTGACCATTTATATTAAAACAATCAGCACCTTTAGAAGGACATTTAGAACATTTTCTTGGAGTCTTACCACCTAGTAATTCAGCCAACTTGTCATTTAGTTCACTATCTCTAATGGAATCTATCAAAGTGTTCTGTTTATCACTATCGGTCGTCATGTGGCTTCCACCTGCTCTTAGGTAAGCAACCATAATCTCCACAATCAGTTCATCATAGTTTATGTGTTCTAATAATTGTAAAGCTCCGTAGCTCACAATAGCAATCACATAACTATTGAATGTAACCAAATGGGAATACTCAAAGCTCAGCGGAGTTCCAAGGACAGCACATAAGCCATCTTGACTCTCTAACATTCCTTTATGTTGAGTCTCACTGAATGGTAAAGTAGCCCAGCGTGCGGTTAATCCTTCATAGATTTTAGACATCAGATTCCTCACTTAGTATTTTATTTTGTCGTGCTTCAAATTCTTTTAGGCTTTTACGAATATGTTCTCTTCTTTCAGGAGTTAATCCTCTACAACACGAAAATTGGTAGTTTGTTTCATTTATTTCATGTTCCTCAAATAGATAGCCATTTTCATTATTCATTATTTTGTCTCCTTTTTAGTTTTATTCATTTTACTTTTACAGGTCTTACAGGTCGATTGTAGTAAATCAAATGCTGATTTATCTTTGTGGAATTCTAAGAGTTCCTTCACTTGGTAGCATTTCCGACAGGTTTTATACTTTCTTCTCAGTTCACCAGATTTTATATAATGCTCATCCATTGTTCAGTTCCTCCGTCATTTGCTTAAATTCAATTAGGTCATTTTGAATACACTCCAACAATTCTTTCAAATCATCATTTTTTGAAATCTCAGAATTCATTATATTCCTAAAGATTTTCTCAAATTTACTGTATAATCTTATCATTTTCCACTCCTCATTTTAACAATCCAGATGTTTCAATCTTTCATACTAATGTATTATTTCAGACCATAGTCATTTGGGTATGCTCTATTTTGAGGGTCTCTGAGTTAGCTCTACCTGTGATTGATTTGATTGGTTTCCCCCCTATGTAATACTTGATGTGAAATGTTTAATGTTATAACTATTTGGTATTTGGGAATAAGATCTGTAAGACTAATTATAACTTCCGCTAAATTATGGAGAGATTCTTAGTTAGCAGTGTTTCAATCCGATGACTGATAAAACTCAATCGGAGCCAAATACAAGTAATAAGAGAAGGTTATAAGTATTTGTTGATTTACGTAGAAGCCTATAGGGTGGAGGGACTCAGATAGATGAAATGGTTGGGCACTATAGATAAAGCCTTGAGTTTATAATGCAATAAGGAAACTCACATAGATACACTGATGAATGATAATTTCTACTTCTCTCGGCAAACTAACAATGCCGTAAGTAATATCCAGGGGAGCTACTGAGATGTAGTGAAACAAGCCATTTAGGCGACCCTCCCCAATCAAGTTAGTAAGACCTTGTCATCTGGAAGAGACCACCTACTGATTAAATTCAGAGGAAGACCTGAGATTCCTTTTAAGAGAAGGTATTTCACTAAAGGGTCTTGATTCCTGATGCTCTTCTATAGTAATTAAGTTTATCAAATTAAACTACAATAATAGTAATAGTATTATAATTCTCTTAAATATGGGTATAATGTAAGTATGATTAAGATATGTTATAAATGTAAGATTGAAAAACCAATTAATGAGTTTAGTAAAAGTAAAAGAGAAAAAGATGGCTTACAGAGTTCGTGTAAGGTTTGTGTGAAGGAATACAGGCAGGCAAATAAGGATCGTACATATAAATATAACAAGGAATACAATTTAGCTAATAAAGAAGAGATTGTTAAGCAGCGGATAGGGTATAGATTAGAAAACAAAGAAAAGATAGCTAAATACAATAAAGAATACAGATTAGCTAATAAGGGTAAACTAAATGCTAATGCAAATCTACGTAGATGTAAACAAGCTACCCCTAGTTGGGTTGATTATGAATGGATGGAACTAATTTATGTTAATTGCCTTGAAGGCTACGAAGTAGATCATACCTTACCTATAAATAATAAGACAGTGTGTGGATTAAATGTTCCATGGAACTTACAGTATTTAACTAAAGCTGAAAATATTAAGAAGAGGAGTAAATATGATAACACTCCGAAATATCACCAGTAGTTAAATACCTAAACAGAGAGGTATCTGTGTGCCTCATTTATATGCCTATAATACTTTTAGGTCATAACTGTCCAACCTTTTATTCCACCTGCCTTTAAAATATAAAATTAAATAGAAAAGATCCAAAAAATACTAAAAAGGAAAATATTTATGGATCTTACGTGAGTGAATAAAAATGTGAAAAAACTATGACAACAAAAAAAAAAAAGGAGTGAATATCTCCTCTTACTTATGTATTATAATTCTTATAAAAATTGTAGATATACTATATTTTACATATATTTTATACAAGAATATCTAATTCTACAAGTGAGGGATTCCGAAATAATAGACTATCAAACCTACGATACCTGAGACCTCCATTTACCTTGGTTAAGTATAAAAGGGGAGGATTATGAATCTCCAAAAGAAAAGAGAGGTTATTCACCTCCCTAATCGTTTCTTCTTACTTATCGAACAGATTTTCAATATCGTCTATCGCAGACTTAGGACTTGTAAAGAGAGTATTGAAGTGCTCTTGTACAATCTCATCTTGTCCACCAAAACCAGCTATCATTATTCTCTGAATAGCATAAAACCAATTTTCATTCTTATACTCTGCGGCTTTGGAACTAATTGCGACTGTTCTTTTCTCCTGTTTAGCAGTTCCATTCATTATATGATATGATATTGTTTCTGATTTAGGGGTATAAGCATAGTCAGTAAACTCATCATACCCTTTTTTAAATCCAGTGTAAATACCACCTGTTAAGAAAGCCAACATTTGTTCTAAGCCTTCGAGAGCCTCTAAATTACCATTCTTAGCACCATTTACGAATTGACTTACTCCTTTCATAGGTTTGTTTAGAGTTTTCAAAGCATAACTTCTAGGTCTGTTTTGGAAGTCAATACCTGGAGCATCTACTACATTTCCGTGAACTAAATCCATTATAGCTAAGTAAACGTCATTTATGTTTCTAGCGGTTTGTTCCATAACATCAAAAGGATCTGTAGAAACTTTCTCATAATTCATAGTATCAACATCTTCTGGGTTATGTCCAGAAATACCACGGTAGGCGTAATCCAAGGCTCCCAAGATTGACATATTATCTGCCCACTTAGCTTTCTTCTTTCTACCCTCGTTTAATTCTTCTATAGTATCACCAATGCCTGTAGAAGCTTCATCATCCAACATCATAGAGAAGGTTTGAGCTAACATATTAGTAGCATAAACCAAACCCATCATTCTCATTGTTCCTTGCATTCCGAAGACTGAAGCAGGGGTCAAATCTCTCGCAATATATTCTCCATAAGCCATGAACTTCTCTTGGTATGCTTTAACAGTATTTGAATTATCAATGATTCCATCCTTTACTGAAGTGCCTTTATACTTTTTAGTTATTGTATTTAGTTTTCTTTTCAAAGATAGGTGTCTTGAATCTGCGTTTCTTGTCATCTCATAATACCAGTTAGAGAACACTGCTGTAGTATCGAGAGCCAACTTACCTGTAGACCATGCAGAATTTACCAATGGATTCTTCATATCTAAGGAAGCACTTGACTGACTCAATGCCGCAAATCCAGTAGTATAAAGAGTTCTCATATCGAAGTCAGCACTACCAATACGGTAAGGTGCAATCAGTGCTCTTTGTGCAGCTCCTGCTTCTGAGGTTAGAGTTGAATACATTTCATCAAATAAAACATCCTTAGTTTCAGCAAGTGATCTTGTATGTAGGTCTCCTTCATTAGGATTGATGATTCTGAATTTCCCATCATTATCTGTTCCTCGAACTACAAAATTAGGATCTTCCATCTTCAGATTGGTAAGCTCTAATGCTTTTCTTGCTAAATCATTTATGTTAGCTTGCATAGAAATCTTATAACCTGCGTAAGGTAATTCCATAATTCCTAGAGCAGCTTTATTAGATTTAGCTAAGCCATCTCTTATTTGTGCTGTTTCAGGGTTTGCGAAGTCTGTGCGTGAAGGTGATTTAGTATCCATAATAGTATCTTTCCCCCATGGATTTCTTTGAAGATCTTTACGATTCTCATTCAACCATTTGAAATCATTCTCCGAAGTCTGTTTAAAACCAGTTATAGCGTCTAACAATTCTGCTTTATGGTTTGCGTATGTTAAATATCCAGTTTGTGAAATATCCATCCAATTCTGAATACCATTACCGAGGGTAGTTGAAAGATCTCTACTTCTTATAGTACTCAATGCACCTGCCATCATAGCATATCCTTTGAATTCAGCACTATTAAAGATGTTAGTTTCCAATCCTAAATTTGTTCTTGTGGTTAATAAACCAGCCGCTATTGCTTTTCCTTTAGCCTTTCTGATCATTCCGAATTTGTTTAGAACTCCTCTTGAAGTTTTATCAGCTAATTTAGAAATCAAGTATGCTGGGTCTAACAATTCTGTCAAGAAATTACTATTAAATTCAGCATTGAATATAGATAATGCGTTTGCGTTTCCAGCCTTCAAACTAACTTCAATACCACCAGAGGTTTCATTCAAGAGTCTAAAAGCTACTTTTCTTAGATTCTTATTAGGTTCTAATTTACCATTGACAGTTTTGTAGTTTACGCCATCAGGTGCAATCTTATTACCTTTCTTTTTAAAATAAGCATTGACTTCGGCTACTAATTTTTCGTCTGCTCCACCTGCTTTCTCTGCGACACGATACTTCTCAATTAACTGCTTACCACTAGCTATATCAGATCTCATAGCTCTCTTATAAGCATCCATAGCCACAACAGGTGATTTCTCATCAGTTTGTCTACCAGTGCTTTCAAGAGTTCCATCCTTATTAGGTTTAAGATGTGTAGATTCTGAAGAACCAAAATCTCTGATTATTGTATTATGGTTTAGAGTTGTTAAATAACTATCTAATTCAGCATCATTCAATTCCAATATAGACTTACCTGATTTGATTGTGAAATCCTTTCCGTGTGTTTCAGCTTTATTCCAAACCTTCTGTTCTGCATCATGTAGATTCTGGTAAATGGTTTCAAAGTTATGTTTAATACCATTTCTGGAAGTCATACCTGCTTTACCATACAAAGAGTCTAACATAGCATTATTGAAATCTACGGTGGTTCTTATCTGACGTTCACCCGCAAATGCTTGTTGTTGCTTGTCTCCTTTGAAGTCTTCATCATATACTAATCTACTAGTTCCATTGTCATTAGTAACTTTCTTAAGACCTATGGTTTTGTAAACTTGCTCCACTCCTCTACGATCTAATAATCTAAACTTAGGCATATACGATACATTTGAAGTAGGGTCATTGATTAATGCTCCATAAGACTCGGATAGATTGTTCTCTACATTCTGCATACTCTTCTGGAAGAAAGTGTCCTCACGTCTTGCTTTAACTTCAGAGGGGTCGAATCCACGAAGTTCAGCATGAAATAATCCTTTTGAATTACCAAGAGTGGTGCGATCAAAGCTGGTCAAACTATCAGGATTTCCAACACCTTCACCAATGTATCCTACTTCCTCGTCCAGTTTTACTCCTCTCTCATCTACCTTCTTAAAGACAATGTCATCACCATAAATAGCTTTTAAATCTTCTCTAAGGTTAGTTGTTAATGTTCCTTGATCTTCACTACCTTCTATAACTCTCTCACTTCTAATTTCTTCTTTTAAGATAACACCTTCAAAATCATTCAAAGAGATTCTATTTAAATCCTTTAATTGAGCCATTTCAATGAGTATAGCATTCACGGCTTGAGCATCCATATTTCTAGGGTCTTTGCCTAAGCGTCTTAGTTCATGATTCAATAAATCTAAGTGGTCATCTAAATCCCCATATTTGAATTCAGTATTATCTGGGTCCATCATTCTGGTCAATAGATTAGCGGAATCAGCATCTAAATTATTGTAATTGTATAGTGTTCTTGCTTGTTCTCCAAGTCTACCTAAACCTACAAAATTACTTTCCAATAAATTATCATCCATCATCTTCAAGTGCTTACCTAATTTCTCTTGAGTATATCTTTTTGCACTATCGAATATTCTTCTTTGTAATGCAGGGTGATTTGCTTTTGAATCTTCAGAAAGTGTCAACCTACTTATGTTCTCATCTTTTTTAATACTCTTAATCAAATCAGCATAATGTCCAGCATTCTCTTTGAAAATTCCACGAAGACTTTCACTGGTTACTTCTTTTCTCTTACCGAGAGATTCCTTCCTAATCCCAGCCCAGTCGTTGCCTATTACTTGTCTGGTTCCTGGGTCTTCTATCATACTTCCTAATAAGGTATTCAATTCAGCAATGACTCTCGGCTGTTCCACAGTATCTCCAAGTTCATTTAACAATCTAGCCATTTCGGACGCTTGGGATTCACTTTTACCTCTATTTGTTAGAGCATCAAACATATCAGCAGAGGGTTTAATCTCTTGTGCTTGCTCTATCTTGATTGAAGGTTCGATGTCATCATGCACTCCTTGTTTTGCAAATTCAGGATCTGATATTATTTTTGATGTTTCAATCTCGTCCATTTGATTCTCAATAGGGAATAGTTTTCTTTGTACTGTTGATTGATTTGGAACTTCAACACTACCTATCCTTGGAGCATTTCTAATTTGATTTGGAGCTTGTATAATACCACCTGGAACAACCGCAGCCGCATCAGGACTGTTCTTCCCACTATTTACTATATCAAAATCTGAAGTTTTGAAATTATTCGCTTGTGGAATATTACCACTCTGAATAGAAGGAGCATCTACTTTAGTTGGTTCAGTAGGTATTAAAATTGTTTCAGTTCTGGTAGTTGCCTCAACATTAGCAGTTCCTATATTTTTATTGGTTCCTAATTTTACTCTACTGGCATTCAATTCAGAAGAACGGTTTGCTAAATTAGCACCAGTCCCCATCATAAGTGTCATCGCACCCGCAGCTCCTGCTCCGTAAGGGTCAAAAAGAACTCCTTCCCCTCCGATAACATTCTCTATATTAGCTCCTAGTTGACCTTGAATTACATTAGATACTATATTACTACCTAATCTGGCTCCTGAATGAACAGCTTGAGAACCATATTGTAATTGGTTTGCTACTTTTACTACTCCTTTAGCTTTCATTATACCTGATACTTTTGATGCTATAGGTGATGCAAATTTACCTGCGATACCTCCACCTACTTTTAATGCGGTTCCAGCACCCATAGTAGCTACGTCAAAAACACCACCACCTAATCTCGCTAAGTCTTTTTCATCCCAGGTTGAAAGGTCATCTCTTCCTCTCATAATGTCCCATGCCGTTCTAGCTGCGAAGTTAAAACCTAAAGCTAATGCCAAAGCACCCGCTCCAACAGCAACTCCAGGGGCAGCGACAACACCACCAGCAATAATACCAGCAGTTCCTAAGCCTATAGCTAAACCACCTGCCATGTCTATTCCAAAATCTCCCCATTGATTTCCATCCATACCAAGGAATTTAAGGTCATTATCAGTATCTGTATTTATTTGTATATTCGGTGTATCTACACTTTCAAAACCATAAGTAGTATCTAATACTAATTCATTCTTTCTAACTTCATCACTTGTAGAAGTAACATCAATATTGGATACTCTACCTAATGCTGCCTTACGTCTATATCTTTGCTTCACAACATTCAATGCTATCAAAGAGGAATCCTCTAAATCAGCAACTGGTGCTTTGTAATTTAACATTTCACCTTGTGTATTGTCCGCCCACCCTGGAGCGTCATCATAATTTACAGTTTCATCAAGTTGAGAATCATCTATAATTATGTTATTTTCTTCATTTTCAAAATCTATATTCATATTTTTTAGTACTCATTTTTAGTCATTCACAATTATGTATTATAATAAAGTTCTGAAAGTGCCTACAACTATGCCCCTTTAATCAAATCTTAATACGCTAAGGTTCTGGGAGTTTCTATGGTGCGTTTGTAATTCTTGCCCATAGTTAAGTTATCATTAAATGAAAATATAAGATTAATTATAATTAATAAATCTATTTTGGACAAAAAGAAAACTCCAATAAGTGTTTACTGAAGTTCTCTAATTTTTACTTATAACTAAGAATTAGCTGTTCTTAGATTTGCGAGCTTTATTTATAAGACTATTCTTCTTTTTAGGTATTGGTTTTAAACCTTTTGCTTTCTTATCATATTTAGCTCTGTATTTATCCAGCTTATCTACTATCTTCTGTTTATCAGATTTGGATAAGGTATCATCTTCCAATTGTTTTACGAGTGGTCTTATTTCAGATAGATCTTCCATAGTTATCAGTGCTTCCGAAGATTTCTTGAATGCTACTTTTACGAAATCAATAACTCTGCTCGCTACTTCAGATACTTCAGCATTTGATTTTATCTCTCTCAATTCAAGAGTAGTTAATTCTCTATCTTCTGCGATCTCTTGTCTACGCTCCTCTCTTACTTCTCTTCTCATTTTAACTTTATCACTGAATGATTTTTTCTTATCTGCAACATCTGCTTTCTTCTCTTCTTTGGACTCAACTTTCTCCACCTTATTATTATTAGATTCATAATCGGTTAAATATTCCTTAAGTTCATCATTTCTCTGTTTCTGTAGCTCCTTAGCTAAATCAACATCTCCATTATCCATTGCTTCCTGTATGGTTTCATTATAGTCTTTACCTATTTGATTATATTCTTGTATCTTTTCTGGAGGAGCATCTTTTAGTATTGCAGATGGTGCTTTATCTTTCTTAGTGTTTCCAGATAGCTTATCCAATTTCTGTTGGTTTCTTCTAGCTTTCGCATCTGTAGAAGAACTTGGATTTACAGCACCTGTCAATAAAGGAGTAGCATCTGTCAAATCCCAAGAAGTTGAGTGTCCTTCATAATTAGTTCCTTTATTGTGGTATATTTTCATATGAGGTCCAGTTCCACTTCCAGAGCTTTCTTTTGCGGTTCCAATAATGTCTCCCTTCGATATGGTTTGTCCAACTTTTACTGGAGAACCTTTATCTAAGTGTGCTATCATGTATGATGAACCATCCTCCATCTCCACAATCACATAATTACCGAGGCTCTTATTACTTGTAGATACTCCATTCTCATGATTGTCCATTACTGCGATAACTTTACCACTTGCGACTGCATTTGCGTTCATATCTTTAGTAATGTAATCTGGACCATTATTGAATTCCTTCTGACCCCTTCTTGGACCCGTCAAAACCTTTCTATCTCCATATCCAGAAGTAATTTTCAATCCATTGTGTGCAGATCCTTTAGAACCTACATTGGTTTTTTCTTGCTTCTTGACTTCTTGCTGATCTAACCACAATTCGTTATTTGCTAATTCACTCTCATTCTTATACTGTCTCGTAAGCTCTTTAGTAGTATTACGGTATCTGTTAGCAAATTCATGATTAAGACCGCCTTTCATATCCTTAGTAGCGTCCAAATGTCTCAACTGCTGTCCTACTAATCTTACTTCATCATGTAATTCTTCTGGAATTCCTCTAAGAGAAACAGAATCAGTAGATACTCCAGGCTCCAATTTGAGTATGTTTTCATAGTATTTATTTAGTTTGACTTTACCATTTATAACTCTAGGATCTTTTGAGTCTCCTATGATTTGGTTGTCAACTAATTTAGCTTGAACTGCCTGAATTGTTAGAGGTGCTTTACCTTTAGAAGTATCATTAGTTGCTTGAGTAATACTTCTATTCATATTTCTATTTGCGTTATTTTGAATCTCTCCGACTTGAGTAGATGCTTGCTCAGGTGTAGATCCCGCTTCAATCTTATTCTTAATTTGAGTTTCTAAAGTATCTTGATATTCTTGACCAGCTCCCTCATTATTACGGGAAATACTTGCGGTTGGATTATTAGTTGCGGAAGGTATGCCTGTTTGGTCAGTTTTCCTTCCAGTAGCATTTATAATTACCCCACTACCTTGAGTTTCAAGATCGTTAATATCTTGCTTTATGTCTGCATCTGTTTTGACTCTGCCCTTTAGGAATTCTTTACGTTCAGCATCCAATAATTTCACTTCTTTCTTTGCTTGTGCTGTCCCACCTGTGCTTTGTCCTTTAGCATTTTGAACTAATATTTTATTCTTTTCATTTATTAGTGCATCATTCTCACGCTCTTCCAATCTCTTATTGAAAGCAGAAACACTATCAGCATATTTGGATTCTTCTGTAACTTGTTTGATGAAATTACCACGATCTTCTTCATCACCTTTGAAAATATCAACGATGTAACCATCCCTACCAGTATATCTACCACCGTTATTGTATGCTTCTTTCTTTTGATCAGCAGACATATTAGGATGTCCTAAAGTATCCAAAGTACTTGAAAATCCATTAGCTAAATGAGTTCCACGTCTACTATCAAAAGTATCTCTCTTCTTCATATTACTATTGTAAACCGTAGGAGTATTTTTTAATGAATAGGTAGGGGCATTCGACATATCTTTACCTTTCATCCCCATATTTATTGAGATTTGGTTTATTGCTTCACCCTTCTGAGCTCCTGATAATTTCTCATCATTCATGATTTCCTGGGTTGAATTATACCATTGAGCCTGTTTCAATTCATCTTCAGTCTTTGATTCCTTTCTTAATTTCTCAGCTCTCTCATACTCTTTCTCTTCTGATTGACTCGCAAGTGTTTTATCCAACCTGTCCATAGCTCCTGCTTGCTTCATTCCTTCTTTCATAGTGCTCGTAAAAGAATCACCTATTTGTTTTGCTGCTCCTTGTATTCCTGTAGCAAAATCTCTACTTACTTGAACATTTGCTGCTGTTCCGTGTACTGCTAAATTGTCAGCGTTCAAATCACTCTTTTGTGCTGATGTATTAGCTTGATTACTTCCTTTGAATGGTGTAAGTGCCATAATTTTATTCTCCTTTAATTATTGTGTTTTTACTTTAAGTTATTTATACTATTTATTTACTGAACATTCCACCTGAACCGAATGCTGAGCCACCTACTGCTGCTCCTACAGAACCGAATCCACCTACTGCGGCATTGAATATTCCACCCCACATAGCTCTCTTACCTGCG
>Ga0190284_1000506_pt1 | contig 21822 bp, 15 predicted proteins | sample 48691812_MG_FD_161668 | JGI IMG/M metagenome (GOLD analysis project Ga0190284, IMG submission 161668) | Hydrothermal vent microbial mat bacterial communities from Southern Trench, Guaymas Basin, Mexico - 4869-18-1-2_MG | ecosystem: Environmental > Aquatic > Marine > Hydrothermal vents >...
TGAGTGCGCTCAGGGTAAGATCTTCGAAGGGTTCGCTGAAGGGGAGCAGCAGCGCGGGGTCGAAATCGTTTTCGACTTCGGTGGCGGTGATGTCCACATCGACCATGCCGGGCGATGAACAGCGGATAACGGCGGAGCTCGCGGCCCAGTCGTCATCTTCGATTGCGGAAAGGACGACGGTCTGCCAACTACTCCAAGTTCCCGTGGTAAATTCCAGAGTGGCACCGGTGGAAACCGTGATGTCGGAATCGCCGGAGACACGCGCGACGCTCACGGTGAGAGTGGAAGACGGCTCGCTCAGGAGGCGCACGTTAAACCCGTTCGTGTTTCCCTCCGGAACATTGAGTGCGGTGAGATCGGTTTCGATTCCCTGAAACGAATCTCCGCACAGTTCGATGTCATCAATATTCCAACCGCAATAGCTTACACTGCTGTCCGAAAGCCCCATTCCCCATCGGAAATAAACGGTGGCCTGCTGGTCTGCGATCGCCGAAATGTCGTATTGGCAGGAGACCCATGCTTCATCATCCAGATTTCCGGAGTTGGCCCACACCGTGCTCCATGTTGCTCCGTTGGTGCTGATTTGAAGACTTGCATGGTCATAGGTTGACTCTTCAACCCCCAGCCAGCGTTTAAACTTCAGGGTTACATCTTTATATTCCGAACAATCGAAGGCTGTTGAGGTTAAATATTTCACGGTCATGTTGTCTTCATAGCCGCCATCCAGATTATATCCGTACACGTTATTCCCAGTGAACCCGCTGGTTGGGTCGGGGCCGAAAGACAAATCGCCGTATCCGCCAGTCGGCTGTCCCCATTCCCAGAAGCCCTCGGTTGTCCAGCCGGGATCGGTATTCATGTACACCCCCGCGATGAGTCCGTCGTCACTGCTGATTAGCACCTCCGCCGAATCGAGAGCGCCCAGGTCTGCGGCACCGGTCGGATTGCTGAGTGAGAGCGTGAAGGTTTCCGCGTCTTCCACATCCAAATCGTTGAGAATGACGACCTGAATAGTGGCGGATGTCACCGCGTGCTGCATGGTGACGGTTCCGGATGTCGTTTCATAATCGGAGCCCTGCAAAGCCGTTCCGTTGCTGGTGGAGTAGTCCACGGTGATCAAGCCGTCGCTTCCTCCTGAACGAACGACGGAGAGTGTGACTGTGCCGTTGGTTTCGCTCACCAGATAGTCCCCCGCCTCAAACTCAACCGAACCCGCTTCGTCGTCGTCCGTAATGGTTAGTACGGCATTCGATGTCGCACCCAGCGACCCGCCACCCGTCACATTACTCAGAGCAAGATTGACGGTTTCATCGCCTTCTTCCTGCACGTCTGGAATCAGGGTCACGGTGAAACTTTGACTGACAACGCTGTCGGCAAAAGAGAGGGTTCCGCTGCTCGTTGCATAATCCGAGCCCGCTGTTGCGCTTCCGTCTGAGGTCTGATAATCCACCGTGATGAATCCGGAGCTTCCCTGTTCACGAAGCACGGTGATGGTTGTCGAGCCGCCGGACTCCCCTTCGGTGTAGGTTGCGGAGCTAAAGTTCACTTCGCCGGGCCCGTCGTCATCTTCAATTCCAACAACGGTATTGGTCGGTGCCAAAATCACCCCGTTTGCCGAGACATTCAACAGTTGCACGGAGAAGGATTCCCCAGACTCATCATCGGTGTCCCCGGTAATCAAAATCGAGATGGAGTTGCTGACTACGCCGGGAGAAAAGCTCAGCGAGCCGGAGTTTGATGTATAATCTTGTGAACTCACGGCGGTTCCATCCACCGTCTGATAATCGACGGTTACTAGAATGTTGGTATCTCCGCTACGCAGAACGGGTATCACGAGTGTACCGATGCCTTCGACGACATCCAGAGAGGCATCGGCCATCTTGATGACTCCGCCTCGCACGGCGAATTCTCCCTCATAAGGAACTCGAGCATACTTACTCACGGTCACATAAACAGTTCCGGTGTCCGGCGGGTTGATGTTAAAAGAGGCAATTCCACTAACGGGGGTACTGGTCACCGAGTGGATTCCAAGGGCTTCACTGTAGAGTGCCACCTGTGCGCCTTCTTCTCCGGCATCGACCGTAAACGTCTGGCTGCCAACCCCGGCACTGCCTGCATAGCTGACGGTCAACTCCGAGGGCTGAAGAATATGCAAAAACGATTCTGGGTCGCCAAAGCAGTGGAAGTTTTTGAACGTAGAGTAACTGGTAGGCGAACCATATTGCTCATCGTAATAGTTCTTCCCGAAATTAAGCACTTCGCCGAGTCGTTTTGCACTGCCGGCGGCTCCGTATGCGCCACCCGGTGCCGGCAAATCCACGGGCCAGTCCGGGGCGGTTGATGCGTTGTGCCAGGAAATGTAGTCATCTAAAAACCCGGCATACAAGCCGTGGGTCAGCCAGTCGTTGTGCCAGGAATAGGTAATGTCCACCGGGGCGAATACACAGTAGGCACCGCCGTTCGGATTCTTCAACCAGGCGCGCAGAAATCTATCCCAATGATACGCCCCACTGGCGCAGTTCACCGAGAACACAACCCCCAGCTTCTCCCCGTTGGTAAAGCTGTTCACATCCGATGTAAAAAAAGAAGGAGCAGCCCAACCGCTTCCGTTGGAATATCCATGATCTCGATGCTGAAGGATACCAATGCCTCGATTCACATTGTCCCGAATAATCGTCCGAGCTTCCGTGTTGACCACAAATTGATCATGTACGCGAGTGCCAATCTCATCCCCGTCGTTCCAAAGAATAGAACTCCAGTTCCAGTCACAATCCGCACCGACAAAATTGTTGTTCACCATCGCCCGCTCGCAGGTATAATCCACCCCGCCCGCATCCTGCTCAAAATAACAGGCCAGAGAATCCACCGTTTCACAGAAAAGACGATCCGTAATCCCATCGCTTCCACCGTCGCTATCCTGAAGCTCGCCCGCCATACACACATTCTGATAGTAGTCGTTGGTGGAGGGGGTTCGATCCATATTGAGAGCCTTCACCAGCATGTTCGAAAGCTGCGTGGTATCCTCCGCCGGAATGCGCCCATGAAACAGGTCGGGGATATCATCCGCCGCATCCTGACAGGCAAAATACAAATCGCTCCATCCGCCTTCCATGGTGGTAAAATAAAACCCTTCTACACCGTTCGCCTTATCTTCGTCCCCAATCACCAGCAGATAGTGCGGGTACTCCGCCGGAGGCAGTGCTCGGATAAAGTCACGCACTTCATCGTGGACCGGCTCACCGTTCGCATTGATCTCGGAGGTTTTCACCACCGTCACATCCAAACCCTTTCGCTTTTTCCATTCCACGAATTCGTCAAGAACCTCATTCCCCTCGAACTGGTCGTCCATCAGAATCATATAGCGCGAAAGTGTTCCCTCCACAAACCCGTCCGGCAGCCCCCCGGGATCTTCCATCGGCAGAACCGGCGCATCCGATGGAGCGTCTGCATCCGGCGCATCCGCATACGTTACATCCAGCTCGATTGTTTTCGCAAGAAGCCCTTCCCCGCTAACCGGATTCACCCGTAAGGCCGCCACTTCAATTTTCAGCAAGCGCTTATTTCGGAGATACGCAACCGACGTTTTGATAATGGGTTCCGCCGGATACAGCTCGCTGGAGGCATAGACCTTTTCATTTTTTGTGAACGGAACGGCGGGCTCTTTTCCCGTATCCGTCAGGATGACATCCGGATACGGCGGCTGAGCGGGCCAGGCATTCAATCCGGTTAACTGGATCTGATCCAGCTTGGCCAGCGTAACCACAGGGTTTATCCCGTGGGGAATTTCGACCACAATCTTATCGAACGGAACCGCAGGAGAGCCCTCCTCCTGTCGCGGAATCATTCCGGAAATAGTCACATCGGCATAGTCCACACCGTCATGCTGTCTTTTAACCGAACGAAACCCGGGGACATTCAGCGTGATGTGCAGTCCCTCTTCCGTTTTTTCAATCACCGGAGAAACCCCCTGTCCGGGATGGCTCTGTGGATCTAACGCCACCCACTGACTTTCCTTTTCCCAGTCCACTTGAAGAGTACGGGAAAACGATGTCGCATCCACCGAAGCCGAATGATCCTCAGAAGAACGAGCCGCGTCCGCGAACGAGTCCATCGCTTCTTCCGCCTCGGGAGCAGAGGAGGAACCCGCAGGCGCTGGAACCGCAGAAACCTTCGGCGGAGCAGACTCAACCCGCCAACCCTGCGTGAAAAGGAAAACGGCGAAACCCGCCAGCACTGCGAATGACAACCCTGCGATCCAGAAAAACCGTTTCATCACAAACCTCCGTAATTAAAAACCCGAAAAAGCATAACACTTCGGGTGTTTTTTACAAGATTTGTTTACCCTCGGCAGATACCAACGCTTGAAAAATCATGGGTTGAGTTCGCCGATACGACCGAGGCCCTTGAGGGTCAGATTCGGGTCGATGGGAATGGTTCCGTTAAAATCGGCCAAAACCCATTCGGCAAAGCCGCCGGTCGCGCAGACCTTCATCCCCCGCCCCAGCTCTTTTTCCAATTCTGCAAGGATCTCACGCACCATCCCGCGGTAACCGAGACATGCCCCGATCTGCATCGCTTCTGTGGTGTTTTTCCCTACAAGCTGCTCTGTTTTCACCGGTTCGATGTGCGGCAGCAGCGCGGTTTTTTCAGCGAGATAGTCGAACATCAGTGGCAGTCCGGGGCAGATAATTCCGCCGACGTACCCTTCCCGCTTTTTGACGATATCAAAGGTGAGCGCCGTACCGAAATCGCACACCACCGCCGGCGCACCGTATTCCGCGGCGGCCCAACAGGCGTTAGCCAGCCGGTCGGCTCCGATCGTCTCCGGTTTCGGGTAGGAAACGGGTATGCCAAAATCAAGTTGATGATCCACCCAGAGCTGATCGCTGATGCCCGCGCTTTTGAGTGCCCTTTCCCAGCGCGCATTAACATCCGGCTTCACCGAGGCAATCACCGCGCGCTCTGCGCTCAATTCAATCTGCGGACAGTCCGACAGTATGCGGCGCACGCCGGAAATCTCGCCGTTGGCATAAAGCCCCAGCGTCGTGCTGGTGTTGCCGATATCGATGACTAATACTGAATTCATTTTAAAAAATAATGGACAACAAAATTATTTTCTTAGAGTGATTAGCTGAATGGTATCACGATTAAAATTCAACCATTGAATTTGTTTCATTACCGTCCCATTAGTTGAAGGACGAACTTTATAGCGGCTGGCCGGTCGGCCACAATCTTCTAAACAAAAAAAGGAGATTGCTTATGCCGACTCGATCAGCCCAGAAGAAAACCTACTGTATTCCGTCAGATTTGCGAACTGATTCCGCCGCATCTTGTGCCGGTTATCGCCCGAAAGCATGAGGTTCGCTCCAGAAGTTTCTCCCCGTGGAGAGTTACCTCACGAGTATGCTTTACGCCCAGTTTACCCACGCACTCGGCCTGAATGATGTGTGTGATGCGCTGCGTACCAATCGTTCCCGGGTCGCAGCCATCCGGGGCGCGGCACCGCCCAGTCGCAACGGACGTTCCCATGCCAATAAAAAACGAAGCTCAAAAATGGCTGAGGAGCTCTTTTGGAAGATGAGCGATTATCTCCAGTCGCTTCAGCCCGGTTTTGGCGGCACCGCCTTCCGCAAACTGCCGCACCGCTTCAAGCGAACGGTCTATGCCATTGATTCAACAACACTCAAGCTTTTTGCCAACTGCATGGATTGGGCAAAGCATCGCCGGAGAAAGGCGGCCGCCAAGCTGCACTTGAACTTGAACCTGCAGCACTTTCTCCAGGCGTTTGCTGTGATCGACTCTGCCAAGGGTCACGACAACGCAAAGGCTCGTGAGCTCTGCGCACACATTCAGGCCGGGGAGATTGCCGTGTTTGATTTGGCGTACTATTGATTATAAGCATCTCTGTGAGCTGGATGAACGCGGAGTATTTTGGGTGAGCCGGGTGAAAAGCTCCATGAAGCTGCGTTGCGTGAAGCGGCGGATCAAAACTCCGAACGAGCATATTCTGCGCGATGATCTTGTGCTCGTTGAAAACCGAATCAAGCGGATGGATTATCCGAAAAGAATGCGACGGATTACGGCTCGGATGGAAATCGACGGCAAAGAAGTCGTCATGGAATTTCTGACCAACAACATGCAGTGGGCTCCGGCGAGTATCTGTGATTTGTATAAATCGCGCTGGGGGATTGAAGAGTTTTTCAAGCAGATCAAGCAGACCCTTAAACTCGGGAGCTTTCTCGGACACAGTCGTAATGCGATTGAGTGGCAGGTGTGGACGGCTCTGTTGACCTATCTCCTCCTGCGTTTCCTCCATGCGTGCAGCGAATGGTTACACAGCTTTACCCGACTGTTCACCAGCTTGAGAGCCGTGCTGTGGCAGGAGAGAAATTTGCACGATTATCTTCGATCATATGGGACAGCACGCGGCGGCTTCCGGATGCAGTGGGCGGCATATCAGGCCTTTTTGCCCGGCTTTTGTGCAAAAGCTTGATCCGATATGGGACAGCAGATGGTCTTATTCGAAACAGGGAAACATTGAGTCGAAAAATTATCAAACGCAACAATTGAACTGAGCAGGAGGCTGGTGTTGAACGGCAACAGGTTACGCAAGCGGCACGTCCTCAATCAGCCGCTTATGGGATGCCAGTGGAGAGTTTTCAACTGTTCTGGAATTATACCAGCCCGTACTGGGCCGAGTGGTATCTGGAAAAATGGTGTAACCGCGCCATGCGATCACGGCTTGAGCCCATTAAAAAATTCGTCAAAACCGTTCGTAACCAGCAGCCATTGATCATGAATTGGTTCAAAGCGAAAAAGCAGTATTCATCCGGTGTTGTAGAGGGTTTAAACCGCAAAGTTAATTTGCTAACGAGAAAAGCCTTCGGTTTTCGGAGCTATGAAGTGCTCAAAATCGCCCTGTTTCACACGATGGGAGAGCTTCCCGAGCCAGAATCAGCCCACAGATTCTGCGGATGAGGCAGAAAAATTTTGGTGTAGTGATGACAGGTTAAAAGAAATCTAACCAGAGGTTGAATAAAGATGTCGCTCCTATTTTTTCGCTCTTTGCGTTTCTTCGCGGCTAAAATCTACTTTTCATTCGTGGGTTGTTCTTTCCTTTCTCTGTGGTGAAAAACTTCCGTGTATTCTGTGTATTCCGTGGTTAGAATTTTTTCTTCGTTCTCTTCGTTTCCTTCTGTAAAACTCTCCCCATGAAAATTCTCTGCTGCGGAATATTTCCTGCCCTCCAGCGGACGCTGGAGCTGAAGACGCTGAAAACCGGCGCGGTTAACCGCGCGCGGAGCGTTACGCGCTCGGTCGGCGGCAAGGCGACCAATGCCGCACGCGTCCTCGCCGCGCTCGGCGCCGAGCCCCTGCTCTTCGGCTTTGCGGGCGGTAATACCGGCACGGCAATCAAACACCTGCTCAGCGAAGAAGACATTCCCCACCGGTTTGTTGAGACGGAAATTGAAACGCGCACCTGCCAAACCGTACTGGCCGATGACGCCGATGACTTCACCGAACTGATTGAGGATCCACCGCCGCTGCCCGCACACGACTGGAAGTCCCTCGCCAAAGCCTTTGCAGAGATCGAAGGCGATTTTGACCGCATTATCTTTTCCGGCACACTTCCGGCCCACGCGCCCGACGATATTTATGCCGAACTGATCGCCGCCACCGACCCGACCAAAGTGATCCTCGACACCGCCGGCACACCGCTTCTTACCGCACTCGAACAACGGCCCACTCTGGTGAAAATTAACGCCGGTGAATTGGCAAAAACGGTTGGGTCGCCGGGTGGGGACACCCGGCCTACAAAAAACTACCATGGGGCCGCCCCGAAACTTCGGGGCGGCGATATCGTCGAACTGGCGCAGGAACTGATCGCTCAGGGCGCGGGGGCGGTCGGCATCACACAGGGGCCGGATTCGGCTTCACTCATCACACCAAACGAAACCGTGCAGTTCAAAATCCCGAAGGTGGACGTCAAAAGCACGCTCGGTTGCGGCGACTCGGTCAATGCCGGGTTCGCCTTTTCGCTCGGCAAAGGGAATTCATTCACCGAGGCTTTTGTCTTCGGCCTCGCCTGCGGAGCTTCCAACGCCATGAATCGCCTGCCCGGCGTCGTTCATCTTGAACAGATTGAAAAGCTGGTTCAGCAAATCAACATTCAATGAAATTCTTAACCACAGAGAACGTAGCGAGGCAAAGCCGCAACCGAAAATTAAAACCTCGAAATACAGAAACAGAGAAGAAAATTTAGACAGAATGATGGTCGACAGAATCATTTTAACAGCCGGAGTATATAAGCTTCTTAATGATTCTGTCGCCAATGATTGTGTCGAAAAAAGACCCTGTTAAGTTGATGTTAAGGAATGGGTTGCCAGATAAAACGTACATAAAAAACAAGATTTGGGTGGATAGTATTACAGAGACTCAGAGAAGAAAATATTCTGCCTCTCTGTGCCTCCGTGTCCTCTAGCGAGTATTGCGAGCGGGTGGTAAAAACATGTCCCCTTTTACTCAATATAAGCAGTGGATGATTGAGCGGTATGGAGAGCCGCTGTTTCGTATTCCGGTAGCGATTGCTTCAAGCTGCCCGCACGGACAGTGCGCGTTCTGTTCCGAACAGGGATCCAAAGCACAGCAGACACAAAAGCAGGAAAATCCGTCCGAACAGGCAGAAGCTGCCATACAGTTTTCAAAGCGACGCTACCGCGCCAAAAAGTTCATGCTCTACATTCAGGCGTTCAGCGCCGACCTCACCGACCCTGCCCAGCAACAGACGATCATCGACCTGCTCAACCGGTTTGATTTTGAAGCGATCAGTATCGGAACCCGGCCCGACTGCCTGCCGCCAACTGCGTTGGATTTTCTTGAAGCTCTTCGCGGCGCGCCCGGCGGTCGCGCCCTACCGGTAGGGACGCATCGCCGAGGCGTCCGAGATGAATTAGAAGTCTGGGTCGAACTCGGCGTGCAGACGGCGAACGACGAAACGCTCAAAACCATCAACCGCGGGCACGACTGGGAATGCAGTAAAAAGGCGATTCTCAATCTCGCAGAGTGCGGCATTCACGTCGCCCCGCACATAATTATCGGACTGCCCGGCGAGCAGGCTGAGCCTGCACCCACTAATTTTCCCACTCGACCAGAGGGAGAGAGGCTGCACCAATGTGCGGCAAGGACCGCAGGGACTGGCAATCCTTGGAACAGAACAGCGGAAGACTTGGCGAAATTGCCTATTTCAGGAATCAAAATTCACAATCTGCACATCATGAAAGGCACGGTGCTGGCTAAAAACCCGCCGCCGGTGCTCAGCCACTGGGAATACGCTGAAGCCTTGATGGAATTCCTGCGCCGCCTGCCGCCGGACATTCCGGTCATGCGCATTTCCACCGATACGCCGAACGAGGAGCTGATCGCCCCGCACTGGCATCTCGAAAAGGGGCAGTTTCTCGACTATGTCCTCCAACAAATGACAATGAGAGAGATCACGCAGGGTGATCTCATCAAAAGTAGGGACGGCTGTCCCCAGCCGTCCGCGGACGGTTCGGAGAGGCGTCCCTACCCCGTCGTTCCGACGGAAGATGGCTCCATCACGTTTTTCAGTGAGCAGTGGAAAGAGCACTACCACGACAAGGCCGGCGCGCGGCTTGAAGCGGAAAAGAAGTATGTCGAACCCTCAAAGCTGGCCGAAAAACTGCAACAGCGGGATATTCGGCTGCTAGACGTCTGTTTCGGCCTCGGCTACAACACACTGGCTGCATTAGAAAGTGGAACGGGCTTCCAGCCTGTTCAGACAGGCAAGATGCCTGTCCTACATTCTCTAGACATTACGGCCCTCGAAATGGATAAACGCGTCGTCCGCGCCGCCGCCGAACAAATTGCTTCAACCGACTCGCGTAAAATCCTCACCGAACTCCTCCAACATTCCACATCCCACAACTCACATTTCACCATCTCCCCCCTCTGGGGCGATGCGCGTTTCCGAATTCAGCAACTTGAAAACGAACTCTTCGACATCGTTTTTCACGATCCGTTTTCGAGCCAGCACTGTCCGGAACTCTGGACGGTGGAGTTTTTCCAACAGTTGTATCGTATAATGAAACCGGACGGGGTGTTACTGACCTATTCATCGGCCCTGCCCGTGCGCGGCGCGATGCGCGAAGCAGGATTCTTCATCGGCGAGACCGAACCGGAACATCACATGGGTAACGGAACGATTGCTGCCAAAGACAAAGTAGCGGTCATCGGGTTCGAGTTAGTTGAACAGATCGAAACGCGCCAAAGCATTCCGTATCGCGATCCGCACCTTTGCGCGCCGACCAAAACAATCCTGCGCAACAGGCAGGAAGCCGTCGAAGCGGACTAGGCCTCTTCTTTTTCCTGCTTTTTCGGCAGGTTGACTTTAAGGTGCAACTCGCGCAGTTGTTTGAAGTCGACTTCGCCTGGCGCGTTCATGAGCAAATCTTCCGCCTTTTGGTTCATCGGGAAGGCGATGACTTCGCGAATGTTCGGCTCGTCAGCAAGTAGCATGACGATGCGATCGACTCCCGGGGCGATTCCGGCATGCGGTGGCGGGCCATACTGAAACGCGCGGTAAAGGGCTGGGAATTTGGATTCGACGACTTCTTTTCCGTAGCCGGCGATTTCGAAGGCTTTAATCATCAGCTCGGGACTGTGGTTACGAACCGCACCGGAGGAAAGCTCGGTGCCGTTGCAAACGATGTCGTACTGATACGCCAGAATGTCGAGTGGATCCTTGTTGAGCAGGTCGTCCATGCCGCCCTGCGGAATGGAAAACGGGTTGTGGGAGAATTCGACTTTGCCGTCGTCGTCGAGTTCGTACATGGGGAAGTCGACGATCCAGCAGAAGCGGAAGACGTCTTTTTCGAGCAGGTCGAGCCGGGTTCCAAGTTCAGTGCGAACGTGACCACCGATATTCCAGGCACTTTTGAGTTTGTCGGCGATAAAGAACATGGTGTCGCCATCTTCGACGCCGCCGAGTTCCTTGAGCGCAGCGATTTCATCGTCGGAAAGGAATTTGGCGATCGGGCTTTTTACTTCGCCGTCGAGCCAGCTGATGTAGCCAAGGCCTTTGGCGCCGACGGACTGAGCAAATGCGATCATCCCATCGAAGAACTTGCGGGATTTATCGGCGCAGCCTTTGACCGCGATGGTTTTGACGACTCCGCCCTTTTCGACCACTCCGGCAAACGCTTTGAAGCCGCAGGTGCGGAAGATTTCGCTGGCATCCTGAATGAGCAGCGGGTTGCGCAGATCAGGCTTGTCGGTGCCGTATTTATCCATTGCCTCAAGAAACGGAATGCGGACAAACGGCGTGTCATCAACTTTCTTCTCACTGAATTCGCGGAAGAGCGTGCCGAGCACGTGTTCGTTGACTTCGAAAACATCCTCCTGCGTCGCAAAACTCATCTCCATATCGAGCTGGTAAAATTCACCGGGTGAGCGGTCGGCGCGAGCGTCTTCGTCGCGAAAGCAGGGTGCAATCTGGAAATAGCGGTCGAACCCGGAGGTCATCAGCAGCTGCTTGAACTGCTGCGGAGCCTGCGGCAGCGCGTAGAATTTTCCGGGATGGATGCGGCTCGGCACAAGGTAGTCGCGTGCACCTTCCGGCGAGGAGCTGGTGAGAATCGGCGTCTGCATTTCCATAAAGCCTTCGGCGGTCATCAGCTCGCGCAGGCGGGCGATCACTTTGGAGCGCAGAACAATGTTGTCGTGCAGGCTTTTGCGGCGCAGGTCGAGAAAACGGTATTTCAGACGAAGCGCTTCGGAGCAGTCCTCTTCTTTGTTGACCTGGAACGGAATCACCTGTGCTTCACCGAGCACTTCCATTTTTTCGGCCACCAGTTCAATTTCACCGGTGGGCAGCTTCGGGTTAACCGCCGCCGCATCACGGGCAACGACTTCACCGGTAAAACACAGCGTCGTTTCAACGCGCCAGTGTTCGATGTCTTTGTAGAACGGTTTTTCGGGGCTGATCACCACCTGCGTCAGGCCGTAGTGGTCGCGCAAGTCGATAAAGAGGACGCCGCCATGGTCGCGGATCGTGTTAACCCAGCCCGAGAGGCGTACAGTCTGTCCAACATGTTTTTTGCGGAGTTCTCCGCAGGTATGTGTTCTGAATTGGTGCATGGTTTATTCTATTCCATTCTTTTTATTTACAGGGGCGGGATTCATCCTGCCCTTACCTGCAGGGGCGAGAGGTATCTCGCCCTTACAAGAGTTCTATAAGCTCGGGCAGAGCGACTTCGCGCTGGGTGCCTTCTTGCATGTCTTTAAGCACAAAAATTCCTTTTTCGAGTTCGGTATCGCCGCGGATAATGACCTGCTTGGCGCCGGTTTTATTGGCGCGTTTCATCTGTGCTTTGACTTTGCGGTCGGACAGTTCCATTTCGCAGGCGACCCCGCGCTGGCGGAGCATCTGGAGCAAAAGCAGGTTTTCGTTGAGAGCCGCTTCGCCGAGTGAAACAATAAAGACTGGCGGTGCAGGTGCAAACTGTGCAGCGCCAATACCGTTAGCTTCGAGTGCTGTGATGACACGCTCAACCCCCATGGCAAAGCCGACCCCATCGAATGTCTTTTTCCCGACTTCAATACGATAGCGTCCGCCGCCGGAAAGCGCATTCTGCGCACCGAGACTGCCGTGTACCACTTCCCAGACGGTATGAACGTAATAGTCGAGGCCGCGCACAAGACTCGCGTCGACTTCGACATCAATTTCAAGCTGCTTGAGCGTTTTGATGACGGCGTCAAGATAGGCCCGCGATTCCGCACTCATGAATTCAATAACCGGCGGTACTTTGGCGACCACTTTTTGCACCGCTTCGTCTTTGGAGTCGAGCAGGCGCAGGACATTAGTTTTAAAACGCTGCTGTGCATCTTCCGGCAGTTCGTTCAGGTGCGGACGGATGGCCTCGCGTAATCCTTTTATAACGGCGGCACGGTCTTCCGGCAGTCCGATGGTGTTGAGACGGACTTTTGCACCTTCGAGTCCCCACGCCGCGAGCAGGTGAACCTGCAAGGCAATCACTTCGGCATCGGCCAGCGGATTGGGCGCGCCGATGGCTTCGACACCAATCTGGTGGAACTGCCGTTTACGGCCCGCCTGCGGACGCTCGCAGCGAAACATGGAACCCAGATAAAAAAGACGGTTGTTAGCAGCTTCACCACTGCCCGCGATGTAACGGATAACCCCGGCGGTTCCTTCGGGGCGCAGGGAAAGCTGCCGTCCGCCGCGGTCTTCCAGTGTGTACATTTCTTTGGTGACGACCTCGGTGGTTTCGCCAAGTGAATGACTGAAAAGTTCAGTTTTTTCGAGAACGGGTGTGCGGACTTCCTCAAAACAGTAGCGCGCGAAAATTTCGCGCGCACGGTTTTCGATCATCTGCCAGAGGGCGATATCCGGAGGGGCAATATCGGACATGCCCTGAATGGGTTGGAACTGCGTTGAGGCCATGGACGTTTCAAACCTAAATGCCGGTAATGCGCTTTTTCATAATCTTGCCGGGCTTGAATTTCACCACGCGGCGTTCCGGAATGGTCACCACGTCTTCCGGCTTGTTGGGGTTGCGTCCAATGCGGGCTTTACGGACGTTGATTTCAAAAACACCGAAATTTCGGAATTCAACGGTCTCTCCTTTTTCCAGTGCCTCGACGATGTAGTCCAGCGACTTCTGCAAAACCGCCGCGACATCCTGCTGGATCAGTCCGGTTTCGTCGGCAATGCGTACCACCAAATCCCGTTTTGTCATATCGTCCCCCGTGTACTTTCGAATTGTCTTGGCGGTAACAGGTTACAGCTTAAGACAGGAAGGTCATCTTAGTAACGTTCCGTGTGTGGTCAAGACCTATTCCCACACCTTTTTCTAGCGCGAAGCAATCCAGTGAAAAAACAATGCCACGAGCAGGCCAAGAAAGGTCAGCACGGCCAGTGTTTTATTGAACATGTAAAAAGTGTCGACCGGTTTAACTACCAGCACCGGCTCGCCCGCTTCGACTTTCGTGGCCGGGCCGACCAGGACGCGGAGCACCCTTCCGCGAAGAGGCTCCTCGCCGTGCGAAGTGGTACGCATAAGACTTGGATCTGTATTTTCCAACGTACAGGCGTTCATATCCGCATGAGCCTGCTGCAGTTCGGTCATCTTCGCTTCGAGATCCGGCGACTCTTCGCTCTTGGCAGCTTTCACCGCAGCCTCAGCTTTCAGCACCTTCACGCGATAGGATTCATCATAGAGTTTTGCAAGCAGGGTTTTACCGGTAATTTCGTATCCCTCGGAAACCGCAACACGTTCAACGACACCCGGAACAGTAAAGGCCACTGCAATTTCGCGCGGATGTTTTTTGAGGATTTTTTTCGTCGGGAACCAGGCATCTCGGATGGACCAGACGCACAGGGCAGCGCAAAACACCGCCAGCACCAGAAAGTCCTTGGTTCCTTTGATCGAAAATCTACGTCTTGCCATGATGAACTCCTTGTATCCGTTTTAATAATTCTTCGCAAAAATCACGCGGCCCCTGCTCGGCTTCCCGGTGACCACACATTGACCCGTCCCGCTCTTTTCATAATCAAACGGAATACAGCGGATGGTCACAGATAATTCGTCATTAATTTTCTGCTCAGTCTCCTCCGTACCGTCCCAGTGCGCCAGTACAAACCCGCCGCATCCTTCCTTAAAGAAGGCCGTAAATTCGTCCCAGCTGTTGATCTCGCGCGTATGCTCAGCCCGGAAGGCACGGGCTTTTTCAAACAGGTTGTTCTGCATCTCTTCCAGTACGGTCGCGATGGTGGAAACAAATTCCATCCGGTCCTGTGTATATTTTTCCTTCGGCCCCAGATCGCGCCGTGCTGCATAGACCGCACCGTTTTCCATGTCGCGCGGACCAATCTCTAAACGGAGCGGAATGCCCTTCTTTATCCACTGCCACCCCTTCTCGCCCGCGTTGATGTCGCGATCGTCCACAACCACCTCCACCGAACGCCCGGCATAGCTCTGTGCACGGAGCATCGCGGCGGTTTCGTTGCAGTACTGGATGATTTTTTCCTGATCCGCATCCTTGCGGATGATCGGCAGAATCACCACATGCGACGGCGCAAGGCGCGGCGGCATCACCATGCCGTCGTCATCGGCGTGCGTCATAATCATGGCGCCGATCAGGCGGGTCGAAACGCCCCACGAGGTCGTCCACGCAATTTCCTCGCGCCCTTCGCGCGACTGAAATTTAATACCGGAGGCCTGCGCAAAATTCTGTCCCAGGAAATGGCTGGTTCCGGCCTGCAGCGCCTTGCAGTCCTGCATCAGCGCCTCAATGCAAAGCGTGTTCACCGCGCCGGGAAACCGTTCGCCTGCCGTCTTTTCACCGGTCAGTACCGGCATAGCCATCCATTCTTCGGCAAACTGCTTATAGATATTCAACATCCTGACCGTCTCTTCCCAGGCCTCTTCTTTCGTTTCGTGAACCGTGTGACCCTCCTGCCAGAGAAACTCCGTCGTGCGAAGAAACAGGCGCGTGCGCATTTCCCAGCGTACCACATTAGCCCACTGGTTGATCAGAATCGGCAAATCGCGGTAGCTCTGCACCCACTTGGCGTAGGTCGCGCCGATAATCGTTTCAGAGGTCGGGCGCACCACCAGCGGCTCGTCGAGTTCGCCCGCCGGAACGAGCCCGCCGTCCGGCCCTTCTTCAAGCCGGTGATGAGTTACCACCGCGCATTCCTTGGCAAAGCCCTCGACGTGTTCGGCTTCTTTTTCCAGATAGCTCTTAGGAATAAACAGAGGAAAATAGGCGTTTACGTGGCCGGTCGCCTTGAACAGGCCGTCCAGCGCCGTGCGGATGTTTTCCCACAGCGCGCAACCCCACGGCTTGATTACCATGCAGCCGCGCACATCGCTGTTCTCGGCCAGCTCGGCAGCGCGCACCACCTGCTGATACCACTCCGGATAGTTTTCTTCCCGCGTCGGCGTAATCGCTGTTTTTGCCTGTTTACTCATGGATCAGCCCCTTTTCAAACTGTTCTTTCAATTCCGCAATGCGCGCCATGATCAGCTCACCGATCCGCGCATAGGCATCCCGCCCTGAACCCAGCTGCTGAATCTCCTCCCGCGTAATCAACTGCCCGAAAATGACGGTAACCGGCTTTCGTTTCAAGCCGCCACTGTGTTTCGACCACGCCTCGTACGAGCCGTGAATATATACCGGCACCACCGGAGCCCGCCCTTTGGCCACCAGAAATCCGACGCCCGGCTTCGGCGGCTGCAGATTGCCGTCCATCGTCCGCGTTCCCTCGGGAAACAACGAAACCGCCGCGCCGCCCTGCAACAGATGGATCGCCGTCTTCATCGCCCTGACATCCCCTCTCTCACGATCGAGCGAAATAACGCCAACCCGGCGAAGATGCCATCCGAGTAACGGTTTTCTAAAGAGCGTATCGCGCGCCATGAAATGGACAGAACGCATCCGGCAGAACGCGCCAATCGCCGGCGGGTCGAGATAGCTGGCGTGGTTCGACGCAATAATCAGTCCGCCCGTTTTGGGAACGTTTCGCAACCCGAGCACTCGAATCCGGGTGCACACCTTCAGCCACAGACCGAGAACATCACAGGTTGCCCGGTAGAGGCGCGGATTAATCATCGCCTCGCTGCGGGGCTTTTCCAGATCGGCAATGCGGTCGAGTACCGTGCGTACCACGTCCGCGACATCGTAGCGGGAGGTGTCAATTACATAGGCGCCGTCCGCCACTTTCAGCGGAGCCGCTTTGCGCGTAGAATCCTTTTCGTCGCGCTGCTGCAGCGACTCCATCACCTCGGCGGCCTGTTCAAGATCGCCCTTTGCCATCAGTTCGGCATGACGCCGCTTCGCCCGCTCCTCCGGATTGGCATCGAGATAAAACTTGTACGGCGTTTTCGGGAAAACCACCGAGGCGATATCCCGCCCCTCCATGGAAAGCGGTCCCAGTTTTTTCAGTTTACGCAACCGGTTGACCACAAATTTCCGGATACCCGGCATCGCCGCGATATCCGAAACCGCTTCGCAGACCTCTTTCGAGCGAAGCGCTTCGCCCGGCTCCACACCGTCGATTGAAAAAACCACTGCGCCGTCACGCACTTCGAACTTCCACTTTGATTTCAGCAGAACCGGAAGCACCAGCAGCGGATTCTTCGTGTTCACGCCATCGCAAAGCATTTTCCACGTGATGCCGCGGTACAGCGCACCGGAATCCACATAGATGCAGTTCAGCCGGTTCGCCACTTCGCGCGCCACGGTTGATTTTCCTGAGGCCGCCGGCCCGTCAATCGCTATAATCCGCTGTTTACTCATAACATTTCGTTGTCGCTCATTCGTTTAAGTCGTTGAATCCGTTCAAATCGTTAGACTCACTTTTTCCCATTTCTGCGTCATTCTGCGTGTTCTGCGGGTACTTATTCGACCCGTCCGCCCAACCGTTCAAGGTGTTTCCAAAATTCCGGATACGATGTATCCACGCAAGCCGTATCTGTAATCCGCACCGGCCCGGCCGCAAACGTCGCCAGCACCGCCAGCGACATCGCAATACGGTGGTCACCGCCGCTCTCCAAATCCTCTTCCGGTACGATCAGCTTTGCGGATCCACGCACCGTCATGCCGTCCGGCGTCTCTTCCACATCCACGCCGAACGCGCGAAGATGCTTCGCTGTCATCGTAATGCGATCCGATTCCTTCACCCTCAGTTCCGCCGCGTCTCGAATCACTGTTACGCCTTCCGCCAGCGCACCTGCCACCGCCAGCACCGGAAGTTCATCAATCAAATTGGGAATTTCATCGCCTCCGATTTCCGTGCCGCGCAACTGCGCACCGTGCACAAAAACCGTCCCAATCGGGTCGTCCTGATCTTCCGTAATCTCCGTTTCAATCTGCGCGCCCATTCGCTTCAGTACATCCAGCAAAGCCGTGCGTCGCGGATTAAGCCCGACCCCGCGTACAGTCAGCTCCGCGCCCGGACGCGCCGCCGTTGCCGCAATCCAGAATGCCGCGCTCGAAAAATCGCCCGGCACCGTCAGCTTACGCGCCGCAATCTGCGGGCCTTTCGGGCCGGAACCCTGCAAGCTGATCTCCAACCCGTCGATGTGAAGCGGAATATCCAGGGTTTGGAAAAGTTTTTCCGTATGATCGCGTGTCGGGCGCGGCTCCACCACCGTCGTCTTGCCCTCGGCAAAAAGTCCGGCCAGCAGCACGCACGACTTCACCTGTGCCGACGCCACCGGCAGTTCATAGCGGATGCCGTGCAGCGGTGCGCCGTGAACCGTCATCGGCAGCGTGCCCTTCTCGCCCGTCAAATCAATCTGTGCGCCCATCTGCTCCAGCGGCGTCTTGATGCGGCCCATCGGGCGGCGCAAGAGCGATTCATCACCCGTCAGCGTCACGGTCATCGCCCGGCCTGCCAGCAGCCCTGCCAGTAGCCGCGTGCCCGTGCCTGAGTTGCCCATATCCAGCGGATTGGCCGGCTCCTTAAATTTGCCGCCTGTGCCGGTGACCTTGAGCACGTCGCCTTTAAATTTTGCCGAAGCGCCCAGCGCGCACATCGCATTGAGCGTGCTGATCGCATCTTCGCCGGTGAGAAAGCCGCGGATTTCCGACGTGCCTTTGGCCAGCGCCGCCAGCATCGCAATACGCTGCGAAACGCTTTTATCGCCGGGAACGCACAGTTCCCCGCCGAAGGTTGAAGCAGGATGGATCGTTTTCGATTGCATATGATTTCCCACAGAATACGCCGAATTACACAGAAACTTTCTTTTGGGTCAGGATAAACCGTTCATGTTCAAGTTGCGGATGATGCCAAAAATTAACTGAAAGCCCCACCTCAAAACCCGTTGCATTAAGATAGTTTAAAAGCTGAGCCCGGTCTTTATCCGTCAAACGATCTGTTGCCTTTATTTCAAGAATAATCTTTCCGAAGCAAATAAAATCAGCCTTATAGATTTGCTTTAATGAATGCCCCTTATAACTAAGCGGAATAATTTTTTGAGCTTCATACGGAATATTCCTCTTTTTGAATTCTATCTCCAAGCACTCCTGATAAACCGCTTCAAGAAAACCACACCCTTTTTCTTTATAAACCTCGAAACAGGCTCCAAGAATCTGATACGTCTCCTCCTTATATAAAAAAATTTCCTGTCCCATTTCTGTGTCTTTCTGCGTGTTCTGCGGGCGCTAACCCAAAAGCTCCTTGCGTTGATCCCGCGCAGCGTCAAACCAGCCGGTTAGTTTATCGCCGTCGCCTTCTTCGACCCGTGCGGCGAGTTCATCAAGCCGGACACGAAAATCTTTAAGCGCTTCCTTAAGCGCGGGAGCATTCGTGCGGACAATATCGCTCCAGACCTTCGGCGACCCTTCCGCAATGCGCGTCGTATCGCGAAAGCCGCTTCCGCAGAACGTGCCGTCGCTTCCGACTGAAAGCGCCAGCGTTGCGGCCACCAGATGCGGCAGATGACTGGTTGAAGCCAGAATCCGGTCGTGGGTTTCGGCCTCCATCAGATGAACCGTTGAACCGGCACTCTTCCAAAGGCCGGAAATTTCCTCGACCGCGGCTGCGGGCGCATCGTTGTCCGGTGTTACAATGGTGACTGCTCCTTCATAGAGATCGGCGACAGCAGCCTCAATGCCCTGCTGTTCCGAGCCAGAGATCGGATGCGAGCCAACAAATACGGCATCCGTGCCCGCCAGAGCCTCTGTCATGAGACGGTTCAGTTCCGCTTTGGTACTTCCGACATCCGTGAGCACCGCGCCGGGCTTCAGGCTGGGAAGACAGGCCTTTGCCAGCTCAGGGGTCGTCAAAATCGGAACACAGAAAACAACCACTTTGGCCCCTTTGACCGCTTCGGCCGGATCGGCAAAAACAGCGTCCGCCATACCGCGCTCCAGAGCAAGCACGCGAGTTTCCTCGCGGCGGGCATAGGCACTTACACGCACCGGCACCCCGCGCGCTTTCAGCGCGAGTCCCAGCGAAGAGCCCATCAGCCCCATTCCCATAATGGCGATTGTTTTCATTAGAATAGTTCCAACATTTGGAAGCTGAGAGTTTTACAGAAGGACGCGAAGGAAACAAAGGAGAAATGCAGGTCGCCGAACTTTCCAGGGTGGAGGCTTTTAAATTTTACTGCACCGAAAAATCAACGATGAGCGGCAGGTGATCGGATCCGATCTCCGGCCCGATTCCACGCTGATGGACCGTGATTTCCGGCGAGTGCAGCATATGGTCAATCGGAATGCGCATCAGCGGATTCTCGACAGGCCAGCTGGGCTGGAAGCCAAACCCTTTCATACTGTTGCGCAGCCCGCTCTCTTTGAGAAGCTGACTGAAATACGGCGACCACGGCGACGTGTTGAGATCGCCGATCAGCAGAACGGGATGCTGCTGCTCGCGGATCGTTCCGGCCAATGCCGCGAGTTGTTCGTTACGGGCGCGGGCATTGGCCGCGCCGACCGGCGGCGGCGGATGGGTTCCAATCAAACTCAATGTTCCCTGCGGCAGCCTCACATCGGTAATGATCGTGGGCGCCTCTGAGCCAAGTGAAACCACCCGGCTGTTGGACAACGGAACCTTACTCAAAAACAGAATGCCGAAACAGTCGCCTCGGGGCTCAGAAACCTTATAGGGAAACCTGGTCGCCAGCGGCTCCGGTTTATCGGCCCATTTTGGCGTTACCTCTTCCAGCAGCACGAAATCGGGATCAAATTTTTCGAGAACATCCAATACGAGCGCGGTATTTCCATTTGCCGCGTTGAGATTCATGAGCATGGCCCGGACGGTCTGTCCGTCGGCAGGAGATGGCCCTCCGAAATAGAACGGGAGAACAAAGGCATAATTCAGCACGGCCACGAGACCTAGAGCCAATCCCCGTTTATAATTTCGCACCCACAGGGAGACTCCGATCAGGATGAGACAGAACTGAAAATACTGCACCCGGAAATGGGAAAACATATCCAGCGTCCAGTGAAGTTTCCCGAGGAACCCCAGGAACGTCGCAACAGCCACTAAAAGCCCGAGCACACTGCACAGGCGGTCAACGACCAGTATACCGGGACTCTTTCTTTCGTTTTTTCTCATCTCTTGCTTCCGCTTCAGTTTTAATGACCTTCGCCTTCATCAAATTGTCTCCGCATTGATCTTATCGTACTCCGCGTGGGTTCCGATGAACCGGACATACATGAACCCTGTGTTGTAATGAATCTTCACCACAATCCGATATTTGTTTCCTTTGATATTAAACACCACCCGATTGCCCGGAATCACATCAGCGGACCGAAACGTTTTCTTCACATCGTTGAAACCGTGCCACTGCTCCCGTTCAACCGTCTTCACCCAGATCCGCAACGCGGATTCCGCATCCGTATGCTTTTCCCAGAACAGCGTAGCGGACTCCTTCTGAAAACAAGATGACTTTCAAGCATTGGAACTTTTCTACTGGATTTTCAGCGGGGGTGAAAGCGCTGGGGTACGCTTTTTCAGAAGTCTGAAAAGCTACAAACCAGCACTTCGCGTCCCGCACCAGGGCACGTAACGATTGAAATGCAGACGGGATTGCAGGACGGGCTTCCCGCAGGGAGCCCGTGTTGGTTGCGGGTGCGCACTCACCGCTTCGCGGGAAGCACGCCCTACAAGATTACAGTTCACTCGTTAAACGCCCGATTATTTGGCCGGGGTGAAGGTGAGTTTATCTTTGTCGGCACCGACGGCGACAGGGCCTTCGGTGGTTACTTCGCCGCGCAGGATGGCTTCGGCCAGCGGGTCTTCGAGATGGCGTTCGACGGAGCGGCGGAGCT
>Ga0190284_1000507_pt1 | contig 21815 bp, 10 predicted proteins | sample 48691812_MG_FD_161668 | JGI IMG/M metagenome (GOLD analysis project Ga0190284, IMG submission 161668) | Hydrothermal vent microbial mat bacterial communities from Southern Trench, Guaymas Basin, Mexico - 4869-18-1-2_MG | ecosystem: Environmental > Aquatic > Marine > Hydrothermal vents >...
TCGGTTCCTTTCTGTCCATATGTAAATGATGTTTGTTTACAACCTTACATAAACCAGAAAAGGGACCGAATTTCTAGTATATTAATATCTTTTCATATAAAAATGCGTACACCAAAAATTTCACCCTCTATTTCCTTCAGAAAGTGGGGCATGGCTTCATTGCGGTTGGAGAAGATACCCTCAATGCCACGCTCGTGGAAGAAGTGGATTTGTTCGATCTTGTCCACGGCGCTATCGAGACGATCCAAGGGGGCATCCAGCGTCTTTGCCTCGGCCACGCTAGTCTGGCGCTGGATGACGCTGATGGCGATCTGCCCCACCGACGCAAGTGTGAGACCTGCGAGGCCGCTGATCAGGGGGATCTTGAAGGATGTTAGCGAGACAGTGGACGGAGCAACTGTGAAAAGCGCAATTGCCACCATGAGCAGCGCCAGGGACACGACCAACGCGAGGAAGCCGCGTGGCGCTCCCGAGGACTGGTCCCCAACTCGCCTAAAGGCCCTGATCCATTTGTTCATCGAGTCCTCCCTTCCTGTCGTTTCCGTTAGCCACCTTCTGTTTCAACTGCAAAGTTGGCTGGCGGACTGTTGGCACCGCCAACGGTCCGCTAGGCGTCTTTGTCTGCTGAAAACGATTGTTGAACAATCAGCCTAATTTCTCTAAGATCTCCTCTAAATGCTTTAGAGCTCTTCGATATAGCGCAAAGTCCGCCTCGTCTATACTCTTTGCGTGAGCATCCGGCCGATCATTTACAAGACTCGCGTTCAGCAGAAAATCGTTTTTGTCACCAATCATTTTCTCAAACAGAACCCACTCTTTCTTACTGAGTAAAGTCACCAAATCCGTCCAATTGTATTTGTCGATAACCTCGTCTGCTGACAAGTGTGCGAATATTTTCTTTCGGCGCTGTTCGAAAACTGCTAGTACTCTATCCCGTGCGCTTTTTCTTTCTTTATTCTGTAAACTGTCCATTTTAATAAAGTTCAATGCGACTTCTCGGAGTCGCTTCTCTAAGATATTTCTCTGGCGATTGAGAACAGCAAGATCATCTGCCCATTTGTTGTCCAGACGGCCTCCAGTCTCGGGCGCCTCCATACCCTTAACTCCAGATTTCGAGAAAGCTCCATCTTTTCGATCCTCAAGATATAGTTCGAATCCCTTTCTAATCATTTTTCCAGATAAACGCCATCCATGAGACATTGTAATCATTCCGTATTTTTCTAGTACACCCAACTTCCGTTGTGAAACATTGCCAGAATCGGTACTACCATTTGCAACCGCTACCGTTGTATTCAATAGATCTGGATATACCCTGAAGAGATGCGTCAAGGCCAACTCGGCAATGGTGGCCCCCTCTTTTTCGATGAAAGAATCAAGTAAAACTTCACATCGTTGTTTATCGATTGTTGTGGGGCGATCCTCGACAGATACGTTTCGGTGAATGAATGAGCCTGCTTTGCGTATCCAGAACGGCACATCAGCCGACTCCTCGGCCAACAGGTGAGCCGAGGCCTCGTCAAATTGTAGCCCCGCTATTCTCCCGACCTTTCTGACCATAGCAACGGAGGCCCCGCGTGGCAATGGAGACAAGTACTCTTCCGGAATAAAGGCCATCGCTGCGTTCTCGACGCCGTCAATCTCACCAACGGAAAACCATTTACTTGATACGCCACTTATCACAATTGACAAGCAAGCCTCAGTCCTGGATATTTCTTGATAAACTGCTCTAAAATTCCGCCAAAACTTATTGAACGTACTCCTCCAATAGTCAGAAGTCGGTGACGCTGGCGTAATATAATCAATTTCATCGAAAAAGACTATCACAGGCTTGCTCATGTTGAGAATCGTAGACTGCAAATGCTCAACTGCGGAAGAGATCGTCTCCCCTTGATTTTCATATCCAGTGATAGCGACATAACTCTGTTTATCCGCTCCACACTTATTGATCGCCGCTCCTACCGACATCAACAAATCCGTATTTTTCATGTTCCATATTTCGTCCTTGGAGCAATCGACCATTAAACATATACAATCATAGTGCTCCAACTCGCCTATTATTCGATTAATGATCGATGTTTTTCCGACTTTTCTAATGCCCAGCAGTGATCTTATCTGCCCAAGTTGCAGCGCGCGTGCAAGATCTTGGGCTTCCGTCCTCCTGCCGAAGAACTGTGCATCACTACTAACCGGCCCAGTCACATCGAATACGTCGTGAGAGAATAGAGCATTGCGAAGCGCAGTCTCCAAATCTGTTTTATCCGCTTGGAGTATCGTCCGATTCACAGGAAGAATTGCGATATTATGCTCGCGTCCCCAATTCTGCAGTAGTGAATCGCCACGGGGATCCTGATGTAATATGATTGCCAAACCCGTTTCGTACCTTCCTTCTGAATCGTGGATAGTCTCCAGAACTGCTCGAATCGTTCGCACTTGCAATCGTTTAAAATTGCATACTAAAACGACGATCTCTCGTTGAACTGATAGTATTGCAGACAATCGCTTGCTGGGCTTCACTGTAAGAACGCCATACAAAGCCTTGTCATACTCAATGAAATCGTTGCGAGTTATTGTGACGAGTCCGCCCACAGAAGAGATCAATTCCTTCATCATCGCCTCCAAGACAGACTTAGGATCGTCACTCGCGGAAGTCTTCAATGTTTCCTCCGGTTCATTTAACTTGACGGGTGAGGTGCTGGTGTGGAGCGCCAGCGGAACACCAGTCAGCCTCTACCCGATTGTTATGCAAAATTTGCTACGACTCTTCAACATACGTAGGCTTTTCGTGCAACCGGCAAGCATGGGGAAATATCATGCATCTCTATGGAGTCCTGACGCGAATGAAATCTCCTCGATGCTGGGGGTTAGGTCGATGCTCCATGCAATATTGCGTTTTTCGCCGTCTTTCTGCGGTTCTTTATCGTTTCGACAATTGCCTTCAATGCGGCGATGTCGTTACCAAGATCTGTTGCGGTTGGAACCGCCGCCGCTTTAGCCGAGGAAGGATCGTGAGCCGTCACAACGTCACAACAACGCTTGTGCAGCTTCTCAATCGCTTCGAATTCCCCGTGGTCGAAGCCCACAACCTCTCCAAGTGAATCAACGCGAATCCAGTCTCGATATCGCTTTACTACACCATTGAAAACAACGTCCTGTATGACGCGCTCAAGCGTTGCTCGTAACCTATCGTATTGATGCCTCATTTCGCCGTCCTCATTCTCGCCTGGATATGTTGGCCACGTCTTGGCAAGCTTGCGATGTGCCTGTTCCAGCGCATTAATCCGAGCCTTGTAGCCCTGATGATCCCAAGGAAGACCATCGTTCACGCAACCTGGGGAGCCTCCTTGCCACTCCAAAAATGACATGGAATTGGGAATACCTTTAGCCTCGATCTCATCGCAGAGTTGGCCGAGAAACGAGGTGTCGTGAGTGAATACGATTACTTGACGAAACTCTGCTTCCTCAACCAACCTGCGTGCAACATCACGTCGCCGCCAGTGATCTAGGGACGAGACCGGATCATCGAAGACAATACCGCATGCATGGTTGGCAAGAGCTAGCTCGGCAAAGAACGAACCCAGCGCGATTGCACGCTGTTCACCTTCGCTCAGGATCTCATCGATTTTGGTCGTAGTTGGAAGGTCGAGTAAAAGCTGATGGAACATCTTCCCCCGAACACTTCGCTCCTTCAGCTTCGTCCTGATGTGCCCGATACCCAATGCCATGAACTCTTGATCGAGAGCCTTCTTAAGTTCGTCGGTTACAGCAACTGTGGCAAACTCCTTCGATTTATCAGAAATCGGGCGGGTCTTGAGGCTTGATCTGCACTTTTCGAGCGTTGCCCTCTTTTTCATTCGGTCAAGCCACTCTAAAACCGCCTTCAGGTTTTTGGCCAGACTTTGTCTCGCAGAGAGTTCGTATAGTTCCTTTTCAAGCTTCTTCCTATTCGCTTCATCCGCGGCTCTAATCAGCGTGCGATACGCCCTTATCTGATGAGCGGAAAGCAGCCGAACTTGTTTCCTCGGGGATTCAATAAGTGTTGGGATTTCAGGCCATTTAGAAGTAACCAAACAATCCAGCATCGCATCCCTACGCAAATCGATACAGGTCTGAAAAGCGTCAATCTTCAGAATAAGCGAAGTATCAAGCGAGTTTATTTCGTCACGGAGTGCTTCTTCAGCATATATCTGCAGGTCGACAGCTTCGATCTTGCATTTTGCAGTTTCAACCTTATTACGAGCTGAGTCTGATGTCTTAGCGATATCGTTCTTGATATATTCGTCAAATCGACTGAGACGCTGAGTCCCGGTTCTTCCCAATTCGTTTTGGCACAATGGACAAACCTTACCTTCGGTTGATGGCGGGAACTTTTCGCCAGGATATGCTGCTTCAATCGAATAGCGTCTGGCAGCTTCAAAAAGAATTTTCCATGTCTGGGCTCCAGTCTCCGGAAGCAACTCCTCACCAGCACGCAAGGTGTCTGCCGCCTTTGATTCGGCGGCTTCAGCAATTTTCTTCTTTTCAGCAAGCTCTTGTAGCTTTTTTACTGCTTCAGTACTCACCCAGATCAGAGGTTTGTCCAATTTTTCTAAGTAGGTCTTCAACCGAACCGCCGAACGACGAGACTCTTCCGCCTTGGTTAGAGGATCGGGTTCCTTCAGCGCTGCTTCGAGATTGGCTATCCGTTTGGTGTCGTCTTCTGTCAGCGTTCCAAGAGAAGTAATCCTATTCGCATCCGACTTAACGGAAAGATCTCCCATTATCTTGCCTACTTCTGTCTCACCGAGTAGGTGCTCGAACGGTAGTCTACTGACATCGATAGTCTCGATTTCAGCTTTAAGCTTCTCCGAAATTGTTGGGAGAACTTGGTTTGCTAGTTTTTCAACAATCTCGAGCCCGTAGGGGAGGTAAGCGACATCTTGCTCAGCAGTTATGTATGAGCGAGCACACTTTGAATCAAAGACGGAAATAGTGGAGAGGCGATCGGGTGACGTCGCATCGCGTGACCATTCGATTTCTTCCAGAGCCCCAGCCACTTTTACATCGATCTTCGCCGTTGGAACTTTAGTGACCACCGTAGTATCGTTTGCATTTGGATGGACCGGTTCAGATTGATCCCTGGCCCGGCAAGCTCTTTTCATGACCCGAGCATAACCTGATTTTCCCGATCCGTTTCCTCCATAGATCACCGTTATCCCGGTATCCGAGAAAGTCAGTGCATGGTTATTAGGAATCTGATTGACGTTTTCCAGTTCACGCAGCGAGACGAGGGTTACCGTTTCTCCAGGGGGCAGGTCGGCAGGAAGGTGTTCGTTGGCCAGCGGAACCGCCTTCACCGCATCATTTACTTCTATTCCCGTTTCCTTTTTTAAAAGCGTGTAGAGCTCGGAATAGTCCGCTGCCTCGAGGCCGTCTTCTTTCTGGTGTAGGCGTCGACACGCATCGCGCTGCCACAAGGGAAGAGTTTCAGTCCACTTTAGAATGTCGTTAAGGAGGGACATTTAGTTTTTCGACTTTGTGAAATTCCGTTTCGGAATCAAGATTGTTCTATGCATAACGGCTGGGCATTACCTGCGTCGCGTAGTGCCGGCAGGTGCGTGCCGTTGTTAGACACCGTCCTTCCTGAAGCGCTCGAAAAAATCGGTGTCAACAGAAAATGTCTGTATCGGCTTCAGGCCAAGCTGGAGGTTCTCGAGCATGTTGATCAGTTTGTCGGCGTCGACCAACTCTATCGGGGGAACTCCGTCCCGAACAGCTTCCCGCCTTGCGTCCTTGGTGAATGTCCCGGTCGTCAAGATGATCCCCTTATCGGCCCTACCCTGCATCGCACCGCGGAAGTCCCTTACTTGCGACGGCGTCACCTGACCCTTGTACCGCTTGCACTGGAATAGGACCTTGAAACTCACCAGAGCATTGACCTGGAGGATGCCAATCCCGTCGATACCCCCATCATTCGAGCGACCGGTGACTGTGACCTCTCCGAAGTCGGACTCGCGAAGCAGTAGCTGACAGAATCGCTCGAATCCAGACGGGGGGAGGGATTGAAGCACGTCTAGTACTTTCGTTCGGTGGTCGACACGCTCAGCGGTCTCGCCTTCTGGCGCGAGCACTTCGTCCTGGTCGTCTTCGGACGAGTCTTCGACTCCGGTCTTGGAGTCGGTGTCGACGAAGTCTCCATGAACTTCCTTGAACAACGAGTAAGCCCACTGGTGGTCCGTGAGTTCAAGTCTCTCCGCAGCCTTGGTGAGACTCCAAACGCCACGTCTCGACGAGTCTATATATCCGGCCTTGGCGAGATAGAACCGAGCCCAGTGGACCTGATTGTCGAATCGCGTCTGGACACCGCTTGGCAGGAGTTCTTCCTGCTCCGCTTCGGTGATACTCAGCGCCTCCGAAACGTGGTTACGGACCTCCGCCGGGCGAGCGGATCCGCCCAACGCTCGTAGAGCCTCAATGACCGGGCCGAAGTAGCCAACGAACTTCGGTCCCTTGGCCTTTTTAGATCGCTTAGCCATGTTCGCTCATGTGTCTAACTCGACCTCAATGGTTTTACATAAAGATCCCGGGGTGGGGATCGGTCTGTCTAGACCAGGCCGGATGATCCCACCATCCCTTGATAAGCGGTATTCTAACAAAGGATTTGAGTGGAAAGAGCGAAAAATTTAGTGTTTGGGGCCGGGGAGGCATGCAAAGTTATCCATGTAACGATGGTGGGTTGAGTGCGATGCACTATTGAATAAACCGTAATGAATGTGATGGTTCAGAATGTATTCGAGAAGTCGATCGAGTGATTCATGGGAGATTATGATCTGTTACGTAGGCTGGAGCCTGATAATTAGGGGATGAGGGCGTAGATTTTAGCGGATCTTTAGGCGGTATTACGTAGAGTGATCTCTTTGAGTGAATATCACGCAAGGCTTGTAGGAATTAAACACACCAACTCGAGGCGCGTTGGGTTGCGCCCCGAGTTGGTGTGGAAAAAAGTGCGTGAAAAAGATTAGTGTTTGAAATAGGACGTCAGCTTTTTGACCGGTTGCGGCAGGCCGGTCACGGTGGTGACACGGCCGGTGGCAATTTCGAGCACGTCCAGGACGTTGGTGTCGGGATAAGAGATGAAGAGCTGCTCGGGCAGCCAGGTGGGGACTGCCGAACCCGCTAAAACGCGGATCGGGTGTTTGTTGTTGATGGGTAGAGTGTGCAAGGGATTGTTGCCCAGGGCTCCCAGATTGGTCACGTAGGGCGTCTGGGTGAGATTGCCGTACAACCACTCGTAACGGTTGAAGTCGGGCAGGGCCACGTCGGCGGCTGCCAGGTTACCGGAGAGATGGCCGTCCTGAACGTTCCACTGGGCGGTGATCAGGAATTTACGCTTGCCGAAACCGGGTGAGCCTGCGGGATCGATATAGATCGGGCCTTGCTGGTCGACGAAATTGATCCTGGTCACGGTGGCGCCCTTGGGCGAGGAATGGGCCACAAAACAGCCGCCTACGAGATTGAAGATCGAAGCGATGTTGTTGAGGTAGAGCGGATCGTAACAGATGCCCCGGGGCTTCTCGATCTTCTCGTAGGTCTGGCCGTTTTGTCCGACTAGCGGCACGGCACCAAGGATGTCATCCCAGCCGATGCCACCCAGTCCGTCGGGGCCAGACTCGTAGACGAGCACGTTGTCGCCACCATGGTTGAGGACGTAGGCGTGGTAGACGCTGGTGCCCCAACCGAAGAGGTTCTGGCGCGGAGCGGCCACCACGTCGATCGGTTTGTCGAGCAGCCGCGTCAGGGTCTTACGGACCGTGTTGGTCTTGGGATCGATGATCGAGATCGTGCTCGATCCGTAGTTGCAGACCAGCACGTCCTCGTAGTCCGGCTGGCAGCAGATCCCCATCGGTTGGTCACCCACGGGTATTTCGGCGAGCAGCGACAGGAAATCTTCGGAACGAGGATCGACATCGAAAACCGAGACGGTGCCGGCCGCACGGTTGGTGACGTAGAGGCTGCGCAGGTCGGGTGAGATCGCCACTCCATGGGGAGCATGCAGTCCGCGGAGCGAGGTGATCTTCTCCATGGTATTCGAGTTCAAGACGTCGACGGTATCGTTGGCCCGGTCGGCGGCGAAGAGGAAATTGCCGATCTGCTGCCGGCTGCCGAATTCGGCAGCGAAACCGAAGGTCGAGGTTTCGGCCATCGGGCCGCTCTGGATGTAGCGATCGAGAGCCCACGGTCCTGATCCCGGCGGATTCGGCGGGAAGGGCTTGTCGGAATACTGGGGCGGACTGGTGAGGCTGCCATGTTCCAGGGAGATCCACTGGCGCGGGCCGGTCAGCGGGGGGCTATCCAGTTCGGGGGGGAAAACCTCGGCGCCCAGAATCACGAAGGCGCCCTTCTCGGCAAGACCGAGCTCGTCGAGGATGATCTCGACGGGGCGCATACCCACCGGCAGGGTCAAGGGCGGCGGGTTGGGTGTGGGCGGGGTGCTGATCAGGTTGTTGTTGTAGACCTCGGGGTATGTTGGAAAAACGAGGTCGCTGCGGTTCTGCGAGGAGTTGTAGGGATTGGACCGGTCGCTATAGAGCGTATCCAGGAAGTCACCCACAACGAGATCGCTGTAATGAACCTGCGACATCCCTGGCCTGTTGCGCGGATAGAGGTGCGCCGAACCGTTCGAATCGCGGACCAGAGCATCCTTGGCCGGGTCGAGATCGCGCCACCAGCCGCGACCACCCTCGTTTACCCCGGGGATCGGTGTCTCGTTGCCCAGTCCGACGGGATAGGCGTAGTTGTTGCCAGTACCGTACTGGCTGCTGCCGAAGGGATTGAAATAGGTCGACGATGTGACCAGCCGTTGACGGCCCGTGCCGGGATCATTGGTGGCGAACCCGTTGCCATCGAGGTCGATGGCACCGATGCCGCCACGCCCCATACCGGTGTAGATGACGTTGGGTGACACCGGCGCATTCACATAGCGTGGACCGAGACGTACCGAATAGGTCTTCGAGTAGTTCTGCCCCATGTCGTAGAAACGCTCGCCGTGAAAACCGGCAACGCCGAGATTCTCGGGATTCCAGCCGTAGTTGTAGGATTGGCCGGTGAGGGTGTTCTTCTGATAGTCGTAAACCATCACCTCGAGACGCAGGCGCAGGGTATCCTGCGGTGGTATCGGTGGCTCGCCAGGCAGATCGCCCGACCAGTCGGTGGACGATCCGGGAAGGTCGATGAGCGGGTGGATGATGTAGGAGGCCAGATTGTTCTGGTGCACCGGCAGGACCCGGAAAGGGATCGGGGTCTCCACGGGAAACACGTTGCCCATATCGTCGAGGAAATGGGCGCGCAGGGCGATATTCGGACAGAGCGGATGAATCGGCATGCTGCACGCCTGATAGGGTATCCACGCCGAGGCTTCGGGATTTGGCACGGGTTTCATGTTTCCCGTAAAAGGCAGCTTGTTGAAGACGATCGACCTGCCCACCGTGACGGGGACGACAGGCTTATTGAAACGGACCATGAAACTCGCATCGGTGGGCACGAAGTGTTTCTCGCCGGTGCCGCCCACGTTCGGCCAGTGATCCTCCAGAAACCCACCGGTCACGGGATTGAGAACGAATTCGCTGGGCACGATGTCCAGCACCTTGACGGCCGTATCGTCATCGTCGACGAGTATGCCGGACCGCCGGATCAGGTGGTTCGAATCGACCGGCTGATAGGTTCCGCCGAGCCGTTTGAGCCGGCTGATCTGCAGGCGCATCTCCTTGTCGCGCCAATGCCCGGGGATTCCGACGGTACTGGAAAAGGCCGTCTTCACGGTGGGGAGGTGAGGGACGCCCGTGCCGGGGCTCGCATTGGCGATAAACACGATTACATCCTGAGATTGCACCGCACCGACAGGCCAGTTCGGATCGTTGCCGTAATAGGTGCCGAAAGCGTCTTTGCCGTTCAGAAAAACCGAACAGACCACCGTGTCGCCGGATTCGTCGCGCAGAACGACGTCGAAGGACAGGTAGTTGTTGGAAACGTTGGCGGTGTCGAAGAGTGTCGCCGGATCGATCGCAAAGGGTATTTTGACCTGCAAGTACTGCGTCGCATCGGTTGTCGGTGTCCCCGAGAGGTCGGCATACTCGGGCATGACATCCGGTCTCAAGTTCAAGGTGGAGTTGTAGTCGTCGTCGAGCCAGACGTCGGGATTGTCATAGATCGCGCGGTAGTTGGGCGGATGGTAGATGCACGCCGCGATGTTCTCGTTGAAGATGTTGTTGGCGGCGTTGGCCAGGCTCGCAAAGTCGTTGATCTGCTTGTCGGGGATCAGATCTCCATCGGAATCGTAGAGCCCCGACGTTTGCTTGCCCTGTGGAAAGAACTTCAGCGAGCTGCCCGCCATTTCGTTGCCAACCACGAAAATCGGCGGGACCTCTTCGTAGAGTTCGACCGGTGAATAGCCGACTTCGCCGACCATACCTGATTGGCTCTGAGAGCTTCGGCCAACGGCATAGATGGACACAGCTCCAGCGAAAATCAGAAAAAGAAGGATTGACGCAACACCATAGTATGGCTTTTTTTGATGAGCTTGCACGTTTTTGCCCTCGCAGTAGATGAATTGATCTATATATATCGATCTGTTTAAGCGCTGTTTCCATTTTTTCAGCAAAAATTTGGCCATTTGGTGTGGGATGCTCAAATGTTGCATTCACCTAGAATTACAGTACTGAAATTACCACATGTTTCCTGGTGATGTGCAATTGCGTACGTATAATGTTCGGTTTCACGCGGATCGTTGGATCTCGCCGACGACACAGCGGCGAGCGTGTGCGAGGATCGTTGTAATATGATTGCCGAAGAATTCTTTCAGGCTCTCGACCTCGACAAGGACGGTTTTTTGTCACGGGAGGAACTCTTCGATGCGGCCCGCCTCCACCGGTGGGGCTGGCGCGATGCGCCCTACATAGCGGTGTTCGATCTGCTGACCCTGCACGAACCGTTGAGCAAGAGGGAGTTTCTCGATTGCCTGGTCGAGATGATGAACGATCCGGCCGGTCCCTACGGACGTGTACTGCTGCGGACCTGGCCGCCAGAAGGGTCGTTCGGGAGTGCCGTGCAGAAATCAACCGAAGGTGAGCCACCCGGCCAGGACGATCGATCCCCAGCAGAGCCGCCACAGGATCCGCCCGAGAACGACGTGGTCGCGCTGCTGTACCGTATCGCCGGATCCGACGTGGGCGACGAGTACCGCGCGACCCTCGATGGGCTCGCGCCTCTCGCGACCCCCTTGGAGCGCGATCGAACCGCACTCTTTCTCATCGATCCGCAGCGCTCCTTCACCGAGGGCGCCTGGATGCGCTCGATCGGTCAGAACGCCGAGCGTGAGGTCCTGCCGATCCGCATGGCGTTCCGGAACTGCGCCCAACGTCTCCAGACCGATGCAGGCCGCACCGAAAAGATGTTCTCGAGGTGTCCCTTCCCATTCGACAGCTACGGGTGGGACCGGCATCTCGAAGCCCTGCTCCACGAACGCCAGCCCTACTTCGTCAAACCGGGCAACAGCATTCTGTGGCCACCGACCAACGGATTCGCAACGTGGGTCGAGGGCCTGCTGAACCGCGGCAAGAGCAATCTCGTGTTCGGTGGCTGCACGCTGAACAGTTGCGTGCGGATCTCGGCGATCGAGGTGCAGCAACGCTTTGCCGGCCGCGGGCTGCAGGTGCTGGTCGACCTGAGTCTCTGCGGCGGGCGCGCGAGCAACTACATGCGCTCGCCCGAGTTCGGCGGGCGCTCCTCCTCCGAAGCCGCCATCCGCGAGATGCAGTCTGCCGGCGTGCAGGTCGTGCCGCAGCTCGCCTGGCACACTCCAGAGAGCTAAAACAGCCAGCTCGATCCTGCGCATCAACCACGGTCCCTTCATCCCCGCTATAGGATTTTCCTGGAACCCAGCGCCCTCACGGGCCTCAAAAAAAGATCGTCGCAGACGAACGTGGGCTTTGTGAAAATGACGCTGGCGCCAATGTGAAGCTGAACCTTTTCTGCACCCGGCCGTTAGATATGGCTGAAGAAACGGCGCCGAGATCTCCCGCGGTCAATGCCCTCGAGCGGCAGCCGCGCGGAGAGTCATCTTCCAGCCTTACGCTATGCTCAACCGAGGAATCGCGATAGTATCCGCTGCGGTGGCGGTCTCCGAACCGGCCCGGACTCCGCCGTGGATCGACGAAGACCGAGCCGGAACCATGCGCCTTGAAGGCGAGGAGAGAGGCGAACTATGAAACGATGTGTACTGATCGCGGTCGTTCTGGCCGGATTCATGGGTTTGATCCAGGCCGACGAGATCGATTTCATCGAGGATTTTGCGCTCGCCAAGGATCGCAACGCCGCTCTCCGGCAGTTGATCCCCGGGACCGAGGATTACTACTACTACCGCTGCCTGCATCTGCAGAACGAGAAGCGCTTCGACGAGCTCGACAAGGTTCTGGGAGAGTGGATCAAGCGCTACTTGGACACGCCGCTCATCCGCGAGATCCGCAACCGCCAGGCGCTTCTGACGTACGAGCTCGATCCGGCGCAATCCCTAAAATACCTGCGCGGCCGGCTGGACCTGCGTTTCGATCATCAGCGCGAGGCTCTCGGGAGCGAGCCCACGCTCGCCACGCGCCTCGATCCGGCGCTGATCGACCGGCAGGCGCTCAAGGAGCGAGCATTCAAAGAGCACCAGAACCTGGCGGGATTCGAGGACCGGGCTCTCGACTGGCTGGTCACTTCGGAGCTGAACTCCCAGCGCCGGCGCCACCTGCTCGAACGGCTCAAGCGTCCTGATCACCCGGGGCTTGCACGGCTCGTCGTGGCCGACCTGAAGCACCGCACCAGCCGCGGTTTCGGCTCCCTCGATATCCACGGGCATCTGCTCCTGACGCAGCTCGACGAATGCCTCGTGCTGGCTTCCGATCTGCTCGAGAACCGCAAGTTCGTGGAGACCTATCTGCGCAAGCTGCGGCCGGGCAACGACACCAACTGGGCGCAGAACCGGTCGGCGGAACGCGACTACCTGGAGCGCCTCGAACGCTTCACCTCCCGACTGAGCCCGAGCTTCAACTCGCTCAAGGCACACGTGCTCTACCACCGGCTGGCCCTCGATCTGGCCGCCGGGCACATCGACAAAGCGCGTTTCCTGGCCTACCTGGCGCTGCCGCGGCGGGCCGGCTACATGGATCGCAAATACGTGTTACGCGATGTCAATCGCCGCTACGCCGCCAACCTGTCAGCCGATTTCGAGTCGGTGACCGCCCTCCCCTCGATCCGCAACGACGAATCCCTGGTGCGCCGCTACCTGGAACACTTCTTTCAGACCGAAGATTCTTACAGCGCCTTCCAGCCCTTCGTCTCCGAGACCTACCTGGAACATTTCTTCGCCGAAACCAAGATTCTGGCCGGCGCCGGTGATCCCGAGCGCTGGGCCTCCATGTTGCCGCCGGCGAAGTTCCAGCAGATCAAAGACCGCGTCGACCTGATCTTCGATCCGCAGAACCGCGCGCTCTTTGCCGGTGACGATCCGGTCGAGCTGGATCTGCATGTGAAGAACGTCTCGAAGCTGATCATCCGCATCTTCGAGATCAATACCTGGAACTACTATAGAAAACACCAGCGGGAGGTCGACTCCGACATTGAGCTCGACGGGCTCGTGCCGGGAGAGGAGATCGTGCTGACCTACGACGAATCGCCGCTGCGCCGGGTGCGTCGCAGCTTCGAGTTTCCATCCCTGCGACAGCCAGGCGTCTATGTGATCGATTTTATCGGCAACGGACAGAACAGCCGCGCGCTGATCCGCAAGGGGGAGCTCGATTTCCTGGTGCGCACCAGCATCGCCGGGCATATCTTCAGTGTGCTCGACGAGCAGGGCAAGCTGGTGAAGGACGCCACCCTCTGGCTCGATGGGCATCAGTACCACCCGGTCGAGGACGGCCACATCGCCGTGCCCTTCACCAATAAACCGAAGACGCAGCCGATCGTGCTCCAGCGCGGCGGGCTCGCAGCGCTCAAGTCGTTCGAGCACGTCTCCGAGGAGTTCCGCTTCGCCGCCGGCATCCACGTCGATCGCCAAAGCCTCATCGCCGGCGAGAAGGCGCAGGTCGTGGTGCGTCCCCAGCTCAGATTGCAGGAGATTCCGGTCACCCTGTCGCTGCTCGAGGATGTCCGCCTGGTGCTGTCGTCGGAGGACCACGATGGCATCACCAGCTCGACGACGATCCACAACTTCGCGCTCCATGAGAACCGCGAATCGATCTACACGTTCCAGGTGCCGCCGCGCCTCGCCAAGCTTAGCGTCGCCATCGAGGCCAAGGTGCCGATCCTGAGTCAGGGCAAAAAGGTGGACCTCTCGGCGCAGCGTACCTTCACCCTCAATGCCATCGACCGCACAGCCAAGATCGAGGACCTCTTTCTGCGGTGCGTACGCGGTGGCTATGTGCTCAAGCTTCTTGGCAAAAACGGCGAGCCGCTCACCGGCCGCCCAGTGAAACTGACGCTCAAACACCGCGAGTTCACCGAGCCGGTCAACCTCACGCTGCAGACCGACGATCGCGGGCGCACCGCCCTCGGGCGGCTCGACGATATCGCCTGGATCCGGACCACCGACGCGAGCGGCACGTCCCATACCTGGAATCTGCTGCGCGATCGCAACAACCACTACGACTCGCGCCACGGCCTGGCCGGCGAACCGCTCGAGATTTCCGTTGCCGCAATCGGCGAATCCACCTCCCGCCGCGCACTCTCCTTGCTCGAGCTGCGCGGCGACACCTTTGCGACCGATCGATTCGATGCGCTGGCCGTGTCGCCGGGAGTTGTTGCTGTCAGTGGGCTGCCAGCCGGTGACTACGACCTGCTGCTCAAGGACACAGGCGAGCGGATCCGCATTCGCCTGACCGCCGGCCATCGTTGCGAGAGCTATCTCGTTGGCGCCTCTCGCCGCCTCGAGGAGCGCGGATCCAAACCGCTGCAGATCACCGCGATCGAGGTGGGCGACGAAAAACTGCGGATCCACCTGCACAACTTTTCACGATTTGCGCGGATTCATGTTTTTGCCGGCACGTACCATCCGGAATACTTCCCCTATTCCAACCTGCGTGTGCGCGATGTCGAACCGTACCAGTTTGTTACCCGCCGGGGCGAATCGCGCTACCTCGAGGGGCGCGACATCGGTGATGAATACCGTTACATCATCGACCGCAAGTACCTGAAAAAGTATCCCGGCAACATGCTGGCCCGGCCCAGCCTGCTGCTCAATCCCTGGGAGGTACGTTCCACCGAGACCGGCCAGCAGCCGCCCGCGGTGGGCGATGCGATCGGTGTCGGCGGCGGCGCCGGTGGCCGCTTCGGCGGGCGCTATCGCAAGCGCTCGGCTGGCGGGATTGGTGCCGACAAGTTTTCGAGCTTCGATTTCCTGGCCGAGGCGGCGACTGTGCGGTTGAATCTCGTGCCCGACGAGCGGGGCGTGGTGGTCGTCCCGCGCCAGGACCTCGGTGCCCATCAGGACGTGCACATCGTGGCTGTCGACCCTGTGAGCACGGCCTATCGGCGCGTTCAACTTCCCGACCAGAACACACCGCACCGCGAGCTGCGCTTGACCGCCGGGCTCGATCCGGCGCACCACTTCAGCCAGCAGAAGAAGGTCATCATTGTGCAGAAAGGCCAAAAGCTGGTGCTCGAAGACGTGGGCACGGCGTCGCTGGAGGCCTACGACAGCCTGACGAAGGTGTACGAGTACTACGTGACCTCGACGGGCGATACCAAGCTGATCGAGTTCGGCTTTATCCTCGGTTGGCCGCAGCTCGACGAGGCGGCCAAACGCGCGCAGTACTCGCGCTATGCCTGCCACGAGCTCAACTTTTTTATCTACGAAAGAGACCCGGCCTTCTTCGAGGCCGTTGTGCGGCCCTATCTGCACAACAAGAAGGACAAGACCTTCCTCGACGCATGGCTGATCGAGGCGGATCTGCGCGGCTATCTGCGCCCCTGGCAATATGCCCAGCTCAACGTGGTGGAGCGGATTCTGTTGGCACAGCGCATCCCTGCCGAGCGCGGCGCCACGGCGCGCGAGATCTCCGATCTCTTCGATCTGCTGATCCCCGATGCGGAACGGCAGAACGCGCTCTTCCAGATGGCGCTGCTCTGCAGCGCTCTCGACGAGGGCGATCGCTTTGGCCTGGGTGCGGCCAAGGAGGAGATCGCAACCGCCGCCAACGAGCGTTTTCGCGAGATGCTCAAACGGGTCGACCGGCCGCCCGCCGAGGATGCCGCCGCAGTCGGCGCGGACATCGAGGAGGAACTGGAAGAAATGGAGTCAATGGCCGAGTTCGCCCGCCCGGTCAGTAAAGGCAAGAGCGCCGGCAAGAAGCGCAAGGCTCCGCCCGCCGCGGCCAGAGCTGGAAAGCGGCGCTCCCGCGCTCCCGCCGACGAGGAGGAGGTGGCCAAGCTCAAAGAAGGCCACGCCGCCGCCGACGATCTGGAAATCCTGGAATCGGACTTCTATGCCCGCGAAGAGGCAATCTACGGGGAGGCGCTGCAGTTCTACCGCAGCGCCGAGCCGACCAAGGAGTGGGCCGAGAACAACTACTACAAGCTGCCGATCGCGCAGCAGAACGCCGATCTGATCACCACTAACGCCCTGTGGCGTGACTATGCCAGGCACGATCGTTCGCAACCGTTCTTCTCGCCGCACTTCATCGAGTCCAACCGCAACTTCACGGAGATGATGTTTGTGCTGGCCATGCTCGACCTGCCCTTCAGCTCGAGTGATCATGAGGCCGAGTTCGCGCAGCGCTCGATGACTCTGACGGCGGCCACCCCGATGCTGGCGGTCCACGAGGAGATCGTGCCCGTGGCATCGGCCGATGGCGAGAGCTCGATCCTCGTCAGCCAGAAGTATTTTCCCCACGGCGACCGTCACCGCTATGTGGGCCGCGAAAAGGTCGACAACTACATCACCGACGAGTTCCTGGTGAACAGGGTCTACGGCACCCAGCTCGTGATCACCAATCTGGCTTCGACGAAGCGCAAGCTGGATATCCTGCTGCAGATTCCAGAGGGCGCCATCGCCGTGCTCGGCGGACGCGCCACGCGCAGCGTGCCTGTCGATCTCGATCCCTACCGGACAGCGGCGATCGAATACCATTTCTACTTTCCCGGCGCCGGGCAGTTTGCGCATTACCCCGTGCAGGTGACCGCCGACGATCGGGTCATCGCGCATGCCGAGCCTTTAACGTTCAATGTGGTCGACAAGCTGCAACAGGCCGATCCCCAGTCGTGGCCTTACATCTCGCAGTGGGGCAGCGCCGAAGAGGTCTTCGATTACCTGAACCGCAACAACCTCTACCGCACCGACCTGAACCGTATCGCCTTCCGCATGCGCCAGCCCGATTTCTTCCGCAGAACGATCGACCTGCTGGGCAAGCGGCACGTCTACAACCACACGCTCTGGTCCTACGGCCTCTTTCACGATGTGCCAGCGGCGATCCGCGACTACCTAGCGCTTGCCAAGGATTTCGTGGCCGCCTGCGGGGCGTCGATCGACTCTGAGCTGCTCGCCATCGATCCGGTGGTGCGCAAGACCTATGAACATCTCGACTATAAGCCGTTGATCAACGCCCGCGCGCACCTTCTCGGGCGGCAGCGCCAGATCCTCAACGACCGCTTCCACACCCAGTATCATCGCCTGCTCAAAATCCTGAGCTACCGCTCGGCCCTGAACGATGCCGATCGTATGGCGGTAGTCTACTACCTGCTGCTGCAGGATCGCATCGAAGAGGCCCTCGATTTCTTCGCATCAGTCGACTTGGCGCGTCTGACAACGCGGCTGCAGTACGACTACTTCAATGCCTACCTCGATTTCTACACCCCCGGTCAGGATCTGGCACGCCGGATCAGCGAACGATACAAAGACTATCCGGTGGCCAAGTGGCGAAGTGCCTTCGCCGCGATCGCCGGCCAGCTCGCCGCGATCGACGGCGCGGCGCCTGGTCTCACCGATCCCGAAAGCCGCGAACAGCGCCAGGCCCAACTGGCCCATGCCGCACCCACCTTCGACTTCTCCGTCGAAGCCAAGACGATCGCTGTCGATCACCAGAACCTCGAGCAGTTGCGCATCGACTACTACCTGATGGATCTCGAGCTGCTCTTCAGCCGCAAGCCCTTTGTGCAGCAGTTTGCAGGTCAGTTCTCCCATATCCGTCCCAACGCGACAGCGCTGGTCGACCTGCGCGAGGGAGAAGGGCACACCGATATTGCGCTGCCCATAACGTTCCACAACGCCAATGTGCTCATCGAGATCACCGGTGCCGGGCGCACCCTGTCGCGGGCCTACTACTCCAACGCCCTCGATGTGCAGCTCATCGAGAACTACGGTCAGTTGCGCGTGAGTCATGACGGGAGCGGTAAGCCGCTCTCCACGGTCTACGTCAAGGTCTATGCGCGGATGGCAAGTGGCGCCGTCAAGTTTTACAAGGACGGTTACACCGATCTGCGCGGCCGCTTCGACTATGCCTCGCTCAGCACTACCGACCTCAATCAGGTGGCGCGCTTCTCGATCCTCGTGATCAGCGATGAGTACGGCGCCATCGTGCGCGAAGCCGCACCGCCGAAGCAGTAGAAGCAGAGAATCCTGCACGATCATGCGACACGCCGCGACTTACCATCGCGGCGTTGTCGCATAATCGCGCCCGTTGCCATAGCTTTACCAAAAGCTTCATTCAGAGCGGATTCCATAAGAGAAGAAATAGGTATGAAACCAGGCGGTCACTGTCCTACCTCAGGACGGCGTCGAGTGGTTTCATAGGCATCGAACAAATTGCAACGGCACCGTATTGCTACGGCAATCGAACAGATTGCTACGGCACCGTATTACTAGGGAACGATCTCGACGACTACTGGATTGGACTGAAAGTCGTAGGGCGCTTCGGTGGTGAAAGAAAAGTGCATGAATTGTCCTACCCAGGATCCCGGTATTTCGCCGGGCTGAATATTCAGAGTGGCAACCATCTGCCCCGAAAGGTCGAACCACCCCCTGAAGTCGTCGAATGTCGGATAGTTGAAGTATTTCAGGATGTAGTCGAATAAATCATCCTTGTTCAACGGAAGCGTGTTTCCTCCGGGAAGGACGACACCAGGCGTCGTTCCTGACGTGCTTCCCAGAAGGAAATACTGCCCGCGTTCGAAACCCACACCGGGTTGAAGGTCGAAGATCACCTGTCCGCCGGAAGATCTCGAAATCGTGGTAACGTCATTCCACAGAGAGTTGATGGTGAGGTGTCCGGCGGCGTAGGTGTTATTGTCTTCGTTCAGTTCTCCGACAGCCTCCATCCAGTCTGCCCAGCCGCAGATATACCAGTTGCCGGGATTGTCGCCGATGTTCGTCAGCGGCGTGGTGTTCGTGAAAGTATCGCCAGGATTCAGATCGGGCGCAGTATCTTCGATGAGGAACAGGTCGGCCACATCGACGATGTCGTCCTGCGATAGATAGAAAGCGACAGCAAAACTCTTCCCGCACGAAGCGTCGCCAATATTTTCGACCGTGTAGGTTATCGTCACATCGCTGTTGGGATCGACCGCTGTTGGATCGAAAGACAGTGACGAGATCATCAAATCGGGTTGCGGATCGCCTTGACCATAATAGTAGGCGCCCATATCGTTTCTTGTTCCGTTTGGATCATTGTAATAGGGGTCTGGGTCGCCGGCGTCGATGCATGGCGATCCGATCTGCAGATGGAAGTCGTCGTTGGCTGGATCGACGAAGAGCGGATCGGCGTTGATGTTCCCGGTTCCCGACCAGCCGCCCTTCACGTCACTATACTCGACAATCGGACCTCCGGTGTTGGGATGGATTTCCGGACCTGTCGGCGCGCTGTTATCCCATAGGATCGTGTTGACGATGTACATGTATGATTCGTGGCAGTAAATCCCCCCTCCCTCTTGGGACGCTGTGTTTTCCGTGATTGTGTTGTTGATCAAGTAGATGTAATTAATAAACATATCTTCGCAGTAAACCCCACCGCCGTACTCAGAGGCGGTGTTTCCGGCGATGACGTTGTAGGTAATCAATGGATCGGATTCATAGCAGTAGATACCTCCGCCGGATCCGGTGGCCGTATTATTTATGATCGTGTTGTAGGTGATGGCGGCTGATGAAAAACTGCACCAGATCCCGCCTCCGTCGCCGTCGAAGAATAAGAAACCGGACGTGTTTTTTGAAATAATATTGTTCGTGATGGTGGGCGAAGAAAAGTCGCAGATGATTCCGGCAGGGCCCGTGTGATCGTCTCCGTTTGTGATAGTGAATCCATCGAGGATCGAATCCAGCCCCTCGCCACTATCAAAGGTGACGACCTTGGGCGAACCTCTTCCGTCGATGACCGTGACCTCCGGACCTGACTCGCTTACGAGGGTAATGGCCTTTCCTTTGAAGTCGATATTCTCCAAGTACGTGCCTGGTCTGACGATGATCGTGTCGCCATTGACGGAGTTGTCGATGGCGTCTTGTATCTCGGTATAGTCATCGGGGACATAAATCGTGGTTGCTTGAGCCGAGAAGACGAAGATGAGAAACGCAATGTAAGCCGCATTGATCTTCAACATGATTAGGCTCCTGTAAGGAAGGAAAATTAGTACAAATATTATTCATATAAACGGTTTTTTTTCAAAGCATTTACGAATTAGTTCTTCTGCTGGATCCTGATTGTCAGGCAAAATCTTCCATTCCATTGCTTCCCGGGACAGGAATGGATCGTCTTCCACTTCTTCGATTTTTCAGATGCTGCGATGAGCTGGAGCGGCGGATCGAGGAGAAAAAACGGTACGTTGACCCTGACAGATATCCTCTGCGCTTTCGGTCCAGACAGAATCGATTCGACTCCTCCGATTGACTTTCGAGGCTGCAACTTCATAATAGGCATGGTTTACGATCGAGCGTTGCGCCGTCTTATGATGCTCGAACTCCTGTTGCTGACCGTGTGAAGGACCTTTGATGATGACATCTCAGGCCGGGGTCGAAGAGTCTTCCCTTCAAACTATTTTCTACAACGCGGCCGAGAGGGAAGAGTATTCGATCGCTCTGGCAGCTCGCATCGGCACAAAGTTCGAAGTGCCTGCGCCACTCGAAGCCTTCGATTTTCCGCAAAAGGGCAACATCAACCTGTATACCTTCTTCCTCGTCCGTGGCCCTTCGAACCGAACCCGGGAATACATCCTCCAGAGGATTAATCAGGAGGTCTTCGTCAGGCCGGATGTTGTCATGGCGGCAATGCTGGCATCTCTGGAATCGCAGAGGCAGAGTGTTGCGCAGGGACTGTTACCGGTCGGACGTGAATGGGATGTCACTACCTTGCTGCCACTCGTGATGGGGCACCCTATTTGACGTGGACCGATCGCCGTGGGACGACGTGCTGGCGACTCATGGTGAAAATACCTGTCTGTCGGAATTATAAGAGTCTGAGCGAGATTGCGGATCGCGAACAACAGTTGTTCATCGCAGAGGAGGCCGTGCTGGCCGGTGAAGGTAGTGGTGGTGTCGGCACCCTGCCGACGACCATGACCTTTGATGCGATGCAGACTCACGCTGTGATCGCCGGGCTTCTGAGCGTGGGTTGTGCAAACCCGTAAAACTCCGCATCGTGCCTCTACCGTTGCTTCAGCTTCATACCAGAGAGACAGCAGTTCTTGGAGGCATCTGTATTTCGGCTCTCCTGACGTTCGTGTGGGTTGAAATCACAGTTTTTTCGACACTGGTGACAATTTGATACCCGTACAGCATAGCATGATCATACATATTGTGGCCTCTGCAGAATGGAATCCATAGGCTC
>Ga0190284_1000508_pt1 | contig 21807 bp, 15 predicted proteins | sample 48691812_MG_FD_161668 | JGI IMG/M metagenome (GOLD analysis project Ga0190284, IMG submission 161668) | Hydrothermal vent microbial mat bacterial communities from Southern Trench, Guaymas Basin, Mexico - 4869-18-1-2_MG | ecosystem: Environmental > Aquatic > Marine > Hydrothermal vents >...
CCCCCTGCTCCCCCCCCTTGGCTCCGTGCTGCCTGCACGGGCTTGTCGCGGCTACGCTCGCGCCTTGCCCGTGTGCAGCAGCACATCGCCCCAGCTCAAGAGAACGGACCGGCTTCCCTGTTGTCCCTGGCGGCAAGAACCAGCCGGAAGCCGACGCTGCGGTTGCGCAAGCCCGGCCCCCAGAAGTAGCGGGAAGCGCAGCGGCAGCTGCGGGCGTAGTCGCCCCAGCTACCGCCGCGGGCGACGCGGCGCGTGCCTTCACCAACCCACGCGCTGCCATCAGTCGGGCCACCCGAGAGGTCGTCATGCCAGGTGTCCTCGCACCACTCATCGACATTACCGTGGACATCGTGAAGGCCCCATGCGTTGGCCGGCTTCTCAGCGACAGGATGGATTCTCATTTCCGAGTTTTCACCGTACCAGCCAACCTCGGCGAGGTCCTCGTTTTTGTCTCCCGAAAAGAATCGGGTTGTCGTCCCCGCGCGGCAGGCATACTCCCACTCCGATTCCGAAGGAAGTCGGATTTCCTGACCTGTTTTCAAAACATCACGCCGTCGCAAAACCTGCGTCGCCCAACGGCAAAACATCACCGCTTCGAACCAGGTGACGTTGACCACCGGATGGTCCTCGATTCGCTCCTCCTCGGGGATCTGATTCTTGAACGCCCGATCGTTGTCGTGCGAAGGATCGAAGTACTCGTACATCGCGTTGGTCACAGGCACAGCACTCATCTCGAAGGCCGAGAGGGTCACGCGATGGTTGATGGGCTCATCACCGAATCTACCGTCCTCATCCTTCGGGCTGCCCATCAAGAACTTGCCCGCCGGGATTTTGCGCCGGAGATCGGCCTCCTTGCCGCCGATCATCACCTTCGGGAGTGCGGCCACGATTTCGTCGATCTCCTCTTTCGACGGTCGTGAGAGTGCCTCCTCGAACAGGTCACGGTCATGATCCCGAGCAAGTTGCTCCACCTCAGACTCGGTGGTTTCCTTTGCGATCGCTCGGTACGCCTCGGAGATGAAGTAGAGGTCCGCTCCGTGCGTCGTTCCCATGCGAATACGCCCCAGCAATCGGACCGCGGCGTCTGTGGCACCCATCCGCTCGGGGATCGAATCGATCACCTCCTTGCGCTTTTCCCACTTGTCTCCTCCGCGTGTCAGTTCCAGAAGTTTCTCGAGGGTTTCCAGGTCCACGCTGTCCGCAGTGGCCAGAGCGCGGAGACCAAGATCTGCGTTCACGTCCATCAGGTCTTTGAGCAGCGCGTTCGGATCCGACACCTCACCGGCAAGATACGCGAAGGTCTCCGCCCACTGCCCGAGGCGCGATCGATCCTCTCCTACTTTTTCCTTGTCCCGTACCTTCAACGATGTGGCCAACGGCTCCCACTGGTCCCGTCCCAGCCGTGCGAGGCTACGAGCCGCCATGTGCTCCTGAATTGACCGGTGCAGGTAGCGCCAACGATCGAAATCGTGGCCGTATGGCAAAAGAAGGCCGGTACGTTCGGCCGCCTCCCTGAGCCATCCATTTGTATCAATGCCACCGCCTCGCCATTCTCGACGCAGCCGGCCAGCTCGCTCATCGGTCAGGAGCAGTTCAGATATCCGCTGAGTAGAATAAGGACCGCCACCGTCTGAGAGAAGTTTGAGCGAAAGATCCTCGAACACCATCCGGGAGAGGTCCAGATCCGGCATGGGGTTCAGCTTTTTTCCAGGTTTCCCTTCCAGTAGCAAACGCTCCACCTTCCCGAGCAGGTGAGAGCGCCGCAAAGGTATTTCGAAAATTCCCTCCCCTTTGGACTGAGAAGCCACCAAACCGATCATGGTCAGGAAGAACGGGTTGCACACCAGATCTTGCATCGACCGGTGTTGGTGGACACGATCGAGGACTTTATGAGCGTGGTCCTTTTCGAGAAACCGCTCGAGCAGGCTCTTTTGAGCTTCCGGTGACAGCGGGAGCAGTTCGAGCTCTGCGAAGTCTTCACCCGGTTTGCGGTACCCGAATCGGCGCGAGGTCATCACCACGGGGCAGGGGGCCACAAGTTTTGTCAGATGGCGGATTTTATTGATTACGCGGTCCGCTTCCTCTGTATCCACCTCGTCAAAACCATCGAGGAGCCAGAGGACGCGCCCTGTGGCCACCTCGCCAGAAAGTATTTCTCGGATGTCCCCGACATCCATTCCTGAGAAATACTCTCGCAGGTAATCCCACACACCGTCTTTTTGGCTTTCATGCCAATCATTGATGGGGACAAAAACGGGAATAGACTCGACGGGTGGTTTATCGGCGTCATCGAGAGCCGCCTTGGCCTCACGGCACAAAGTGTGGGCCAGATGAAAAAGCAGCGTTGTTTTTCCACTTCCCGGATCGCCCTGCAGCGTCCAGCAGCGAGTCTTCTCACACTCTAGATATTCGCGCAGGCTTTTACCGCGCTCTGTCGATCGGCCTGATTTCTGCCTTTGATCGTCGAGGCAACAGGTGCCCTCGCGCTGCAGTTTCGGATCATGCTCCACCGCTTTGAGCTCGACATACACCTTTTCCAGAAGCTTGAGGCTGGCGTCCGGAAAAAGAGGGCTCAGCAAATCACGGTTGCAGTCCGATTCCAAGGCGTCGAGGTAATTTTTGAGGGGACCGGGGTCTTTGGGACGGGCTTGACTGCCATGTATGGCTTGGTCGAGTTTCTCGAGGAGAGCGTTGAAGGTTGCCTCGTCGATTACCCTCAGGTCTCCGTCATACTCATCCACGACCGCCTTCATCCGTTGAGGATTTTCCGCTCCAGCATGGTGCAGAAACGCTGATGCGGTGAGATCATCAGTCGGGAAGCCCTCGAGGATTTTTTTATCCAACATGGGGTTTTGATCGCGAAGGGTGGACACGAGGCATCTGCGGGAACTTATTCTGTCACATATCTGCGCGAAAAGCTTCACCCCGAGTTGCCAGAGTGCCTTGGTCGGCACGTGACCGGGATCTGGAGGAACTTCGATCGTTCCGGAGGATCTGAGATCTTCAGCAGACTTTCCTCCACGCAGATGAGCAGCGAGCCGTCGGAGTTTCTCGTCGTATTTCTCGAGGTCAGCATCGGGCAGAACTTCATATTGAAGGCTCGAGAGCAGAGGATAAACGGGAGCCCATCGCAGCATGACGGGGATCAGGCGCCCCTCGTCGCCGTAGTTCTCGAACATGGCGATGATCGCTTCCCATTCCTGCTTTACCCTGCGCGATGCCATGCTGGCCGGAGTGACGATCAGAAGGGCTCTATCGGATCTCCCGAGCCCGTCATCGATCTTGGTGATCCACGATTCGCCAGGCTTGATCTCACCACGATCCCACCAGACAGACACGCCGAAGCGCTGCAGGTTCCGAACCAGAACCCCGACCCAGTCCCGATCAAAAGAGCAGTAGCTCACGAAAACGTCGAATTCTTTTTTTGCCATACCGCCTGCTCCGCGTGTCTCGTCGTCGACATGCCGAATTCGAAGGAGGCCATTCTAATGGTGCTGTGGCGAAATTTCTACACTTAAGAATGTCACGGTTGGGAATGAACAATTGGCACAAAGAATTGGTATTTTTGCCGATGTCGACTGCACTGATGACAATGTTTTTCTACGGCAGCACCGGCAGCATTAGACGGCCGTCTGGTTCGACGATTGGCAGGAGCTGGAGGCCACGTCGAACGGGTCAGAGTCGCGTTAATTTCAATAGCATGTGTGGGGCTCTGTATATGCACCCTTGCCCAAGAGGTGTGTTGCTCCGCGCGATTTGAATTCCGAAATCCTGGTAGACGAGGGGTCGTTTTTTTCAGATAAAAGGTTATGATGCTGCAGCGGCACCTGCGATCACCTTGGAAGACGGCACCCCCTTTGTCCGAATCAATCGCCATAGCAAGAAGGTATCGATGAATCCGATGAAACCAACTGTCATTGTTGTCTTGGTTATAGTGCTTACTCTGGGCTGCAGTTTCCTCTTTACACGCGTTCTGGATCCCTACTCGGGAGAAGAGAGTGTCGACACCGTCCTGCTGAGAATCCAGGTGGACGATCTTTCCCGGGAGATCGATTCGCTCTTGGCTGCGAACCGCGATCTGACCGAGACGGTTGTCGCGCTCCGTGAACGCGTAGCGGGGAACCCGAGATCCACGGCGCGGGAGCCGGTTGAAAGCATGGCGGCCGCCGTGGACCGCTGGTTCCGCGCAAACCGGCCTGATCTTCTGCCTGCGAACGACGTAATGTCGCCAGCCGATGCGGCTGACCGATCTGCGGACGGTTCTCAACTGGCACAGGCCGCGCAAATGCTGGCCATGCTCGATGATCCTGAGCTGGATGAGGATGATTGGAACGAGGTTTGGAAGAAGATTAACAAGGCCGGACTGATGGACGAGGCCTTGTCGTTGCTGGAGGACTACGTGGCGCAGGATCCGACCAATCCGGACGCACACGTCGCCCTGGCCGGCGGTTATATGGCCCGGATCATGAACACTGAGAACGACATCGAAAAGGGTAAGTGGGCCATCGCGGCCGACGGAACCCTGGACCGTGCTCTGGAACTAGACCCCTTTCATTGGGATGCACGTTTCACCAAGGCCACCAGCCTGACCTTCTATCCTCCCATCATGGGCAAGCAGGGCGAAGCGATGAAGCACTTCGAGATACTCTTGGAGCAGCAGAAAGCGCTGCCGCCCAATCCCAATCATTCTCAGACCTATCTGTACCTGGGCAACCTGCATCAGCAGATGGGTAACTACGACAAAGCCAACCAGATCTGGAAAGATGGGCTCGCGGCCTTTCCCGACAACAGCGAGCTCTCCAAGCAGCTCGAAAACGCCCTGAAGAAGGATTGAACCGGTGCACCTGAGCGGGTCTCCCCGATGCGCCAGCTCGCAGCCAGCCGGTCGCGCAGGTCGCTCGAGGTGAGATGCGGTTTTGGCCGGCTCAGCTCACAGTCGATCAGAGTCGCGTCCATCTGCCGCCGGCCGCTGCCAGTAGCAGATCGCAACCACGCGGACGAGCGCGATCGAGGAATATTTGAAAAACGAGGTCATCCGATCGATCCACGACACCGCGCCTTCCGTCGTGCGAGCCTCTGAGCTCTGGGTGTTGATCGGGAAAGGCCGCTCTTCGTTCGTTTTTTGCTTATCCTGCTTTTCGCCGCGGTTTATCCTATCCATTCGCGATGTCGCTCTCGAGCCAGGTCCGAACCGAAGGAGAGAATCGAGGAGGTCGGTTCCGGCGCGCGCGGTCCGGTTCATGATGAGTCCAGCATGGGCCGTAACCCGGCGGCCGGGATAGAGCTTCGAGGATCTATGAACCGGTGAATGAGAAACGATCATCAACCCTATTCGATGATGTCAAGCCGCAGGCCGGCTGGTCGGTGGTGCAGCGGCGTTTCTCGGTCAAACGCAACCGGCACTTCGAGTCGCTCTTCACGATCGGCTCCGGCCTGCTGAACGTGCGCGCATCGCTTCCCGAGGGGCTTGGCGACGATCCCCAGAACCTCACCTACACCCGCCGTCCGACAAACGTCACCGTGGAACGGTTTGCGCAACGTAAGAGCTGCTGGGGTACCTTTGTGCCGGGCTTTGCCGAGCAGCACCCGCTGCTGAACGAGCAGACGATCAACCTGCCCTTTCCGCTGGGATTGATTGTTGCAGCGGATGGCGAGCGCCTCGACATGCAGCGCTCGAAGGTGAGCCGCTTTTGGCGGTGGATCGACCTGCGCTACGGGTGCCTGCACCGCACCCTAAGGTGGCACACGAGCAGCGGGGCCGAGATCGACGTGGGTTTCCACAGCTACGTCCACATGACGCGGCGCGAGGCGGTGGCGCAGTGCCTGACGGTGGGCGTCGTGCAGGAGGGCAAGAGCGGTGCACGCGGACGAGGGGTACGCATCGAGGTGACCCCCTTCCTGGACGGCGATGTGCGCACCAACGGCTTCGACCACTTCCAGGCCTGCCGCGCGTCGTGCTCAGCCAGGAGCGGCACCATGGCACTGGAGGTGACCACTCTAGAGGAACGTGTTGCCGCGGTTGCCAGCGCCGTTCGCGGTGGGGTGCTTGGTGGTGGCGGTGACAGCAATGCCTTGACTACCTGGAGCGGCACAAAAGGCGCGCGCCACGTGGAGCTCACCGCGGCGGTGAGGCTGCGCGCGGGGGAGCGCCTGGTAGTGGACAAGGTCGGCGCCGTAGTCACCTCGCTTGACGACAAAGCACCGCGTGCGCGGGCGGAGGAGTTGGCATGCAGCACCCTATCTGTCGGAGCGCCCGCGCTCTTCGAGCAGCACCGTCGCACCTGGGAGGCGATCTGGCGGCGCGCCGACGTGGAGGTGCGCGGTGACGAGGCCGCGGCGCTGGCGTTGCGCTTCTCCGTATACCACCTTCTGCGCGCCCACCCGCGTCACGCGCGCGCGGCGATCTGCGCCAAGGCCAACGGCGGGGATGCCTACTGGGGACGCATCCACTGGGACAACGAGATCTTCATCGCACCCTTCTTCATCTATGCTCTGCCGGAGTGGGCGCACCCGCTGCTGGAATATCGCTGCAGGCTGCTGGCGGGAGCCCGGCGCCGGGCGCGGTCGTTGGGGTACCCGGGAGCCATGTTTCCCTGGGAGTCGGGGACGGCCGGCGACGAGCAGTGTCCCTCCTCCCAGTATGCCGATCACGAGGTGCACGTTTCGAGCGACGTCGTGCTGGGGTTGTGGCACTACGTGTGCGCCACTGGCGACGACGTGTTTCTGCACAAGCACGCGGCTGCCGTCGTCTTCGAGGTGGCCCGGTTCTGGGCGGCCCGCGTGGATCGCCTGCCCGGCTCGCGTTATGCCCACATCCTCTGTGTCATGGGACCCGACGAGTACACACACGCCGCCGACGACAACGCCTACACCAATCACCTGGCGCGCGTGACCCTGGCGCTGGCCGCCGACCTCCACGGCCGCGCCGCCACCTCAGGCGCGTCCACCCCGACTCCTGCACCCACCACCACCACCACCACCTCCACCACCACCGCCGACCCGAAGCTGGCCGGCGTGGTGCGTCGGCTGGGGATCACCAACGCGGAGGCGCGTCGCTGGCGCAAGATCGCCGAGGAGATGTTCATGCCCTACGACGACGGGCTCGGGCTCCTGCTGCAATCGGCCGATTTCGAGCGCCTGGCGCCGCTTGATTTCGACGCGGTGTGGCGCGATCGGCGACAGCCTCTCGGGCGGTTCGTGGCGCAGGAGCGGCTCTACCGCTCGCGCGCGCTCAAGCAGGCCGATGCACTGCTGCTCATGCAGCTCTTTCCCGACTGCTTCACCCGCGAGGACATGGCGCGAGCCTACCGTTACTACGAGCCGTGCACCACGCACGACTCGTCGCTGTCGCCCACAACCCACTGCATCCTGGCCGCCCTGTTGGGAATGGCCGAGAAAGCCCTGCACTACTTCGAGCAGGTTTGCCGGTGCGACCTGGCCCCGCAGGGAGCGCCGGCGGCCGCGGGAATCCACGCGGCCAACGCCGGCGGGCTCTGGCAGTGCGTCGTGTTCGGCTTCCTGGGGCTCGAACCAGCCTACCTCGGGGACGAGCTCAACTTGGCGCCGCGGCTGCCATCTCACTGGACGGGGTGCCGGATTCGCGTAGAATGGCGCGGTGTGCCGGTGACGATCGACGCGCGCCGCGACCGGATCGAGGTGGCACCGGAGGGGCGCCTGCCGGTACGGGTGAACGGAGTGCGGCGCTGGTGCGCGGCGGGCAAGACGTCCACGTTTCCCGTGGAGCGCCCGACCGATGCCCCTGCGAGTGCGAGCGAACACCACGAGGAATGAGCACGAGACACGCGACACGACCTAAGAACGAGGTACGAGGAACGACACACGTCGACAAACAAACGAACACCCGCGGCGTGGCACCCGCCGCGAGCTGAAAAAAGCCCTTTCTGAGGAGGATCTAACGAATGAAACGCCTTTTGAGTATCCCTGTAGTGACCGCGGTTTGTTTGCTGGCTGGTTGTCTCTGCGCGCCCGGTTTGGCGGCGGAGCAGGGCGCAGCGGGACAGGTTGCGGCCGATCAGGCCGGTGCACCGGCCGGGGAGGGCTTCCAGCCCGATTCGAGCATGGAGCGCACACAGATCCCGGAACGCTACAAGTGGGATCTCGACCATCTCTTTCCGTCGGAGGCCGCCTGGAACGAGGCGATCGAGAAGGTCCGTGACGGCGCCGGACTGCTGCACAATTTCGAAGGGCGGCTCGACAAGCCCAAGTTGCTTTTCGCCTGTCTGAGCATGTATTTCAACCTGCAGGTGCTGGCCAACCGGGTCACGCTCACCGCCAACCTGGAGCACACGGAAGACCTTGTCTCGCCGCGCACCCAGGCCAACCTGGACAAGGGGCTGGCGGTGATGAACGAGCTCATGGACGCGGCGCGCTTCATCCGCAGCGAGATCATGACCCTCGACGAGCAGGTCCTGAAGGAGGCTTTCCGCAAGGACCCGCGGCTCGAGCCCTTCCGCACGTATATCGAGGGTTTCCGCCGCCGCAGCGGCCTGATGCTCCCCAGCGAGGGGGAGCGGATCCTCTCGCTCGCCGGCGACAACCTCTTCGCCGAGATCGATCTCAACGAGATCCCCTCATCAGTGGAGAAGGCGTTCATCGGGCTCATGTCCGACATCCCCTGGCCGAAGATCGTCGACGAGCAGGGCAAGAAGGTGCAGCTCTCCCTGGCCAACTACGGTCGCTACCGGGGATCGCCAGATCGCGAGGTGCGGTGTGCCGCGGTGCAAGCCTTCTTCGGCACCCTGAAGCAGTTCCAGCACGCGCTGGCCGCCACGCTCGGCGGTCAGGTGTCCTTCAACTCCTTCCTGGCCCAGTCCCGCGGTTTCGATCGAGCCATCGAGGCCTACATGGACAAGGACAACATCGATGTTGCGGTCTACGACAATCTCGTGTCCGCGATCAACGCCAATCTCGCGCCGTTGCACCGCTACATGGCGCTGCGCAAGAAGGTCATGCAGGTCGACGAGCTGCGTCTCTACGACCTCTACGTGCCGATGGTGGCCGGTGTCGAGCGCAAGGTCGCCTACGAGGATGGCACGGCGATGATCCAGAAGGCTCTGGCGCCGCTGGGGCCCGAGTACCTGAAGATCCTGGCCATCGGCATGGATCCCGCCAACGGCTGGGCCGACGTCTACCCCTGCGCCAACAAGGAGAGCGGCGCCTTCTCGGCCTCGGTCCACGGCTGCCACCCCTTCGTGAAGCTCAACTACTTCAACTCCCTCGACGACGTGTCCACTGTGGCGCACGAGTTCGGCCACGCCCTGCACAGCTTATTGTCGGCCCGGCATCAGCCGCCGTCGAGCTATCGCTACGTGTCGTTCATCGCCGAGATCGCCTCGACCTTCAACGAGACGCTGCTGGCCAGGCACCTCATCGCCAACGCTTCGAGCGACGAGGAGAAGCTCTACCTGCTCAACGGGCTGGCCGATACGATCCGCACCACGATCTATCGGCAGACGCTCTTTGCCGAGTTCGAGAAGACGATCCATGACCTCTACGAGTCGGGGGTAACGCTTACGGCGGAGCGCCTCAACCAGACCTACGCCGACCTAGTCCGCCGCTACTACGGCGAGGCGTACACGGTGGGTCCCGATGACGACATCGAGTGGGCCTACATTCCCCACTTCTACTGGAAGTTCTACGTCTATACCTACGCCACCGGGCTCTCCGCGGGGATCTCGCTGGCCAACAAGGTGCTCGAAGGTGGGCCGGAAGCGCGCGCGAAGTATCTCACGATGCTCGAGGGCGGGTGCTCCAGGCCTCCGTTGGAGCTGCTCCGCCGAGCCGGTCTCGATCTGACCAAGCCGGAGGCGATCGCGCAGGCCGCCAAGCTGCTCGACGAGACTTTGAGCCAGATGGAAGCGATCCTCCTGAAGAAATAGTGGCGTTGCCGTTGCGGTGCGCGCGGGACCGGGATGAGCGTCCCGCGCGCATCGTGTGCACCGTGTGCACCGTGTGCACTGCGCGCAACCAACGCGCGTCGATTGAATGAGCGAAAGAGTTGGTCTGTCGTAGGAGGGGTGAGAGGGTGGCAAAGCGCAATCGAGCCAAGCCGAAGTATGAGTTCCGCGCGCTGACCCCGGAGAGGTGGGAGGATTTCGAGCGGCTCTTCGGCAAGCGCGGAGCCTGCGGCGGATGCTGGTGCATGTGGTGGCGCATCAAGCGCTCCACCTTCGACCAGCAGAAGGGTGAGGGCAACAAAGCGGCCATGCGCGCAATCGTCGACTCGGGAGAGGTCCCCGGCATCCTGGCCTATGACGGCGACGATCCGGTGGGTTGGTGCTCGGTGGCGCCGCGCGACTGCTTTTCCGTGCTAGGCCGATCGAGAATCCTCAAGCCGGTCGACGACCTGCCGGTGTGGTCGGTGGTCTGCTTTTTCATCGCCAAAGAGCATCGCCGGCAGGGGCTCAGCGTGGCGCTCCTCGAGGCCGCCATCGACTACACGGGCGAGAACGGTGGCACGATCCTCGAGGGCTACCCGGTGGAGCCGAAAAAGGATGAGGCCCCCGACGTGTTTGTGTTTACAGGGCTCGCCGCGGCGTTCCGCAAGGCGGGTTTCGTCGAGGTGGCCAGGCGATCGGAGACGCGCCCGATCATGAGGTTTGCCCTGTGATCACCTGCTGTGCTCGACGTCCACACCAACGAGGGCGATGATTTCGGCGGCCGGGGCAAAGGTGTTTAATAATCAAAACATTTCGCCGTTTCAGTTACACTGAAAATCGATTTTTTTAATTTCCGAAACATTGATAGGTTCTTTTCCGATAAAGTATTGAAAAAAATAATCGCTGCCGGAAGTTTGATCTGGTCTCGTAACTCAAAATTCCAAGCGCGCTGGCTCCCAGTTGTCGCCGTCGTGCTTGACCCTTTAGTCGGACCACCTCTTCCTTCGCTTCCGGTGGCGATATTTTTTTATTTATTTCGGTGCCGGCGTGATCAACTGCTGGCACCGATATATTGTCTACTCGACCGTCAGCACTCGAAGATTGGTCAGCTTCGTGCCGGAGGATCCCAGCGGACCGATCAAGGATTGCAGCGGGAATTGATCACCAGCCTGCCAGAACACCGGCAGAGTCACGGTTTGTATCAGAATGCCTTGGGTTGTGATCGTACCCAGATCGTTCTGCCACAATGGAGGCAGGGGGATGTGGAGGTCGCCGTAGGGTGTGATGTGCGGCGGGTTCTGGACGCCCGCGCCCTGTCCGCCTTCCAGATCGCAGTCGCTGATGGTCAGCACTACAGGATCCAGGAGGATACCCATCCAGATTTCCGGTCCTTCGACGGAGCTGTTGTCCCTGAGGATCGAATTGATCACAGTGGGAAAGCAGTCGTCCATGAACCATATCCCACCGCCGTCGTTGTAGGCGATGTTTTCGACGATCGTATTGTTGTTGAGAATTGGTGATCCTTGCCAGCATGCGAACCCGCCACCATCGTTGGCGAGGTTGTTGTAGATGAAATTGTTGGTGATCGTGAATCCATCCAGGATCGAGTCGGGGCCTTCCTGGCTTCTGAACGTCACTACGGGTTCCGTGGCACCGCCGTCGATGAAGGTGACGTGCGGTCCCCTTTCGCTGAGTATGGTGATCGCCTTGCCCGTGTAGTCGATCCACTCCACGTACTTGCCGGGCCTTAACACGATCGTGTCGTTGTTGGAGACGGCGGAGATGGCGTCTCGAATGGTGGCATCGTCGTCCGGCACGTAGATCGTGGCCGAGGTGGCCGTTGCAGGCAGCAGGACCATCAGCAAAAAAACGCAGCACACTCGAGTTCTCCTTCACCTAGGCTCATTGGAGGTTTCGGTCGGCGACATATTAACAGGATCCAATCGAATGGAAAAACGCCTTGCCGGCGAGCAGCGAGGTGTTTGTGGCCACCTCGGCGATCGCCCCTTCCGGGTGAGATCGTCGAGTCGGCGGCGTGGCTGGATTAATAAACCCGGCATCTTGGTGCGATTATCAAGAATTGCCGACAGACTTGCTGCCTCTCGGCGTTTATAATCGTGGCAGGAAGCCTGCTGACACCACCTTCGATGAGGGAGATGAGGGAGATGAGGGAGCACGGGACTTGGCGTTGCGATCGGTGTTGCCGCTGTTTGTTTTGTTTTGCATCCTGATCTCTGTTCCGGTTGGAGAGGACCGATGGTGAGCGAAGGGCGTGATGCCACGGCGTTGCTCGAAGCCCTCAGTTCGGGCGATCGGAAGGTGGAGCATCATCTTTTTTCAGTGTTGTACGATGAACTTCACGATCTGGCTCATGCCGTCATGTGGGACGAGAAGCCCGGCCACCTCCTGCAGACCACGGCGCTGATCCACGAGGCGTATTTGCGTCTGGTTCAGGCCGAGAGTCACAATTGGAGCAACAGAAAGCACTTTTTAGCCGTCGCGGCCAAGGCGATGCGACGCATCCTCGTGGACAACGCACGGCAATTGCGGGCGGCCAAACGGGGAGGGGGACGGCGGCTGGTGTCGCTCGAGGAGCTGGGAGGGGTGGTTCCGATCCCCACCTCTCAGCGGGCGACCTTCGAGGATCTGGAGCAGCTCGACGTGGCCCTGGACCATCTGGGAGCTCAACCAGAGCACCAGCGCCTGTGCTCCGTTGTGGAGCTGCGTTACTTCGCGGGGCTCACCGTGAAGGAGACGGCCGAGGTTCTGGATGTGTCCCCAACTACCGTCAAGGAGGACTGGGCATTCGCCAGGGCCTGGCTTTTCAAAGAGATGCGCCGCGGGCAGTAGTAGTAGTAGTAGTAAGAGGAGGAGGAGGAGGAGAGTCGATACCGATGCCGACCGATGATTCTATCGCGAGAATGAGGGAATTGTTCGTGGCCGCGCTGAAGCGCGATCCCGAGGAGCGATCCCGGTTCCTGGACGATGCCTGCCGTGACGATCCCTCGCTTCGAGCCGGGGTGCAGTCTCTGCTCGACGTGAGTGGCGAGGCCAACGACTACTTCGACAAGCCAGCCTGGATTTCGCTGGCGGGACAGGAGACGCCGGCAGCGGCCCCAAGCGCTCAGGCTGGAGCTGATCCCAATCAGGAACGCGGACCGGAGCAGGATCAAGAACCGGCGGCGGAGGGGGAGGCGGAGCGAGAACCGGCGGTGCAAGAGGAGTTGGAGCCGGATGCAAGCCTGCCTTTCGAGAAGCTCGGCGACTTCAGGCTGATCAGGCAGCTCGGCGAAGGCGGGATGGGGGTGGTCTACCTGGCCATGCAGGAGTCCCTCGACCGGCCGGTGGCTCTCAAAGTGATCCGTCCGGAAAGGATGGGGGCCTTGGAGATTGCCAGGCGCTTCTGGCGTGAGGTCGAGGCTTTGTGCACCTTGAGGCATCCCAACATCGCCACCGTGTTCGGAAGCGGCGAGGAGAAAGGCGTTCTCTACTTCGCGATGGAGCTGATTCCGGGTGCCGGGCTGGACCTGAAGCTGCGCGAGGCACGCGCGCAGGGTGCGACGATTCCGGTGCCGACGGCGCTGCAGTGGACCGCACAGATCGCGCAGGCTCTGGAGAGTGCCCATCAGGCCGGGATCGTTCACCGTGATGTCAAGCCCTCCAACATCCGGATCACTCCCGAGAATCGCGCCATGCTCATCGATTTCGGGGTGGCTCGCCACTTGAAGCTCTCCACGCTGACGCTTACGGGGGCGTTTCGGGGTACGCCTTACTATGCGGCGCCGGAGCAGGTGAAGGGGGCGCCGCGCGGGATCGACGGCCGCGCCGATGTGTACTCCCTCGGGGCGACCCTCTACGAGATCGTCACCGGCCGCGCGCCCTTCGAGGGCGGCAGCACCGACCAGGTCTTTCACCAGATCCTGGCGGAAGAACCGATTCCTCCGCGGCGGTTGAATCCTTCCGTCTCCCGGGACCTACAGACGGTGATCCTCACCGCCATGGAGAAGGACTTCGGGCGGCGCTATCGGGATATGGCGTCCTTTGCCGGCGACCTCCAGCGTCTCACGAGCGGCGTGGCGATTCATGCCAAGCCGGCCGGGCCGGGGGGTCGGGCGTGGAAGTGGATCAGGCGCAATCCCGGGGTGAGCATCGCCGCGACGGTGGCTGCCCTGATCGCGATCACCTTTCTGGGTTACGTGCTGCTGTGGTCGTACCCGCGGCTGCGCCAGGAGCGCAACCGGGCGGTGCTAGCCGGAGAGGAGGCCGAGCGGCAGCGCAATGCCGCCCAGGCCAACGCCCGGTTGGCGCTGGAGCGGTACGCCGAGATCCTGCGTCTTTCCGATATCCAGCGCCTCGACGAGCTGTGCACTCAGGCAGGGGACCTGTGGCCCGCCCATCCGGAGAGGATTCCCGATCTCGAGTCGTGGATCGCTGAGGCCGAAACTCTTATCGGGCGCAAAAATCTGCATCTCGAGTCCCTCACTGCGCTGGATGGCGAGGGATCAGCATTCGAGACCACTGAGACGGTCTGGCAGCGCGGCATCCTGCAGGAGCTCGTCGCGGGTCTTGATGCGCTCGGTGCTGCGCAAGATGGTCTGTTGGAGAATGTCCGCGGGAGGCTGGCCTTTGCAGAAACCGTTGAAGAGGCCACTCTAGACCGGTATGCCGCCGAATGGGAGCGTGTCGTGGCGTCGATCGCCGATCGATCACAAAATCCGGCTTACGGCGGACTGGTGATCAAACCCCAGCTCGGTTTGATCCCGATCGGTCGTGATCCAACCTCGGGATTCTGGGAGTTCGCCCATTTTCAGACCGGAGAGGTTGCCGAGCGGGGATCGGATGAGAAACTCGTTCTGACGGAGGAGACCGGGCTGGTGTTTGTGCTCATTCCGGGAGGTTCCTTTCAGATGGGTGCGGTGCCGCCGTCCGCATCCAATCCGATAGGCTCTCCCAACGTGGATCCCAAGGCCGAGAAGAACGAGGGGCCCGTTCACGAGGCCACGATCGAACCTTTTCTCATGTCCAAGTACGAGATGACCCAGGGGCAGTGGGTGCGCTTCACCGAAGAGAACCCGAGCGTTTACGGCCCGAAACGGATCGTCGGCGGCCATCCGCACAACCTGCTTCATCCGGTGGAGAACGTGAGCTGGGAGGATTGTGCCAGGGTCCTGTCTCATCTGAGCCTGCGATTGCCTTTCGAATCGGAGTGGGAGTACACGATACGCGCGGGCACCGGCACTCGATGGTGGACTGGAGACGACGAGCGCACGCTCGAGGGTGTGGTCAATCTGGCCGACGGTTACTGCAAAAACAACGGAGGACATCCCGAGCTGCGTTATGAGCTCTGGCTCGACGACGGCTTCACCCTGCATGCTCCGGTGGGAAGTTTCAAGCCGAACGCCTTCGGGTTGCACGATGTATGTGGCAACGTGTTCGAGTGGTGCCAGAATGCATATGGCTTCTACGGACTCAAACCGGCCGATGCCAATCCGCTTCACAAGTTGATGTCGCGCAAGAAGGTCTATCGCGGGGGGGCGTGGAACGCCAACGCCCAGTACTGCCGCAGCGCGGACCGTAACGGCGAGAAACCCTCCACGCGCTTCGGCAACCTCGGCCTGCGCCCGGCCTGCTCGCTGCGGTAGCTCTGGTGGCCGCAAAACCGGTTACCCGCCCGATAGAGCTCGATTTAAATTGCGAGATCCCCGAGGCGTGTTCACCAAACCGCCGAAAGTTCGCGACCACTTCGGGGACCCGAAGTGGGGAGGATGCAAATTGGTGGTGAACGAGTGGGGGGATGGGGTGGTGTGGGCGGGCGGCTGTAAGTGTTTGTGGAGTTGGTGGATAGGTGCGAGGTGGCTGCCGCGGGCGACTCGCTGTTTTCGTCGTCAGCGCCCAAAATCGCCCCAAAATCCGTTTGCACCCGCGTTCATTCGCTCTCCGATTCGCTCCGAAAAACAAAAAGAGAGCCGGAGTGGTGAACGGGGTGCCGTTAAAGGTCACTCATAGTCGGATTGAGAAAGTGACTAAGCAGGGCGGAGGCTTCCTCGATCAAACCCAGCCGCTGATTCCTGCTGTAGCGGGCGCCATGACTTGTGGATTTTCTCAGCGAGATGGGCGCGTTCCCAAACTCGTCGTACATGGACCAGGCAGACATGACGAGCATGACGCTACGGTGGGTCTGGGATCGGCAAGGTGAGGTGCGGTTCTGGGATGCCCGATTTTTCAGAACGCCGCATCGTTGATGATGTCAGCACCCATTTCTAAGGTTTGTGTGGAGCAAAGATTTCGTGTTAAAATCAAGGAACCGGCGGAGTTTTCCAACGGAACTTACTTAAACGTGGCCTGGGCCCGGACTGCATACTGCCTCACTGGATCTGAATTCGAACGATAGATTCTTAAAGGAGGATCGTCATGCGTTGCCTATTCATTTTCACAATTCTTCTTTTGATTCCGGCGATCGGACTTGCACAGACACCCACCGTGGATATCAAGTGCAATGGCCTCGATTCGAACGTTGTCGTAAACCCCGGTGCGAACGTGAAAATCGACTTCACTGTCACAGCCGGCTCGGGTCTCGGCAACACCGTGGACATCTGGATCATCCTGGAGACGCCTACAGATTACTACAGCTACAACGGCTATGGACCAATCCAAGGCTGGAACAAAGGCATTTACAACGCCTACTACACCGGCCCGCTTGCTGATATGAACGACACTGCTCTCGACTCACCTGTGCCGGACGGCAGCTATGTCGCTTACGTCGTCATCGACGCGTGGGCGGACGGTTTTTTTGATCAGAATCTCATTTACACATTGGATGCCGTTGACTTTGTCACGGGGATAGAAGGTATGGCTTTCATACCTGCGGGCGAGTTCGAGATGGGCGATCACCACGGTGTAGGAGCACCCCAGGAGCTCCCCGTTCATGCCGTGTACATCGACGCGTTCTGGATGGACGTCTTTGATGTGACCAATCAGAAGTACTGCGACTACCTCAACTCGGCGTACGGCCAGGGCTTGATTGAGGTGATCAGCGGTGTGGTGTACAAGTTCGGCGACACCGAGTCGTACAGCGCTACGTATTCCGCAGACCTTGGCAGCCGCATCCACTTCAGTGTCGGCGTGTTTAGTGTTACGTCGGGGAAGGAGGACCACCCGATGGTGACGGTGAGCTGGTATGGCGCGGTGGCCTACGCCAACTGGCGGAGCGCTGAATTAAGGCTTCCTGTCTGCTACAACCTCGAAACGTGGGAGTGTAGCTTCGGAACGGGCGGCCTGCGCCTACCTACGGAGGCGGAGTGGGAGAAAGCAGCGCGCGGGGATGAGCAGGATCCCTACTATATGTATCCCTGGGGCAATAGCATCGACGGCTCGAAGGCCAACTACGATAGCTCTGGCGATCCGTATGAGATCGGCCCTCCTCCGTGGACCACGCCGGTGGGTTACTACGACGGAGGCCAAACACCGCCGGGAATGGACATGGCCAACGGTTACGGCTTGTATGACATGGTAGGAAACGTGTACGACTGGTGCTACGATTGGTACGACTCGACCTACTATGGCTCAAGCCCGTACGACAATCCGCACGGCCCGGCGAGCGGCACGAATCGTGTTCTTCGTAAAGGCTCGTGTCAAAGTAACATCTCCAGCCTGCGGTGCGCGGGTCGCACTAGCCACACCCCCGAATATCTGAACGGCCTCCACGGGTTCCGCCTGGCCCTGGACTGATTTTACAGCAGCCTCTGGTGCTCTTGCCTCGCAGTCGCCCCCGGCATTGCCAGAACGGGAAGTGCGATCATCGCGGGATCGCAATCCATGGCGGTGGCCCGCTCAGCGATGTAGCTCTGCGCGGGCTCCGGGAGTGCCTCGACCAGAAACAGCGCCCACGAAGAGAAAATGCTGTTTGACAATACATTGTCTGCCGACGAAACCGACGAAACACCGTAAACCTACTTTTTGTCCTTATCAATCAAGGGGTTATGGTGTTGGCACGAGTGTTGGTTAGGGGAGGTTTCGTCGGCAGGCGAGCGCCTGGAGTGCGTCATCCCCCGGCGTCACGCTGGCGCCGGCGACGCTGCCGTTACGTGGCGCGCGGGGCCTGATTGCTGCGGCCTGTTGCCTGACTGATGACGCCTGCGTCATTACTGTTGCGTCCTGCGTCTCGTGGGCGAGGGTGGATGGCGAGCGCAAACGCAACTGCAACCGCAGTAGCTCAGCAGCGATCGCAACAGCAATCGCGGCCGCAGCAGCAGCAGCGATGCATCGATTGGCGTAGATGCGAATGCGAATGTTAATGCGATTGCCGTGTCGCCGGCGGCGCCGGTGAGATGGGCGGCGGGGGCAGCAACGAGTAGCAAGGGGTACAGCCTCTCTACCGCCAATTTGCACGCCGTCAAGCCTCCGAGAAATTACATCGGACCACGTAAATATCACAAAACCTTTTGCCAAAACTTTATTCCATTCTGCACTTAAATTATGCCCTTCCAAAAACGAGTAAAAAATTGTCTCTCCTGTCGTTTGCGTTGGTGTTCGGAACCTACAAACACAAACGGCAGGAGAGACAGAAATAATTCCGTGTCGGTACCCTTACAATCCCCTTGCCAAAATCTCCCACTTTTCGTTTTTATCAAGATCGTCTTGCCACGCCACAACGCAACTCCCGTTCGAAGCCATTGCTGCTGAGGGACAAACTTGCTGTCCACTTTCATTGCTGTTCACGGTTTTGTCGTGGAATCGCTCGATGCCGTCGGCATAGAAACCCCTTGCCTAGATCTGATACCAGCCATTCTTGTCTTTGTCGTCTTCCCAAACAACCACGAAGTTGCCATCGGTATCCATAGCCACAATAGGATCGCGCTGCTGGCCTTTACTCACACTGTTCACGGTCATGTCGATACGGTGCCGTAGCAATTTGTTCAACGGTTCAGATCCCACTTGACGATGTGAGCCCCTACACGTGCGTGGCTCGGCCGTGTCAATCACCTTCATGCAGTCCGGCCAGGTGAATCGGGACCTCGAGGACTTGACGCCGCGGTGGGAGATCGAGAGGCTACTGATACCGTGTTTCCGTTCAGACGCGATACAGGTAGCAAAACCGCGCAGACTACGAGGCCTCACGGGAGCTCCAGCCCGCCGCGCCGCCCATTCACACGCAGCAAACCACCACAAACGTCCCCAGATAGCACGCCTCCACCAGCGTTTCGCCGAGCACAGCTTCCCACCGGCTGGCCATCCGAAACCACCCTGGCCTCACGAACGCGACGGGGATCGAGAACAGGGCTGCTAACCCGATGACGACAAGAGGGATACATACGAACTGCATGGTAGATTCCTTGTTGAAAAGTGTTGAGAATATGTTGAAAACGTAAAAATGATGCACCGAAATTGATTGGTTGGCGGAAGGCCCGGTAACCGCCTTAAGAGGACCTCCTGTTTCCGCCGCACCACGGTCTCGGCCACCGGCCTGATACCTCGCTCAGTGGCTTCGATCAACGGCTCCCGGTGCCCTTTAAGGAAAAGCGTCTAATCGTCGTATTTTGGCTTCCGACACCCAAGTGCTTGATACCTTTTATCTCTTCACGCGCAATCTCGGGCGAAAAACGACGTAGACTATGTGGGTTCAGAGGAACTCCAACCCATCCTCCGTGCCGCCTCCATCTGCTTATCGCTCTTCGCTGCTCGGAATGGATTTCTCCCTAGCCGATAGGAGTAGAGCCAGCAGTTTGGTGCCGTGCATTCCCTGACTCCGTCCGCACTCCCACCCATGCATTCCAGACAGAAAGCCCGAATGGCCCTCAAAGGGTTGGTGATAGGCTCCCTGTTTTTCTGTTCATCATCGTTGTACTCGTGAATCATTTTGGTCCCCTTTTCCTTGTGAATATGCGTGAAAATTGATTGTTCCAGATGACCTCGGTGGTCGCTGGTCTTAGTGCCCGCTCGCTGACCTCGACCTCCCCGCCGAGAATGGCCTCCTGAATCTCCGGAGAGAGTGCCAGCAGTTTCATGACCTGCGCCATCCGCGTCCTGCTCACCCCGAGCCGCTTTGCTGTCTCTGCATGGCTCGCCAGTGTGCCGTCCTCAATGAGCCTTTCGATGTAGTGCGCCAGCGCCAGCAGCCTCGCCAGGCGGCTGGTAGAGGGTCGCGGTTCATTGGCCGTGCCTTTGCCGTTCGCCCCCTCTGACCTCGAATTCCGTAACGGCGCCGTGTACTTGACCCGTACTCCGCTCATGCTGTCACCTCCTCAGCCTTTGCCACCAGCGCCTTGACCCCACCCGGCCTGAAAGCGATCTCAATCTCCCCCGACCGCGCGTCGTACACCACCTCCTCAATCAACAAATGCAGAATGCGTGCCCGCTCCCTCGGGAATAGCTCCTGCCAGACAGGTGTGAAAGTGGCCAGCGCGGTTTTCAGGTCCTGCTCGTCGATGGTCTCATACTCCAGCCTCGCGATACGTCCACGGATTTCCTCGATGCCCTCAGCGGCTTCCTGCATCTCGACCTCGACCTCACCGATTCGCTCCAGCAGAGCCGGAGCGCCGTTGCCGGTGTCGGCCACAGAGTTGACCAGATTGCGTTTCTGGTCGCGCAGTTTGCCATGTGTTTTATCGAGCCGCTTGAACTCCTTACGTAGACCTCGCAGCTCCACCTCCTTCTCGGTCTTCGTGGCCGCCAGCGTTTCCGCCACCACGCTCGTGTCCCTGCCGATGGCCATGACCTTCTCGACCACGAACGACTCAAGCTCATCAGCCGCCACCCTGCTCTTCGGACACGCAGCCGCCCCTTGTTTCTGCGCGGTCCCGCAGACGTAGTACCGATACCTCCGATTGCCGTTCTTCGCGCTGTGGGGGCTATAGCTGGCACCGCAGACACCACACTTGACGAGCCCCTTCAGCAACGCGCTGTCGCTGTACCTGACACCGTTCCCGTTACCCTCGTGAGATTGCAGAAGGGCTTGAGCCGCGTCCCAGGTCGTCGCGTCAATGATGGCCTCGTGGACGCCGTCGAACACCTCGTCGCCGCTGCGCACCTTGCCACGGTACACAGGATTGGTCAGCAGCCGCCGGAGCGAGACGCGGTCGAAGGGCTTGCCCTCCCTGACCTCGCCGCCCTTGGTGGTCCACGTCTTGGTGGTCCAACCCTTCCGGTTGACCTCGATCACTGTGGCCACCATCAAGCCGGTTTCGATAAACAGCCGAAAAATCTGCCGGACCCGCGCGGCCTCCTCGTCGTTGACAACCAACTGCTTGTTTTCAATGTCGTACCCGAAAACCGGCTGGCCGCCCATCCACAGACCGTTCCGACGGGATGCACTCATCTTGTCAGCTGTTCTCTCAGCAATAACCTGCCGCTCGAACTCGGCGAAGCTCATCAAGATGTTGAGCGTGAGTTTTCCCATGGCGTTGGCCGTCGAGAATTGGTGTGTCACGGCCGTGAACGGGACGCCATGCTTTTCGAAGAACTCGATGATCCGTGCGAAATCGAGAAGGCTACGGGACAGGCGATCGATCTTGTAGACGCAAACCGCATCGACTTTCCCGGCCTCGATATCGGCGAGCAGCCTCTGAAACGCCGGTCGATTGACATTGGCTCCTGTGTATCCGCCGTCGTCGTACTGCTGCGGTAGCGCGATCCATCCCTCACCTCGCTGGCTCTGGATGTAGGCCTCGACAGCCTGTCGCTGGGCATCGAGGGTGTTGAACTCCTGCTCCAACCCTTCGTCGGTCGACTTGCGGGTGTACACCGCCACGCGGACGGTGCCCGGCGGAGGCGTGGCAGCTCGGTGTTTTCGTCCGTTTGCCCCGCTCATGCCTTTGCCCTCTTCCGCTTCTTGAGCCCGAAGAACAATTTTCCGTTCCACCGAGCGCCGGTCACGGCCTTGGCGACCGCCGACAGCGATCGATAGACCACA
>Ga0190284_1000510_pt1 | contig 21746 bp, 30 predicted proteins | sample 48691812_MG_FD_161668 | JGI IMG/M metagenome (GOLD analysis project Ga0190284, IMG submission 161668) | Hydrothermal vent microbial mat bacterial communities from Southern Trench, Guaymas Basin, Mexico - 4869-18-1-2_MG | ecosystem: Environmental > Aquatic > Marine > Hydrothermal vents >...
CGCCGTGAAACGGTTGGCCGACATCGGGCGGACCCTTCTACCAGACTTACCCAGGACGGACTCGCAAAAATGACCTGCATTATGGTGATGAACGGGCATAGCGGGGTGCGGGATTATCCGTGGGGGTATTTTATGAGGCAAGTTGAGGCTGCGGCGAAGATAATGAAAAAAAGGAAATAAACCATGTTAACCGCAAAGACGCAAAGGGCGCAAAGAAACCCAAAACCCAAGGGCCATTTTTTTAAAAACCCGGCCCTTGTTTTTATCCGCCGTCCCTCTGGCGGACTTCGCGCTCTTTGCGTCTTGGCGGTTCGGATTTTGACCTATGGCTGATAAAACCACCAAACTGACATTCGCAGCGAAGACGACCGGGACCAAGGAAGTCGAGGAACTGGGCCGGACGATCGGTGAGTTGGGCAAGATCGATACGTTTCGGAAGCTGAACGCGGACGCCAAGGAATCACTGAAGACCTGGAAGCTGGCCGAGGCGGAAGTCAAGCGGCTGGCGGCCGAGATGAAGAAGGCCGAGAAGCCTACGGCGGCCATGCGGCGGGAGTTCGAGAAGTCCAAGAAGGCGGCGGCCAAGTTAAAGGGCGAATACGAGCATACCCGCAAGCGGATCAATGGCTTGCGGGAATCGATGAAGAAGTCGGGGATCGATACCAAGAACCTGGTCACCGAGCAGAAGCGGTTGCAAACCGCCCTGGCGGCCACCCGCAGGGAAGCGGGCAAGTCCATGAAGATCGATGCGGCCCGGGGACTTTTGGCTGTGCGGCCGCATAAGGATATTCAAAGGGAGATTAAAAAGACCCGGCTGGCATATGAGCGGCTACGGAAGAGCGGCAAGCTGACATCCGCGGAATTGTCCCAGGCTCATCGGCGAATGCGGTCCCGGATCCGGGAGTTGAATGTCGAGACCGGTCGATGGGGTAGATCGGTCGGGGCGGTGCGGTCCGGCCTGTTGTCTCTGGCCGTGGGTGGCTATGCGGCCCTGCGGGGGTTGTCGGCCACCACGGCGGTGCTTAAAGACGCCGAACAGGCGGCCTTTAACATGGAAAAGTCGGTGGCGGCGGCCAACCGGGAGTTTGCCGATACCGGGAACGTGGAACAGTGGGAAGACGCTGTCCGGCGATTATCCGACGAACTGAGGATTTACTCCGATTCATCCATTCGGAATGCTATTTCCCGGACCGTGGATATGACCAAGCGGTTGGGATTGTCCACCGACCAGATGGAAGAAGTGATCCGGCGGTCGGCTGACCTGGGTGCGGGTAAAGTGGAATTGACCGGCGCCATCGAGCGGGTGACGGCGGCGTTGCGGGGGGAGGCGGAATCGGCCGAATATCTCGGGCTGACCCTGAACGAGAACTATATCAAGGCCTGGTACGAGGCCAGCGGCGCGACCCAGGGGGTCTGGAAGGATTTAAACGACCTGCAGAAAGCGCAGATCCGTTATGCCGTATTCCTGGAACAGTCGGCCGAGATGCAGGGCCGCGCGGCGGACAGCGCCGAAACCTACGGCGGAGCCTTGGCCATTGTTAAAAAAGAGATCGAAAACGCCATTGTCAATAACCCCGAGGTAATCGCCAGCATGAACGCCCTGGGCAAGGTCCTGCGGGACAACGCCAAGGAGATCGGGGCGCTGGTGGGCGGTCTGGTGAAGCTGGTGGCTGGGCTGGTAAAGTTCGCGGCCGAGAATCAGGGCGTGGTCAAGGGATTGGCTGGCGGGCTGGTCGTTTTACTGGCCTGGAAAGCCGGTATCGGGGATATTGTCACGGGTACCATCGGCATGGCGGGTAATATGCGGACGGCATCCCTGTCAACGGGGTTGATGACCGGCGCTCTGGGCAAGTTGGCGATCGCCGGTCGGGCGCTGATCATGCTGGGTCCCGCGCTGGTGGGTGTTTTTTCAACCATCATGGTGGGCAAGGCAATCAAGGGATATCTTGAGATGCGGGACGCACAGAACCACGCCGCCGAATCCCAGGAAAATTTGTATCGTATTACCGATAAGGTCAAAAAGAAGTTTGAGGAATTTGCTGACACCGAAATCCTGGGTAATCTTTGGGAAAAACCCCTCACCGATCTGGAAAAATATAAATCCGAGCTGGCCAAGGCAAGGGCCTATTTTGTGGCCGTGACGACCGAACTTCAGCAAAAGGCCCAGGAGAAGACCTTTTTCGGAAAGCAGACCGAAGCGGCCAAACAGGCCCAGGCGGAGCTTGACCGGCTTGCGCCGCGTTATAATGAAATCGCCGCAGCGGCCAATGAGGTCAATAAGGTCTTGCAGGAACGGCAGCGCATCACCGAAGAGACCATTGCCGACTTTGAGGCGCCGGGCGCTCTCAAGGTGCCTATTGAGGTTGATAAGGAATCCGTGGACCAGTCGGTTGCCGCCGTTGAAGACAAGATTGATACGCTGCCGGATAAAAAAACGGTTGCCATCGAGGCCCGGGTCGAAGGGTTGGATCTGGTCGAAAGTCTGATCCGGAAGATCGCCCGGTTGAAAGACAAGACGATTGTGTTGACGACCGTTCACCGGTCGGTGGAAGCCAAGGCCGCCGGTGGCATTGTCGGCGCATTTGCGCGGATGGGGGGAATGATCTCACGGGGGAGTGGTAATAAGGATGATGTCCCGGCCATGCTGACCCGGGGTGAATTCGTGCTTCCGAAAGCGGCGGTTGAAAAATACGGCGCGGGTCTGATGGAATCGTTGCGAAACTTGTCCCTGCCCGTGCCCGCGTATGAAATGGGGGGCATGGTTGCGGGGCAGACATCGCCCGGTCTGGGCAATCTGGGGACACTTAATTTAAGTCTTGGTGGAACGACGGTGCAGACGTTTGCCAGGCCGGATGTGGTGGGGCAGATCGAGGCGGCGATTCGGCGGGAAAGCAGAATGCGGCGGAATTATTAAACAGGGAAAAAATAATGAAACTACGAAATGCGCGAAAGGACGCGAAAAACAGGGAAAGTCAAAGGGCCAGGGCCGGGTTTTTTAAAAACTCTTTTCGCGTTATTTCGCGTGTTTCGTAGTTAAAAAGGAATTGGGAAGATGTCTAACGTCCTAGGGGGCGTATCACTACCGGAAGACCTGATCTGGGAAGATAAGTTTTCCTGGTCGGGGGTGGATTCCCGGGCGAGCGCTTCACGGGGTGGGTTTCCGATTATCTTTGAACAGGCGGTGTCTTCCGGGCGGCCGATTACTCTGACCGGTGGTCCGAATCATGCCTGGATCGAGCATGGTGTCCTTCAAAGCGTTTTTGATTTGGCCGGGATTCCTTTGGCCACCTACGATCTGGTGATGGGTGTGGATACCCGCACCGTGCGCTTTGTCAACAATGATCCCCCGGCGGTGTCGGCCCTGCCGGTGCTGGAGATGCCGGATGAGGAATATCAAAGTACGGACTGGTTTCATTCGTTGATTATAAAGCTGATGGAAATATGACCAGAATTGGTAAAAGATTTAACCGCGAAGACGCAAAGGGCGCAAAGAAACCCAAAACAAAAGGGCCGTAGGGTTCCCTTTAGGGCATTGAAAACCCTTTGCGGGCTTGGCGTCTTGGCGGTTCATTTCTAAAGAGGTTTTTTTTATGACTATCGATATAGCTGATTTGAAAATATTTAAAAGCGCGACGGTTTCCGATGGGGCCGCCAACGGCGGCCGGGCCGGGATAACGGAGATTATCACCGGGATCCGGCATGCCCTGTTTCCGCGGGTGACCCAGGAGCAACGAACGGCCGGGTTGACGCGTTATCGCAAGGCTTTTACTGCTAATTTTGATGCTGGCAATGCGATTGCCTATGATGCCCGGGATTTCATTATGTTTCCGTCGATTGGCGGGGATCGTTTTTATCTGGGCGTCGGCACCCAGCTTGACACCCAGGCCGATGTTATTGCTTCCCCTCCTGACTGGGTGGGCTGCGGGCAGTTGAACGCGCCCCTGGTGGGCGGGGAAACATCCGTGGACCTGTTGATGCCCAATAACGACTACGTCTTTTTGGCGGATGGGTATTTATTTTTGTCCAATGGATACAAGACCGGGCAGACGATCGCGTCCGGCGTGGCGGTGGGGGATAGCGTTGAAAACGTGGCCGGCACCTGGCAGTTGGTGGCGGCGTCGAACGATATTGTCTTTCCGTATGGGATCTACCTCGGCAATAACACCGTATTGTCTTATGAAAGCGGCGTTGCCTCCACCGAATATCTTCAAATCGCCAGCGCTTCGCCTTATTCCTATGTCGGGAATGTCGCCACCGTACAATTGCAAACACCTGTTGTGGGGGCATATGCGACGGCGAATACCTACGGTGCCCAGTGCTTGAGCACGGCCGAGATCAAGCCGGATTTTGATTCATTTTTAACATCGCCCGCTGGAATATATGATGAATCAACATACCCGCCGGAACTAACCAACAAGGGAACGGTCGAGGATCAAATTACGATTGTCATGACCTCGGGGACTAATTTTAACTGCACCGGATTATATGAAGGATCACTCGGCACCGGATCGATATCAGCCGATTTTTCGCCGATTAATCCCGCGACCGGAGCAGCCCTTTTCACACTTCGGGCGGCGGGGTGGATGGGCACACCTATAAGCGGCGACAATATCACGTTCAGCATCCATCCGGCCAAGCTGGCCCGGTGGTTTAAGGAAGTGGTGCCGGCGGCAACACCGGCGGAGAATGATAATATTTTTGTTTATAGTGGGAGAGTCGAATAAATAAAATATTTAACCGCAAAGGCGCAAAGGGCGCTAAGTCCGCCAGAGGGACGGCGGATAAAAACAAGGGCCGTTTTTTTATTTCTTCTTTGCGCTCTTTGCGTCTTGGCGGTTCAGACCTTAAGGGGAAAATCCAATGGCAATTAGTATTTTATCAAACAAATGGCTCGAAGAGAAGTCAAAAAAAAATGTCGATGAGGAAACGGATACCTTTTTTGTTATTCTTCTTGACAATACTTTTTCCTTTAATCGGGTAACACATGAAACCTATGCCCATATTTCATCTTTCGAATTGCCCACCGGAAATGGGTATACCCAGGGTGGTATAGCTTTATCCGGCGGGGCGCTTACCCGAAATGATGTGGCCGATCAGATGGAACGTGACTGGATTGATCTGATCTGGACGGCTGCCGGAGGTAGTATCGGCCCGATGCGATGGTGTGGTTTAATCGATGATACCCATGCCGACGATATTATTATGGGATGTGCTGACTTCGAAGAAGATATCACGGTTCAGGATAGCAGCGATTTTGAATTGCGGGATATTTTGAAAATTTCAAAAACGGATAATTCGGGAGTGTAATGCATTTGTGATTTTTGATTTGTGATTTTTGATTGTTAAGACCTTAAATCATAAATCATAAATCGTAAATTAGAAATGGAGAAGTTATGGCTTATCACGCATTAGTCAAAAAGTCGGTAGCCAATACCGTCGCGGGTTTGACGGAAATAAAAGATGCGGTTGTTACCGGAATGGGGTGGACGCTACACGATGATCAGTCCGGGGAGTCACCGCCGTATTATGTTTTCAAGAGTGAGGGGGAAAATGCCGACAGATTTCCGGTGTATGTGAAATACCAACAAAGTACGACCGCAGATCGTTATGAAATATTTTTATATTTGAATTGGAATAATGCTAATCATACCGGAACCGTGAAAATCGGATCAGCAAATTATATTTGGATTTATGCTGATGATGATACTGCTTTTACGATCTGGGTATATGGGGACAAAGACGGTTTTGCTGTGATCAGCAAAGTAGGGGCCGATTATCGATGTCATGGGGTCGATTATCTTGATAGTTATTATAAAGCATTCGGCACTTTGGTTAGCGGGGTCAGTGCCGGTTCCGATATCGTATTGCAATTGGGAACTGGTGAGGCCGATGATTTTGTGGTCGGGGAAAGTTATCAGGTGGTGGGTACCGGTGAGGGTGAGGGTCGGGAAAGACCGGAGATCATTAATGTGGACACTACAAATCATCGTGTAACTGTTGATAATTTAGCACGAGGGTTATCTGCCGGGTCTGCAATTGCCCGAATTGGGTATTTATGGGTACTTACTCGTTACAGCGATACTTCTCGTGCTCATGTATTGGACCCATCGGTGGAAGGAACCGCAGATTATAGTGCTGCGGCTACCAAACATCAAGTAGCCCAGCTTGGTGATTTTGATCCAAATTCTGTAACTGATAATTATGATATGTGGTTCAATTTTTTGGGAAAGACAGGCGGGTTGTATGGGTTTTTTTCCCGCCTTCCACGAATGAATGTCAGTACCGGAAATGAAGACACTGTCGCTATCGAACAAGAGGACACTGGCACAAGCACCGGATCAAATACTTCTACTACTCTGAACGATACCGGTAAATCTTGGACCATAAATGAATGGACCGATTATTGTTTGATTATCACATCCGGCACGAATGCCGGGGAAATGAGAAAAATTGTGTCTAATACCGCAACGGAACTGACTGTTGATGCCGCTTGGACGGTGACGCCCGATGCCACCAGTGGGTATGCGATTGCTAAAAAAGGGTATCGCTATTTTAATTTTAGTGACCAAGGTCACGCATTTAAAGAGATAGATGAAGGGGTATAGTATTAATAATCTTTAATTGTAAATGGTGCATCGAAAAATGGCTCATTATATTGGCGGCGTAATAATAGACTATCCATCGGGCAAAGATCAGACTGATTTAATTGATACGGATCAATATGTCAATCAATATCCGTTTTATGGAGATACCCCTTGGTATTATGATCCCGGCCAAACCGAAATAGTACCTTTCGGTTGGCAAGCAACAGAAGAGAATCCCTGATGGAGTTAATAGAGTTAATTGAGTTTATAGGGTTTGTTGGGTTAACTCAATAAACCCAAAGAACTCAACAAACCCAAGCAACTCAATAAACCCAAATGGCTCATTATACTGGCGGTAAAATATTAGTTTACAAGCTTGCAGAAGCTGGTCCCGTCGACAAGACAGTAACCCTGCCCGCTTTCATCGAGATCGAACAATTTTCACTTATTCCGGTTGCCGCTAAAACAATAAATCTGCCTCCGTTCGTTGAAGTTGAGGGCCTTCGGGGTTTTCCCTTAAAATATAAAAGCCTCGCTCCGTTTGTCGGAATACAATCACTTGATTTAAGTCATAATCTGACCAAGATTATCAATCTGACCCCATTTGTCGAGGTTGATCAACTTGATCTGACACCGGTCCCGGACCGGGTTATTTTATTAGATCCGTTTGTTGAGATCGATCAATTTTCATTAGTCCAGATTTCAACCAAGGTGATAAATTTACCTCCATTCGTCGAAATTGAAAAACATTCTTTGGCCTGGAGGACCATCACTCCTTTTACGGCCGCCTGGGCAATCAAAAGTTCTTTAGAAGCCGGAAAATATTTCATTCTGCTCGGGGGCCATGAAGTTGGAAAACATTTTGCACTGATCAATACGATCTGCGGGGAAATATCCCCGGCCTGGGCCATTAAAAACATCCTGGGAGAAGCAGCCGTAACGGCCGCCTGGGCTATTAAGAATGAAATTGTCGATACGGATTCAGTGACAGCCGTGTGGGTGATGAAAAACACCATCGGCAATTACTCCGTACCGGGGGGGCCGGGTGATTTTTGGGGCCAGGGACCGGTGGTGCATCGTGCCGGTTCAATGGGAGGCTATGAGTGAAAACAATGAACCGCAAAGACGCAAAGAACGCAAAGAAACCCAAGGGCCGTAGGGTTCCCTTTAGGGCATTGAAAAACCCCTTTGCGGCCTTTGCGTCTTTGCGGTTAATGGGGTTTTAAATGGCTATCCTTTGGGATCTCACATTGGACGGCGCCAGTATCGGCGACCGGATCTCCACGCTCAATATCAGGCATGATCAGGGGGCGGTTCATAATTCGATCACGCTGGCATCACCGGATGCCGAACTTTACGCCATGGCCGACCCGAATCAATTGCGGGGACAGGGGCGGATTGTTTTCTACATCGGGGACCGGGTGATGACGTTTCTTTTAGAAGAACGCGACGGACATGAAACCGACTTTACCCTTGTCGGTCGCTCGCTGTCGGCATTGGATGAATCCGAGTATCGCCACAATGTCGAGTATGCCCTGACGGCTCCGCGGATGGCCAGCGCCGTGGTGGAGGACCTGATCACTCAAAGCCCGGTGCAGTGGGACTTGACTGACTGGGCGCTGCCCAAGGATTTTTCATATAACGGCAACCCGATCGAGGGGGCCTTGTCGATCGTGCGGGCCGTTGGGGGTGTTTTACGGTGTGCCGATAACGGGACGATCGTAGCCCGTCAAAAATGGGAGACCCGGCCGTATCTTATTCCCGTAAGTGCCGCGGTAGTCCCCTATGACCGGATAGAAAACCTGATGACCCTGTCGGCCCGGGATGAGATTGGGACCCATGAGAATGAAGTCACGGTGGACGGGTATTCCTCCGACCTGGCCCTGCCGTTGATGGAGGTGGCGGAAGATAGCCCGGTGATCGGCGAGGATGTGCATATCCGGGTGTTTTGGGGAAACGTGCCGCCGTCAGATGTGGTTGATCAGTATGTGTCAGATGGCCATATATCCGATTTTGGATATTACAGCGACCAGTACGAGGATGAACTATCCTTTATCGAGGGCAAGGCATCCTTGTCGCGGCCTATCCATGAGCTGGTTGGTATCGACTGGCATGGGGCCTCGGCGGCCCCTGTGACGTTCACTGAGGGCGAACAGGAGGTCTTTTCCGACAACTTGTGGGGGCTGGCTACGATCACCTACCGATCGGTCTATCATAAATACCGTCTTTACGGGCATGATGAAGCCAAGCTGCTGCTGGCGTTTGCTTTTTCAGGCGGCGTGAATATCTCCGTGACCGTCAAGTTTGACGTGGGTGAGGAAAACGTGGCAGCGCCCATTTCGGAGGGGATTTTAACCACCGAAGACGCTGCCAGATCGCGCGGGGTCGCCTATCTGGATGATAATTATTACGACTTTCGGGTGGCCTCGATCCAGGCACCCTATCATGAGGACGCAATCGACGGGGTGGTGGTGAATATCGCCGATTCCCCGGCGGAGGTAGTTGGGCGGTATTATGTGAGATCGTGTTCGATTGATATCGATGGGCCGGCGGTGACGAATACGCTGGAAGTTGTACAACCAAAATGAAATGAAACTACGAAATGCGCGAAATACACGAAAGAAGGGCAAGGGCCGTGAAGGTTCCCTTTATAGGGTATTAGAAAAACCTTTTCGCGTTTTTTCGCGTGTTTCGTAGTTAAAAAAAAGTGATGACAAATTTTCTAAAATATTTCAAGCAGGATCAGAAGCGCGAGATTTTTACCGGCGATGTGGTGCGTCAGCTCGGCGTTGGCTCCTACGAGGTGGCGCAAGGCAACCGAACGCTGGTGTGTCGATCGACGGAGGATCTGACCATCGGCAGCAGTGTGCTTATTACCAAGGCCGAATCGCACTATGTCGTGCTGAGAAAAAGCGGCCAGCGAAGCAGGGATCAGGTGCAGGTAACCGTGAATGGTTGATGACCATGGGGCGAACACAAGGTTCGCCCCTACGGGGCCGGGGCAAGGGATGATGCGGAAAAAAAAGAAAAATAAAATTGGTGTAGGGGCGATCCTTGTGATCGCCCTGGATGGATGGCATGCGGTGAATGTTTAATGTCTGAATCATACGCACATATTGAAGTATCATTATCGGAAGACGGATCCGGTGACGGTGATGCCAACGAGTCGTTATCGATTATCCTGGACGATGTTTTTAACGGCGGGGTTTCGGAGTTTCCGGCGAACAGCGATGTCTTTTTACTGATTTTGCATTCAGATTCGTATGTAACCGATAAAAGCATGGGCGTTTTGGGCCGGGTCGGTACCGGGGTGATGCATGAGGTCACCCAGCGGATATCGTTTGCCTATTCCGATACCGGGTCCTTATCCCACGTGCCGGCCAGTATCGTGTCCTGGGACTGGATCGGAAATTCGGCCGGAACGCCGGCGTTTAACGGTAAAAACATCACCCTGCCGGCGCCTGAAACCGGTTTGCTGGAAGTGGTTTACCGGGTCGAGGCGGACCGGTGGAAACTGGTGTCATCACAGGAAGGGGCTGTGGTGGTGTCCGCCTATCAGGAAGAAGGAAACCTGACGGCTTCGATCACGGTTACGATTGCGGGAGCCGGCGCCCCGGTGGGGCCTTTTGTTTTGAATGTTAAGGATTTTTGCAACGACAGTACTTCCATCGAGGGAGTCGCGGTGTGGCTGGATAATGTTTATAAGGGGCTGACCAATGCCGCGGGCCAGGTAGCTTTGGGGATGCTGACCCAAGGGCAGCATTTGCTGACCATGTCGGTGGGGGGGTATTTGGCGAGCAATGCGGATCACCTTAATAATGATAGTTTTACAGTGGGCGGGGAATGAAAAACCATTGAACCGCGAAGGCGCAAAGGGCGCAAAGAAGGGCAAAACAAAAGGGCCGTTTTTATGAAACCATTTAACCGCCAAGAGGGGCGAAAGATTTTTCGCCCTTACAAAAAAACCCGCCCTTGGGTTTCTTCGCGTTCTTTGCGTCTTCGCGGTTCAAAAAATCAAAAATGATAGAGCTGACCACATATTTATGCAATAAAAAATTTCCGGGAATCGAGGTTATCGGCCCTGATCTGGGGGCTATTTCCGTGGATGCGGACGCCGGAGAGATTACCGCCAAGCTGATCCCGGTCACCGCGCCCCTGGGCTGCATCACGGGGATACTCCACCAGGTCAAAGCCAGGATGGAGCCGGATCCAATTCCATACGGACAGTCGCTTTACTATTGCCGGGAGGCCGGAGAGTATTTGAGTATCACTTACCCGCAGGAACCGGAAATCGGGGACATTCAGGACTATCCTGAGTTCACGGCGAAAAATGCAGCGCATTGTCATTGGATCGCCACTCAGATCCTGGCCACCGGTCCGGACAGGTGTGACACGGGATTTGGATGTTTGTTTGTGGAAACCGCCGCTTCTCCCGGTGGTGGCGATATCCCGGAAAACAAGGCGGATGTTTTCCCCGATCTGGGCGAGGAAAACACCCACCAGATGACCGACAACCAAATCTCACCGGGGATGCTGGTATCGGTTCGGCACTTCTTTTTTAACGGCGATGAAAATATCAGCGATAGCGGGGATTCTGAATATTATACCTCCGAGGCATTTACGGGCGGGGAGATAACCGCGATCAACGGCAGCCATGGAGATGTCGATATTACCTATGACGTGTCCATCGAGGGGGAAACAGTAGTCTGTCGCCCCTCCGATTGGGTGGAATGGGCAGTGGGGGACTGGGTGATTGTGTTGAAAGAGCAGGAAGTGATCGCGCCGATGCGAATCGGAGCGGATGGAGCATAAATGAGTTATTTGGGTTTATTGAGTTGCTTGGGTTCTTTGAGTTAACCCTATAAACCCAACGAACTCAATAAACCCTAGTAACCCAACAAACCCTAGTAACTGCGAGCATAGCGAGCAATGGCATCAACCCACGAATATAAAGATTTACAGGACGATGTGAAGAGGGTGCATTGGTCCGATGTGGTGGCCGGTGTTATCGTGAGCGTCGATCACGATAATAATACTGCGGATATAACAATCGATTCCGTTGCTTTTAATGATGTCCCTATTTTTTATCATTGTCCTGATAAAAGCACTGTAGATTTGGGGCATAGTGCGTTTGAGGATGGGGACTATGTTTTAGTACTGGTGGAAAAATCCTCGCGCCATGCTGTGCCGGCTTATACCGTTATCGGATTTCAAACAGGCGAATTAAGGACTTGTCTTCGCGATTATGTTTTGGCGATTAGATTGAGTGTCAATGAAGCGTCTATTGAGGACAGCTTTTTATGGGACATGCAAAATCATGAATACTACACCATTGATGACCCGGACAACCCAGGTAGTCCATTAAGTTATCCATGTGTGTGGTCTAAGTTGGCTGGGTTTTTAACTGAATATGGTTTTACATGGGGTGGTGCTGATCCTCCTGAAATAAAGGATGATGAATATTATTATGCGGTGGATAAGTCCCCCTGGCTGGGAATGGGGATTGGGGGTGAACCGGATGAACCAACAGACGGTCCGGAGGCCACACCATCCACCATACATTATTGCGATGGTAGTACTCCCGATACGAGGGATTGGACGGATGAAGGAATAGATGAAACAACGGATCAGATAATTGATGGTTCTGTCTGGGGTCATGATTGCTACGATTATTACAATCAATATATGCGTTATTACATGAAAACATCCATATTGGAGTATCTAAGATATGGTGATTATATTTGGGATTTAACTAATAATTTTAATAAAGATTATGAGGCGTTCGGTGGAAATTTAGATATACATAAACCCTCCGGGCCGGATAATCTTAATTGTGTTGGCATTGAATATAAAATAGCGACGCAGGCAGGAAATGGGGATCCTTATTGCTTCCGATACGAGCTTTCAGACGTGCTTAATGGTTCAGGAAGAATATATGTGTATCTTAATTATGGTAATTGTCCCTTGGATGTCAGAATGCAAGAAATGGGTTCAGGTAGTAGGGATACAAGGTTAACGCTCTCCACTCCAAAACAAGATTTGCTTCTCCGTAATAACAGCAAAACTTATGAATTTGACGGGCAGCATCCTGGTGGCGGGGGTTGGAATTATCCCCAGGGATACAGTGATGAGGCCTCGATAAATGAGATATGGCAATTACAAAATGCGAACGAATGCTATTTTACTAAAAATTGCCTGGTGCAAAGTATAAATATTGCGGCGATATATGGGGGCAGTACGTATTCATTGGTGTCTACCGCCGGTGGCGGCTATACGGATGAAAGAACGTTTCAAACATCATTTTTGGAAAATGAATGTTTCTTTTATTATGACATTTATAGCGATGACGCCACTAATCACAATCCAAATAATCAGAACGCAAGAAGAACGGTAATTCAAAATGTAATAAACAGTCTTGCTGGTGCCGTGTTTGAGGCATCCCGGCCTTTTACGACCGGTAATGTAGGGGTAGCCCCATATTTGTCTTATAAAATTTGCAGGGTGTAGATCGGATGAACTTTGAATACATCGGCGCGATCAGTCAATATCTTCTACTGGTATTTATCATGTCCCAATTTGTGTTCGGGGTGGTCGTGTCCGTGACGACCGCGCTGGTGGCTTCTAGGCTGAAAAACAGGCAGATCCAGAAAGACCTGGATCAAAACAAGGAAGAACACAAGGAGATAAAAGCGGAAATTCGCCAGATTCACGAGGCATTTAACAACGTGGTCAAAGAGAGAACCTGCAAATCGATCCGAACCGAAATCACCGCCACCTTCTGCCGCAAAATCGATGAGATCAAGGCCCAGATGCACGACATGGATGACAAGCAGGATAAAGCCCGGACAGAGGTGGACCGGTTGATTGGGAAGTTGATGCAAAATGGAAGCTGATGAAAGGGTTTATTGAGTTTATTGGGTTGCTTGGGTTTATTGAGTTAACCCAACAAACCCAAGCAACTCAATGAACTCTAGTAACTCAATGAGCCCAAGGAACTCAGACATGAATTTGATCGAAATATTTCGACTGGAAGAAAATTCCAAATACGGAACCCTCGGGGTGGTCCGACTGGACAAGCGGCTGTTGGGGGCCACCCTGGAGCCGCCGGATAAACTGAATATCCGTAACCTGTCCAATATCCCGGCCAAACTGTATCGATGCACCAAGTACATGTCCGTCAAATTCGGGTATCCCTGCATCAGCGTCATGGACGTGCCCGGGCGGACGGCCATTTCGATCCATCCGGGCAACACCTTGTACAATACGGAAGGCTGCATCCTGGTCGGTCAGTTTCCGGAGAAGCTGAAGGGAGAAGACCGGCAGTTAAAAAATTCCGGGGATACGTTTAAGAAGATGATGGAGAATATTTCGAGTTCTACTATCTATCTGTCGATTGAGGAACACTATTAGTTAATTGGGTTTGTTGAGTTGATAGGGTTATTGAGTTAACCCAACCAACCCAAGCAACCCAATAAACTCAAATAACCAAATTATCGGAGGTAATTCACATGGAATCGATTTACGCATTTTTCGCCGGGTACACCCCGGAAGTATTGGTAGGTATGGCAGCGATGGTTATTATTTTTATGTTTAAGGGTGCCGGCCTGAAGTTTATGAACTACCTGAAGAACTCGATGGGGCTGTCCGCAGAAAGGGCGAATCTTTTTATTATTGCCCTTTTAATGCTGTTTTCGTTCGCGGCGCTGGTCGTGACCGGCTATTTTAAAGAGGCAGAACCGATCACGCTGGCAAAAGTGATCGCGGTGGGGTCTATCTGCTATACCCTGAGTCAGATCGCATACAAGCGGCTTTTTCCGAAAGCGCCGCCACCCGATCCAGAGGACGACGACCAGGGGGGAGGGCCATAAAATATGAAGCGCTTGTGTATCATATTGGCAATATTAATATTCGTTTCGGGGTGCACCTGGAGCCGGAACTATCGCAACGAGGAAAAGCGCTCTGCCAGAATCGCGGTCATGGCCGGCCAGTGTTTCAAGGATTTATATATGCAGTCGCTTCTATCCGCTCAATTGATGAGTGAACTCGGATCGATAAAGGCCGGGGGTGTTTCTTATCTACTGGACGTTGCGGTAGAAGCGGAGAAATCAAGCAATGCAACCGTGCATACCCTGGATTCTTTTGCCAGGGGCGATATCCGGTCCAGTGCCGTCGAGGCGGCCCTGGAAAAATTACAGCAGGATGTCTTGAAGCTGTCCGCCGCGGTGGAAGCGTTTCTGGCCAATGAGGGCATCCTGCCAACGGAGGTGAAGCCATGAATCCAGCGATTATTCCACTCATTGCCGGTGCGGCCCTGGAACTGCTTCCGGTCCTGCGTGAGATTACGGGGATCAACTCCATCAAGGAGTTCATCGAGTTAATGGATAATATTCAGGAAAAAGGGGAGATGCCGACTATGGATGAAATCAAGGCGCTGGCATTCCCGCCGCCGGAAAGCATTCTTAAAAGAAAGGATCAGTAATGAACGCAGAAGACATTAAAAAAGTTCTTGAAAAGATTAATTTTGACTGGGAAGCGTTTCTCCAGGAAGTCAGCACATACGCCATTACTCGCATTTTTCAGGAGATCGATGCGGATAGAATCGCCGGCAGGCTGCTTGACGTGGCGGAGAAGAAGGGGCTTTTGGATCAGCTGGAACCGTGGATGATCGACTTGATCGAAAGCCTGGGCCCGGATACCGCCATGACGATATTAATGTCCCTGATCAAGGCTGAGGCTGAAAAATACCTGGCAGACCATGACATCGCCAAGATGATCGATGAGCTGATTGATAAATTGCTTGACGACGATGAGGAGGAACCGGAAGAGCCGGAAGATCCACCGGGTCCGGAGAAACAAATAAAGGATTTCAAGGTTGTCGGCTCGCCTAACCAGTTATTAGTCGGTCACGACAATGGTGTCACAACCGTCGGTAACGGCAAAATTTTCATGATAACCGGTGATGGCTTTGTGGGGCAAACCAAATACGAAACAGCCATTTTCTACCTCGATAGGGATATAGGCCCTCATGGTATCGGCCCAATGGGCGCAGGTAACTGGAAGTTTATGCGAGGAACAAGCGGCAAGTGCTATGGGGCCTTGGTTTTTAAGGGTGACTTACTTTTGGCTCAATCGGATGAGGGTTCGGGCTATGACGGTGCCCTTAATTGCCGGATATGGAATGTGACAAAGAACCGCAGGTCACAAAAGACCCTGCAATCTCTGTTCCACAACGGCATGAACTGGTTCTTTGTTCAAAAGGGGCCTGACTATGAGAACAGCTATCAGGCTGACACAGTAGACATCGGCTGTGTAGAGTTTGCCACACCGGGGTATGCTGCCCATAACAAAAATTTCAGGACCCCGGTCAGGATGTGGAGGGGTGACCCGAATGATGTAAACAGTTTCAAATACCTCGGCAAATTGGAGGGCGTAATCGGTCGTCGGAATGGGTGGGGTACGACAGCCTCGCTTACCTACATCTCGGAATTTAGACGGTACGTCTTTGTTCTTGGCGATTGGACCGTATCGGAGAATCAGTATTTTGTGAGTCAGGCTGACAATGTACTCGGCCCCTACAGGCTGTTTAAGTGGGACAAATTTTCACCGCCCATGAAAAGAATAAACGTTGAAGGCGGGCAATGGTCCGGCGTTTTTACCGGCAATTTTGCTAAAGATGGGGATCAATGGCTTGAGTTCCTGTCCGGCCACAGAGGACCCCCGGCGGATTCGACTTGGATCAGAAAGGTTATATGGATATGAATAGGCAATTGCGGATTTTAATGAGAAAAGGAGGTTAAAAATGAACGGATATAGAAGATCACTACTGGTTATCGCTTGTATCTTTATGGGGCTGGCTATCATCCTGGGCGCGGCGATTGTAAACGCACAGAGCACGGTTACTTTTCAATGGGACACCAATGACGAGACTGACCTGGCTGGGTACAGGCTATGGCAAGCTGTTGTGTCCGGTGGTTACGATCAGAATCAGCCACCGGCTTTTGAAATACTACTGACCGAGCCTACCTTCGACCATACTGGCGACACTTGCCAGTGGTCCCTAAATGATATTCCAGACGGTACCTATTTCTGGGTGCTGACGGCGTTTGACGATGAAACGCCTGAAAATGAAAGTGGTTTTTCTAACGAAGTGACGGCAACGCTTGATAGTACTGCCCCTGTACCGCCTGGTGGATTGCTTATCAGCGCAATAGATAAAATGATTGCAGGTCTAAGGTTGGACAAGAAAGCAGATAATAAAAGAATCGCCGCGCTGAAAGACCTTAGAGAATATGTTGTGCAGACAATGCCAATAAAACCGGAAAAAGTCGGCAGGATCCTTGTAAAATTTAATTGACTAGGTGATCGATGGGAACATACCAATCATATCGTGACAAAATAAAAGATGCCGACCTTCTGCTTTGGCGAGGCCATGGCACGGTTGCCCGGGCGATCCAACTGTTCGGGCAATACCATAACCACGCCTCGCTTATCTTTGAATTTTATAAATTTGATACCCGGCGGATAATGCTTTTCGAGGCCTTGTTCAACGGGGTCGAACCTGAATTTCTAAGTGCCCGGCTTGACAGGTATAGCGGCCGTTGCTGGTGGTATCCTCTGAAAAACCGGTTTAATGATCACCGGGGAGCGATCTACCAGGCGGCAAACAATTACGGCGGAACCCCGTATGACTACAAGAATCTATTCAAAAATGCCTTTGGTTATGTATCGGCGGATGCGGAGAAGTTTTTATGTTCAGAATATCCATATATTTGTGGCGTAGATGCAGGGTTGCCGCCTTCTTTTGGCCTGTTGGCCCCACGTCCGGATGATCTGCTGACATTGGGATGGTGGGTGGATGAAGGGATTGAGTTGACGTAATGGGGATTTCATTATTGCGGGGATCGGTCATCGACACAATCGAGGTGGATATTGACTTCGTTGCTTCTGCCTCTGAGGACGTGATTATCCCCATCGATGTCGATACCAGGGAAGTGATTCGGGGACGGCTTTATATCGATGAAGATCCAGGGGCCGGGTTTGCCGCGTGGGCCAAATATACATTCTACAACAAGGCGGCCATGCACGGGGCGGATGCTTTTTACAGGACCGAGGCCAAATTGGTTTATACGGAGCTGGAAGTGGCCACGACGGGAGCCGATCCGAATATTACACCGGATGATCAGACGGACTTTTCCCCGAATGATCTGGCTTTGATATTGGACCCCGGGGATGATGAATTCATTAGGCTGGCAACGATTGCGAATACGATGATCGCAGAGGATAATATCGGGGCGCATAGCATAGATGATGGGCTGGTTCGGGTTTCGGAGTTTTCGGGATTCCAGTTATTTAACGCCGAAAATGGGAGTGATGTCTATTTGAGAGTGTCTTTTGCCGCGGTGCAAACGGTAAGTCTGTTTATGGAACTCTTGGTCAGGAAGTACAATGGCTGATCGATATTGGGTAGGCACAGATAATAATTGGCACAGTGCTTCAAACTGGTCAACCACGAGTGGTGGCGCCGGCGGGGCCGGTGTGCCGACTGCCGATGACGATGTGTTTTTCGACGGCAACGGAAATATTCTTTGCTGGCCTTCTTCCGATATTGTCTGCAACAATATGTCATTACTTACGGGCATGTCGGAAATGCTTATCATCGAAGCGAATGCGGTGATCAACGGCGACTTTCTTATTGAGGACGGGTATTTCGGACCTACGGGGGGCCCGGATCATACGATCGAGTTTAAGGGGGATTGGTTAAACACAGGAGGCACTTTCTCTGTTGGAACGGGAACGGGCAGGGACCCGGAATGTATATTTTCTGGAATAGGCAAAACATATAATTTGAACCAATTATCCGCAGCGACGTTTCAAAACGTGCTTGTTTCGGGTGAGGTCACATTTTCCGGGACCCGGCTCGGCATCATGAACATATCACAGAAGCTCAGCATTACCGGCTCAATGACGATCAATAAGAATGGATTGACGATTTGTGATGTTGATATTTCCGGGGTTAATGCCGGGTTTGATGTACTGACGGGAACACTGACCGGTACGGGTAGGCTATGGTTCCGATATCGAAGCACAAGCTCGATGCCGCCGGGCGGAACGATTTCTATCAGGTATTTTCGTTTCGTGATCCAGGATGCCCTGGCGACATTGCCTCCCAGGACATGGGCCAGTCCTTGCGAGGTTGAAATTGAGTATACAGACGACGGGCAGACATTTCGGCTTGATAATACGGCCCGTCATTATTTCATGAATAAGTTAACGCTCCTTTGCGATGTAGCGCCGCCTTCTCAACATACGGCGATTTTCGACTGCGATACGAATAATGCGGAAATGTGGGTACACGGTATATTTAATATTTACAAGGATGCTTTTCCGGCGCATTTGGTTACGATTAAATTGGGAGATGGAACTCATATCTTTCGGAGCTCAATCGATTTTTATTTTTCGTATGCTTCCGGGAATGCGAGCCAGTTGGTTGTCGATCCGGGGGAAGGTATGCTGATACTCTGGCCCAGGGGCAGAACGCTCGTTCTAAAGCCATAAGGAAAGAAGATGTCAAACGGATTTGTCATTACCCCATTGTTAAACACTCAATATCGATTGAGTCGGGTTCACAGTGCCGGTGATAATTATCAGAGATATAATCGTGTCATTCTATTTTCGGCATACGGCGATCAGGGGAACGCTAAATTCGTTGAGGGATTCGGGGCGAATGAATTTATTGTTGAAGGGAATACGGGTACATACAGCTTTCGAAAGAAAACATCCTTACCGGTCGAGCTGTACGAATTTGATAAATTTAAGGTCATAGGGGATTATCGCAGTACCGGTCCTCAGATACGCTCGTGGTTGGCCTTAACAATTGTGGCCTTTGGCCTGGATGTTGGCTATGAACACAGTATTTTTAATTGCAGGTTGAGGGATGCCGACGCAACTTATGGGCAGGCGCTTGAGGCGTATAATTCTGATTCGTACGGGACGAATTCAAATATTGAGTTCCATGATCGTGATGTCCGCACGGTCAATGGACAAAGAAACTTGTTGGTCGAAAGAAGGCGAATAACGCCTACACCGCCGGTCGAGGGTATTACCCAACAAATACTGGAGGCGGCATGAGGTATGCCATAGAGGTTGTTGACGGGGTTGAATTGATGAGCGGTAGCAGCCCGTTACCGGATGGGGCTATCGAGCCGATTTCTGATTGGGAAGATTTGATCGAGCTGCCTTATTATTACCGCAAGGTCGAAAACGGGCAGGTGGTCGAAAAGACCGAAGCGGAGAAAACCGCTTATGATCAAGCTCATCCGCCGACGGTAGAAGAACTGCAGGTGGAGGCCCGGAATTATCTGAATGATACTGATTGGTATGTTATTCGCAAGGCCGATTCTTCAAGCGGGGTGGCCGTTCCGCAAGACGTGCTTGATGAGCGTGAATCAGCAAGGGAGATATTATAAGGGGTGAAAAATGGTGGAAGGCATATCTAAAAAAGATCTCGAAAAAAGAAGAGACCAGCTTGTTACGGTTATACATGATTCCGAAGTAGCCGAGAAAGAAAACAGCGGGAAGATTCACGAAGCGGTCGCCGAGAAATCAAAGTTGAAGATCAAGATTGTCGATGCCAAAAACCAGTTGGTTCAATTAGATGAATTGATCGCTTCATGCAAAGAGTTGGGTATCGCGCCACATGCTCCGACGGGAGTGGGAATATCGTGACCGGAATAGCATCATTACGGGTCGGGGAAACCGTTCCTGTTTGCCTTCAAATTGTTGACGGGGTAACGAATCAATACCCCCAGGCAATAGTTCGTGATGATCAGGGGAACTTATTGACCACCCTGGATTTATCTCACGAGGCCAATGGCCTTTATGTCCCGGGCTCTCCCTATTCAATGCCTGATGAGATCTTTATCAAGGTCACATACGTCGTATATTCGGATGCCGGGCATACGACTGAAAGCACTGTCTATTTACGGGATACGGATACCTTTATTGCTACCAACCCCTTATTGGCAAATGATGCCAGGCTCGATCACCTGGATGCGGATATCAGCTCGCGTTCCAGCCATGCGGCGCCTGATTTGTCTAATTTGGATGTGGCCGTAAGTACAAGAGGCCCGATCAGTGAGTATGCAATCCAATTGGCCGCAATCCAGGCGGATCTGGATAATCCGGGTCAATATAAGGCGGACGTGTCCAACTTGGACGTGGCCGTCAGCTCACGCAGTTCGCACTCGGTGGCGGATATCTGGAGTTACGCATCCAGGACGCTGACTTCTTTCGGAAGCCTGGTGGCGGACATCTGGGCGCACGTTTCGAGGACATTGACGGCAGGGACAAGGGATAGCGAGATCGATGCCATCAAGGCCAAGACGGATAACCTCAAGGACGCCTGGAATGATCCCAGTGTGGGTGAGATCGACGCAGAGCTGACCGCTGCTCATGGTGGCGGAAGCTGGCTGGGCGGTGGTGATGGCAGCTTCTATTACGTCGATGGTGCCATTACGGCCGATATCGTCGAGGATGAATTGACCGTTGACATCATCGAGGATGAATTGACGATCAATGTTGCCGAGAAGCCGATTGATGATATCACCGTTGACATCATCGAGGACGACGTGACGATTGAGATTAATGAGGAAACTTTTTCAACCAACATATGCGAGGAACAATCATGTTAAAGAATAATAAGCTGGCAAATTTTCATGCCGGAACCACCAAGCGATTTTGGATCGGATTCAAACTTAATGGAGAAGCCCAGGATATTTCGAGTGACACGATGACGATCCGTTTCAAGGCCAACCGCACCGATCCGGATACATCCGCCGTGATTGAGGAGACGGCGGATCTGAGTATCCGGGGCACAGCCGGCCAGGGATATTTCTCCCTTTCGCCCACCATCACCAATGTCACGCCCGGAAATTATCACGTGGGTATCGAGTTGGTCAGATCGACGGGCGATGAATACGTCCTGCTCGACCAGGTCGTTGAGATCCTCGATAGGATTGCTGACGTACCATAACCATACCCTGATCACGCCCCAACCATTATTAACCAAAGCCGGATCTGTTACCGATCCGGCTTTAGTTTTATCCACCTAAAAGCATTCAACGGGTCCTTCCCCCAGGATAGAAGTGTACGGTTCGAGCGATC
>Ga0190284_1000511_pt1 | contig 21715 bp, 29 predicted proteins | sample 48691812_MG_FD_161668 | JGI IMG/M metagenome (GOLD analysis project Ga0190284, IMG submission 161668) | Hydrothermal vent microbial mat bacterial communities from Southern Trench, Guaymas Basin, Mexico - 4869-18-1-2_MG | ecosystem: Environmental > Aquatic > Marine > Hydrothermal vents >...
AGTAATATTATACCTCGCGCTTCATAATATTCACGCGGCGCCTTCATTTCTTCATAATAAACTTCCCTCTTCAGTCTTTTTCGCTTGCGTAATATCCTCTGTGGCACGCCTCTTGTTTCTATTCGCGATTTTGTCTCTTCGCCCACCTTTTTTAAGACGTCTGCAACACCTTCGGTCGAAACTGTTATCTGTTCGCCTGTTCTTGCAACATCCTTATCCGCTTCTTTGATTATTTCGGAAGCGGTTTTAACTACCTTTTTTGGTGTGGATGGTTGCGCGGGCGGTTTAACTTCTTCTTCCGATAATATCTCCGCTTCAAGCTCGCTCAGTGGCTTTGTTTTTATTTTTGCGCCTTTGCTCAATCCCTTCTCCAATCTTGATAACCTTTCAGCCGCTTCTGTGGCTTCTTTGGTCCCTTCCGTAATGCGTTTTATAGTGAATGCTTCCGGTTCTTCCTCAATAACTTTGCCTTTGAGTTGTTCCGCTTCCACACGTGCAAATTCTCTTTCCCTTAACGCTGTCTGTCTGCGTATTTTTTCCAGTATCTTGGTCATATCGGGCATAGCTTCCATTTCGCTGATTTTTGCTCTTGTAATGCTTCCACCCATTCCTTCGTCTATTTTTATGATGTCTTCGGGCTCGGCTATGAGTTCATAACGATACTGTCTCAATTTTCTCGGTGCTCTGACGCCCTCACCAATCATCCGCTCTGAAGGTTTTATCTTTTCTATGAATAGAATGCCTGTGCCCTTTTCGTGTGATATATCCAATATTGGTTTCTTTGTGATGCGTTCAAACTCTATCGGTAAAACTGTTCTTTCCGGCGCGGCTTCATATCTCGCTCGTTCTATATCACTTATTGCACTTTCGGGCACAACCTCTGTTTTTAATCTCACTTTCGCTCGCGGTTCTATCTCCGGCAAAGTTCTCACTCCTTTCTCCGTGATTATTTCTTCTCTCGGAACGCCTTTTGCTCCATATATCTCCACTTCCCTAACTATTTCGTATTCGGTCTTCGGTATAACTCGCTCTTTCGGTATTTTTATTTTCGCTCTCGGTTTCGGTATCTTTATTGTTTTGCCCAATCCGTGACTTAATGCAGCCGCACCAATGAACTCGCCTGTGGTTTCAAAAGGCTTTTCTTTGAATGCCTGAATAGTCTCTTTCGTCATTATTGCGCCGCCAACTGGTACTGATTCGCGGAATAACTTGGGTTCCCGTATTGCATACTCTATCCCGGTCGGTATCTGTGCCGCGAATTCTGCCATTACCGCTGGTGAGCGTGCCACACCAGTGCCAAATGATGCCCATTCGCGTATTACCGGTGTTTCCCATATCTTTTCCCGGATGCGGGGGACGCCTTCCCACCGCTCCATTCCACCACGCCACCGTTCGCCAAATCCTGTGAGCTTTTTATATACCGGATATGTCACATACCGCTCCAGTGGTGTTCTATGCTGCTCTGAAATTCTCTCGCGCCTTCGCTCCGCTGATTGAATATAGCTTCTCACACGCGGGTATATGCGTTCCTTGAACGTGCGGATCCATGATGTTGGATCGAACAATATCATGCCCTATATTTTCCCTCCGGGCATAGCCTTTTGTCTCGCTGTATGGCTCATCCCTTTCCACTTTCTGATGGCTGCTCGTGGTGTTAGTGCTCTTGTGCCAAATGTATTGGCTACCCAGTTCCGATCTTGTTCAAATATCTTTCTTGCCTCTGGCTGTATCCTCTTGCGCATGATCACCATTGCATGCAGTCTATGCCACACCTTAGATACACCGTATCTCCTGACAAGTGCACGCAAAATAGCGTGCCGTGTCCTCGCTGACTGATTGACGTGATACTCTTTGCCGTTTATTTTCATCTCGCCCTTGATTGGTATCACTTTCTTACCACGCCCCGGTGCACCAAGATCCTCTCGCTTATACGCCTTCCGGGTGATTACCTGTGCCTTCCGAACATAGGTCGTGGCTGGATGTCTGTGCCCCCACCGATCCACCCATGCTTTTCTGTGCACCACCATTCTTTTCACCCTGTACCGCTTTCCCGGTATTTTCAATTTTTTTCTTGCCATTTATTTCACCTCCTTGGTGATGTAAGTGGCTGTCCTCTCGCTCGTTGGATTGCACGTTGAAGCGACATCGAAGTACGACATCGAGGACAACAAATAATCCACTTGCTATTGCCGCCATACATCCATGTGTAACCACAACGCGGGCATTTCACTTTTACTTTCTTCTTATTTGCCACTCACATCACCAATATGTATGTATGCGATATGAACATAAAACCTTTTGGGATGTGTTTCGTGTGGAGGTTTGCAGCCCTTCACACCAGTCCTGAACTTCGGAGCAATTCACTTTCATATCCACAGCTGGAAGTTCACCAGTCCAGTTTTGTTCCTGGCAGGATTGACAGATAGTGATTTTTTGATGTTCTGCAATAAGATGCCCAAGATAGATTATATTTAAGAGAAGAAGAAAAACCACAATCGCATCCAATATTCTTCTTGTCATTTATTAATCGCCCATCTCCTCAAATAATCCTCTTCTGTTTCTCTTTTCTTCCTGTCCTTTATCCATTTCAATGCTTTTTGGAATACTGTCGGCTCATTGTCACAATGTTTTGTTGTTATTACCACCTCAAGATATTTCATCTTTTTGTATTCTATTAGTGGAGGAACGACTCTCCCGATCAGGTATATGATTGATATTATAAGCGCTATTTTTGCCACGTATATTATTTGCGCGCCCGTTATTGTTACTGGTTCTGTCATTTCACATCTAATTTTTGCTGCCTCAATCCCAACATATCTAACAACATATCCTTACGCCACTTCATTATCTTGCTGCTCATCCTCGCCGGTAAAACACACCATACCTTCTTAGCACAGATATTTTCATAAACCAGAACCCCGATTCCCTCTTTTCTGAGATCTTCTAAATAATTCGCAAGGTTATATATGATTCCACCCAAATTGGAGAACTCACCAAAGTTTATAGGGAACGCCATGTAACAATATTCACACCATGACAGTCTTTCTCGTGCCTGTCTATAACATTTTGCAAAATCTAATTCTTTTACTTCGATGGAAGTAAGAACATAAAAATTCTTTCTGTTTTTCCATTTGCGAGCTCCTATGATGTCGAACTCTAAACTATTGCAAGATGGTGGTCTAATCTCACTAACTACGAGCTCATTACCACGCTGTCGTAACCAATTCATAAAAACAGGATAGTAATCGAATTCACTCATTTTATCTCCATGCTTTTAAGGAAATACCGCCTCCCACTGGTGCTTAAATATATACAGAGCAAACCATATAACAGCTCCAAAGAGCGAAAGACCGATATAATAAACTGATTCTATCATTATTTCACATCACTCTTACCTATATATGAAGAATACAATATTTAAAACTTTCGGATATAACCACTGAGCTCGAATGTCATATAATCTGCATTATACGACATGCGGAGGAAAAGAAGCGATATGAGAGGAGAAAAGAATTTATATAAGAGGAGTTTTATAATGTTTGGGGACAAAAAATGAAGAAGATACCGATACGGAAGGATAAGGTGAAAGTGAGAGGGAAGGTATATAAGAAGTATAAGATAAACCACTTCCCGGTTGGGACGCTTATCAAACAAGGTCTTACACAAGGAAGTTTCAAAATAGTGATGTCCAGTGAAGAGGAAGAGAATAAGACGCTATGGGGATGGTTGATTCTTGAAAAATAAAAAAGAAAAACGGAAGAAAAGAGGGAATATATAAGCTATTCCCCCTCCTTTTGTATCTTTGCAAGAATATATCTGAGCTCCCGTAAAATGGCTTCATGGATGCGAGCAGACTGAGAATGACCGTACCGCCTGTCGAGATAGAGGCGGCGTTCTATCGTTTGGATCCGCTTTCCTATTATTTCAATCGCTTTCTCGTTCATTTTCCCATAAATCCGTGCCTATGTCCTTATATGCCCCTCTCTCCTGTAAGAAGTCCACGAAATCTCTATATGGCTTCTTAAAGTCTTCTATTGCAAACCCTTCCTTTAACCGCAGAGCCGGTCTGAACAATAGCCCGTCATGCTTAACGAATTTTAGCGAAGCGAGTTTGCGAAAGTGTTTCCTTACTGTCTTTTCATCGAATCCCGTTCTTCCCGTTATGTAAGGCGCGTAGTAGTCAAGTGACGCTTTTCGTCCGCCCATTTCTATAAACAATTCCAAAAAACTTTGGTATGTCTCCCGCAATCGCTGGTCTGTGGGGAGGATTATATACTGATAGAACCGTTCCGCTGGATCCAACTCCCGCTTCTCCTCGTTTATCCCTTTCTTGTGATACTCGATTAACAGCTTTACCCCCTTCGTTTTTCCTCCCAGTCTCTCGAGATACTCGACATCCTTATCATCCAACCTTACCGATATAGTCTTTGTCATACACATCAATACAATTAATACACTTCATATATAAAAAGCTTGCATTGCTATACATCACTGTAATACAGGTGTAATACAAAATCGCGAAATAAAGAAGGAAGAAGAGAAGAGAAAAAAAGAAAAGAAGGAAGAAGAAGAAGAAGAAGAAGAAGAAGAAGAAGAAAGTTTGTAATACACAAAATTTTACGGGGATCTATTATAATGTGCAAAACGAAAGATTTATATACCCTTCATTTCCTCTTAACCATATACACAGAGACCCTCGTTATATACATGTATTACAACACACCCAAAAAAATGAGGTTTATAGCGTGGTGGAAAACGTCTTATTTTGGAAATAGGGCGTTATAAGAGGATATTTTTTGTATTGCAAATCACGATTTTTGTATTACATCACCCCCTTACAGTGGAAATATAGGTAGTTGGGAGGTGAGACCGAAAAGAGGCAGTAACCTCATATCATCAGTTTGCCCATTATGAGGTGAGAAAGAGAAATAAGGAGCCACCTCATATCAACGGTGGTGGAAGACATAAACGTTGTGTGGTGACCTCATATCATTGGTCTGCTTATTAGAATGGCAAGTTCAGTTTCAGAGGCGCTATTATTCAAGGGCGACCTCATATCATCAGTCACTTACGATTTTAATGATCTCTTCCAACATTTCCATGACCCGTTCCGCCTCTGATTTGGCCTCTGTGGTGCCATATTTGGCGAGTTTTTGACAATCCTCACACATCGGTGGACGGCTCAACAAATCTCCTACATCCGCAAGATTTTGCACTGGATAAGCGAACCACTTACCACATCTTCCGCATTTGATATGCAGATAGAACTTGATATATACGTAGTATTCACTCCTCTCTTTTCGTGCCCGGAATTTGAGACCATCCACTATAATCTCACACTCATCTCTATCCACTTCTTTCACGGTGAGATCCTCCACATCACCGAACACAGCACGGAATTCTTTTATCGCTTTTTGTGCAAACTGATCTGCTGCCTTGAGCTTCTCTATCTCAACTTTCTCGTAGCGTTCTCTCGATGCTTGTAACGCTCTTTCTCTCAAATTCATTTTCTTTACCTCCTCTTCTCTTCCTCCATTATTCGTGCTTCTCTTTCCTCAGCCTCTATCTCTTCCTCTTCACGCCACTCACGATTCATTATTTTTAGAATTGCCCGCCTTGCAGCCATTGATATGGCTGTTCGCAGCGCAAAGTTCTTGAAACGAATGAAGCGTTTGTAAATTCTGTATTTTGCCTGCTGCGACAATATTGGCTTCCCGTCTTCGTCGTAACCCTCAATCGGGTTCTCTCCCTTCTTGAGCATCTTCTCTATCACCTCAAAAGCGATTATCTCCTTCGATACACTGAAATAGTGAACGACCGCCTCATCTACAAACTGATTGCCCAGGTGCGCCCTCACCACTGCCATTGCATAATCCTCAGTCTGCCTTGTTTGGTCCAGTATCTCTATGTTTATGCCAGCTTCATTCCCCCAACACTGAGTGAGCCACGCATCAGGCTCTTCATGTCCTTCAACTTCGTATGTCCCTCCTCGCTTTTCAAATGCTTTTAGTTTTTGCCTGACTGCAGGAGGCTGTGGCATCTGCACCTCTCCCCGTCTGAAAGCATAGAACTGTTTTATCTCTTCTCTTTCTTTTAGTTCCTCTCTGCCCAACGGTTTTCCGTCTCTAACGCCCCAGAATACACCGTTCTTATATCGCTCATTATATGTCCTCCCAATCGTGGTGCCGTCCTCCGTCTTTTTGACGAACTGTATCTTATCCTCCAGTTTCTTCTCTTTGAAACCTATCCGGCGCAGAAACTCCTTTTCCTCCTCTCTCTGTTGCTCTTTCGATATTTCTTCCGCTTCATTTTCAAGTTCATTATCGCTTAACACCGTTTCTTCCTCTTTTTCCTCCACCAATTGCTGCTGATCCATCACTCACTCACCTCCTTCTTGCGCAGAACCACCTCTTTTCTCCCTTCTTTCTCCACAAAAATCCACTCTGCCACGTCCCCGACGGCGAGACCCAAAAACTTGAGGCATTCGGTGGGGACCTGAAGCCTCATGCCCCATGCGCCCACTTTCGATTCTCTCTTTCTCTCTTCCATTTTATCACACCTCAATATAATGTTATGTTGAGGGTTATATAAAGGTTGTGATTGATGACATAAAATTTTCAGCGATAAACTTTCCACTTTCTCTTGTGTTTACGCGCGTCCAGCCGCACCATGAGCCGCCATTCCACCTTCTTCACTTTGTGATTTTCATGCCATTCTTTCAGTTTCTTCAAAAACCCGCGTGTGGAATTGGATTTAACCTGAACAAAATGGATCTCACTACCATCGCGTGAAATCGCAACGAGGTCAAACATACCGAAGATGTCCTGTGCGCCATATTTCGATTTTTGTGGCACAAAGACCGTCCAGCCCCGCTTTTTATATTCTTCCGCAGCCTCCGCCTGTGAGCGGTAACCTTTACGGGATGCTGAACTCATTTTCCGAATTTGTAAAGTCTCTAACCACAATAACATTGAATTTACCCGTTAATGCCCGCCTTATTAGCAAAATATCCTTTTTTATATCGTGATATGTTTTTATATATCCACTCACATACGGTCTTTTATCACTCCTTATCAATTTCCGAAGACCATGCAACTGGTGAGTGAGCGATATTAACTGATTTGATAGAAAGAAAATCTCGGTCGGTTTCTTATTCACCATCTTTATTATTACCACTTCTTTCATTTTTCTTCTATCTCCTTTTCAAGTTTCTCTACCTTCGCTTTCAGCCATGAATAACTCTCCCATAATGCCTCCCAAACGGTTGGATACGCTGCTACATCCCACTTCTCAGGATAATCCAATTCTGCCGCTACAAGTCCCGCTAACTCGATGAGATCACGAGAATTGGTGCAAGTCTCACGCTTGACAATTTCCTTGGCAACTCTAACGATACCGTGCCGGACATCGAGAGTCGCAGTTGAGAGACAATACCGGCACATTTCGTATTTACTGCAGAGCCTCTTTAGTGTTTTTGCGAGTTCCAGGTCGGAATCTTGCGACAAATCATAATCTTTACTCAGCACCACTATTTTATCCCCCTTCTTATCACGCATGATACATTCCTCCTTTGTTCCCATTTTTTACCCCGCTCTGCCTCAATTATTGCTTCCACAACCTCCCATAGCTTATACTTCCCTGGGGCTAACTGCAATTGTATCCCATTCCCCCTTAACTTACTCAGAGAGACCTTCAGATTCTTTTCTTTCATTTTCCATTACGCGGCATACAGCCATTATCACTGTTGCCGCAAACTCCCCGAAGTCTCTAATTTTTTCATCTTCCGATGCGCTGATAGTCAGTTTCACTTTTCCGATCTCGGCATTCACCATCATTTTCCCGCAATCAATTTCAGAATCTGTAATAAGTTATATCTTATAGCTCCTCTCCCTGCCGCCCTATCCTTCGGAAGCTTGCCTGTAATCTCAGAATAAGCGGAATAGTAAGCCTCAATTGTCATAGTTATGCAATTCACGGTCTTCCGTAGCGAACCTTGCGGTATAACAGATATTATATGCTCTCCTTTGATGAAAAGACTCACTCTGTCTATCTCTATCTCGCTCAACCCCTCAGTAATAAGATTCGCTCGGTATTTCATTTTCCTCACCTTCCATCCTTTCCACCATCTTCACACTCTCGAACGGGATAATCGCTGTTCTATCCCCGTAATACACTGCTATGATTCGCTTCTCAATGTCTATTGCTGCATTTTTGTATCTTGCTTTATTGCCATTCATCCATTTCACTACTACTTCTCCCATTTTCATACCTCCTTTTTCAAAATAGCGACTTTCTCACCGTCTCTCTCTTCAATGTCCCATATAACTATGTCTCCTACTTCGAGATTCAGTTCCCGTATAATAGAGGCAGGCACCACTAGCCGCCGCCCCCATGCTGCCACTTTCCCTTTTACCTCCATATACCTCACCTCAATATAGTGTTTATATTGACCTCATTTAAAAGTTCCGGTAACTATACAAAAATCACTGTGAATTGTATATGTTCAAGATTGTATAGGTCATTGTTATCGTGTTGCTTTGGTATTCGATAGATACCCGAAGGTTTTACCCTTCACCCTCACAAAAAATTTCGTTATATCGCAAATATGAAGGTGTTTTTATCCGCGGTGATGCGCAAGCTTTATATATAAGAATGTTTTATGTAATATAGGGCATGAGAAGAATTGAATTGAGAAAAACAGTAGCGATTGGGATAATAGTAGCCTTAATGCTTTTGATGGCTTCTTCCACATCAGCCGGGTATATTATCGAGGATAACAAGGTCTATGTTGAAGGAACATGGGGTAAACTCGAAGTATATCCTCATACAATCCACAGTTCAGGCTGGGTATATTTCAATATCACACCATATCAAGATTTCGGCGCACTCGACTTTTGCTGGGGCTTTAACACATCCAGGGTAAAACCGAAGAAAGCGGAATTTTATCAGCCTCATTATGTAAACTGGACTACGAACCATTCTCTGTTCTTATATAATGTCTCCTCGTTTAGTGCCACCACTGAGGCGTGCGAATATGGAAACGAATATAATACATACAAATACAATGTCACGTATCAGATCTGCTCACGGTATAATGAGACGACGGGAGAATGCGAAGCTTATAACACAACCTCATCAATAGTTTGTATTGATAGTTATAAGCAAAGCGGAAATAATTATACCATATATTGGCATACCAAACACTCAAAACTAATTTTATGGAAGGATATTTCCGCAGCTTTCAAGAAGATAAACTACGAACATGGGGGGATGAACACGTGGTATTACATCAAAAATATCTCTCTTGAAGTGCACAAAACCTATCAGGTGCGTGCGTGGATAGATGTTCCCGTCTCGATTGAAGGCATAAGTGGCAAATACTGGTGGGCTATCAAACCTTCTTCAGAAACTATTTCTCAAACCATCGCTAACGGACATTTTTTTGCTATTGACCCGTGGTATTCCGCATCGTGGTCACACCGTAAGCAGTGGACGGTAACAAATGTGGGTTCCACCACCCTTACTAACTTCCCCGCCTATATTAACGTAAGTCACGAACCGGAGATGCAATCGGACTGGGATGATGTGGTGTTCACTGATTCAGATGGCAATATAATTCCTTATGAGTTGGAGAATTACACCACGAATTATGCACATTACTGGGTAAATATCTCTTCATTACCGGGAGGTGGCACATATACGGGCTACATTTATTATGGCAACGATGCCGCAACTTCGCAGGAGAATCCCGAAGGTGTTTGGGACAGTTCATACAAGATGGTGCATCACTTCCAGGATTTTGAGGATTCCACTTCAAATAACAACGATGGCACCAATTATGGTTCCACATATAATGATTCGGGGCGAGTGGATGGCTCACGTGATTTTGACGGAGTGAATGATTATGTGGATTGCGGGAATGATGAGAGTTTGAATATCACTGATGCGATTACGATTGAGGCGTGGGTGAAACTGGGCAATTTAACTAATTCGGGATCTCTTGTTTGCAAAGGAACTTGTTGGATGTCTGAAGGTTTAGATTCCTATCATCTCTGGTATTATAACAGCGATGGTACTTTCCGTTTTGAAATCGGTAATGGCAGTACAAGAGAGATTGCCCGCGTATCTTGTACTGACACAAATTGGCATCACATCGTTGGTACTTGGGATGGAACTACAAACCCGAATGGGGTGAAAATATATATGGATGGTGTCTTGGGCGAAGAAACAACAGCCACATTTTCTGAAATGGGCTCGCCTGATTTACCTCTTTATATAGGCAAGAGACATTATGGTAGTCCATACTTCAACGGCACCATCGACGAAGTCCGCATCTCCAGCGTTGTGCGGAGTGCCGACTGGATAAAGCAGAGCTATGAGATGGTGGTGAACCAGAGCACGTGGGTTAGCTGGGGCAGTGCGGAGCAATACCCATCCATACCCGTAATCACAGGTCACGCAACCTACAACTTCGGCGTTAATTTCACTTTTACGGAGGGGAGCGGCTATCCGCTTGATACCGATTCTTTTAACATCTCATGGAAAAACAGCACTGCCAGTGGGTGGCAAAATGGCACAACCGATTTATTTTTTAATCACACCACGCAGCCACATGGCTATGTGGCAATAGATGTATGGGCTTACAATTCAACAGAAGGAAAGCTATCGGAAGCTGCAGCTTCAGATAATGTGACCGTGCCGAATAATGCCCCTGTTATAACAAACACTTCCGATTGGCAGGGTGATGAAGGCGAACTCGTATATCTCAATTTCGATTGCACAGATGCAGACGGCGATACGTGCACCTTCTCAACAAATGCCACAAAAGGCACATTCAACACAACAACGGGCGTTTTTAAGTGGCAAACCGATATGGCTTCACAGGGGACATACACATGGTGGTTCAAAGTGGAGGATGGATGGGGAGGAGAAGATATTTATGTTGCAACAATAATTGTCAATGACTTATATCATCCCGTTATAACAAACTGGTGGAATAACTACACCGCAAACAATTTAACACACTTCACGATAGCGGCTGAAGATGATCGAACCGTGTTCTTCAATGTAACAGCAAACCAGACCGATATGACATGGTACTGGTATAAAGATGGCGATTTGGTGCAGACCGGAACTTCCAATAATTACACAGCCACTTGGGATGTGGGAGGTATAGATAAAACAATTGCTGTTTATGGTGTTAACCCAAACGGGCAAACACAAACTTTAATATGGACGATATATATAGAATATACGGCACATGAAATTGAATGGCTTAAATATAAGGAGATGCAAAAGCAGACGGAGGCGGAAGAAATGTTAGGGTTGAGTGCTTTGATTATAGTGCTTATCGTTATTGCCTTTGTTTTATTCTTGCTGGGAATACACACATCCAACAGTATTCTCACGTTTTTAGGTACGATGATTTTTTTTGTTACGATGGCTTTACCCATACCTGTTCTTTCAAATTACCCCTATTTCGCCATCGCGCTCACGGGTGTTTTATTCCTTTTCGGTATCATTGGCGTGATCATTACATTCTATCAATGGCTCACATCGTATCGTGAAAGAAGAAGCTATCATAAATGGGAGCGGTATTTTGAATAAGGAGGTGATATGAAATGAGTGAAGAAATAGAGGATGGAATTTTTGATGAAGAAAATCTCGATAGAGAAGATTTCGATAGAGAGCCAATACTGCAACCGAGCGTAGATTATTTGAGGGAACTTACAAAACTTCCAAAAGTCCCGGAACGGCTGAAAAAGTTGTTTTGGTCTTACTATGGAAAGGACATATTATTGGGCAATCTTGACCGGGAGGATTTGAAATCACTCAACAACAGGGTGGGACTGATTGTGGCAATAGCACATATTACGCAGCCAGACTATGAACACACCGGGGAGATGTTCTTGGATTATACGAATTTGAAGCATTACGTGTGGAACCAGAGCCGACGTGGCAAAGAAGGTTTTGAACGTGTGATGCAAACACAACAAACAAAAATGTCAATCCAACGCAACGAACAGCAGCCCTCACTCATTTCGCCGCGCCGGAATCCTCTCTCATTCTTGTTCCGAAGGAGGTGAGATAAATGGATCCCATAGCATTCTCAATCATATTTATCTTAGTACTCATCATCGCGGTTCTGCTCGCACTACCCCTTATAGTCAATATCCCCATTTACCGGTTGCTCCTCGTTAAGATGCGCGGCTCTATGCTGATTTTGCTTCTCAATCCCTACAAAAAGATTGAACTGAAGGAAGCGAAAGCAAAATCGTCAATTCTTGAAACGAAAGACCACTATTATTTTTTAAATGTGCCCGATGCGGTGTATCGCATGTGGAATATTCCCATTGCCATAGCATACCACAAGTATGGCGCGATTCTGCCGCCTCAAAACATTGTACACGCATCAAAGATGCGCGAGCTGGGATTCAAAAACATAGGCGAGGTAAAACTCGCGATAGAGCAACTTCAAAGAAGACTATATGGCGATAAGAATACACCGGGTTTGATGACATTTCGTGAAGAGCTGAATAAGAGACTGGAAGAAATAGAGCGCGACTTAAAACAAATCGATCTTTTTACGCTTCCTCACAGTATCCTCGAAAAAATAAAAGAAGGACATGTCCCGAACGAACTGAGGGATATGCTCAAAGCTATGGGTCATAAATTGCCGAAAAAATGTGAGATTGAAGAAGTCGATGAGAACGAGTGGCGGATCAGAGGCAATCCAGAGAATTTCATTGTCTCATGTGAGGGAGAACAAGCCAAAGTGCGTAGAGATGTGAATAAGGCGGAAATAGAAGCGGAACGAGAAGAAATCAAAGAAAGATTGGAAGAAGTAAATCACGAGATTGAGGATACGCAATCGCAGCTTGATATGCTTGAGAATGTCGAAGTGGAAGAAGCTGGGATAATCAAAATCCAGGACATTTTCAATTTCTTAGAAAAGAACCTCAGCACCGATGTGTTGTTCTCGATTATAGAACGTAGCGTGGCTGAGGAATTACGGGGAATGCGTGATTACTTCGGAAAATTCCAGCAGATGCTGCCCACTATTATCCTCCTTATCATCATCTTTTTGATAGTGTATCTCGTGATCACGCATGGCGGCGGTGAAACACTCAGCCACATCGGTGAGGCTGCCACAAATGTAATACCGAATATAGGAGCTCCACCATGAGCGGGAAAAACCCTTTTTATGGAAGAAGCACGGGCTACCGCCCACAGCCTCGCCCGACCGAATTTATATGGGCATCAAATCTCGCAACGTTGTTAATAGATTGTGTAGATACCGCAGCCGCATTATGGAAAGAACTGGCACTGTATGGGCGAGTTAAACCCGCATCATTTGAAGTCTTTATGCAGAATTTTCGCTCACTCGTGTATCACACGTCAGAATACATCGCAAGGGAAGACGGGAAAAAGGAAATTGTTAATGAGGCGGAGGAACTGTTCAGCAATGATTTACGCCTGAACAAACTCAATTATGATGCGGTAAGTCATGCATTGGAGACTTTCTCTAAGTATAACAAGGCGATACATCACACCAAAGCGCTTATCAAGATTATTGAAGAGGTAAACGTGATAGTGGATGATGGCACATGACTTACACAGAACTTAATCTCGAAAAAACCCCCTTTATTGACAAGATACGTAATGAGCTCATTGAACATGAGCAAGGCAAGTTCATCCTCGCCACCGGTGCACCCGGTTCGGGCAAGTCAATGGCGATGATCAGACTGGCGGAGAAGATAGATGAGAATTTCAGTATTGATCGCATCTCGATCGGGCATCTCACACCCTTTATCAAACTTCTGCAGCAGGCAAACGAGGGGAAATTACCTCACGGATCATGTATCCTCGCGGATGAGGCTGGGGTATTTCTCCCCGCACGGGAATGGCACTCGGCACAGAACCGTATCCTCTCACTCATATTCCAGGTTATTCGCAAATACGGGCTTCTCGTGATTTTTACCGTGCCCGCGAAGCGTATGATAGACATACATGGCATCATCCTCGCGCGATACTACGGCGTGGGACGCGGCGTGAACTACAAGAAAAAGCGCAGTTATTTCACGTTTTATGAGCTTGAATACGACGATTGGAGTGATCACCTTTACCGACACCTTCTTACAGATGAGCATGGGGAGAAGGTCAATATATGGGAGATAGCATTACCCCAAAGCATTGATTTTGAGGAATATGAGCGGAAAAAAGACGAAATGATAGGAAAATTGCTCAAGAAGGCACAGGATATATTCACAAAGATAGAGGGAAAAGCGGGGGGAGAAGATAAAAAAGAGAAGAAAATCGAAAAAGAGAAGAAAAAATTAGAGGAAGAGAAAAAGAAACTGGAGGAGGAAAAGAGGAGATTGGGAGAAGAGAAAAAGAAACTGGAGGAGGAAAAGAGGAGAGAAGAAAAGAAACCAAAGCCGAGTATGGAAGGGAAAAGAAGATTGGTTTATCCTCGTGTTTCTGTTTTGATGAAAGAGTTAAATGTCTCAGAGTTTCGTGCGTGTAATCTTTTGGGAATAGATCAAACAGATTACAGAAGATGGAAAAATACCATGATTGTCCCTCACGAGGAGGAGTTAACTTCGGTGGCATAGATAAGACGGTGTAAGAGTATTTAAATTAATTTATAGATTGTATCTCTTCCTTTGCAAAAACTCTTTCTCCCTTATCTCCTTTCTCCTTTCCCCTTAAACTAAACTACGCCCGCACGAGGTGCGAAAGCTTTATATAACCCCTCACACAACCTATTTGTATGTATCTCCATAATAGGAGTAAGTTAGGAGGTGATGTGATAAAAAGTGTTTGAAAAAACGAAGGCATATTTTGCATCGGTATGGGCAATAGCAATAATACTTGCCACGTTGGGCGTCCGGGAATGGCTGAAAGTGCTTGCTGACAGGCGGGGACAGACAGGGACTATAATGGCAATTGTCACTGGTGCGATAACGGTGCTGCTGGGTGTCATCATATTCGCGAACATCAAGAACGCAATGCCCGCGGTGAACGATTCTGCGGCAAACTCAACAATGTCCACAGTCGGGACGATTTTCTATTCAGCAACAAATCTGGTGGTGATCGGATTTATCGTATTAGCCGCAGTCTTTATTTTAGCGGTAGTGAACAGGCTCAGGGCGTAATCTCAAAATAGTAAAAAACAATTTTCCTTTTTTATTTTTTACTTTTTCTTTCCGCGATATATTTCACGCCCTTTACAATCGCGATTCGCCAGGGTTTAAGTATGAATGACTTGATGATATGCCCTTTCTCATCAAAACATATAACATCAATAGTAAACCGCATAAAGAAGGAATGAATTAAGACAGCTGAGGGTTTGGGAAAAGAAAAGAGCATTATGCCTTCAAAATCCTTTTTAAACATCAGACCAAAAACCCTCTTGAGGGGTGTGTTTGCATAGATAATCTTCTTTTCTTTCATAAAGTGCCCGTGCTGCATCTTGCCATTTTACATAAAAATTACAATTGGAACTCATTATCTCATTCACTTTGGATCTCCCATCCTGGAAAAAGAACCAGTATGAAAATCTAAAACCTTCTATACCATGATAGCCGCATTCGGCTGCTACATGATAGAACTCGTATCCGATACATATGAGCATACCCAATATACAAATCCACATGATTATTATAGGATTCATTTACCCCTCCTATTATCTGCTCACCTCTACTTTAACACCCCACTGTCTTGCCTTCTCGCGTGCGAATTTTAGCGCCTGTTGCCAGTTCGTGAATTTCTTTTTTCGTCCCGCATTGAGGTCGCCCGATACCGAATAATAGACTGTGTGCTTTCCATCCTCCGTTTCGCAGCCATGCACCACGAATATTGCCGCATTCTTATATTTCTTTTGAGTTCGCTTCTTCGGCTGTGTGGTTGTTCTCTTCTTTGGTGCCCTATATGGTTCTACTGTGCTCAATTTCCTGTCAATCTCACCAATATCCGGAACTTGTATGCTCCCCATTTTTCTCTGCCATGCCTGCGAGGTGTTTACCAATCTTCTGTACCTTCTCTCCTCCTTTCTTTATTTTCTCTCCTATTCTTTTCAATACACCCATATTTATCACCTCCTATTCTAACCTTCGCTTAAACGCTGCATATATGATACCAGTGAATCCAAGAGCTATAAATGCGAGTGTGACACCATAGATTTCACGTGGTATCAAGCTTGCCATCGCCAAGCCCGAAAGAAGGAGAATCAACGACGGTAAGAACACATTTTGTGTCTTGATGTATATGAGTCCTACCATTGCGAGTATGAAAATTGCATAGAACCACGAGCCCATACTCAATATAAAGGGCTTGACAATCATCTCTAAAATATTTGTTGTATTCTCTATTTTGCCCCATCCCAGACCCTCTTCAGGGTTGATATATATTTCATCCCACCTGCTGCTTTTCGATGGCTGTGCAACCGAGAAATTGAATATATCGCTCTGTGTAATATTTGAACCATCCGAAGCGTTTGCATACCATTTATATGTTTTGCCTACCTCAAGATTTTTCCATACACACGCAGCCTTCCCGGAACCATTCACTTCATTCCATCCTATTATCACGCCGGAAGTGGCATTAAAAAAGGTGATATTTAAAACGTCGCCATCATCGTCATTCACTTCCACTATCAGGTATGTATTTGTATCGTAGATAATAGAATTGTTCTCAGGATAATATACTGCGGGTTTGTCGGGAGCAATGGCATTTACATTTCCCATTAAGAGCAACATCATAACAAATGCAATTCCCATAGCCACTATTTTTTTTCTCATTTTTATCACTCCATCTGCCTGAATGACGTTCGTAACCATATTTGCAATAGCCCCAATCCATAGTTTATCCAGACCATAGAAGTGAAGAGAACAACAATCGGATGTGTTGTTGGGAGATTGAACAGTCGCTCTAAGAACCATGGCAATAAAATGGTTGCATTTAATACTGCCTGTGCTATAAGTGGTATTACCTTGAATGCACCCACAAATGTGAGATATATCGTATCAGCCACGGACGGTTTTGCACCCGCCTGCTTGCCAAATTCTTGCCAGTCGCTGTATATCTGTGCATCTTGCATCGGCTGCACCTGTGTATCACTGAACATGGGTATATTCACCAGTATCAAAAGCATGAAATTGAACACCGAAAGATATATAAAGATGTCCAGTATCTTCATTCCTGTATCACCCCCCTCTGTTCTATCAATTTATTCACAACTGCAACAATAAGCATTAAAGGTATAACAATAGAAGCCACCTCCTTCGATAATGATGGTAATAGTCCGAAGTAATAGAATGCAGCCGCCATAGCTGCCACGATAAGTCCACCGGTGCCTGCCGATACCGCACCGAATATGAACCCGAAGCAGATTAACACAAACATACTCATTAGTGTGATCTGCCACGGCTCAAGATGTTTGAACAATTCCTGCGCAACAGGTAGCTTCGGCTTTTCCGGTATGACAAAGACGATGATTGTTGTAGAGGATATTAGACCGTAATCCTCATGATATGCCGTGATTTTGACTTTATACGTATAGGAGGCGTTTAAATCAATTGATGTGTTCTCATTTGTAGCGTTCACGGTGGTGAAATTGTGAGAATAAACAAGCGTGTCATTATCTAAATAATAGATTGAGAAATTGACCCATCGGGTCTTGACAGGTTCATTGTAATCAAGATAGTGTATTGTGATGTTGCCGGTATTTGCACTGTCATTCTGTGCGGTTGATAACCACCACCCAATCCCCTCTTCCGGTATCTCTCCGATTGTAATCACATACCGGTCGTCTTTCGGATATATCTCCCGATATGCCGATATGTTCTGTGATTCGTTTGTGAAATACATCTTATACTTTATGGTTTCCACCATCACGAAAGATACTGCACCATTGGAATCCGTGATGCCACTCATTGTCTGCGATATGTTCTCACCATACCCATATACTGATTCTATCCAGCTCCAGTTCACCATTGAGGTTTCCGACGGCACGGCTGTTACATTGACACCGGCGAGGGGTTGCCCCCACACGTTTTGCACCTTGAACTCGACAAGGTGTGGAGGTGGATAATATGTGCCTGCGCCGCCGCCCTCTTCCAGTGGCGTTAAATATACTACCTTCTCTGTATCTTCGGCGACATAAACATAACTTACGCTTGAATAATACCCATCCGCACTGACCTCTACCTTATGGATACCATAATTCACCGAGAAATTGATATACCCGGTTGTGGTCTGAACAACGTTTCCATCATTGAGTATCGTATTGAATTCCATTATCGTGGCGTGCGTGTCCGCACTCCGTGCTCTTACTGTGAGGTTGTATATCGGGTTCATAAGGAGATAGATATATTTTATTTCAGTAGCATTCACCGTGAAAGTCTGGGGCTGGTTCATCTGTTCGTATTTGAATTTGGTTGCATTAATTGAGTAATATGTCGTTTCATATTTCTCGTAATCAACGTGGTAATCAGTATTATTGCTCATATTCCCCGTGCTCAACACCTTGATTTTGCCCGCCACATAATCCATCTCGTAGTCTGTGCCTCTCTCGTAAGGCGTCTCATCGGTTGTGTTAGTGACTTTCTCGGTGTATGGTGCTATTCCACTATTAGCGAGATTGACCCATGTATCGTATTCCGAAGAGTTGAAAGTTTCATTTACAATGTCAGAGGTTTGCATGCTCGTATTATCAAGTGCAAATTCAAAATAACCCATAGAATTTGTGGTATTGTTGGTGGTAAGTCCTATGGAGCTATTCCAAAGATTTACGGTAGCCTCTGATACATTCTGATAAAACAGGTAAGATTGAACCAAACCCACAATCGCGGGGGGAGTGATATTAATGTGGTTCTCATCAGGGAGGAGGAAAAGATTAATATTATATAAGCCGTTCTGAAGCGGTGTAAACGAAAAGTTATTGTGAGTATAGTTTGGTTTTGCGGCATTCATCTGGATTTCCATATCCACACACAATTCTGAAATATTATACTCGCCAGTTGTTGCATTTGTTGTTGTCTCGTGATCCACATAATTTTGAACTGCATTCACATAAACTTCACCAAGCACAGTTTCATTTTTTGCATTATAACTCACCCCCTCAATTCTTACCTCTTCGCTTATGCTTGCAATATCATACGCTTCATCCCATTCAAATCCCGTATTTTTGTTTCTAACTCTGAGAATAGCGAAATATGTGCCCGCATCATAGCCATTCAGATCAACTTCGTGCCATTCATCTGCGCTTTTTACTGTCCATTCCTCTTCTTTGTTTCCATCTATATCATATATATAACCTTTATAAAGATATGTGGTAAAATCTGCATCTGTAATATTCGTATGGATTCTTGCAGTTTCTCCGCTTGCATAGCTATCTTTATCCCATGAAATTGTGCCACTGAAAGTTTTTTCTGCACTTTCATAAGTAAACCAGAAATAATCTTGCGCTAAAACATCAGCGCCTCGTTTCAATTCCTGATAATAAAGCCCGTATTTATCATCTGTTGGATCTTCATGGAAAAGTATATCTGTAAAATTGAACTCAATCAAACCACAAGATTTTGAACTTAGTGATGTTGTATTTACTATCTCGCCCGTGAAGAAATACTTTGTAACGATTGAATCGGCAGGGGGGTTTCTTTCACTATAACTCGTAACATTACGCCATGCGTAAGTAGTATGGAATATATGAGTATATTTCTTATCAGTATTATAATATAATCCACTTGCAGTAGGATTGTCCCAATTTCGTATAATACTCCATGAATGGGGGAAAGTGGCTATTATATCCCTTCTTGTTGTAATATCATCAATCCAATACTTTATTCGCCAAGTCCGATATGAAGATATGTGAATAGAAAAAAAGGACGGAGTTTCCGTATATGTGCCTCCTATGTCACATTTATAGTCGCCATTTATATATAGTGCAATAGAATTCCCCGATTTTAGGAGTTCCCACCTATCATTATTATGATAGTTGATTGCATAATCTCTCAAATTGTTTGACTCATCTATCAGATCACCTGTTGAATTCCAAAATCTAAAATATAAACCTTGATAATTTGCGTCCTGTAAAGTAAAATCTACAAAAGTAAAAGCAATATAATTGCTATAAAAAGGAATTTTGTTTGTCACTTGTCTGTGATAAGTCCAAGCATGAGAATCGAACTCCCATCTTCCATCATATAATACATATCTGTCTGTATAGCTATGAGTAGTAATAGAAGGGGTGAAAGTTCCATCATCTGGATCGGGGATTCCTGATTCCCACCAATATCCTGACCAGCTTGATGATGCTTCTGTATTTTGAAAAGTATCTATAAGTTCTGAAGGTGTTTCGTTCAAGTATAAAGTTGATTTGAAGATAGTTTCATCCCAACCCGAAGCTGCATTAGCTCCATTAATTAAGAGTAATGATATGATACAAATTATTCCTATCTTGATAAGATTTATCTGTATTGGTTCTATCTTCCGTTGTGTTTCAATATCCCGTCTCATACTCCCTCCTCTGTGCCGAAAGATATGCCCATAACAAGATACCGAAACACAATATCCACGGTGCAACATGATAAACAAGCCTTATGAGCGAGAGAATGAGGAAATATCCTGCATCGGTGTTCTGTGGTGCAACATCAATTGCCACATCATACAGTTGCGCGCACACAATAGGATACGTGATCACATAAGCGGTGATAACAATAAAAAGCATTGTGATTGCCGTAATCCATACCGCACCAATATTATCACTCATTTTTTTATCCTCCTATGTATTCACGCTTTTGTGCCTTCTGGAATGCCCATAATATAATCCCGAAAAAGAAAAAGAACGGGAGCACTTTGAAAAGGAGGCGAAAGTAATCAATATCATTATAATATGTTTGCGGGACGTTTGCCGGTGCAATATCAATCGCAAGATTGATGATTTTCACACACAAAATGTCATACATGAGCGCATAGATTAGCGATGCGCCGAACAAGGCGATAAGGACATTTATCCATATCGAGAGGACGCCACGTTTATCGTTTTTTATTTTCCTTATGAGGTTTATCATCCTTTGTCTTATCTTTTTATTTTTGATCATTTTACCTGAGTATTTCTTCGGACTTTGTCTTATCATTTTTTATAATTTCAATACCTCCTCCGGCGTGAGTGTTGGATATTTTCGCTCTCTGTAAATCTCCTCAAGCTCTTTTTCAATAGGTTTCCATTTCTTAGCTTTCTTTTTTCTCTTTGGACGAACGACAGGTTTCTCTCGCGTTCTTATTCTTTCTTCAACGGCTGTTTTTAGTTTCAATCGTTCTTTTTGCGTAACTTTCTCTTTCTGCTGTTCCTTTATACGCTCCTCTTCTTCAAAACGCTCCTCTTCTTTAATTCCCTCCTCTATGATTGGTTCTGTTATGGGTCTTTCTTCAGTTATTGGCTTTTCCTCGGTTCCTTTTTTCTCTGCTTCCTTTGTTATGTTCATTATAGTGGTATCCACCTTAAAGACATCCTTTAATGCTTCTTCCGCTATACGTCTTGATTCTATCACCGGTTCCACCACCGGAACAGGTTCTGGGGCGCGGAGTAATATTATACCTCGCGCTTCATAATATTCACGCGGCGCCTTCATTTCTTCATAATAAACTTCCCTCTTCAGTCTTTTTCGCTTGCGTAATATCCTCTGTGGCACGCCTCTTGTTTCTATTCGCG
>Ga0190284_1000512_pt1 | contig 21698 bp, 15 predicted proteins | sample 48691812_MG_FD_161668 | JGI IMG/M metagenome (GOLD analysis project Ga0190284, IMG submission 161668) | Hydrothermal vent microbial mat bacterial communities from Southern Trench, Guaymas Basin, Mexico - 4869-18-1-2_MG | ecosystem: Environmental > Aquatic > Marine > Hydrothermal vents >...
GGTTACAACTAATCCCGCCATCGCATCGCTGAGACGTTCAGAGCGCGGAATGATGTGGTCTAAATCAACCTGACTATGAATCAAAGCCAACGGGTCAAACTTTTCACCCGTGTACGGACACGTCCAGTCCAAATCCTGAGCCACACGGGCTTTACGGATGAGGCTCGCTCCGACACGTATGTTTTCACCGGATTCCTCAACAGCCGCCTCCATGATTTTACTGGCTTTCTTGTGATCTGATCGTTTCAAACCCTCTTCCATTTTTATCAACTTCATGGTTTTGCCAGACATAGACGAAACCTCGCGGTTCACCTCGACCACAACAGAGAGAATCCGACCCTTGTCGCCCTCGCAAAATTCTTTAACCATATCTGTGAATAGACGTTTCAAAATCAAAAGGCGATGGCGCACCAAATGATTGTTGGTCAGCGACTCAAGACTGCGACTCTCCTGCCGCTTCTGCATTTCGTCGGTCAAATAAAGACAACCCCCTTTTGCACGAGGGTCCTTGCCGGAAAGAATTTCTTCTACGGCTTGCTTCATAACCAAACGACCATACGGAGCGCGTCCGCTGTCGAACTCCGCGCTGAAAACACGTTCACTCAGCCATCGCTCTTGCGTTCCATATTTTTCCCGCTTCTTTTTTGATTCTTTTTTGAAAGAGGCATCAATCGCCTTCGTCAGCTCCTCGGAGTCGGGAACGTCCGCAATCATTTCAGAAATCGTCACCCCATGTTTTTTCCGAAGTTTGGAAAGAAATTCTTCACGAGAAGCATCTGAAAGAAGCGGCATAACTGGTTTCAAAACCGTACTGGATGAGATCAACTTCAACGCTGGATCGACCACCAGATTTTTATCTGCTGAATCAATCGTCATCAGTGCCTCCAAATTATCCTTTTCAACGCCTTCCAGCCCGCGAACTTCATCTTTGAATTGTCTGGATGTCAAATAGCCCTTCTTATGGATCTTGTCCCACACAACGTTCAATTCATCAGCAGAAAGCGGACGAAGCTCAAAACCATCACCCGAGCCGACGCGAACATTTGAGAGAAACATCGCACCGCGAAACGCCATAAAATCAGCGCAGGACTTCAACGGAGTCGGTTTGTCTGTAATCGGACAAAACGGAAGGATTCGATTGTCGAAACGCGGAATTTTCTGACCAAACAGCAATCCCCCTTTATAGGTTTCTGGTTTTCCAAGGCTTGGAACCGCTATCGTTTTCCATGCGCCATCGTTTTCACCGCAAAGGGCTTCGATAAACTCAGCCGAACACCCTTCGATTTTTCCGACATGTGCCTCTAAAACACGCACAACTTCCGCAACCACCGTTTTGCGTGGAAATGCCGCTCCAATATCCGAATCCTTGTAGGGAGCCATCGATGCTTTCTTTTGCCCTCCCGGCATCAAGCCCAATTGAGCACAAATAGTTTCCGCCATTGTTGAGGTGTGGTGAGCATCCATCAGCGAAAATGCGGCTTTTTCACGATCACTATCCCCGTCATCATCTTCGGCATTATGCGCCCATCGACGGTTTCCGTCATACCCACGATTATGAGCATACCAGCGAACCACATCGAATAATTCTTCTGCGTTGAGAACAAATGTGCCGCCACTCGCCAGCACTGCCGCCGAAAGCAACCAAGGCGATGAACTACCCGCCCCGGGTTTGTGTTTCTCAGCAATCTGATCCGCAGAAAGAATACCCTGATGAACAAACAGCTTTTCGATATCAGCGATTCGCAAACGACGAGAACGAATATTGCGCCGCATCCCCCGATGAACCCGACGCTTACTGGCAAGACATCCATCTGACTCGAACGTCACCGTGCCAAGCGCAACCTCTTCGGGGCTTTGGTTGGTTTCCTTTAACACATTCCAGCCGATCGAGCTGTGTCCCACATCGAATGAAAAAATCAGGTTTCTTTTTCCCGTTGCGCTCATGTCATCTCCTCATGTATAAGTGTGTTGTCTTACTGGAACCAAGACAAAGTTAAATAACACAGCTCGGCCCACTGTTCCAGCGTCCGATGTTATAAGTGTTCTAAAAAAGGAGCGATGAAAATTCGCTCCTTTTTTTTCTTTGCGGTCACCCCCTTTCTATTCATTGATTTTTAAACAGAGTGGAAAACTGTATTCTGCGGATGAGACGAGGGAGGTTACGGACGGTGAAACCGCACATCGACGGAACACTGTTTGGCAACATTACCATTTTCACGTCACTTGCTAAACAGGCTGTTTTTGGGTAGGGACAGACCGCCGGGCTGTCCGTTTCTCTGCGGCGGGCTCGGCGATCCCGCCCTACCTGAGGCCAACGCGGCCCGACGGACACCGGCTCTCCGCAATACGGAGACTCGAACGCAGTGAGAGAGGCCCCGACCAAAGGATCGGGGTAATGACCGGAGGGAAAGGCAACCCGATCCTACATTTTATCGACGAGGCATTTATTTCACGAACTGCTTGAAGTGCGTGAAATAAACGGGCTAACCTGCTCCGCCTATGGCGGATAAACCAACACCGATGATGGAGCAATACCGGCGCATCCGCCGCGAGCTTCCCGAAAACACCCTGCTCTTTTTCCGCCTCGGCGATTTTTACGAAATGTTTATGGAGGATGCCAGGGAAGCGTCGCGCATCCTCGACATCACACTGACCAAACGCCACGACATCCCGATGTGCGGCGTGCCCTATCACGCCGCGGAGGGCTATCTCGCCCAGCTGATTGAAGCGGGTAAAAAGGTCGCGATCTGCGAGCAGGTCGAAGACCCCGCCGCCGCCAAGGGCATTGTGAAACGCGAGGTAACGCGGGTCGTAACGCCCGGCACGGTGCTCGACGAAACGGCGCTCGACCGCAGCCGTAACAACTACCTCGCGGGCCTCGTCCGCGAAGGCGAAACGTTCGGCCTCGCGATGCTCGATCTCTCAACCGGCACCTTCTGGATCGAAGAGTCCGCCAGTGCCGAGGCGCTTGCAAACAATCTTGCCCGCTACGCGCCGCAGGAGTGCATCGTCGCTGAAACCGCGGCCGATGACGATCTGATTGATCCGGTTCTCGGACAAACGCTCAAGACGGTCTGCGACGACTGGACGTTTGAAGCGGACAGTGCAGAGGACGTGCTGCTGCGTCATTTTAAGGTGCATTCGCTGAAAGGCTTCGGCTGCGAAAACTCGCCGCTCGGCCTGCGCGCGGCAGGCGCGGTGCTCTATTACGTTAATACGGAGCTGCGCCGCAATCTCGCGCACGTCCGCCGCATTCAGGTGAAGAATCCGGACGACTACGTTTTGCTCGATGAAACGACGGTGATGAATCTTGAACTGATCGCGCCGCTCAATCCGGCGCGGCAGGGGCCGAAGGCAACCCTGCTCCATGTGCTGGATTCCACCCGTACGGCAATGGGTGCGCGGATGTTGCGCGACTGGATCATCCGCCCGCTCCGCGAGCTGGCCGCCATCAACGCACGGCTCGACGCGGTACAGGCGTTTACGGAAAAACGGACGCTGCTGGCGGAAGTGCGCGAGATGCTCGGCGAAATGCGCGATCTGGAACGCATTATGTCGCGGCTCGGCTCGGGCGGCGGCAACGCGCGCGACCTGTGCGCCGTCGGCGAGTCGCTCGACCAGCTGCCGACGCTCAAAAAACTGCTGGCGAAAAATCAATTTTTCAAAGGGGTGGAAAAATCCATCACGGAACTTCCGGGCATTGTAAAAAAAATCAGTGAGGCGATTGACGATGAACCCGCGGTTTCTACCCGCGAAGGCGGCATGATCCGCCGCGGCTTTTCGGACGAACTCGATGACCTGCGCGACGCGGCGGGCAAAGGAAAGCAGTGGCTGGCGGAGTTTCAGGCTTCCGAGCAGGAGCGCACCGGTATTAAGTCGCTCAAGATTCGCTACAACAAGGTGTTCGGCTATTTCATTGAAGTGACGAACAGCAACCTTTCGATGGTGCCGGAGGAATATACCCGCAAGCAGACGATGACGAATGCCGAGCGGTTTATTACGCCGGAGCTCAAGGAGTATGAAAATAAAATCCTCGGCGCGCAGGAGCGGGCCGTCGCACTCGAGTTTGAACTGTTTGTTCAATTGCGCAATGAGGTGGTGAAGGAGATTGATGCGATTCAGCGCAATGCGCGCGCGGTCGCAGAAGTTGATGTACTCGCCACTTTCGCCGAAGACGCCCTGACCCGTCGCTACGTGCGACCGGTGATGAGCGATGACGATACCCTTTCCATTACAGACGGGCGCCACGCGGTGGTTGAGCAGATGCCGGATTCCGAACGTTTTGTGCCGAACGACACGACGCTGAACTGCCAGGATCATCAGCTGGTGATTATTACCGGGCCGAACATGGCGGGAAAATCAACCTACATCCGGCAGGTGGCGCTGATCACGATTATGGCGCACATCGGCTCGTTTGTTCCGGCTTCGGAAGCGCAGATCGGGCTGGTGGACCGCGTCTTTACACGGGTCGGCGCGAGCGACGACCTCGCGCGCGGGCGCTCTACCTTTATGGTGGAGATGCAGGAGACCGCCAATATTCTGAACAACGCGACACCGAAAAGCCTGATTGTGCTCGATGAAATCGGACGCGGCACCAGCACGTTTGACGGCATCAGTATTGCATGGTCCGTGGCGGAATTTCTCTGCACAAACCCGGCGGTGCGGGCCAAGACCCTGTTTGCAACGCACTATCATGAGCTGACCGATCTGAGCCTGACGATGCCGGGCGTACAGAACTGCAACGTGCTGGTGAAGGAGCGCGGCGACCGGATCACCTTTTTGCGCAAGATCGTGCCGGGCTCGGCGGATAAGAGTTATGGCATCCACGTGGCGCGGCTGGCCGGGCTCCCTGCCTCTGTACTTGAACGCGCCGAAGAAATTCTTCGCAATCTGGAAGAGGGCGAATTCGAAGCCGAGGGCACTCCAAAAATTGCCCGGCAACGGACGCGGCGGAAAAAAACAGATGATTCGCAAATGCACTTTTTTTGACCGGTTCGCAACAGGTAACCGGTTGTACCGGCACCCTGTAATTCTTTAGGGTTTACATTATTCCTGCTTGTCAAACCGCTTTGAGTCACTAGAATCCCGCTAAATTGTTTCAACACAGGGGGTCTCTGTCTATGAGTAACAAGAAATCGCTCGGGTTTGTTCTGATTATCCTCGGCTTCGTTCTCCTCGCACTTACCGGCATCCGCACGGTCAGCAGTCCGGATATTTTCACGCATATTGCGCTGGGACAGGCTGAAGGCGTCAAAGCCGATTCGCTTTCCTACACCATGGCCGATCAGCAGTGGGTCAATATGCATCCGCTTTACAACAATCTGGTGTATGCCCTCTGGTCGCTGGGCGGTGCCGGGCTGGTTACGCTGGTACATGTGGCCGCCGTGCTGGCCGCCTTCCTGCTGATGCTCCGGTTTGGAAAGGAATGGGGCGGCTCGCTGAGCCAGAGCCTGGCGCTGCTGCTCTGCGTATGGCTGCTGATTCCGGTTTTCAATCCAACCCCCGCCGCCTTTTTCATGCTCTTCACTGCGGTGTTCGTTACTCTGCTTTACCGCCTGAAAAATTTCGCCGTGCTGGCCGTCCTGCTGCTCATTCTGCAGGTGCTCTGGACCAACATGCACCCCTCGTTTCTTTTCGGCCCGTTCCTGATTCTCTTCTTCGCAATTGAAAACTGGCAGGAAACGCGTGCATTGTCGCGCAACAGCTATGTCGTTACCTCGCTGACCGGCCGCCTGGTCGGGCTGTCCGTGGTCGCCCTGCTGGTGACACTATTCAACCCCAATCTGGTTAATCTGCATCGTCATGTGCTGACCAACTGGCTGCTGCTGACCGGTAGTGAAGGTTTGGAATGGGTCTCGCTCTTCAGCAGCTATTTCCCGCAGGGTTTCGTGAGCAGCCTGACGATCTTCGCGCTGATTCTTGGCGCGTGCGGACTGATTACTCTCCAAACAAAACTTCCCGCCATGATCACGACGCTGGCGCTGGTCGGCGCGTTTCTAACCGTGCGTTCTATCGGTGCCCTGTACGTTTTTACCTTCCTCGCCTTCCCCTTCCTGGTACTCAGCTTCAGCGCAATCGGCGGATACCTTTCACGCACGCTGACCACCCTGTTAAAAACCAGCGAAGCCCTGCTGCATAACGCGCTCTCCGTGATCACACTGATCCTGTTGGTCGCCACGCTGGGCGGGCTGATCACCAACAGCATCTATACCCGCATGGGCAGCGCATCGCGCTTCGGGCTGGGTGTGCAGAACGACGCCTTCCCGGTGGCGGCAGCCGGCATCATTGACCAGGACGGTTTCCCGGAACGCATCCTGAACATGCCCCATGACGGCGGATACCTCGCCCTGCAAAATCCGGATCGCAAGATATTCAGCGACACCCGCATTTCGTTCTACGGAGAAGATTTCCAGCTCGAACTCAACCGGGCCCTGCTCGGCCAGCCGAACGCGTGGAAAGCCATCCTTTCCGAGTGGAACCCGCATGCCGTGGTGCTCAACGGCGGCTGGCCGGACACGGGTGCGCTGGCCAACCGTCTGATTGCCTCCAAAGCCTGGAAAATGATCTATCTCGACGGCGCAACGGTTATTCTGGTGCGCGACCTGCCCGATTATGAGGCGCTGATCAGCGATGCAGCTATTCAGAATTCCGGCGTGAACCTCCTTGAAAAAGCCCGCCGTGACTATGTGCAGAGCGGCATCTTCTTCAAACCCGGCAATCCTTCACGCCTGATCGGAGCCGGCAGCGTGTACCTGGCTCTCAACCGTCCGCAGCAGGCAGAAGCCATTTACTCCCTGCTGGCGAAAAAATCGCCGAGCATGGCCGGTGCGTGGATGGGTCTCGGACAGAGCCTGATCCTCCAGAAACAGCTTACCAAAGGCCTCGGTTATCTCGAAAAAGCCGCGAAGATCACCCCGCGCAGCAGCCGGGTCTGGATGGCTCTTTTCCAGGCCTACCGCCTGAAGGGTGACGAAGAAAAAACCCGCGATGCCGCCGACCAGCTGACCAAATTTTTCAAAGCTGAAAAAGCGACGGTGGAGCAACAAGAGGCCAAAGCTCGGAAAAAGGAAGTCGCTAAACCAGAGCAAAAAGAAGAGCTTGAGCTCGAAATGCCGGTTGAACTCAACGTTGAGTAAACGGAAAAAGCACTGCGAGCGGCGCTCCGAAATTTCGGAGCGCCGTTTTTTTATTGTTTGAGCAGCACAAGCGCCTTCGGGGTCGGTGCATGATTCTCGAAAAGGTGGGAATAGGCAAACAGGGCAAAGCCGCGGCAGCCCGCCGCGCGCGCCGTCGCAATCTGCCGACGGATTTCCTGCGCATCGCCGGCGCAGTTGATCCCCGCCACCAGCTGCTCACCGCTCGCGCGTCGGCCCAGCGCCTTGCGCATTTTTATTAGCCGCCCGTCAAAAAGCGCGGCGTTGTAGTTCATCGGTACCAGCCAGTCCACCATGTGCTCGTTCGCCCAGTGTCGGCTGTCCTGAAATGCCGTGCGGTAACCGGTGTTAAAATCGGCCAGCACACTGGCCGAAACAACACTCTGCAGTCCGCGACGGTTCTTGAAAACCTGCCGCAGGTCGCACACCACCTGCGAAACGGCGGCGCGGCGGAATTGGTTCCATTTGCTTTGGCGCAGTGTCGGCCCGTAACGCTTGCGGGCCAGCTCCAGCGAAACGCGGTCATACGAAAAATCGGCATGTTTTTTGATCTCCCTTGATGAGGCATTCGGATAGGCCCCGCGCACGACGTCTTTGTAGTCGTAAGGGAACCGGATGTAGTCCAGATGCAGTCCGTCCAGCTCATAACGGGCCAGCTCGTCCGCCAGCTGCACCAGATGCTGCCGCACCTCCGGATGGGCCGGGTTCACAAAAGCATACCACCCCTTTACCGGCTGCATACGCTGGCCCAGTGCATCCACCATGAACCAGTCCGGATGGGCCGTCCAGAGCTGGCCGGCGGCGCGCGGCGGCTCAATGCGCCCCCGCCAGCCGGGAAGAACGTTTATGTAGGCGTGCAGACGGATGCCCTGCTGCTTCGAAGAGGCCACCGCCGTCTGCAAAGGATCCCAGCCCGGATCCGTGCCGAGTGCAACCACGTTGGTGCCCGAAAGCTCAAACGCCCACGGCTCAACCCGGCTCGGATAAAATACCGTACCGTTGCCGCGCACCTGAAAAAAAATGTCCGTAAACCCCGCGCGAGCGCAATTGGCAACGATTGAAGCCACATCCGCCGGGGTTTTGTAATCAAACCGGGTCACCCAGATGGCGCGCACCTCCGGCAGCCGCGGCGAAGGAGCGGCAGCGGTCAGGAGCAGTGAAATCAGGAGGCCGGCACAGGCGATCCAGAAAAATCGAGACGTTTTCATGAGCCGAAGCTTAATTGAATTTTCTAAACATTGGAAAAATATCTGTACTGTTTTTCTAAACCTTGGAGAATACAGGCTTGGTATCTGTACCAGAGGAGAATTGAATATGATGAACGGACTGCTGCTTCCCATGCTGCCCCTCGGGGCCGTTTCCTTCGCCTTTAACCAAAGTACGCTCCCGGGCAAAATGATTGTGCTGATTCTGTTTGTCAGTTCAATCGGCGCGTGGACGGTGATGATCACTAAATTCATTCTGCTCTCCCGCGCACGCACCGGCACCGATCGTTTTCTGCACACCTTCCGCCGCGAGGCCCTCCCGACCGGACTGTTTGTCAAACGGCAGCGCCTGCCGGAAACACCGCTTAACGCACTCTATGAAGCAGGCTGCAAAGCGCTCGGCAACGAACTGTCGTTCATCGGCATCAATCCTGAGGAGCTCTTTATGGGTGCGCTCGGCGAAACCGAGGATCGGCAGCTGGATGCGCACCAGATAGAATCCATCCGCGCGGTGGTGGATCGCACCCTGGCCGACGAAGCACTTAAACTTGAAGACCGCATGGGCATCCTCGCCACGGCCGTTAGCGCCTGTCCGTTCCTCGGGCTGCTCGGTACCGTCTGGGGTGTGATGGATGCCTTCGGCGGCATGGCGGTTTCGGGTGCGGCAACGCTCTCGGCGGTCGCGCCGGGCATTTCCGGCGCACTGCTGACCACCGTAGTGGGCCTGCTGGTGGCGCTGCCCTCCTCCATCGGCTACAATATGCTCACGGTGCGCATCCGGCGGATGGCGGTGCAGATGGATAATTTTTCACAGGAGTTTACGGCCTCCGTGCAGCAGCATTTCAGCACCCTCAGTGAATAAATCATGTCGAAACGCAAAACCAGCCTGATTGCGCTCCGGGAAATCAGCGAAATCAACATGACGCCGCTGATGGATCTCACCTTTATTCTGCTGATCACCTTCATCATCACCTTCCCGCTGATCGAACAGGGCATTCCGGTGGATCTGCCGAAAGGCTCCGCCAACGAGCTGAAAGAACCGGAGGCTCGCAGCATTACGGTCGATGCCCGCGGAAATTTTTTTCTGGATGATCTGAAAATTTCAAAGGAGGAACTGGCCGAGGAAATCCGGGTCACCGGACAGTTCAACCCCGATGCCGTCGTCTATGTGCGAGCCGATAAAAAAACGGTTTATGAGCACATCGCCGCCGTAATGCAGATGTTGCACGATGCGCAGATCACCCGCATGGCACTGGTAACGCAGGCCGAGGAATAGGAAGAGTGGAATGATGGAATCAGGCTATTCTGGGTAGGGATGGCTCGCCGAGCCGTCCGCGGCGCGTTCGGCGAACGCGCCCTACTGTTCGAAGGCACATTTATAAGTAAATCGAATGGAATCTAAGCATAAAATTTTCTGGTGGGTTTTCGGGACACACGCGACGGCGCTGTTTCTGCTGCTCTTTATTCCGTGGTTAAAGGGCTGTTACCATCCAAAGCCGAAAGAGATTGTCACGTACATCTCGGTCGAAAGCGCTCCCGCCCCCGATATTGAGATCGTTGAACAACCGCTCCCGCCTCCCGAACCCAAGCCGGAACCGAAACCCGTTCCGAAGCCCAAACCGAAGCCGCCGCCTAAAATTGAGCCTCCCAAAACCAACCGCCCGCCGCCCGCCGTCAAAAAACCGGCATGGAAACCGGCACCGGTCAAAAAACAAACTACACGCAGAACCCAATCCGGTGCCCCTCCCCGCCCCGCACTCGATCTCAGCGGCGTCAAAGCGGCGCTGAACAGCGGAGGATCGTCATCCGGACTGGTAAGCCCGTTCGCGGGGTATTATGAAAGGGTCAAACAGCGCATGTATGCCGCGTGGCGGCAGCCGGTCGGCACGCCGGTCGGACTCACCGCAACGGCCATGATGCGCGTGGAATTCAGCGGCGCGATCTCCTCGCGTTCGCTCACCCGCCGCTCCGGCGACGCGGAGTTCGACCGCTCCGTACAGGCAGCGATTGATTCAGTTCATCAGCTTCCCGCGCCGCCCGCCGACCTGCCCGATCGAAACATTACCGTGGAATTTGTCCTTTCGAACTGATTCGTCTTTAAAAACAGACGCGAGTGCGCTAAGAATCAGCATCATGAAAAATATCCTCTTTTTAGCACTCTGCGCCACGCTTCTTGCGCCATGTGCCTCCGCTCAGGTGCGGGTGGTGAAATCCGCCGAACGCAAAATCGTCATTGATTTTTCCGGACTGCGCGCGGCTTCCGACTCCGCCTCGCAGACGTTTTCCCGGACATTGGAAAACGACCTGCGCCTTTCGGGCTGGTTCCAGCCGGTGCGCGGCACCGGCGAACTGCGCCTGATCGGTACGGTCGATCGCAGAGGCGGTAATCTCAAAACCGTCTGTCAGGTTTACCGCGGAAGCGATCAGGCGCGGCTTTTTTCCAAAAGTTACAGCATTGAGACCGGTCGCACCCGCACTCTCGCCCACCGTGTGGCAGATGATTTGATCGAGGCGATCACCGGGCACAAAGGCATCGCTTCGACCCGCATCGCGCTGGTCGGTACGCGCACGGGCAAAAAGGAGCTTTATGTCTGCGATGCGGACGGCGGCAATCTGATGCAGATCACGCGCGACGGCGGGATCATTGTGGGCCCGAACTGGGGGCCGAAGGGCAACACGGTTGTCTATACATCGTTCCTGCGCGGATTTCCGGACGTTTACCGCGTCAATTTGCGGAACGGCCGACGCGACCAGCTCGCCCGCTACAGCGGCCTGAATACCGGCGCCGCCCTTTCGCCCAACGGCAAAGAACTGGCGCTGATTCTTTCCAAAGACGGCAATCCCGAACTCTACATCAAAAATTTGCGCAGCGGCCGCCTGAGCCGTCTGACGGCTACGGCCCGCGCCACGGAGGCGAGCCCGTCGTGGTCGCCGAACGGCAGTCAGCTCGTTTATGTCTCCGACCAGAGCGGAAGCCCGCAGCTTTATGTCATCGCCCGCACCGGCGGGCGTCCGCGCCGCCTCAGCAGTCGCGGGACAGAGAATGTCGCCCCCGACTGGGGTCCCAACGGCCTGATTGTCTGCGCCAGCCGTTCGGGCGGACGCTATGTGGTTTCCGTCATCCAGCCGACCACCGGGCAGACCCGCTATCTGGCGACTGACTTTGCCAATTATGAAGACCCCTCCTGGGCACCGGACGGGCGGCATATTGTTGCAACGCGGTCGGTGAATTACCAATCGTCCCTCTACCTCCTTGACACGATCAAGGACCCTCCGGTAGCTTTACTGCAAAGCAGTGGAAGCTGGTATTCGCCGGCGTGGTCACCGCAATAGAAACAGCCGAAAGCGAGGTCACATTATCATGAGAAAATACGGTTCTTTTTTTCTGAGTCTTCTTTTTGTTCTGGTCGCCGTCTCCATGTCCGGCTGCGCGAATCTCGGGCAAAATCCTGCCGGAGTATACGGCGTCGGCGGTTCTCTGGATTCCATTCCGCTGTCCGACCGTTTCCAGGGCGGTACGGAGCATCCGGGCCTGTTCCCCCCGGTCTATTTCGCCTACGACAGCTCGCAGGTCGTTGAATCCGAACGTTCCAAGGTCGAGGCGGTATCCCGCCATCTGAAACAGAACAGTTCCGTTGCCGTCATCATCGAAGGTCACTGCGATGAGCGCGGCAGCCGGGAATACAATCTGGCACTCGGCGAACGCCGGGCCCTGGCCGTGCGTGCCTATCTGGCCGGCCTGGGTGTCGGCGTGGATCGCATCCAGACCAAGAGCTACGGCGAAGAAAATCCGTCGGTCCCCGGCCACGATGAGGAATCGTGGGCCCGCAACCGTCGGGGCGAGTTTGTGCTCTATTACTAGCCTGATCTATTCAGACTAACGCGCGTTTTCTCTGAAATGACCCGTACATGCCGATGCCTTTGTTACATCTTGCACTGATTGCACAACTGCCGCTGGCCCAGGCCGGACAGTTGCTGCTTGTAATAGGATTGGCATTTGCAATTATCACGCTGATCTCCAGCACCCACCGTTTTCACCGCATGGTGCAATTCAGTGAAGAAGATCTCGTCACCGTTGACGACTGCAACGACTTTTTCTTCATCCAGATCGCACGCTATCTGAGCAAAATCAACCGTCAAACCGCCGGCTTCGGCGTGATAATCGTCGAGTTAAAAACCGAAGCCACCGACCAGCGGGGCGTACAGGAGAAACTGCTGGGTGAGTTTAAGAAAATCATTCGTGAACCGGTCGACAAGGCCTGTCTGTACCAGACGAACTGTGTCGCCGCCATTATCGATACGGAAGAATCCAGCGTAGAGCCGGTCAGCAGGCGTATCGCCACCGATTTAAAAACCGTTGTCAGCACCCTCCCCGACATCACCGCGTTCCGTATCGGGGTAAGTGCTTTCCCGATGCACGGCGGAAACACCCGGCAGATGATTGATACAGCGATCGAAGCCATGGAACGCGTTGACTTTGAAGAAACCCTGCCCATCGGCATGGCCCCTCCCCCGGAGGAGGAAGAAAAACCGCAACCGGATGAGATCGGCGAACTGAGCCGGCAGGATAAGCATTCATCCCTCGACCCGCTCACCGGCGTGCTCAGCCCCATGGTCATCGGCTCTTACATGCGCAAATATTTTGCTGAAATCCGCCGTAATAAAAAGCCCATCGCCCTGCTCTGCGTCGGCGTTACCGGCATTGAGCATCTGATCTCACTGCATGGGGAAGAAGCGGCGGACGCGGTCATTGCCGGCGTCAGCGGCGTGCTGCAGCGCCTGACGCGCGAAAGCGACCTCATCGGGCGCTATCATCGCGACGATTTCATGGTTCTGGCCGGCTGCTCAATGGAACAGGGCGAAGCCATGGCCCTCCGCCTGCACGAAGCCGTACAGAAAGAAACGTTTACCTTCGAAAACCGCCAGATCAAAGCCTTAGTCAGCGTAGGTGTCGCAGCACATCCCGAACACGGGCGGAATCTGCGCGATCTTTTCCGCGGGGCCTACCGTGCACTCGAAGTACTTCGCGGCTGGAATACAAGCTCCTGCCTGATGTATGATCCCGCACAGCATGATAAAAAAAGACAGAGAAATGGGTCGCCCGCTAAAACTGGGCGTTAACATTGACCATGTCGCAACGCTGCGGCAGGCACGCGGCACTGTTTACCCCGATCCGCTCGAAGCTGCACAGATCTGTGCGAAAGCCGGTGCCGTCAGTCTCACCATCCACCTGCGTGAAGACCGCCGTCATATTCAGGACGCCGACGTCTATGCGCTAAAAAAAGCGGCCATCCTGCCGCTCAATCTCGAAATGGCCAATGCGCCCGAAATTGTCGGAATCGCCCTCGACGTCAAGCCCGAAGAGGTTTGTCTTGTTCCCGAAAAACGGCAGGAACTCACGACCGAAGGCGGACTTAATGTCATCGCGCAGTTCGATGCACTCAAAGAAACGATCGAACGCCTTCAGGTCAACGGCAGCGAAGTAAGTCTCTTTGTCGAACCCGATGAAAAAATCCTTAAGGCCTCAGCCAATACCGGCGTGCGCGTCGTCGAACTCCACACCGGCTCGTTTTGTGATGCAACCGATCCCGCTCATGCTAAGGCCCTGCTCAATAAACTGATCCACGGTGCGGAGTGCGCGCACGCGCTCGGCCTGCAGGTCAATGCAGGCCACGGCATCAATCTCGACAATCTGCCCGATGTTCTTACCGTTCCGCATCTGGACACCCTGAACATCGGCCACAGCATTGTGGCGCGCGCGGTATTCGTCGGCCTCGAAACCGCCGTGTGCGAAATGATTGAGGCGATGTCCTCTTAAAGACGATGAAAACTGTTTCGGCAGCCGAAATGCGCAAACTCGACCGGCGCACGATTGAAGAAGCCGGGGTACCGGGTGAAGAGCTGATGCGCCGCGCCGCGCGCGGGCTCACCGACAGTCTGCTCGATTTAATCGAACTCCATGGTATCGCACGCCCGCATGTCCTCTTTATTGCCGGCAAGGGCAACAACGGCGGCGACGCCGAAGTCGCCCACGGTTTCATGACCGAAGAAGGCATTAAATCGACCCTCTGGCAAGTCGAGGATATCGACTGGGCAAAGGAATCGGCGGCAGACTTTAATATCGTGGTCGATGGACTCCTCGGCACCGGCACAACCGGTGCGCCGCGTGGAAAATTCGCTGAAGCAGTGGATTTCATCAACCGCGCCCAGGCTTTGAAAGTCGCCATTGATATTCCGACGGGACTCCATGCCGACAGCGGTGAACCGCAGGGCGAAACAATCCGTACCGACCTTACGGTCACCATGGGCCTGCCGAAAACCGGTCTGACCCGCTCTGCCGCCGTTGAATACACCGGTTCCATTGAGGTAGTCGATATCGGCATTCCCGCCGAATATATCGACACGACCGCGGGCTGTACCGAAGCCGAACTGATTACCAAAAGCGATGTACAGCTGCCGCGCCGCGGGCGGGATGCCCACAAAGGCAGTTTCGGGCATGTTTTGCTGATTGGCGGCGCACCGGGATACACCGGCGCCATTGCCATGGCTGCGCGTGCGGCTCTGCGCTCCGGCGCGGGGCTCGTCAGCGTCCGTGTTCCCGAACCCATTTATGAAATCGTCGCAACCGCCGCTGGTCCTGAAGCGATGGTTAAGCCCTTCAATGAATTCAGCGAAATCGACCTCACCGGCTTTGACGCTGTGCTGGCCGGGCCGGGCCTGACGCGTACACCCGAAACAAAAGCGTTTGTCGAACGGCTGCTTGTCGAATGCACAGTTCCGCTGGTGCTCGATGCCGACGCGCTCAGCGTATCGCCCGAAACCATTGCGGCGGCAAAATCCCCCGTGGTGCTAACGCCCCACCCCGGGGAATTCGCGACCCTGTTCGGCACAACGGTCAAACAGATTCAGGCTGACCGCTGGACCGCCGCACGCGAAGCAGCGAAACGCACCGGCAAAGTTATTGTGCTTAAAGGTGCGCGAACAGTCGTCGCCGCACCGGGCAAAAAACTCGCGATCAACGGCACGGGTAATCCCGGCATGGCCAAGGGCGGTTCGGGCGATGTACTCGCCGGGCTGCTGACCGGCCTTCTCGGTCAGGGTATCGAGCCTTTACAGGCGGCTAAAACGGCAGTCTGGCTGCACGGGAAAGCGGGCGATATCGCCGCGGCGAAAAAGACGGAAGCCGCTATGATCGCCACCGACCTCATCGACGCCTTCCGCAGTCTTCAAACGTAGGACAGGCTTCCAGCCTGTCCGGACAGCCAGGATGGCTGTCCTACTTTAGAAACAGACGCTCTTTGAGAGCATCTCGAATTTTTTCGATCATCTGCTGAATTTCTTTTCCCGCATACGGCTTCATCGGCAGTTTCCCCCAGACGGGCGCGGGCCATGCGGGATCGGTTTTGTAGCGAACAATGTGGTGAACATGAAGCTGCGGCACCATGTTGCCGATAGCGGCGATGTTCATTTTATCGGCACGGAACAGCGTAGCGAGTTTTTCGGCGAGAAAGGCGGACTCCTCCATCAGCTGTGCGCGGTCTTCGGCGCTGAGCTGATGGATTTCGGTAACGCCTTCGCGCTCGGGAACGAGCAGCACCCACGGGTACTTGGCATCGTTCATGAGGCGAACCTGCGAGAGTTTAAAACGTCCGATCAGCACGGAGTCGGCTTCGAGCGCTGGATGAAGCTCAAACATCATTCGTCATATTCGCAGGCTGGCGGGTAGCCTGGAGAACCGTCTGCCATATCCAGCGGCCGGGATCCACCTGCTTGCGCTCGCCGATCATCGGAAGCGGCAGGTGCACCAGCCGGTGACTGTGCAGGCCGACGATCATGTTGGTTTTACCCGCCATCGCTGCATGCATTGCGCTGTTGCCGAGCAACAGGCAGTACTCCGAGTCGTTCGCTGTCGCGGGGCGGCTTCGGATGGAGTAACTCGGATCAAAATATTTCACATTAATTTCCGTGCCCTTTTCGCCGAACCAGCGCTTCATTTCATCGCGCATAAACAAGCCAATATCCGCCAGCTTCGTGTTGCCGGATTTATCCTCACCGCCTGCGTTTTCCAGCAGCTGCTGACCCGCGCCTTCGGCCACGACGACCACTGCGTGGTCTTTTTTATCAAGGCGCTGACGGAGGTGCTCAAAAAAGCCGTTCGGCCCGTCGAGATCGAACGGAACTTCGGGAATCAGGCAGAAATTGACATTGCTGTTTGAAATCGCGGACGAGGTGGCAATCCAGCCCGACTCGCGGCCCATCAGCTTGATCAGGCCAACACCGTGGCGGTAGGCCTTGGCCTCCGCGTGTGCGCAGTTAATCACATCCCACGCCCCTTCGACGGCCGTTTCAAAGCCGAATGAACGCTCGACCAGATTGATATCGTTATCAATGGTTTTCGGCACGCCGATAACCGAAATCCTGAGCCCCTGCGCTTTGATTTCTTCCTGTATTGCGCGCGCGCCGCGCAATGTGCCGTCGCCGCCAACAGTGACGAGAATATCCACCTTGTAGTGTTTGAGCGTATGAACCATCTCGCCAACGTCCTGCGGACCGCGCGAGGATTTCAGAATCGTGCCGCCGCGTTCGTGAATTTCATCGGTGTTGTCGGTATCCAGCTCCACCGGCGAATGAAAATATTTGGAGGCCAGCCCTTCGTAGCCGTACTGGAAGCCCAGCACCTTTTTGACGCCGTAGCCTTCGAGCGCGCAGAAAGTGACCGCGCGGATCACGTCATTGAGTCCCGGACAGAGCCCGCCGCAGGTGACAATCCCGACCGTAACATTTTTCGGATTAAAGAAGAGTTTTTCGCGCGCGCCGGCCAGCTGGAAAAACTCCAGCTCGTCAATTGGAGCGGCCTGTTCGATGTCGCGGGCCAGCACGTGGCGGATCACTCCATCCTCATCGCTGTAAAACTTCTGGCGCTGCGCCTTAAACGGCGAATCAAATTTGCACTCTCCGAGAGAGTCGATTGGAATAATTTTACTCATAATTTAACCCTATAAAAATTCGGAAAACAAAACGTATGACAGAGCCTCCTGCCTGTCCAGCATCCGCACCGCTTTTTCATCAATCTTGCACGACCCAGCGACCCGCCTTGGTGGAGCCAACTCGTGTCAGTCGTCCAGCATCCTGCAATTTCTTCAGATGATATTTCACGCCATCTGCAGAAATATCGCCAAGCACTTCGGCGATCACCTGACGTGTCGCTTTCGGGTTCTGGCGCAAAACCTCTAAAATCTGCTCCGTTCGGCTTTCTTGGGTAGTTTCTTGGGTGGTTTCTTGGGTAGTCAGTAACGTCTCCGAAATAACAGCGAGCATAAACTCAATGAATGGAGAACAGTTCGCCTGCGCGGTGCTAAGGTTTAAGGCTTCGTAATATCCGGATTGATGCGCATGCACGAGGCTTTCAACCGGAAGATCGGCAAAAACTGGATTCCATTTGGAGAGAACCATAGTTTGCCAAAGGCGCCCCATTCGTCCGTTTCCATCCTCAAACGGATGAATAAATTCGAACTCGTAATGAAAAACCGAACTGGAAATCAGCGGATGCGCATCGGTCTTTTCCAACCATTGGAAAAGCTCCTTCATCTGAAACGGAACCCGGTCGGCGGGCGGGGCAACATGCACCAGACCCTCTTTACCCATCACCCCCGCCCCTGTCTGGCGATACGCACCGATTCGGTCGATCAACCCGCCCATCAAAAGAGAATGCGCTTCGAGAAGATGATTTGAATCAAAGGGATTCCACGTCGGCATTTTCTCATACACCTTGATGGCGTTGCGCACCTCTTGAATCTCCTGCGGAGGCGCGATCACTGGTTTTCCGTCCATGACCGCCGTAATCTGTTGTTCCGTCAACGTATTACCTTCAATCGCCAACGACCCCTGAATGGTACGGATTCGGTTTACACGGCGAAGCCGAAGAGCCTGCGGAGTTTGCTGCACAGAAACACGTCCAACCATCTCACAAATCCGGGCAAGCAGATCAACGACCTTTTCACTCACGCTATACGGCGGTGCACAATCGGATATGCTCATTTCATCTCCCGTTTTCCAACCATTGGAAGATTTCTACCGGATTTTTCCAAGGGTTGGAAGATTGGGGGTCATATTTTCCAAACCTTGGAAGCCGAAAACAATACCCGAAAAATGCGAATGTTCCTTTTCGCGAAAATTTAGCGTTTTTTCGCGGGCAAAACCCCGTCCAACTGCGCCCCTGTCCAACCCTGTAAATCCTGTGATCCCGTCTAAACTCTTTCCTCCGATTGAACAGTCCGGCGGCTCGATTCACCCAGAGACCGAGGTCTTGGCCCTCGGCTACAAATGAGGAAATTTTTTGTAGCCGCGATCCGTGATCGCGGAGTCGAAGGCTTGCATATTTTCCAAGGGTTGAAAAACCCGCTTGGTGAAAAGTGGATTCTGATTTACGATTCGCGCCCTCAAAAACGGAGTGCTCTATGGGTCAGGCAAAAAACAAAATCAAACAGTGTCCAGTGACGGGCAGAAAAATCTCGCCCCGCGAATGCGGAGAAAACCGAATGTCCAATTACGACTGCCCAGCGAATTGTCCTCAAAATCCGTGGTCTCCAGAGAATTACGATCATCTGCGGGACATCGACCACAAAACGCGGGAGAAGACACTTAATCGCTATCGTGATGAGGAGTTAAAACTCTACGGACATGTTCATACTCCCCCCAACAGTGAAACGACTTTTGCCGCGACTCTTTTCTTCCTGAACAGACTCTATCGCGAAAGAGATTCGGACGGCAGAACGTTTGCGGATCGCTGGCGAGCCGAGGGCTTAAACGGACTCAACAACGACCAACAACAGATACTGGTTGAAGAAGAAAACGCAAGGGTCGCACTGCTCGAAGTCCAACAAGTGATCGATGATCGGCGCGTGATCGTCATCGACCTATTGGAGAAAAACCCTGAGCCAAAACTCCTGATGGACTGCGCCTTCGCCGCGACCGCCTGCCGTTTTTCAACGCTTCTGACTCTGATTGCAGAAGCCCCGTTCTTTTATCGTCTGCACACCGCCGGCATTCCCTGCCCAGAAATCACCGGTTTGAGTCCACTAGAGATACTCACAACGGTTGTGCGCCACCAGAAAGGCCCCAAAACCCGAGAGGCCATGCGCCCATGGCTTTTTGAAAACTTACTCACGGTCGTCGAAAGTTTTTCAGCAATTCAAACCGCCCGGCAAGCCGAGTCTTTTCGGACAATGGATGCAGCCTACAGCAAAACGGAATACAAACTTTGCGGATCAAGAGAGGAACTCATCCAACGTTTGGACGGGCTTGAAGAGGCTCACCGCGAAGATCCGCTGGAGGAAAATGCCGACGAAGGGTTTGTCGATGAATGGGTCTGGACGGAGCCGAGCGACCTGTTCGGTGCCGGACGCGCTGTGTTGGGCCGAGTCCTCCTCCACAAAAAAGATCGCATCCGACTCGAAACCACCTCGGCAAAAAAACGTGACACCCTCCGCCCTCAACTGGAAAAGTTGCTGAACGGTCTGATCAGATTCACCAAACAGAGAACAGACGATTTATCCAAACAAATGCTGAACCGGCAAAATTTCAACTACGACAAATCGCTGGTTCCAAAAAAACTGCTCAAAAACCCAATGCAAATTGAAAACTCCTGCACCTGTATTCCGAGCGATCTCGAAGCCCTCTCCCCAACAAAAATGGAAGAAAGCATGATGAAGGAATTCGACCGCACCTTCCTCGACAGCCCGATCCCCGCATTGAACGATAAAACACCGCGAGAAGCCGCAAGCCTGCCCGCCCTGCGCCCAGCTCTAGTCGAACTGATGAAACAGCATGTCCACAACCGCGACAAACACAACCTGCAAAACGGAGGCCAAATCGATATCAACCCACTGATCCGAGAACTGGGACTCGATGAAATTGATTTTCCGCCGCCACCGCCCCGCTCAATCCCCCATCGAACCAACGATGAGGATTTTGAGGAGGACGCTGAAGATTGCGACATCTACCTGACCTCAGAAGAAGTCAAAAAGCGGGCCGCCGATCTCAAATCCTTTGGGAATTTGCGTAGCCGTTTTGAGAAAGCCTTTCCAGAAGTCATTACCGTGATCGATTCGTTTTTATTTGATGAAGGAAAAATACCGATGACGGTGCGTGAACCGATTCTCGATCTGGCTACGCAGACCGCATTCATCGTATTCCACCCAGACATGCCGTCCCTGCCGGAAATCTACGAATCGGATTTGATGGAAACCATGTTGGATCGCGTTCGGGATACAGATGAAAGAAGCGAAGACTCCCCCATCGGAATGGAAGAGCCGGAGTTGATGCGGTTTGTGAACAAAAAACTTCAGAACCTACTCGATCCCGGTAAAGATATCGCCGCAGTGATCATCTTTTTCATGGCCTTCACCGATGAACTTCACCACGCCATGATGGATTTAATAGGACAGTTTCTCGACGATCACCCCGACCTATTCGACTAAAACTGCGAAAGGAACCGCACATCGTTTTCATAGAGCATGCGGATATCTTTGATGCCGTACATGATCATGGCGAGGCGTTCAATCCCCATACCGAAGGCGAAGCCAGTGACTTTATCGGGGTCGTAGCCGACCTTTTTGAAGACTTCGGGATCCACCATGCCCGCGCCGAGGATTTCGATCCAGCGGCTTTTGCCGCCGACTTCGAAGAAGAAGTCCACTTCAAAGCTCGGTTCGGTAAACGGGAAAAAATGCGGGCGGAAGCGGATTTTCACATCTTCGCCGAGGAATTGTTTGGCGAAATAAGACAAGGTGCCTTTGAGATCGGCCATCGAAACGTTCTCGGCTACGTAAAGCCCTTCCACCTGATGGAAGTTGGCGCTGTGCGTGGCGTCCGGTGTGTCGCGACGGTAGCAGCGGCCCGGCGCGATAATGCGGACCGGCGGCTTGTGTGCCTCCATGTAGCGCACCTGCACCGGCGAAGTGTGGCAGCGCAGCAAATCACCGTTTTCGAGATAGAAGGTGTCCTGCTCGTCGCGCGACGGATGGTCGGCTGGCGTATTGAGCGCATCAAAGTTATTCCAGACCGTTTCGACATCCGGGCCATCGGCAACGGTGAATCCAAGTGTCTGGAAGATTTCGGTGATCCGCGCCGTCACTTTGCTGATGGGATGTTCTGAGCCGAGCGCGGGCCACTGCCCCGGCAGTGAGGAATCAAAGGCTTCGCCTTTTTTGGTGCCGGAAGCCATCTCGCCCTGTCGCTCTTTAATCAGCGCACCCAGTTCCTGCTTAAGCTGATTGGCTCCTTTACCGAAAGCAGGTTTTTCTTCATTCGGCACCTCTTTGAGCTGCGCCATCACTTC
>Ga0190284_1000514_pt1 | contig 21674 bp, 10 predicted proteins | sample 48691812_MG_FD_161668 | JGI IMG/M metagenome (GOLD analysis project Ga0190284, IMG submission 161668) | Hydrothermal vent microbial mat bacterial communities from Southern Trench, Guaymas Basin, Mexico - 4869-18-1-2_MG | ecosystem: Environmental > Aquatic > Marine > Hydrothermal vents >...
TAGCTCGACCGCGTCTGTGTCGATCACCACCAACTCACCGCCCACATCGGCCAAAGTCCCAAGCCGGCGGCCGGGAAACTGACGCCGCCACAACGACTCGGCATTCTTACGGGCCCGTATGGCCACCAAGGTTTGACCGTCAACGGCCGCGACAACGATCCCACCGATGGCAAGCATCGGCGGATCGGGCAGTGACCCCCTGGACGGATCAACGGTCAGCGGGGGCCACATTTCACGGCCGCTTGTCAACCCTATGGCACGGAGCTGTCGGCCGGCATATCCTCCGCGGGGACCAGGGATCGAGAGAACCGCAACCGGTCCGGCGATGACGGCAGGCTGCGCATCGAGGTTTGGGGACGCATCGGGTGGCACGGGACGTCCGGGGCGAGCGGAATCAAACTCGACGATCCAATCATGCCGATCGCCCGATACCCTTGTTCCAGCGATTTCACCGTCGTTCAGCTTCAAGCCCTTCAGTTGCTCTGAGATGCTGACGGGCACGATCTCTGCATATACGTCCTCGCCTTGGTTCGGATCATAAAAGGTCAGCGTGTCCAAGCGGCCGACCGACTTGTTCTTCTCCTCGTAGGTGAGTTGGAGCGTTCCACGATCGCGCAAGACGTGCGGCAATCGGCACTGCCGTTCCGGCGCGTTGGGCCGTCCTTCACCGGGCCGGGCGTACGTCGTCGCAAGCCGTCCCGTCGCCTCGGTGGCAAGGTCGGTTCCCGGGACACGGTCGGCGGCACGGGAGAGATAGAACGTAGCGGTTTCCGGATCACCGTCCGCTAAGGCCTGCTCGCCGAGGTGCAGGTCCAGGTGAGCGCCCTGCGGTGCAAAGCCCAGCACGTCGGCGAGTCGCACCAATAGATCGGTCCGATTCGCCTCGAGTTCCGCATCGATCATGGCCCGGACATGAGACGTTGTGTCCGTGCGCTGCGCGCTTGTCGCATGAGCCCACAACCCGAGCAGCCGATCGGCAATCAGGAGATCCGACCTGACATGGAGGTTGGGCTCCAGTGAGACGGATTCGTTGCCGATGTCACGAAGCAGATCGAGCAGGAGCCGCAGCGCCTTGGTTTCTTCATGCTGCTCCGCAAGAAAACCGCACAACGCCAGCCCCGCCTTGATCTTGTCAGTGGTGCGCAGGGCGGAAGAAGCTGCTCGTTCCAGGAGTTCGCCGCGTTCGTCAACTGGGACCTCCGCTGCAAGGTTCAGCAACACGGCAACATGCAGATGCGCGATGCGCCTCTCCGTCTCGCCACTACTGTCAGATGCGGTCGAAGCCGCATAGCGCGGAACCTCTGTCGCAAGGGAGTGTCGGCGTTGATCCGCCTTGTTGAGCCATGACAGCGTGCCATCCCAGTCCTTCTCCAGGCTGGCCAGCCACGCGAGACGAAGCAGGGCCTCAGGGTCTTGGGGGTTCTCTTTCAGACGCTCCACGGCAATAGTGCGGGACTTGTCGACGTCGCTCAGCTTGGCAATCTCGTTGGCGCTGAGGCTGTAGAGCGCTCCGTCGATCACTAACAGGTTTCCCAGTGGTTTCTCACTCAGGAGCAATTCACCCACTTGCCGCCCGGTCTCGATGTCCAGTGATAGCAGGCCTTCTCGCGTCGACACCAGAACGCGCGTCCCGCAGATCGCAGGCCGCCCCATCGGCGAAGCTCGGTCATACGTCCATTCACGCTGACCTGTCTCGAGACGAACGGCACTGACGTTCGCACCGGCAAGGATGACACGTTTCTCATCGGCACCGACAAGATAGCGATGGTCGCTCCGAGGGAAGGACCATTTCTGGATACCGCTGTGTCGGTCGAATGCCACGAGGCTGTCACAATCGTGGGCGGCCAACAATACCAACCGACCCGCGACCAACGGCGGCGTGGCGAGCCACTCGTCGGCCTGGGCCAGGACGGTTTGTGTCGGCCGGCCGGGCTCTCGGCGGCGCCGCCCCGCCAGACTCAGAACCTCGGCGCGTTCATATCGCGTCAGCCACCGCAGGGAATAATCAGAGGCGCTGAGGGCGATGAACAACTCGGCCCCCGTCTGCACATAGATCGTTCCGCCACAGGCGGTCGGTTGCAGCACCGCATTCATCGGAAGGATGCCCATGGTGCACCTGCCGATCTGGATTCGCTTGACGAGCGTTCCGCCAGGTTTCAGCACCGCGAGGAGGAAGTCTTCGTCCTGCAAGTATGGCACGATCAAATGAGAGCCGGCCACCACCGGCGCGGCATAGAAGTGAGCATCTTTCAGTTCATCGTCGACCGGTCCCCCGCGTCCCCTCGTCCACACCGCCCGACCGGTATCGGCCTCAAACGTCCGCAACGAGTTCGTGACGCGATGTGCGCCAACCTGCACGACCTCATTCAGTGGGACGATCCCCTGATGCGTCGGGTACTGTTCGCCGGGCGTCCCCGCCTGCTCGATGATGAACACCAATCCGAACGCTGTGGAAACCACCCCCCGGTATTCCTGGAAGAGCGCCTGCGTGGACAGCGCGTCAAGTTTGTCACTGTTGTCCACCTCCCAGAAACCCGTCTCAAAACGGTGTTTCACGATGCGAGGATCACGTGGTCTGATTTTGCCAACGGCCTGCCAGAGGAAATCGAACGTTGTCAGATCGCGCGCGATCAACCCGCTTGGGCATGTGACGAACAGCCTACGACCATCCGAGACAGCTTGCCAGACAGGGGGTCTGCCGGTTCGATCCATGATGTCACGGATGAGCGGCAGGTTCATCCGGTCCACTCCCGGGAGCGGTTCATGTAAGACGCCGGTGGCCGTGGCGGGTGGCTCGAAGGCGGGCATTCTGCCGGTTGCCGCCGGAGGTCCCAACAACTGGGGCCACGCCGACACGCGATGACCCTGCTGACCCGATGTTGACGCTAAGGATCTGTCCCACAACCTCTTGTGGCACGGGCGTCTCGCCCGTGAAGCTACACCGGCGAGACGCCGGTGCCACGGTTCTGAGATAGGTTCTAGGTCGAGACCTTGCCCGATGGCGTGCGAGCGTAGCGTGTCCACAAACCGCGTGGTCGTCTGAATCCGCTTCGCCCAATCCACAGGCAACGGCTGGTCGGAAGTGACGTCCAATTGTCGCATTGCTTCGAGCGTGTCTGCTGCCAGATCGTATTGGCCGGAGGCGGCGTGTGCGATCGCCAGCTTGTGCAGGATCTGCCAGCGCGGTACCTGGCTATGCGGCAGGGCCGCGAGTTCTTCAAGCAGGTCGATTGCTTCACGTGCCTGGTAGCGGTCGATGAGCCGGTTTGCGAGCAGATGGATGGCATCCGGCCCCGGTGTGGTCATCGGGAACCGTCGGGCGATGGTCCGCAAGGCGTCGAAATCATGCGTTTGTCTCGCCTCTTCGAAGCGCCGTTGGACCTCACCGTCATGCAGGAGTCGGTAGATGGCAATCCCCTCAGGCGGCCAGCTCGCGATCTGTTGTTGCGCGCACCGCAGCGCCGAATAGAAATGGATGCCCCCGTCGAGTGAGACGGTCTGGTGCCCGGAGTGCTCAATCATGCGTGTGAGCGTGTCCGCCGCCAGCTTCCAGTCTCCCCGGGCGGCGGCCTGTTCGGCCCGCTTTAGCCATCGCTCCGCGTCACGGTCGCTTTGTGGGATCACGCCCCCGTATCCGTAGTGTTCCGCAAACGAGGTGTCCCGCAAAACTTGGAACCCGACGGCCCGCGGCACGGTCACAGTAGCGCCCAAGAGAAGCATGGCGGCGATGATGCAAGCCAGTCGCTTTTGTACTGCCAACCTGTATTTTCCTCGCGGCCCGCGAAGTATTCTGTGGCACCGGCGTCTCGCCGGTGGGGTCACGGGCGGGACGCCCGTGCCACAGTTTTATTGCGGCTGAAGACAGCGCGGTGCATGACGCCGTTTCCGTGCCCAGCTCCCGGCCAAAATGAGAGGCTCACGGAGTCGTCGCGCGTGCTGAAAGTTCTCTGAAGGGTACATCCGCATCCTTGCTGGGGCGGCGTCAACGACCACGCATATGCCGCCCATTTGGCCCGCCGCGGGAAAGCCCACGGATGTAGTATCCTACACGTGCGAACATTGGTATACAATGCTTGCTTCGACAAAGGCCACGCAACGGGGTGTAGCAGTACATGGTTCCTCATTCTCCCCACAACGAGTATCACGATGACCCAGAGGAGATTGCCGGGAACCCCGGACGGGAATCAACCCACCGCCATGACGAAGCTACTGATTTCGGTGCAGATCCGACGAAGCGCATATCCCAAGACCATGGCATCGAGGGCTGTGATACCGAGGGCTGTGGCTCCGGCGTCTCGCCGGTGATTCATCAAAGGCCAGAAGCCCGTACCTCGGGAGGTCTGGGCCTGGCCGCCGCCATTCGGTTTCTTCTGCCCGTGGGACGCGGGCCGTCGGGAGTCGATGCCGAAGCTATCGGCAGGGCGGCCGTTTGGATCGTACCCATCGGGTTGGCGATCGGTCTATTGTGGGTCGGCGCCTTCCGCATGACTTGGCGTCTATACGGTGAGACCGCCAACATGCGAGTGGTTCCAGCCCTGACCGTCGTCCTGATGGAATGCCTGCTGACCGGGCCTTTTCTGGTCTTGGGACTGGCACGAACCTTACACCTGCTCACTGGAGATCGCCCTCTGAAAGCCGGCCCGGATCCGATGGCGGCATTATCCCCGGCCGGCACACTCTTCCTGATCCTGACAGTATTCTCACTGTGGGTGCTCATCGTGAGTATCCGTGATCGGGCGGGGTGGTGGCCTTCGGAGTCGGACCCGCGGCACTACTTCAACTTCCTGTACCCCCGTCCAATCTTCCGGCCGCTGCTACTGGCGCCGATCTGGGGTCGTTGGGGAATCCTGCTCGCCGTCACGATCGGCAGGACGGCACACCACGCCGACCAGGCAACCATCGCGCTGGTACAGGCCATGAGTCCGGGGCGCCTGCTTCGACAGGCGCTTCTGCCGATGATTCTGACCTCCGTCTATTTCAGCCGCGAGCACAACCGTTTGCTTGGCGTCATCATGGCCATGATGGTCTTCGGCATCGCCTTTCTGATCTCGGTCATCATGGCCAGGCGCGGCGGCGGCCAGACGCGGCAGTCTGTATTCGCTTCCGGAATGATTGCGCAACTGGCGTTTCTGGCGATCTACCGCGCGTTCTGGCCGTTGATTCACGGATGAACCTTGAAGATGTCCAGCCCGGCCGTCCACCTCCAAAGAAGTCCAATTCTCCTGCGCCGCTGCTGCCGATCGCATTGGGTTTGATCCTGGGAATAGTCGCTGACAACGCCCTGGCACTACCAGGCTGGGTTTCGACACTGATGCTTGTTACCGGCGTTCTGATGATTGTCATGCTCAAAGGGCCCTCGACCCAGCGACCTGTCTGCGCGCGACACACAGACAGAGCCGGCTTGTCTCAAGCCGGTCTTCCCGTCGAGGGGCGGCTGTCACGCATTCTCCGCCGTGTCCCAAGCGCCTTCCTTCAGCGGATGACGAACAGGGTCTCAAAGAGCCCCCGGCCCACCGAGCCGGCTTGTGTCAAGCCGGTGTTCCTGCCGGAGGGTACGTGCCACACCGATACTCTGCATCAGGGACACACAGACACCACCGGCAGTATGACTGCCAGTGTGATAGCCACGCGTCTCGGATTTGTAGCGCTGGTTGTTGCCGCGGCGGGCGTCGGTTCATTCCGGCACGCCATTGCCGACCGCCGACTCGCGGAGAATCACGTCGTTTTCTTCACCGACGCAGAACCGATCCTCGCAAAGCTCCGTGGACGCATCCTGACGCCGCCGAGGGTCTGTGAGCCTCCGCCGGACGTGCCCCGCCCTTACCCCATCGGACCGAAGACTCGCTTCGTGATGGAGGCGACGCGGATAGACGGACTCGACGGACCGGTCCACGTCAGCGGCAAAGTCGCGGTCGTCGTCAGGGGTGTACTGTTGTCCCTACGGAGCGGGGATGCGGTCGAAATGACAGGCTGGATCTACAGGCCGACCGGCCCCACGAACCCAGGCGCCTACGACTGGGCCCTGCACAAACGGCGCAGTGGCCTGCTCGTCGGCATGTCGTGCGATCACGCGGAGTCTGTGATCGTGCGAAGCCGAGGCAACACCGGCGACTGGCAACATGCCCTGGGAAAAATCCGCTCGCGGTTGCGCGGCTACCTGTTGGACGACACATTCGAGGCGAACGAGCCTGCCGCGGGCGTGCTCTCCGCCATGGTGCTGGGCGAGCGTAGTGCCGTCCCCCAGGCGATGAACGAGGCCTTCATCAGTACCGGTAATGCGCACTTCCTCGCTGCCAGCGGCATGCACGTGGCCTGGCTTGCCCTGATCGGCTGGGGATTCTGCCGCATCTTCGGCCTCTACTACCGCACGACGGCGGTCCTCGTCGGCCTCCTGATCGTGTCATACGTGCTGCTGGCGGAGCCGCGGCCCTCGATCATGCGTGCCGGCATCATCGGCGTGCTCGCGTGTGCAACCGCCTATGCCCGCGGACGCTACAACTCCGTCAACTCATTATCCTGCGCCGCTGTCATCATCCTGATCATCCAACCAGCGGACCTCTTTCGCCCGGCATTTCAATTCAGCTTCATGGCGACGCTCGGCTTGCTCCACTTCTGTCCGCTCGTGTCGAAGACCTTGGCCTCGTTGTTCCTGGGCGCGAACCTCCCACGCGTGGCCGGCTCCTTCGACGGGAACCTCTACGCCCTCACATTGATAGAGCCCCGGGACAGAAGCACATCCACACTGGCCGGCGTCAAGCATTGGCTTGCCTACCTGTTTGCCCAATTGTTCGCACTGGCGATCTCGGAGTGGCTGATCACAACACCGCTGGCCTGTTATCACTTCAACCGATTCGTCCCGTGGGGCTGGTTTGGGTCGCTTGTGCTCTGGTTCTTCGCCATGCCTGCCACGTGTCTCGGTTTCCTGACTGTTCTTCTGCGGCTTGTGCTTCCATCCCTTGGATACGTCATGGGACCCCTTCTCTCTTGGGCGACCGTACTGATGATCTGGTGCGTCGAACTCCTCGCCCGGATGCCGTGGACCATCATAGATGGGCGTTCTCCCTCACTTGCCTGGCTGGTGGCGGTGTACGCCGTGTCCTGGCTGTGGGGCTACCGACGCCGCTGGATGCCCTGGAAGAAGCATGGCTTCAAGGTCTGTGTTCTCATTCTTGTCCTGTGGTGGCTCGTGCCCCCACGGTGGACCCGGGCGGAATCCGATGCCCTACAGGTCTGGATGCTGGACGTCGGCGATGGAACCGGCACCGTCATCGAACTGCCGAACGGCAAAGTACTCCTTTATGATTTCGGTACCCGATCGCCGTATCACGTCGGCCGCGTCGCGACTGAGTTCCTGAAACATCGCGGCATTCGGCAACTGGACACCGTCTTCGTCTCTCACGCGAACTTCGACCACTTCAGCGGCATCGAAGCAATCGCCGGGGACTTTCCGATCGGCCGCCTTGTCGTCAATGACCAGTTCGAGCGTTTTGCGTCGGAGAGACCATCCGCGCGATACTTCCTGCGTGCGATGGAGAACGCAGGCATTCCTATCGAGGTGACACACGGGCGACACTTGTTCGACGGCATGGGCGACGTCACCGTCGAAGCCGTCTGGCCCCCGCCGGCCGACGAGCGATTGACCCCGGACTGCAACGAAAGCTCAACCGTCGTGCGAATCACGTATCAGGACCGTTCCATCCTGCTGACGGGTGACATCGCCGAATTCGGCATGGGCATGTTGTCAGCCGACCATAACGTGAAAGCCGACGTCCTGGCATTGCCGCATCACGGCAGTGTCGTGCACAATACGGGCAAATTCATCGCCGCAGTCGGGCCAGAGATTGCCGTCCGCTCGTCGGGACAAAGACGCGCGATGACAATCAACGGCATCGAGGCATTGGTCGGCGACCGCCGGTACTTCAACACCGCCGATGACGGCTGCATACTCGTGCGAATCCAAGACGGAGAACTGATGGCGGAAGCGGTGATGACGCACGATTGACACAGCACCACGACAATGTCGATTGTGGTAGTCTCCCCAAGCCCACGGATGCATATCCGTGGGCCGGATTATGTGCCGCGCTCATCGGTGCCTCGGTGGCGAAGCCAGAGATAGACCATCAATCCCGTGCCAATCAAGCCCCAGGGCAACATTGATACGAACCAAATGGTCGGATTGATGACGGTCGCCGGCTGCGTCGTCGCGTCCTGCGTTGTTGCAGCCGCAGTGGTCGTCGCCTGGGCAACAGGGACGGCGAATCTGTCGAGAAACCAGCCGAGCCCCAACCCCGCCAGCATGGCGCCGAAGTATTGAAATGAGTCGATGACGCCGGCGGCAAAACCGGCCATCTTTCGCCCCCCCAGGTCCATCGCGGCGGCAGTCCCAAGGATGGAATGTGTCGCGTTGCAGCCGGTATGAATGCCGAGGATCAATATGCACGCCGTCAGTGCCGACGAGTGCAGCAGTCCTTCCGACATCATGACGGCAAGGACCATAAACACCATCTGTATGAAGTACAGCACTGCGGCCACCGGGGCGCGCCGCCCTCCGAACAGCTTGTCGGAGATGATGCCCGAAACGAGGGAGCCGGCAGACGCCATGATGGGAAGCCACAAGGCTGCCATCATGATGACGATGGCACTCTTGAGGCCCAGGTCCCAGATTTCGTCGAAGTAAATCGTGAACCAGTCATAAATCGCCGCCCTGACAAAGCCCGTGCAGAAATACGCACCTGCCACGATCCACACGACGGGATTCGACGTGATCTTGCGAAACACATCCCAAATGTGGATATGCGCGTGCGGGTCGTCATCGACTTCCTCATCGTCGTGGACAATGCGATAGCCTGCTTCTTCCGGGTGGTTCTTGGCCATCAGGTTCATCAGGATGATGATGATGACCACAATCACGGGCGGAATGACGAACATGTATCGCCAGTCAAGTGTGGGGATCGTGATCGTATAGAAGATTAGTGGTACGGAGAAACCCGTTGCGAGCAACCCGCCGAGCTTTCCGACGCCCATCTGCCCGAGATTGATCATGATGCCGTAGATGCCGGCGAAGGTTCCGCGTTCTCGCCTGCGGAACCATGCCGTATTGATCTTCACCATGCCGGGGGCGCCGAATGCCTGGACGTAGCCGTCCGCGAGGCGGACGATGAGCAGCGTAAAGAACAGCCAGCCGATGTTGGACCACGCGACGAGCCCGAATGTCAGATTTAGGATGACCGTCCCGATCGCACCGATCGTCATCGCACGCTTGCCACCCAGCCTGTCGGTGAACAGTCCATTGACGAATTGGCCGATGCCGTAGGCCCCGTTACGCGAGGCCTGGATGGCACCGTATTGCATGTTGGAGAATCCGAGCGTCTCCTTCAACTGGGGCGCGATGATGCCGAGGTTATAGCGACATAGGTAATACGAAGCGTAAGTCAGGCCCAACAGAAACCAGTTCCGCACACGCCGCAAACGGTATCCCGGTGGGTGCTCATAGACTATCGGGGCTTTTTCTGCTGCCGGTGCCGGCTTCGGTTCTGACATCCGCTATTCCTCTTGGAGTGCGTGAAAGCCTCTGTGGCACGGGCGTCCCGCCCGTGGCTCCACCGCCGAGACGGCGGTGCCACAGTGTTATAGTGAATTCACCGCCGGGACGGCGGTGCCACAAGCGTCTTCGGGCGCACTCTCAATGCGTCACTGCTGCGCATGCCGGCGCGACGCGTCTAGCGAGCGAGGCCGTGATATAACCGTTCTCCAGGGTCAACGCAAACCACGTCCGCCCAACGGTGAAATCACGACCGATGAACGTCACAAACCCAACGCTCTGCGCAACGCGTGTCTTGTCAGCCCTTTGGGCTGTCATCTGGGGTTTGGCCCTTTTTCTGGTGGGCTGTGGTTCCGGTTCTGTGTCCCTTCGTCGCATAGGCCCACACCTCGTCGCCACGTTCACCCGGTGTTAGCATAGAGTACGGCGTCGGGGCCTGCTTGCCGTACTGACGTCTGGCGCCCACGGCCGGCTGATCCTCATAGCTTGGCGGGTGGAACAGCTTGGCGTCTTTACGGATGCGGCCGACGAGCGTGGTTCGCTCCGGCAAGCCTCGGGGCCTGGCAAACCTTACGTACCGGCCTGGAAACACGCCGCCACACCCGCACGCTGCGCCAGCGTTTTCGCCGTGCCCCGAAGGCCTATCAGCCCGTGGCAAAAGGGAAGACAGCGATTCGAAAACACCGTTCCTGACCGTGAAAACCACCGGCGAGACGCCGGTGCCACAGTATTGCCACGGGCTGCTATCTTCGCCACCTCGAAGCCCTCTTGCTCAAGCGAACTTTGCTGTCGTAGTTTTTTTCGCGGCGCTCGGCCTGCTTGGCTTCTGAGGCCTCCGTGCGCCGTAGCCCGGATCACTCATACCACAGAGAGCGCAGAGTGTTGTTGAGAAAGAAGTTACAGCGAAATCCAAGCGAATTTCGTTTTGACACTGTGTATATGCACATCATTCAGCGTCGCTTCGCTAAGTTCCTTTCTCAACAACACTCTGTCTCTGCGTGCTCTGTGGTGAATTATTCGGGGTAGTGTGAGGACGTTCGTGTCCTGCACGATCCACTCGACGACTCCCCCCAGTTGAATTCCATGGCGGCGGCGAGCGCGGCGGGGAAGTTGACGTACCACTGCCCGCTGGCTTGCGTTGGATGCGTTGGACTTTGGTGGGGTATCCCGTTTGAGTTTCCTTGCCAATGTGGGGCCGACCGTCTATCTAGTCATATTACTAGATATTCCACCACAAAAAAGCCGGCGTCAAACCCCAATGTCCACGCGTCCCCCCGTCAGCAATGACGCCGAAAAGAAAACCGCCGCCCCAAAGGGCCAAACCCCAAGCCCCATCCCTTCCGGGGATGGGGGACTGACTCGAAGTAGGAAGAAGCATCCACATGCCAAGTCCGTCCCCCACCCTCGGAGAGGGCGGGGCACCCATGCCGGCGCGTGGAAAGGGGGTTCTGGGAGCGAATTGACCGCCCGGCCGGGGCCGATATAATGGCTCACCGAATGGGATCGGTTGGCCGGTTGGCCCAGCGTAGGCCCCATTTTCCATAGAGTGTATCCAAAACTGTGTGGCACGAGCGTCGGAGGTCGTGTATCCACCGCCGGGACGGCGCTGCCGCAGGGGTATTGGGACGCATTCTGAGTATCAGTTCTGACATCAGTGGTGAGAGTGAGACACGATGGATTTTGAGCTACCTGAAGATTTGGCGGCATTTCGGGATGTAACGCGGGAGTTCGCGGCGGAGCGGATCGCCCCGCACGCCCGAGAGTGGGACGCGAACAAGTGGATCCCCGAGGAGGTGGTGGCCGAGGCGGGCCGGATCGGGCTGCTGGGGGTGACGACGCCGGAGGAGTACGGCGGCGTGGGGGAGAGCATGTTGGCGATGTCGGTGGTGATCGAGGAGATCGCTCGGCAGGACGGATCGTTCGCCTTGCTCATTGAGGCTCACAACGGGCTGTGTCTCCAACACCTGAACATCGCCGCCAGCGAGGCGCAGAAGATGAAATACCTGCCGCATCTGGCCTCGGGGAAGATGATCGGCTCATGGTGCCTCAGCGAGCCGGATTGCGGGACGGACGCCGAGGCCCTGACGACGCGGGCGGAAAAGACGTCGGCCGGGTGGGTCCTGAACGGCCAGAAGCTGTGGGTCACCAGTGGCAAGCGGGCGGGGCTATACATCGTGATTGCCCGGACAAAGCCCGAGCGCGGCTCTCGGACGATCTCGGCGTTTGTCGTCGAGCGCGGGGCGAAGGGGATGGATGTCGGGGCGCCCGAGGACAAGATGGGGATGCGGAGCACCGACACGGTCCCGGTGAGCTTCGACAACTGTGAGATCCCGGAGGAAAACTTGGTTGGCGAACTGCACCAGGGCTACGTCGATGCCTTGAAGGTCCTGGATGAGGGGCGGTTCTCGGTGGGGGCTATCTCGGTGGGCCTTGCGCGTGGCTGCCTGGAGGAGGCGATCAAGTACGCGACCGAGCGAAAGGCGTTCGGCAAGCCGCTACATGCCCACCAGGCGGTTCAATTCATGCTGGCGGACATGGAGACGGAGATCGAGGCGGCACGAATCCTGGTGCGTCAAGCGGCCTGCGCCCACGACGCGGGCAAGCCGGACAAGGAGTTGTGCTGCATGGCGAAGCTGTTTGCCTCAGAGATGGCCAGCCGCGCCGGTTGGAATGCGATCCAGATTCTCGGCGGCGCCGGTTATACGAAGGACTTCTGCGTCGAACGGCTGCTGCGGGACAACAAACTGTGCGAGATCGGCGAGGGCACGAGCGAGGTACAGCGGATGTTGATCGCCCGCGAGCAGTGCCGGCGGCAAAGTGCGTGAATAGCAAATTGCGAATAGCGAGAGTGAATAACATGGCGGAACTGGCAGAGGTTTACGGTGGTGTGGTTCCGTTCGGGTATGAACTCGACGAAGACCACGAGATGATTCGTGACAGCGTCCGGGAGTTTGCCCGAGAGGTGGTGGCCCCGGGGGCGATGGAGCGGGACGAAAAAGGGGAGTTTCCCGCGGAGATCATCAAGCAATTGGGGGAGATGGGCTATCAGTCGATCTGCGTGCCGGAGGAGTACGGCGGGCCGGGGCTGGATGCGCTGGCGTCGGCGATCATTGTGGAGGAATTGTCGTACGCGGATGCGTCCGTGGGCGTGATCAACAGCGTTCAGAACTCGCTGTGCATCGACCCGATTCTGATGTTCGGGACCGATGAGCAGCAGAAGAAGTGGCTGCCGCCGATGACGACGGGCGAGTGCCTGAACTGTTTCAGCCTGACCGAGGCGGATTCGGGATCCGATGCCGGATCGATGAAGTGCCGGGCAGCGTTAGAGGGTAACGAGTGGGTCATCAACGGCACGAAGCTGTTCGTGACCACGGGGGCGGAGGCGAACCTGATCGTCCTGTTTGTCCGGACGGAAGATGGGGATAAACGCAACGCGAGCTGTCTGATCGTGCCGAAGGAGACGCCCGGCGTGGAGGTCGGCAAGCACGAGGACAAGCTGGGCATCCGCGGCAGCAGCACGACGGAACTGATCTTCGAGAACGCCCGGGTGCCGGCGGAGAATCTACTCGGTGAGCGTGGTTCGGGCTTTCGGATTGCGATGATGGCGATCGACGGCGGGCGGATCGGCATCGGCGCGCAGGCGATCGGCATTGCGCAAGCCGCGCTGGACAAGGCCATCGGCTATGCCCTGGAACGGAAGCAGTTCGGCAAGACATTGTCGCAGTTTCAGGCGATTCAGTGGAAGATCGCCGACATGGCAACGCGGATCGCGGCGGCGCGGGCGCTGTTGTACAAGGCCTGCTGGACGAAAGATCAGAAGAAGCACTCGTTGCACGTTCCGGCGATGGTGAAGGTGTATGCCGCGGAGACGGCGACGTTCTGCGCGAACGCGGCAATCCAGATCTTCGGCGGGATGGGTTATTGCCGTGAGAGCGAGGTGGAGCGCTTCCTGCGTGATGCGAAGATCACGGAGATCTACGAGGGGACCAGCGAGATGCAGCGCGCGACGATCGGCGCGACGCTGGCCAAGGAGCCGGAGCGCGTCACGGCAGTCTAGGCAATTGACGATTGCGAATTGCTGATTTCGGGGATGGGTGCCACGGCTGTGTCAGCCTCGTAGCGTGGGTCATGGGACCCGCGTTCTCATGAAATGAAATCGGCCTGTGTGAGTGATCAGCAGATGGGTCGAATGACCCATCCTATGATTAGTGACGCCGCCACCATGATCCGCATCCATGGAGGGCGCGGCGGGCTCGGGAATCTGTTTTGGAGATCATAAAGATGCCGCAAAGTGTGATTGTCGGGGCGAAGCGGAGCCCGATCGGAAGGTTCTTGGGAAGTTTATCGATGATGCCGGCGCCGAAGATCGGCACAGCAGTGGCGAAGGGCCTGTTGGAGAACGTGGGCTGTCCGCCGGGCGATGTAGACATGGCCTTCATGGGTCAGGTGTTGCAGGCGGGTGTCGGGCAGAATCCCGCACGGCAGGTGGCGCTTGGCGCGGGTTGCGCTGGGACCACGACGGCCATAACGGTCAATCAGGTCTGCGGGTCCGGGCTCCGGTCGGCGATGGATGCAGACAACAACATCCGTCTGGGTCAGGCGAAGATCGTCCTGGCCGGCGGCATCGAAAACATGTCGGACGCGCCCTACATGATTCGCGAGCTTCGGTTCAAGGGGACGAAGTTCGGCGACTCGAAGATCGTGGACGCGATGCAGCATGATGGATTGACGAACGTCTATGACGGCCAGGCGATGGGCGTGATCGCCGACTACACCGCCGAGAAGCACAACGTCAGTCGCGTGGACCAGGACAAGTTCGCGCTGGAGAGCCACCAGCGGGCGGGCAAGGCCCAGACAGAGGGCGCCTTCAAGGATGAGATTATCCCGATCGAGGTCCCGGCGGGCCGTAAGAAGACCGTGATGTTCGAGGCGGACGAGAACATTCGCGCTAAGAATACGCTCGAAGGATTGGCCAAGCTGCGGCCGGCGTTTGGCAAGGACGGCACGGTCACGGCGGGAAACGCCTCGCAGATTTCGGACGGGGCGGCGATGGTGCTGATGACCTCTGAGGAGGAGGCGGCCAAGCGAAACTGGAAGGTCCGGGCGAAGGTTGTGTCGCATGTGACGTTTGGCGTAGAGCCGAAGGAACTGTTCATCGCCCCGGTCGGTGCAGTCAAGCTAGCGGTCGAGAAGGCCGGGCTGAAGCTGAGCGACATCGACCTGTTCGAGCTGAACGAGGCATTCGCAGTACAGTCCGTGGCGTGCATACGCGGATTGGAACTCGACGATGACCGTGTCAACGTCTGGGGCGGCGGCATCGCGCTGGGCCATCCGATCGGCGCGAGCGGCACGCGCATCCTGGTCACGCTGATCCACGCGATGGAGCAGCGGAACGTAAAGCACGGCGTGGCCGCCCTGTGTCTCGGCGGCGGGAATGCCGTGGCAATGGTGATCGAACGGTAGGGCTTTAGAAGTTGAATGGCTGATGATGCGTTCCATAAGCCCACGGATCGTAATCCGTGGGCTTGCGACGCACGTCATGTGCCTCTTTGACATTCACGAATTATCTTGAAGGTGCAATATGGCTATCGAAGCAGCAGTCGTAATCGGAACGGGTACCATGGGGCGCGGCATTGCGCAGGTCGCGGCGACGGCCGGGCTAAAAGTTTGGATGTATGACATCAACGATGCGCAGCTCGACAGTGCGTCGAAGGCGATCGAGAAAAGCCTGTCGAAGCTGGTCGAAAAAGAGCGATTGGACGCGAAGACGGCCGACGCGGCCCGTGCAAACTTGTCGACCTGCACGTTACTGGACGACGTCGATTGGTCCAAGGTCGGCATTGCGATCGAGGCGATCTTCGAGAACCTCGACGCGAAGGTCGAACTCTACAAGGAGATTCAGGCGCGCCTGACGCCCGACGCGATCCTCGCGAGCAACACCAGCAGCATCAGCATTACCAAGCTGGCGGCCATGACGGATCGGCCGGGCAAGTTCATCGGGATGCACTTCTTCAATCCCGTGCCGCTAATGACGCTGGTCGAGGTGATTCGCGGCGTGGCAACCGACAACGCGACGGTCGAGACGGTCGAGGCGCTGGCCAAGCGGATGGGCAAGAACCCGCTGCCGTGCAACGACAGCCCCGGCTTCGTCAGCAACCGCGTGCTCATGCCAATGATCAACGAGGCGGCATTCGCCCTGATGGAGGGCGTCGCCGAGGCGAAGACCATCGACGAGATCATGAAGCAAGGCTGCAACTTTCCGATGGGTCCGCTGACGTTGGCGGATTTCATCGGTGTGGACGTTTGCCTGAACATCATGGAAGTGTTGCACCGCGATCTGGGCGATCCGAAGTTCCGCCCGTGCCCGCTGATCCGCAAGCTCGTGGATGCGGGATATCTGGGCAGAAAGAGCGGCCGCGGCTTCCACGACTATTCCAAGTAGCTGTTCAAGAGCCCCCGACCCAAGGAGCCGGCTTGTGCCAAGCCGGTATTCCTGTCGGGCGGTACCCTCACAAGAGCCGCACAGCTACCCCTTGAGCAATGCTGTAAGATGGGCAATCCTGCCCATCTGTTGATGCCTTTCGACCATGGTGGCGCATTCGCGCGTGCGTGGGTTTAGCAGATGGGCAACATTGCCCATCGTACGCGTAGAACCTACCTGTTGCCCTGTCTATTGCCCCGGCAGGGCTGTTTCCATTGGGCTGCGTTGCGAGTAAACTGGTTGCACTTGGGAGGTGACCATCCATGTCGACAGAAGTTCTGTATGAACAAGAAGGCCCCATCGGGCGGATCACGTTCAGCGAGCCCAAAGGGGTCAACGTCTTCTCGACGCCGGTCGTGGCGGCGCTGGAAGAGAAGTTGGACGAGATCGCCAGGCACCCGGAGGTCCGTGTGCTGATCGTCACGGGTAGTGGTAAGACGTTCGTGGCGGGCGCGGACATCGCCGAGATGTCTTCCGCCGACCGTGATTCTGGCAAGACTTTCAGCCGACGCGGCCAGTCCGGAATGAGCAAACTGGCCGGCTTTCAGCAGGCCGTGACGATCGCGGCGATCAACGGCGCGGCATTCGGCGGGGGGTGCGAATTGGCATTGGCGTGTGATCTGCGCGTAATGGCCAGCGAAGCGAAGATCGGTGTGCCAGAAGTCAAACTGGGGCTGATCCCCGGTTGGGGCGGGACGCAGCGGCTACGGCTGTTGGTCGGGCCGACCGTGGCGAGGCGGCTGGTATTCACTGGCGAGCCGCTGGACGGCCCGGCCGCCCAACGGATCGGCTTGGTCAATATGGCCGTGCCGGGTTCGGAATTGATGACCGCTGTGGAGACCTTGGCGAAGCAGATTCTTGCCAACGGGACGACGGCGGTGCGCCAGGCCAAGCAAGCCATGCTCGCGTCGGATGCCGTCTGGCTGGAGAGAGGTTTGGCGGCCGAGGCCGAGGCGTTCGGTGAGGCGTTTGCCGGTGAAGAGGCACAAGAAGGACTGAAGGCCTTCCTGGAGAAGCGGAAACCGAATTGGTAAGAAAGCAGCGATCCTCACCAGCGCCCGCTCTAGCGCTCGGGAGGCGATCAGTAGCCCCTCGCGGGAGCGAGGGGTTCGCAATTTGATCTAACGTCGCCCCAACCCCCCGCTTCCGCGGGGGGCTAAGGGTCAACCGTTTGACGGTCCGCATGGATGGACAACACCATGGCAGAACACGTATCAACGCATCCCGGTGACATCGGCCGACACACGACCATCTCCGGTCGCCATGTCGAACATTGCTACGGCCCCGCCGACATTGTGGAGTTGGACTACGAGGCGAAGCTGGGCAATCCAAACGAATTCCCTTTTACACGCGGCGTCCACAAGGACATGTATCGCGGGCGGCTGTGGACCATGCGGCAGTTTGCCGGCTTCGGCTCGGCGAAGCAGACCAACGAGCGATTCAAGTTCCTGTTGGCCCGTGGGCAGACGGGGCTCAGCACGGCATTCGATCTTCCGACGTTGATGGGCCGGGACAGTGACGATCCGATGTCATGCGGCGAGGTCGGACGTTGCGGCGTGGCCGTGCCCTCTCTGGCCGATATGGAAACACTCTTCGACGGCATCAGGTTGAGCGACGTCAGCGTCTCGATGACGATCAACGCCCCTGCGGCGATCCTGCTGGCGTTTTACATTGCCGTGGCCGACAAACAGGGCGTACCGCGGCGCGACCTTCGCGGTACCTGCCAGAATGACATCCTCAAGGAGTTCCACGCGCAGAACGAGGTTGTCTTCCCGCCGGCGCCGAGCGTCAAGCTCGTGGTGGACACCATCGAGTTTTGCGCTCAGGAGTTGCCGCAATACAACCCGGTCAGTGTCAGCGGTTATCACATCCGCGAGGCAGGCTCGACGGCCGGGCAGGAGTTGGCGTTTACTTTGGGAGACGGCCTGCACTATGCTCAAGCCGGCATCGAGCGAGGGATGGACGTGGACGCCTTCGCCCCGCGTCTGTCGTTCTTTTTCAATGCCCACAACGATTTCTTCGAGGAGATCGCCAAGTACCGCGCGGCCCGGCGACTGTGGGCCTGGTACATGAAGGAACGATTCGGAGCGAAGAACGAGCGGTCCATGTGGATGCGGTTCCACGCCCAGACGGCCGGGTGCAGCCTGTACGCCAAGCAGCCGTATGTAAACCTGATGCGCGTCGCCTATCAGGCGATGGCGGCGGTGCTCGGCGGGTGCCAGTCATTGCACACCAACAGCATGGACGAGACGATCTGCCTGCCGACCGAGGAGGCCGTCACGCTGGCACTGCGGACGCAACAGGTGCTCGCCTTCGAGACGGGCGTTACGAACACGGTCGACCCGCTCGGCGGCAGCTACTTCGTCGAGTCGATGACCAACCAACTCGAAGCCGAAGCCCGGGAATACATCGATCACATCGATGAGATGGGCGGCATGATCGCCGCGATCGAGAGCGGGTACGTGCGAATGGAGATCGCCGAAGCGGCATATAGATACAGCGCCGCCGTGGAGCACGGGGACAAGACCGTCGTGGGTGTCAACAAGTACGTCGAGGAAGACGACGGCCGGCAGATCGATCTGCTGAAGATCGGCAACGATGTGGAAATCGAGGTCGTCGAGAACCTGAAGGCAACCAGGGATCGGCGTGACGAATCGGTCGTGGCTGCAGCACTGAAACGCATCACCGATGACGCCCGGGCGGACAAGAACGTCATGCCCGCCCTGATCGACGGTGCGAAGGCGTATGCGACGGTCGGCGAGATGATGGGGGCCCTCGAAGAAGCCCTGGGCCGCTTTGACCCGGGCCAGATGTCATAGCCACGTGGCAAAGTGGCACTGTTGGTGCTCCAACGTTGGAAGTGTGCCACTGCTCTTGAGCAGTGTTGTATAGATGAGCCTTCCAGAATGGCACTGCTCAAGAGCAGTGGCACACCCGCCCGATGTAGGTCGATTCACACGGGTTTGCATGGGAACGACTTGACATTCCACATCGAGACGAGAACAATCGCTGGTCGTGGAAGTCTGCCTGGGGGAACATCGCTGGGGGGATTGATTGACCTGAACGGGAACCACAGCCCATGCCGTGGCTCTCACCGCCGGAGGTCAAACCATGAACCCCGTGTTGCCCCTGATCGTGCTTTCAGTGGTCTGTCTTCCGAACGCCGCGGACGCCCAGACGAGTGACCGCGTTCCCGACAGTCAGCCCGCCACGACCAAACCATCCACCACAGGCAAGAGGCCGCGTTGGGTCCCCGGCTATCCCGGCCCGTGGGACGCCGCGCTGCACGTCGCCCGGTCCAAAGACGGTTTGACCTTTAAGCCGACTGCCAAGCCGCTGATTCGCTTCGCCGATGCGCCGACGTTGGCGTGGTTGCCCGATGGGCGGCTGCTTGCCGTCTTCAAATACTACTCCCGTGCCGACCGCCACCGGTTCGGCGGCCTAGCGTTTGCGTATTCCAATGACAAGAGTAAGACGTGGTCCAAGGTCAAGCCGTTGGAGATTGAAAGACTCAAGCGTCGGCTCGGCCCGCCGCGGGGACCGGCCCTGGCCGTTCGGCCGGACGGCGGCCTGCAACTTGTATTCGTCTGCAAGGACCGCAAGGACCGCCGGCGCGTCCTGATCGCCGAAGCAAAACCGCGACGGGACCGTGACAGTGTGGACGAGAAGACTTCGAGCGAATCCCCCAACTTCAAGTTGACCGGTCGTCTTGAGCCTGTGGAGGATAACGTCCCAATCGACGACCCTGCCGTGCTGTATATCGGCGACAAGTGCCACCTCTTTGGCACACTCACAGAGGTTGCCGGACAACGGTACCACGGCATCTCGAGGACCGGCCGGCGATGCGAACGCCTGGATAACCTGCACGTCGCCGACGTGGGAACGCAGGGCAACGCGATCAACATCAAAGACGGGTATCGCTTCTACGCGACGTCTGCGGCGGGCATTCTCTCCGCTACGTCGCCCGACGGGCTGAAATGGTCCCGCGACGGCGGCTTACGCCTGACCGGGAACGACGTCAGTGATCCGGCCGTGGCCCGTCTCAAGGACGGCACGTATCTGATGCTGTACGTCAAGAGCCCGCCCGGCGCGCACGGCAGGCGTTGGCGCGACCGGGATAACGACGATGGCGACACCGATGCGGCTCCGAGCAATACGGACGATGCCGGCAACACGATCGACGAGTCGCTTGGAGATGATTGGTGGCACAACGATGACGGTGCGGAATCGGCTGACGACAACGGCGATTTCATCGACGCGGATGAGTCTGGTGAGGAAGACGTCCCGGTCGATGATGGTGCACGTGCGGACGAGACCGACGGCAATACAGACACCGAGTCTCAAGACGCCGAAGGTGAAGACGGGCCTGCTGACACAGAGGAAAGTTTTGAGTCATATGATACTGAGCCATACGAGCACGAATACACCGATTCCGGCGTTCCACTGCCTGACTTCGTGCGGCCCGTCGATTATCAAGACTGGCTCCAGCAGCGTCACGATCTCGATTCCGTCGAAGACAATGCCTATGACTACTACGCGGCTTTATTACTGGATTCCGATGGCAAGGCGATTGACATGGCCGACCTCCCCAACTTCCAGTGCATGATCAACGATCATAGTTTCGTAGGCAACCCGGGTCCATGGAGCCCGGAGGACCATCCCGAGTGGGACGAGTCCTATTACGCCACTGCCGACCTTGTGGCTCAGTTCATCGAGGCCACGACACACGAGGATTTTACCCGGCCGTTGATGTTCGCCCAGCCCGTTTCCGAGACGGCCGATGAAAACGGCGTCGAAACCGTCCCCAATGATCCTCTCTTGAATGATCTTCTCATTAACTTCCTGCTGCCGGACCTTTCAGGGCACCGCAGGATGGTCAAGCAGACCCTCTCGTGTGCTTGGCGGGCCCCGGATGGCAAGCCCGACCCGGAGGTGATGCTCGAAGCCTTCGATGCCTGTCTCAGTAATGCCGAACACCTCAACAACGGCGATACCTTGATCGAGATGCTCGTCGGCATCGCCGAGAAGCATCTTGTCGAGAAGGAGGTCCGGTGGGCTCTGCGTCATGAGGTTTTTTCCGCCGATGAGATGGAGACGATCCTGGAACTGTTGATCGAGAAGGATCACCCGTTGCCGGATCCGTCGCAATGGGTCGAGGGAGAACTCGCCATGTCCCTCGACACCGCGCAGTATCTATTCGGTCCGATCGAAGAAAGCCGCGAGCCGGCACTGAATCCCCAGCGCATCAAGCAGTTAGACAAGATGTTCGACCCGGAGGGCGGCTTCTTTACGCTCCCCACGCCGGAGGAAATGACAGCCACCGACGCGGAACAAACCGTCAGTAACTTCGTCGAATACTACCGCAAGTACAGCGACATGGTCCGCAGCGGCTACCCCGAAGTAACGGCAAAAGACCTGGATGAGATGGCCAAGCCCTACCGTGAAGACAACTACGTCGCCCGTCAGATGGTGCCGTCATTGTCCCGTGTGTATCAGATTGCGACGCGCCAGGAGGCCTCCCGCCGCGCCACACAACTCACCTATGCCATTCACTTGCACCAAGCGCAGACCGGCGAGTGGCCCGCGTCGCTGGACGATCTGCCGTTTCACTACGCCGATGCCGCCCGCACCGACCCATTCAGCGGCCAGGAC
>Ga0190284_1000515_pt1 | contig 21662 bp, 20 predicted proteins | sample 48691812_MG_FD_161668 | JGI IMG/M metagenome (GOLD analysis project Ga0190284, IMG submission 161668) | Hydrothermal vent microbial mat bacterial communities from Southern Trench, Guaymas Basin, Mexico - 4869-18-1-2_MG | ecosystem: Environmental > Aquatic > Marine > Hydrothermal vents >...
GCACTGCTGATGCAAGTCTCGCCACCGAAGGTATTCGCCACCGTCACGGCGGACAAGATCGTGAAGTTGATGCGGTTGGGCGTTGGGGAGAATGCTCCCTTAGCTGTGGACCTGGCCCAGATCGTGGATTCCTTCTACAGCGTACCGGGTTTCCCGCGCCTGGAGAGCGAGGCTGTCTTGCGGAAGGCCATCGCCGATGGAGTGGAAGCAGGCACCTTCGGCTACGTCGGCCGCACAGGGGAGATCGAGGCAGATCTGTTGCGGGAAGGCGGCGAGTATTTTGTCAGCCCCAAGCAGGTGCGCATCGGCGCCCGCCCACCAGAGGCGCAGATTGATATGAGCACGGGGCTCATCGTCTTGCCAGAGGCGGTCGAGCCAGAATCACTAACACCGGAGACGGCAGGGGAAGAGGGCCTTGGCACAGCACAGCCACACATCTCGACCACCCCACCGGGAATCACTGGGATCGGAACTGTTCCTCCCGATACGACGCCTGGCCCCGGGCTACTCCAGACCACCGTGCAACTCCGCATGCAAGTGAGCCGTCAGCAGGTATACGCGACGACGAAGGCCCTGGCGAACCTGGCGCAGCAAGCCGGGAGCATCCGTATCACGGTAGATGCCCACAAGCCCGACGGTTTCGATCAGAATTGGCTCCAGAACGCGGTCCTGGAGCCGTTGGACGAAGCGGATGTGGAGTTAGACGAGGAGCCTGTCAAGTCAAATGAATGAGCGCCTACGCCTCCGCCATCTGCAGCAGCGCGTCCAGGCTGCGCCCTTGCAGGGTCATCTGGGCGAAGACCTCCGGCAGCTTGTGCTCGCGGATCGCGGCGACCGCTCTTTCCACGTCGTATTCCACCCGGTAGTGACGCACCTGAATGTCTTGCGCCTCGATCTGCAGAATGGCGTAACAGGCGCGGGGGTCGCCGTCGTCGGGCCGCCCGACGCTGCCGGTGTTGATGAACCACACGCTGTCTACCTCGCGCGCGAAAGGTTGGTGCGAATGGCCGCAAATAATCACATCGGCTTTGGCCACGTGTGCCAGCTCTCGGAGGCGCTTCTCTGGGGTGTCGGGGGTGAGGGGCTCCTCGTTTGAGGCGGGGCTGCCGTGCGTCAGCAGGATACGTCTGCCTTTCACCTTCATCCGTATCTCCTGGGACAGGAAGCGCAGGTATTTGCGGCTCTTTTTGGAGAGGTTCTCGTAAGTCCACTTGAAGGCCAGATACTTCTCTGGTCGTTTTTTCTTGCGCCACTTTTTTTTCTTTTGTTTGAATTGCAGCACTTTGAGATCATAGTTGCCTACGATGCTTAGCACGTTCGCTTTCCGGAGGCGCTGCACCACCTCGTCGGGGAAAGCGCCGTACCCCACAAAGTCGCCCACGTTCCAGACCGCTTCGACGTCCTGCCCATTTCCATGGGCGTGGGCCAGCACTGCCTCCAACGCCGGCAGGTTGGCGTGTACGTCCCCGATCAGTGCTACTTTCATGTGTGGACTCCTCAACGAGGGGCTCGTTCAGAGACGGGCGCATACAAAACCTGGGGGAATATCACAAGTTAAGACCTCGGAGGTTTCCGTAAGGCCATTCTCAGGCTCAAAAACCACTCCAACTGACGTATTTGGTCAAGCAAGACACCGTGTAAACCTCCGAGGTCTGTTCCTCCCCCAACTTATAGATGCGCCCGTCAGAGACCTTTGCCCAACGGGGCTCGGTCGCCCAACGGGGGTGCCTCACTCCTCCTCGTTCCACAGCCCCCGGTGTTCCACCATCCACAATTGTGAATTCAGCTCCGGCTCACCTTCCTGGGGGTGCACCCGCTCGTAGCTTCCATCGGGTAACAGCCGCCGGGCCTGCATGTTGTCTTTCAAGTGGATACGGAGGATATGTTGATACAGCGACTCCCGCAGGTCCGGATCTTCCACCGGGAACAGTTGCTCCACCCGGCGGTCGAGGTTGCGGGGCATCAGGTCGGCGCTGCCCAGCAGAATCTCCTCCTCGCCACCGTTGCGGAAGTAGAAGATGCGGGGGTGCTCCAGAAAGCGGCCGACGATGGAGGTGACGGTGATATTCTCGCTCACCCCCGGCACGCCTGGCCGCAGGCAGCAGATGCCCCGCACCTGCAAGTCCACCTTGACCCCCGCCTGCGAGGCGCGGTAGAGCGCCTGGATGCATTTTTTGTCCACCAGGGCGTTCATCTTAAAGGCCAGATAACCGTCGCCATGCTGCTGATGTCGCTCGATCTCACGCTCGATGCGATCCAGGATTTGCTGTCGCATCATTCCTGGGGCCACCAACAGCTTGCGGTACCCATCCTTGCGCGAATACCCGGTGAGCGCGTTGAACAGCTCGGACACGTCAGCGCCGATGTCCGGGTCGCTGGTGAAGAAGCCGACGTCCGCGTAGGTGCGGGCGGTGACGTCGTTGTAATTGCCCGTGCTCATGTGGACGTAGCGGGTGATGCCGTCTCCCTCCCGGCGTACCACCAGGAGAAGTTTGGTGTGCGTCTTGAGGCCCACCAGGCCGTAGACCACATGCACCCCCGCCCGCTCCAGCGCCCGCGCCCACACGATGTTGTTCTCTTCGTCGAAACGGGCCTTCAACTCCACCAGCACGGCCACCTGTTTCCCATTTTCGCGGGCTTTCATCAGGGCGGCCACGACCGGCGAATCCGGGCCGACTCGATACAGCGTCTGCTTGATGGCCAACACGTCGGGGTCCCGGGCCGCCTCGCGCAGGAAATCCACTACCGGAGTAAAGCTGTCGTAGGGATGGTAGAGCAGGATATCGCTCCGTTTGGTCACAGAAAAGATGCTCTCCCCGGTGGTGAGAGGTGGGGGTAGCGCTGGCAGGAAGGGGGAATCCTTCAAGTCAGGGCGGTTGATGTTCGTTAACTCGATGAGATCCGCCATGCCGATAGGCGTGTCCCTCGTATAGACCTGGTAGGGGGCCAGGCCCAGGTTGCTGACCAGGATGTCGCGGATCCGCTCCGGCATAGCGGTGTCTACCTCCAGCCGCACCGCCGAACCGAAGTGGCGCATGCGCACACCCTCCTCAATGGCCAGCAACAAGTCGGCTGCCTCGTCCTCTTCGATCTCCGGGTCCGCATCGCGGGTGACGCGGAAGGGATAGGCCGCCACGATCTCCAGGCCGGGGAAAAGCAGATCCAAATTGGCGGCCACGACTTGCTCCAGCCACACGAAATTGTTGGCCATCACTCCTGCCAGCCCCAGGCTCTCGTAATTTTCGGCTTTCTCCTCGCTGGGGATGCGCAGCAGGCGCGGGAACACGCCGGGCACTTTTAGACGGGCGAACCGTTCGCCATACTGGGGATCGTTAATCACCACCGCCAGGTTGACACTCAGATTCGAGATGTGGGGAAAGGGATGGCTCGGATCAAAGGCCAGCGGTGTGAGGGACGGGAAGATGTCCTGTTCAAAGTGACGGCGTAACAGTTTGCGTTGCTTGCGCTTCAGTTCATCATACCTGAGCACCTGGACCCCGGCCTCGCGCAGTTTTGGCAACAGATCTTTGTGCCAGCACTGCGATTGCTGGGTCAACTGGGGCATCAACTCCTGGCGGACGGCCGCCAGTTGCTCGGCCGGCGTCATACCATCGGGGGGCGCTTCCAGCGCTCCGGCCGCCAACTGCCGGCGCAGGCCAGATACGCGGATCATAAAAAACTCATCCAGGTTGTTGGCGAAAATGGCCAGGAACTTGACCCGTTCCAACAGGGGATGGCGCTCATCCAGTGCCTCCTCCAACACTCGCCAGTTGAACTGAAGCCAGCTCAACTCGCGGTTGATGTAAAGGCTAGGATCATCCAGATCAACATCCTTGCTGGGCTCCTGGGTTGGGGTTTGTTTCTTTTTTGTCATAATTCTATTTTACCCCCTTGCCGCCCAATTAGCAAGGCGGAGTACTTGGTGATTACCCATACGAGATCCCACAGCGGCGCGGATTTTACTCCCTGCCGTTGTTGTGTTATACTACCGCCAAGGCCAGAGCACTGGGTATCTTGCAATAAGAACGCGGATTCCAGGACATCAACGGATCGGTGGTTCCCCCATAGAGTGTTGCTGGCCCTGGCCGAGCAACAATATCCAAGCAGTTATTGCTCAGCCACCGTCATTATGATCTATCAAGAAGCAACTCTCTACTTTTTTACCGGCACCGGTAACTCCTACCGCGTAGCGGTCTGGATGGCCGGCGCCGCTCGCGATGCGGGGGCGGACGTCACGGTGCGTCCCATCGAGTCGGCCCATCCGGCAGAGGAAATCGGCAAGGGTGAGACGATGCTACTGGGACTGGTGATGCCAACTCACGGCTTCACCGCGCCCTGGGCCATGCTCCGCTTCGCCCTACGCTTGCCGCGTCGCAGCAACACTCACGTCGTGGTCGTCGCCACCAGAGCGGGGAGCAAGATTGGCCCGGTCTTCACGCCGGGGATCGAGGGCACCGGCACCTACCTCGTTGCTCTCATCCTGGCTCTGAAGGGCTACCGCATCCGGGGTGCGATGGGCATAGACATGCCCTCCAACTGGACCGCGATGCACCCGGGTCTCTCCCCCGGTACGGTGGCTGGGATCGTGGCCCGAGCCAGGGTCAAGGTTGCCGGTTTCATAGGCACCGTCCTCTCCGGCAAGCGGCGCTTCACCGGTTGGCTCTCTCTCCTGATCGGCCTATGTTTCTTCTATGTTTCGCTCGGCTACCTGCTGATAGGCCGCCTCTTCCTGGCCAAGCTGTTTTTCGCCTCCGACCGCTGCACCGGCTGCGGACTCTGCGCCGAGTTTTGTCCGAACAATGCGATAAAGATGCGAGGCAGTGGGAGTCGCCGCCGCCCGTATTGGACGTTTCACTGTGAAAGCTGTATGCGCTGTATGGCTTACTGCCCCACCCAGGCAGTCGAGGCCAGTCACTTGCTGGGTGTGGGTGCGTATCTCCTGGCAGCCGTCATCCCCACAACAGCTCTCCTGGTTTGGCTGACGGCCCGTGTCCCTGCGTTGGCTTTCTTGAGCGGGACGCCGCGCTGGGCGCTGGAATCGGTCTACGCTGTAGTCGCTCTTGGCCTGGCCTATCCGATCTTTCATTTCCTACTGAAGATAGCGTGGGTCAACCGGTTCTTCACCCTTGCTACGCTTACCCACTACTACCGCCGTTACCACGAGCCTGAGACTACACTCAAGGACCTGGGGTGATACCTGGTTTCAACCACCTGAGAACACGGATTTCAAGACATCAACGGATTAAGTACGTGGGGCGGAGAATGGGGATGCCGAATACGGATTCGGGGCAGATCTTGGCCTGTGGCCTGGGCGTACCGGAGAACGGCTACTTCGGTTTCTTTGACCTGGTCACAGGCCCCAACGGAGAAACGAAGGGTACGGGACGAGGATCGTGTTCCCACTCTTGAGGTCTAATTGGTCTACAGTACCCTCGACAGGATTCGAACCTGTGACCTTCTGGTCCGCAACCAGACGCTCTATCCACTGAGCCACGAGGGCAAGACTTGATACTTGATACTAGATGCTTGATACTGGATACTGGCGGGGAGGCAGGGATTCGAACCCTGGGTGGAGCTATTAACCCCACAACCGCTTAGCAGGCGGCCCCAATCAACCACTCTGGCACCTCCCCGGATCGTTATTCTGTTGTTCTACTTCTGTTTTTCCTCACTCCGTTGTTGTGGCGGAGGGAGAGGGATTCGAACCCTCGGTGACCTTTCGGCCACAACGGTTTTCAAGACCGTCGCCTTCGTCCACTCGGCCATCCCTCCGGTTCCGAGGGCGACTCCCCCTGGTGTGTTAGATTCTACCACGCCGACAGGGAACTGTCAATCTTTCTATCCGCCGATAACCTCTATCCCGCCCATCCACGGCCACAGCACCTCGGGTACCACGATGCTGCCATCTGCCTGCTGGTAGTTTTCGATAACTGCGATCATCACGCGGGGCAACGCCAACCCGGAGCCGTTGAGTGTGTGAACGAAGCGGGGCTTGGCCCCTGACTCCGGCCGGTGGCGTATGTTCGCCCGCCGCGCCTGGAACGTCTCGCAGTTACTCAGGCTGCTTACCTCCAGCCACTCCCCACAGCCGGGCGCCCACATCTCGATGTCGTAGGTCTTGGTCGAGTGAAAACCCAGGTCACCTGTGCAAAGTTCCAGTACGCGATGGGCGATGTCCAGGCGGCGGCAAAGGTCGAGTGCATCGTCGAGCATCGCCTCCAACTGATCGTAACTGGTCTCCGGGCTGGTGAATTGATACATCTCTACCTTGTCGAACTGGTGCCCGCGCTTGATACCGCGCACGTCTCGCCCGGCGCTCATCTTCTCGCGGCGGAAACAGGCGCTGTAAGCCACGTAGCGTCGGGGCAGGTCGTCGTTGTCGAGAATCTCACCCCGATGCAGGTTAGTCAGCGGGACCTCGGCTGTAGGGATGAGCCAGAGGTCATCCTCGACGTCGTGATATATGTTGTCGGCGAACTTGGGCAGTTCCCCAGCGCCCCACATACATTCTTCCTTGACAACAAAGGGCGGGTAAATCTCGGTGTAACCGTGCTCCCTGGTGTGCACGTCCAGCATCCAGGCGATGAGCGCCCGCTGCAACCGCGCCCCGGCCCCGCGCAAGACGTAAAAACGGCTGCCGGAGAGTTTTACTCCCCGCTCGAAATCGAGAATACCCAGTTCCGGCCCCAGGTCCCAATGGGGTACTGGTTCGAAGTCGAGCTCCCGTGGCTCTCCCCACTCGCGCACGACGGGGTTGTGTGTTTCGTCAGGGCCGGCCGGCACGCTCTCGTGCGGCAAGTTGGGTAGCTCCAGCATCGCCGTCTTGAGGTCAGATTCGACCTGGCGCAACTGTGCATCGAGCGTATTGATACGATCTCCCACCTGGCGCATCTCGGCGATGAGCCGCTCCCGCTCGGCCTGCTCCCGTAGCCGGCCGATCTTCTTGGAGACACGATTACGCTCAGCCCTGAGCGTTTCGACCTGCTTGAGTAATTCACGTCTCTGTGCATCCAACGCCAGGATGGTATCCACTTGAGCCGGGTCTTCGTTCCGGCTCAGCAACGCAGCCCTGACCCGTTCTGGCTGTTCGCGAATAAGTGCGATGTCTAGCATATTACCTTCATTCTGTCTCTGCGACGTAACTAAGACCCCCTCGCCTTCGGGACGAGAGGGCAGCTTATATTACAAAGATTATAACACAGGCCGTTTGACTTTACAAATTGACCACTTTGCGTTATAATTATGTAACAGAACCCCGCTATGCTGTGGGGCGTTTCTTTTTGCAGGTTGTCTTAGTGAAGAGGGTTCTTTCCCTCTCACTTGTGCGTTTTTAACCGCATCTTGCATTCAAGCGTTCGGTTGCCTCTGCCAGATGATGTACCAGTGGCTCCTGTAAGGGAGTAGAGTGATGGGATTGCAGGTTGTCCCGCCAGAGCCTGGCAAGGGGAGGCTGAACGCTTATTTGCGTCGGGAATATATGGATGAACAGGCAACAGACATTCCTCACTCGTGAAGGGTACCAAAAACTGGATCAAGAGTTGGACTACCTGCGCACAGTCCGGCGTCAGGAGGTCGCCCGGCGTCTCCACCAGGCGCTGACAGAGGGTGACATCCTGGAGAATGCGGAGTTGGAGGATGCGCGCAATGAGCAAGCGTTCGTGGAAGGGCGTATTCTGGCGCTGGAGAGTATGCTGGGCAGTGCAGTCATCATCGAGGAAGAGGGACCTCGCGAGACAGTGGGGCTGGGCAGCCGTGTCACGGTTGTGGAAGGGGATGGGCCGCAGGAAACCTACCACATTGTGGGCTCAGCCGAGGCGGACCCGGCGAAGGGCCTGATTTCCAACGAGTCGCCTCTGGGGCAGGCATTGATGGGTCGAAGGGTGGGGGAAAAAGCCGTGGTTAATGCCCCTGACGGCGTATTGGTGTTCGAGGTCGTGGGGATTCAGTAAATAATACCCATGAGGTATGAGGTATAGAATGCCCACGCAGCACCCCACGGGGGCGGCGTGGGCGTTTGTGTAATGAACGCAGGAGGCATGATGGAACTCACGGAACTAGAGCGACAGCGTGTGGAGAAACTGGAACGACTGCGCGCCGGAGGGGTCGAACCATACGTACGTCGTGTCAAGCGCACGCACACCATAGCGGAGGCGCTCGCCGCTCTCGAAGCAGCCGAGGCCGCGGACCAAGAAGACGTCTGGGTCGCCGTCACTGGACGCCTGCGCAGTATGCGCGTGATGGGAAAAGTTACCTTCGCGCACATCGAAGATGGGAGTGGTTCTATTCAACTGTTCTTGCGTGTCCAAGAGGTGGGTGAGGAAGCCTACGAGATGTTCAAGCGGGACTTCGACCTGGGTGATTTCGTCGGCGCGGAGGGTACGTTGATGCGCACTCGTACCGGCGAGCGCAGTGTTCTCGTGAAACAGGTACGTATGTTGTCCAAGGCGATCAGCCCGCTACCGGTGATCAAAGAGAAGGAAGTGGATGGCAGACGGGTGCACTATACCGCCTTCTCCGACGTCGAGGAGCGGTATCGCCAGCGGTACGCCGATTTGGCCTGCAACCCCGAGGTGCGCGAGGTTTTCCGCGTGCGCGCCCGTACGCTCAAAGCCCTGCGCCACTTTTTCGACGAGCATGGCTTTCTGGAGGTGGAAACTCCCATCCTCCAGCCAATCTACGGGGGTGCAGCGGCTCACCCCTTCACCACCCATCACCATCAACTGCACCAGGATCTATACCTGCGCATCGCGTTTGAGCTGTATCTAAAGAGGCTCCTGGTGGGGATGTACGACAGGGTCTACGAGATCGGGCATGACTTCCGCAACGAGGGAGTCTCCCACAAGCACAATCCCGAGTTCACCCAACTGGAGTTCTACGCCGCCTACTGGGACTATCGCGACGTGATGGTATTCTGCGAGCAGATGGTCGCTTACGTCGCCGAGGAGGTGCTGGGCAGCCCGGTGATCCACTACCAGGGCCACGAGGTTGACCTCCGCCCCCCCTGGCGGCGGGTCACGCTGCGCGACGCCGCGCTTGAGGTAACGGGCATTGACTACCTTCAATACCCCATCGCCGAGGACCTGGCTGCCGCGATGCAGGCCGCAGGGTTGCCGACTAAGCCGGGTGCGACCTGGGGCTATCTGATTGATAAGGGGCTTTTGGGAACGGTCGAGCCGACGCTGATCCAGCCGACCTTCGTGATGGATTACCCACGCGACATCTCCCCGTTGGCCAAAATCAAACCTGATGATCCAACCCACGTCGAGCGGTTTGAGTACTTTATCGGGGGGTTGGAGATGGGCAATGCCTTTACTGAATTGAACGATCCTCTGGATCAGGAGCAGAGGTTCCTGGAGATGGGACGGCTGTACGCACCTGACGATGAAGAGGTCCACCCGATGGACGAGGATTACCTGCGGGCGATGAAATACGGCATGCCGCCCAACGGGGGCTTCGGATTGGGGGTGGACCGGCTGGTGATGCTTCTTACAGATAAGCCGACTATCCGTGAGGTCATTCTCTTCCCACAATTACGAGCCAAAGAGTGAGCAGAGGCAAGGTTTTAAGGCAATTCTCCACCGTCAGTAGTTTTCCCGATTTGAAATGATTGTGAAATGAATTTGACATGAACTTGACATTGATTTTGAGGCAAACCTATTGACTGAGGGGTTGATGTCGTGTATAATGGGCATGGAGTTTTTAGTATCGGTGCCCGTTTGGGCAATGGAACAGCGGTGAGGAGCGGTAACAGTGAGAAGCCTGAAATCTCCCCTGGCAGTGGGGATGATGGTTGCCGTGCTTATCAGCAGCCTGTCTGCCGCGTATCCCCCATCCTTGAACGAAGACTGTCTCTATTTCGCCGAGACTGGTCACTACGTGTGTGGTGAGTTCCTCGAGCTCTTCGAGACACGGGGAGGGCTCGAAATCTTCGGTTATCCTCTCACGGAAGCGTGTGACGATCCCAGATTTGGGTTAAGTGTGCAGTACTTCCAGCGCGCCCGGATGGAGTATCACCCGTACAACTCGGAACCTTACAAAGTGTTACTAGGGTTACTGGTTGATGAGTTGGGCTATGAGTATCCTCCGGCTCGCCCGGAACAAATCCCGGCTTCCGACAATGCCCTCCACCACTACTTCCGCGAAACTGGTCACGTCGTTTCCTATGAGTTTCTCCGTTATTTCCACGAGAAGGGAGGGCTGGACATCTTTGGCTATCCTCGTTCCGAGTTTATGTATGAGGATGGGTATATCGTACAGTACTTCCAGCGGGTCCGGATGGAGTGGCATCCTGAGGATTCCAGCGGCCCACAGATGCGCTTGACCAACCTGGGGGAAATCTACGTCGAGCGTTTTGGCGTTCCTGAGGGGTGTGACAAGCTACCTCAGTCACCTCCTATTATCGAAGGCAGCCCTGAGTCCGTGCCCATAGAATTGCACGTCTCTGCTTCGGTGCGGAATGTCATCACCGGGCGGGAGGGCAGGCAGACGGTCTTTGTCTATGCGACCGACCAGCGGCAGCAGCCGGTTCAAGGCGCGGTCGTCAAGATGGTTGTTCGTTACCAGTCAGGCGATCAACATTACGAGTTCGAGCCTACCAATGCTAGCGGTTTCACGAGCTTTAGCTTTGACATCCTTTCGGCACCGCCAGGCCGGAAGGTGGTGATTGACGTGACGGGGATGTATTATGATGGCACGACCTCGACAGGCACGACACAGACCTTCTTCTTGCCATGGTGGTAAGATCAAGCAGTGACAAAAAGCCCGCTACCAAGCGGGCTTTTTTTATTGGGATCGCTTCTGACTACTGGGGGACGATGTTAATCGTGACGGGCAGAACGACATAGTCCCTACCCGTTCCAGCCAGGATTCGCCCAGTCGCTGGATCGTACAGGCCAACTGTGATCTTTGCTGGTCCGGTGTAAGCAGTATCGTAGAAAGCCATCGGGTGAGGGTCTGCGATGGTCTCGTCAGGACCCCAACCGGTGGTAGGGCGGGTTCCATTGGCGGGAGGGCCGTCGTGCTGCGCGATGAGGCGTCCATCCCCCGATGAGAGGTGGGTGAACACCAGGTAGTCCATCGGGCTGGTTCCCTCCAGACCACGCCAGTAGAGGGTAAGCGGCAGAGGTTGTGCTGTGGTGATCTCGGCAGCCGGCAGGCTATAGCTAACCAGTTCTGCGAAATCGCCGAAGCGGACGTATACCTCGCCCGAGAGGGCAATCTCTGGCGTATCGGTCGGTGCTGGAGTGAGGGGCTCGGTTGGCTCTGGTGGGAGAGGAGTGGCAGCCAACGTATCTGCGGCTGTGGGGGTTAGAGTCGGTACCTGGAAGCCAAGGGTTGGGCTGGGAGTGGGTGTGATGCCGTGAGTAGGAGGTTCCACGCCGGCTGACAACGTAGGTGTTGGGGGTGGGGTCCCCGAGCCGTAGATGGGTAGGCCGGGTAGAATGAAAGTAGCGCCGGCAAAAACGACTGCTCCAATGGCAACGAAGACAAAAACCACCGCCCAGGACTGTATGATTCGTGCGGTGGCGGTCTCCCGCTCAAGCGTAAACAGAGCCAGGCTCCGTTCTCTCTGGGCAGCCAGCGCACGTATCACGTAGATGATGGCACCGACGGCGCAGGCAGCATAGAAGACCCAGGCGTGCTCTATTAACCATTGGAGGAGAATCGTCATAGTGTCCTCAACACTCCACGAATGATGGTTTCCAGCCGTGGCACCAGCATCCGGCCGGCCTCGAGCACCTCTTCGTGGGTCGTCTCCGCTGGCATCGTGCCCTCTACCGGTGGAACGTTGCTGATGCCGGAAAGGCCCAACACCCGCGTGCCGCCGTGCCGGGCGACGATGACCTCGGGGACAGTGGACATGCCTACAGCGTCCGCCCCGATCAGGCGCAGAAACCGCAAATCGGCCGGGCTCTCGAAACTGGGACCGGCCAGGCAGATGTACACCCCTTCTCGCAAAGGCACGTCTGCTTTGGTGGCGACCTGCCTGGCAAGCATCTGCAAATGGACGTCGTACGGTAACGACATGTCGGGGAAGCGCGGCCCGAACTCGTCGAGGTTGGGGCCACGCAGTGGGTTCAGTCCGGCCATCCCGATCAGGTTGATGTGGTCGGTGATGAGCATCACGTCTCCTGCCCGGAACTCCGGGTTGAGGCCGCCGGCCGCGTTGGTGACGATCAGGGTTTCGATCCCCAGTACCTGCATCGCACGCACGGGGAAGGTGACCTCGGCCATCGAATAGCCCTCGTAGTAGTGGGCCCGTCCCTGCATCACCGCCACAGTCTGCCCCTCCAGCCGTCCGACGATCAGCCGGCCAGTGTGCCCTTCTACAGTTGCGACGGGGAAGTGGGGGATTTCACCGTAGGGGATTGCAACGGTATCCTCGACAGCGTCGGCTAGCGGGTTGAGACCAGAGCCAAGAATCAGGCCGATTTTTGGTTGAAGCTGGGTACGCTCCCATATCGCCGCCGCAGCGGCCTCGAAGTGAGATCGTGAGAAAAATTCAGGCATGAACGAAGGTCTCCTCTTTGTGGGCTAAATCTTGTCCAGCAATTGCTGTTTCTTTTCCTGGAATTCTGCGTCGGTAATCACACCCTTCTGACGCAATTCATCCAGTTCGGCAATCAGCTCGGGGACGTCACCGGCACTGGGTCCTTCTGCGCTCAGCACACGGGCCGCCTGTGCCTCAGAAGCGTCCGGTCCGGCGAGTGGTTCTTTCTGATCAAACAGTTCCTTCTTGAATGCGATGGGATCGGCGATGTGACGAAAGACGTCAATGCCGCTTTCGGAACCGCTGATGATTTTAATGTCACCGAATCTGAGCAGGCGACCCAGCGCTGACTGCTCCATCATAATGTCATTAACTTTCTCCAGCAGGGTGTCCGACACCTGTTTGTTGAATGTGCCCGCGACCCGGATGATACGCCGGTTGGTGATGATGTACTGTTTGTTCCACCATACCGCGATACGGAGCATAAAGTGGCCGATAGGGACGATCAAAAACAGGAGCCCCAACCACGTCCAGGGCGGGGAGAGGACGATTCCCAGCACCGAAAGTCCGATGATGACGACGCTGACCGCGACGTCAGCCAGGATTGTGGGCAACAGTGTGATCCAGTGATCGCGAGCGGTGCGCACGATTTGTTCATTGCGGGCTAGTAGTTCTCTGACGTAGCTCATGTGTGCCTCTTTACTGTGTCTTCTTATAAGGATTGTCCCCCGGCTGTGATTGGGGGAGGTCCGGCAGTTACGCTCTTGGATGGGCCTTGTCGTAGGCCTCTCGCTTGCGCCGGGTGGAAATCTCGGTGTAAACCTGTGTGCTGGAGATGTTGGTGTGGCCTAGCAGTTGCTGGACTTCACGCAGCCCTGCCCCGCCATCGAGCATGTGGGTGGCAAAAGAGTGGCGAAGCGTGTGAGGGGTGACCCTGCGTTCGATACCGGCGGCTGCGGCATACTCCTTGACGATCAACCAGAGCCCTTGTCGGGTCAAAGGTTGCCCCAGGTGATTGATAAACAATGCTCTTTCGTCTCGCCCCCGTAACAACCTGGCGCGGCCATTCTCAAGGTAAGCCACGAGCGCTTCCCGAGCGCGCTCATACAATGGTAAGATGCGCTCTTTGTTCCCTTTGCCCAGGCAGCGCACCGTTCCGGCCTCCAGGTCTACCGCGTCTACCTCAAGCCCGATAACTTCACTGGCCCGCATACCGGTTGCGTACATCAACTCAAGCAAAGCCCAATCTCGGGATGCTTTGGGTGTGTCAGAATTGGCCGGTTTTGCCAGCAGGCGAGCCATCTCTTCTGGACTAAGAGGATGAGGGAGGTGCTTGTCCACCGGGGGCGAATTCACCGTAGCGGTGGGATCGTCCCGCAGCACTCCATCGGCAACCAGGAAATGAAAGAATGACTTAACAGCCGCAACCTTGCGGGCTACTGTCGAAGAGGCATATCTACGTCCCTTCAGGTACAGGATATAGTTCAGGATATGTGTCCGGTTCACGTCTTGCCAGGAAGGAATAGCCTCATCTGCCAGGTAGGTCAGGAACTGGGTGAGGTCGTTGCGGTAGGCCGCGGCAGTGTGGTCCGAGTAGCCTTTCTCTACCGTCACGAAGTGGAGGAACTCTTCAACCTGTGCCTGCATCACACGTTCCTTTCGACATATCTATTTCTCGATTCATTATAGCATACTTTGCATAAACTCAAAAATGCAAGTCCACCGAGGTATGAAGCAGTTACATAGACAAGGTGTATCTTCTCAATATATATTTTGGGGCCGGACAGACGAGTCGCCTCCGGCGGTATGGATGCGCCAACTTGTTGGCGTCCTGGGCAGTCCTGGAGCCCCGTTTGTGCAATGAATACCGGCAACGAGGTCAACCGAAACAAGTTTCGGCATCCACACTCCCCGGCTTATTGAGAAGACACGACAAGATGGTATCTTGTCTTACAGCGGTTTCCGATGCAGAGTCGGCAGCACAAGTATTGACAATGGCTTCTCTGTGTGATAAAATGAAGCGTGAACGTTGGTTCAAGAAGCGAGAAAATGTACCGCCTTTACGTGTTGCGGTATAGGCGATAACTGATACAAGCGTGACGCAGGGGCGATAAGTGTGTTATATTATAAGTAGCGTGCGGTATGTGAGCGAAGGGAGGTGATAAATCGGGAGATATTCACAATGGCTATGGTAGCGGAAGTAAAAACGTTATTGGCTCTGCCATCTTCGGCAAGGTTGGTTGAGCCTCACATACTCTAAGCGTACTCTAAGGAGGGTACCATGGACTGGCTATTTGCCATAATTGACTGGATTCAAGGGCTTGGGCCTACGGTGATGTTGCCCATCGTGATCCTCATCATTGGGCTTATCCTGGGGGCCAAGCCTGGGCGTGCATTTCGCTCCGCGGTGACCATCGGCATTGCCTTCGTGGGCATCAACCTGGTCATCGGTCTGATGTGGGACAACGTGGGCGGTGCGGCGCAGGCGATGGTGGGGCGCACCGGCGTCACGCTGGACGTGGTGGACGTGGGCTGGCCGGCTGCCGCCGCCATCGCATTCGGAGGCACCGTCGGCACCTGGATTATTCCCCTGTCCATTCTGGTCAACATCATCATGCTGGTGGCGCGGGGGACGAAGACGCTGAACGTGGACATCTGGAACTTCTGGCACTTCGCCTTCACCGGGTCGCTGGTCTACGTTGTCACAAATAACCTGGCGCTGGCCCTGGCGACCGCGGCACTGAACGCCGCCATCGCTCTGTTCCTGGCCGACTGGACGGCCCCTGCCGTGCAGGACTTCTACAACGTGCCCACCATCTCCATTCCACACGGTTTCTCGGCCGCTTACGTGCCACTCGCCATCCCGCTCAACAAACTCATTGATGCCATCCCCGGCCTGAACAAGTTGGACGCGGATCCGGAGGCGATCCAGCGGCGCTTTGGCGTGCTGGGTGAACCCATCGTCCTGGGTGTGGTCATCGGCCTGGTTATGGGCTGCCTGGCCTGGCTGGGCGACGCAACAGTGGGTAGCTTCGGGGTGCAGGTGCAGAAGATCCTGGGATTGGGGATCAACCTGGGCGCGGTAATGATGCTGATGCCTCGCATGGTGGCGATTCTGATGGAGGGGCTGATCCCGATCTCGGAGGCGGCCCGCGAGTTTATGAAGACCCGCTTCGCAGGCGGAGAGTTCTACATCGGCCTCGACTCTGCCATCCTGATTGGCCATCCGGCCGCCATCGCCACAGCGCTGATCATGGTGCCGATCACCATCGTCTTGGCCATCCTTCTGAGCGCGCTGGGCGTGAACCGCATTCTGCCCTTCGCCGACCTGGCGGTAATCCCCTTCATGGTCTGCATGGTCGCCCCCATCACGCGTGGCAATATCGTGCGCGGCGTGATTATCGCTACTGTCGTCATCGCCATAGGGCTGGTGCTCGGCACGACCATCGCCGACCTGCACACTGCGGCAGCGATTGATGCCCAGTTCGCGATGCCCGAGGGCGCGACCCAGATCTGCAGCATCTGCGACGGCACCAATCCACTGACCTGGTTGCTGATGAACTTCAGCAGAATCGGTGGTTGGATCGGTTGGGTTGTCTCGGTAGTGATCTTCGGTGTGATCATGTTCCTGTACAAGCGGAACTCCACGGCCTGGGAGATCGCTGCCGGCGGCCCCAAACCGGAGGAGCCTGCCGTCGCTGAGGGCTAGTCGAATCGCCCAAGCGAATGGTTAGAAATTAGAGATTAGAGATTAGAAAAGTGGACGTACGGAGCGTCTCTCTGTGGACGCTCCGTATGTCCGAATTCCGTGGGTTCTCAACACATTGGACAGTAGCGAACGCACTGAACTCCTGGCCCAGATCGCCAGCCTGTACTACGAGGATGACCTGACTCAGGTCGAGATTGGGCACCGGATCGGTATCTCGCGCGCCACGGTCTCCCGTCTGCTCCACGAAGCAAGGGAGGCCGGTGTCGTGCAGATTACTGTCCATTATCCCTGGAAGACTGATTCAGAAATTGAGCATGATCTCATTGCTCGTTTCCATCTGCGCCAGGCGCGGGTGCTGGACGGACGGGGCCAGCCGTATGATGAAATCCTGCGCGGCCTGGGGGTGCTGGCTGCTCGTTACATGGAAGGCATACTTGCAGAGAGCACAACCCTCGGCATCTCCTGGGGTACGGCGGTCTACAGCACGGTCCGGGCATTACGGCCCGACCGGAGATTGCCGATAACGGTCGTGCAGATGATCGGCGCGGTGGGGACGGGTGACTCACGGATTGACGGCCCTGACCTGGCCCGCCTGTTAGCTGACGTCTATGGGGGAGAGTACCGTTACCTGCACGCCCCACTGGTCGTCGAGGAGGCTCACGTGCGGGAGATGTTGCTGCAAGAGCCACGTATCCGTGAGACGCTGTCGCTGGCCCGTCGAGCGGACGTGGCGCTGGTAGGCATCGGTTCACTGGTGCCGGAGGTCTCCAGCCTGTTGCGAGCTGGCTACCTGGACAGGGAGGCGCTGGCCCGACTGCACGCACAGGGGGCAGTAGGTGACGTCTGTGCGAGGCACTACGATGCTCAGGGGTGCGTGCTCGACGTCGAACTTAACCAGCGCATCGTCGGCATCGAACTGGAGGGACTGCACGACATCAAACAAGTGATCGGCGTGGCGGGGGGAGCAACCAAGGCGGAGGCCATTCTGGGTGCGCTGCTAGGTGGGCACGTGAACGTGCTGGTGACGGACGACGCGGCGGCGCGGAAAGTGCTGGCGTTGGATCAGGCCGCTAAATCTGGAGGATGAGTGAGGGGTAGAGTTCACCGTTTTGTAGGAACAGGGGGCGCGTTCGACTGGGACGGCGTGCCAGAAAAAATTGTAGACAAGCCGGAGGCAGCGGGCGTGACGGGTAAGGTGCTCATCGGGCCTGGGGACGGTGCGCCGAACTATCGTGTGCGCTATTTTCGGGTAGAGCCGGGGGGCCACTCCCCGCTGGAGCGACATCCCCACGACCACGGGGTCTTCATCCTCCATGGACGGGCGCGGGTGCGATTGGGATCGGAGGAGGTGGAAGTAGGCCCGCGAGACGTGGTCTACGTCCCAGGGAATGAACTTCATCAGTTTCAGGCCATCGGAGATGAGCCGTTGGGCTTTTTATGTGTGATTCCTGCAGTGTAGGTGGGTGAAGCTATGATCCTGGCCTTTGTTAAAGGTATGCTGGGCAATCTGGGCCGGCCGGTACTGGACTTTATACTCGATAATCCGTCGTTTGTCACCGGTGTTCTGGCTGTGTGGCTGGGCGTATTCGTGGCCGGGCGGCTGCAACTGCGACACATTGAACAAAAGAGCGTGGAACTGGTGGTGGAGCTGGGACGGGAATTGATCGCCAAGAAGCCCCACATCACCGCCAGCGGACTCTACAAACGTATCTACCCACGGTGGTCCCAGTCATTACGAAAGTGGGGTTGGTTCGTGCCGCACCGCCTGGACCTGTGGCCGGTTCCGGTCAGGCCAGAGACGGTGCAGCAGAAGTTCCCCTTTTCCCCGCAGTGGATAGCTGAGGTGCTGCGTCAACATGGTACCCCATTGGAGGAAAATGGAAACAGCACAAAAACAAAGTAAGGTGGAACAACGCTGGGTTCAGGAGAATCTGGTAATCGTGCCGATGCAGGCGGAGAGCGCGAGAGATGCGATCACCCAATTGGGCACACGGCTGCAGGCGGGCGGCTTTGTGAAAGACTCCTGGATCCCAGCCGCGCTTGAGCGGGAGAGAACTTTCGCGACGGGGCTTCCCACGCCGGAGGTCGGGGTAGCGATCCCCCACGCGGACGTGGAGCACGTCCTGGAGCAGGTCATCGCGGTTGGTGTGCTGGAGAAGCCGGTGGAGTTCGGGGAGATGGGCAACCCGGACAGCACGGTGCCAGTGCGGATCGTGTGTGCGCTGGCGGTGGCCCGCTCCGAGTTGTTGGTCACGCTGCTCCAGCGGCTGGTGGAGATGTTCCAGAGCCCCGGGGTATTGAGCCAGATCGCCGGGGCAGGGAGCCCGGCGGAGATTGTAGGTATCTTCGATCATCATATCCAACTCGAGTAGGAGGCAACAAGATGAACGGTGAGAAGCGCGTGCTCATTGCCTGTGGTACAGCCATTGCTACGGCGACGGTAGTGGCGGAGAAGGTAAAAGAGATTGCCAAAGAAGCGGGCATTACGGTGAGAGTTGTGCAGTGCAAGGCAGCAGAGATACGGGGCCGGATTGCTACCTTCAACCCCCACGTCATCGTCGCTACCACGCCGGTGCCGAAGGACCTGGAGATCCCGGTTTTCAACGGCGTTCCTTTCCTTTCGGGCGTCGGGATGGACGAACTGAAGGCTCAGATCGTCGAGGCATTAAAGGCGGCGTGACAGAGGAGACCAATGCCGGAGATTACGCTGACTGTCCGCCACGAAGTGGGCCTGCACGCCCGGCCTGCTGCCATGTTTGTTCAGACCGCCAGGCGGTTCGAAAGCGACGTCAGAGTCACCCACGACGAGCGGGAGGCAAACGGTAAAAGCATCCTGAATGTGCTGACGCTGGGAGCCAACCAGGGGGCGGTGATCACCATCCGCGCCGAGGGGGAGGACGCCGAGCAGGCACTGGCGGCGCTGGAGGCGCTGGTCGAGGATAACTTCGGGGAGTGAGGAATGAGGAGCCTGCAGGGCATCGCCGCCTCACGGGGGATCGCTATCGGGCCAGCCTTTCACTTCCGGCGGGCTGACCTATGCTTTGACCGCCGCAGGGTGGAGGACCCGGCCGCCGAGTGGGCCCGCTGCCAGGCCGCGCTGGAGGTGGCCGGCGAGCAACTGGCGGACGTGTACGCCAAGGCAGAAGCGGAGTCCGGGGCCGAGCAGGCTGCTATCTTCCAGGCTCACGTGATGATGCTCGATGATCCCGAACTGCTGAAGGCGGTGCGGACGGCGATCGAGGAGCAATACGTCAACGCCGAGGCTGCGTTGATCGAGGCGGCCGAGGTGTACGCGCAGACGTTGGAGTCGTTGGACGACGAATACCTCAGCGCCCGCGCCGCCGACGTGCGTGACGTGGCGACCCGTGTCCTCCGTATCCTCCTGGGCGTGGCTGAATCCCCAACCGCCGGGCTGACAGCCCCGTCCATCATCCTGGCCCGCGATCTGACTCCCTCCGACACGGTGTTGCTGGACAAGTCACTGGTACTGGGCTTTTGCACGGCCGAGGGAGGCGGGACTTCTCACACCGCCATTTTGGCCCGTGGGCTGGGACTGCCGGCCATCGTGGGGGCCGGCCCGGACGTCCTGAGGGTGCCCGATGGCGTGACGTTGGTGCTGAATGGCGGTGACGGCAAACTGTTGGTGGAACCGGATGAAGGGACAGTAGCGGGATATCGGGCGCGGCAGGTGGCGGCCGTTACAGTGCTGGCGAAGGCCCGTGAGCGGGCCCACGACCCGGCTGTCACCCGCGACGGTCACCGTGTTGAGGTCGTCGCCAACATCGGTAACGTGGGGGGGGCGCAGGCGGCGCTGGAAGCCGGCGCGGAGGGGGTGGGTCTCCTGCGCACCGAGTTTCTCTACCTGGAGCGCACACGTCTGCCCGACGAGGAGGAGCAGTACGGGGCCTACCGGGCGATCGTGGATACATTCGGCGACCTGCCGGTCATCTTGCGCACGCTGGACATCGGCGGCGACAAGGAGTTGCCCTACCTGGACCTGCCCCACGAGATGAACCCCTTCCTGGGTGTGCGGGCCATCCGGCTGTGCCTGGCGCGGCCCAAACTGTTCAGGCCGCAACTGCGGGCGGCGCTGCGGGCCGGCGCCGGGCGTAATCTCAAATTGATGTTCCCGATGGTGGCGACGGTCGCCGAGGTGCGAGAGGCCCGGGCTATGCTGGAGCAGTGCCGGGCTGAACTGTTGGCCGAGGGGCAAGCGGTGGCGGAGGAGATGGAGGTGGGGATTATGGTCGAGATCCCCGCCGCCGCGCTGATGGCGGACCACCTGGCGACGGAGGTGGACTTCTTCTCCATCGGCACGAATGACCTGAGCCAATATACGATGGCGGCTGACCGGACTAACGCCGAGCTGGCTCCCCTGGCGAGCGGGTTTCAACCCGCCGTGTTGCGCCTGGTGCGCGACGTCATCGCCGCCGCCCACGCGCAGGGCAAGTGGGTGGGGTTATGCGGCGAACTGGCCGGCGAGCCGCTGGCGCTCCCCATTCTGCTCGGTCTGGGGCTCGACGAGTTCAGCATGAACCCGCCCGCCATTCCGCTGGCCAAGCAGATCATGCGCGCGCTCACGCTGGACGAGGCACGGGAGGTGGCCCAGGCCGCGCTGGAGTTGCATAGTTCCGACGCGGTACAGGCGCTGGTGCAGGAGCGGGTTCCCTCCGTGAACGTGGGATAACTGGCGTTGAGTCGTGTGATCAGTCCCCGTATGACACCGGAAAGTTGACCTTCCCGAGCCACCCGGAGGCGTAGAAGGCCAGGTAGTCGGTCACGTTCGCCGCCCACAGCCTGTTGTCGTGGCCGCCGGGGTGCACGACGAACTCGTGGACGATGTGTTGTTCGTCCAGCGTCTCGTGCAGCGCCTGGGTGGTCTTCCGTGTCCAGTCCACATCGCCCGCGTCCAGGTAGATGCGCAAGGTCTCCACGCCGGGGTTCCCCAGAAGATAAAACGGGTCGTAGGGTGGCGGAGCCAGGTTGACCGAGAGGGCCGGGCTGTGGGCGCCCACGACTGCGAAGAGATCGGGATGTTGAAAGCCGATCTCCAGCGCCCAGACCCCGCCCCGCGATACACCACCGATGGCCCGCCCTTCTCGCCCGGTCCAGGTACGGTGGGTCTTATCCACGTGGGGGATCAGGTCGTTGACGGCCTGGCCTTCGAAGGAGTGGTCACCGCCGCTGGTGTTGACGTACAGCCTCTCGGACCCTCCCGGCATGACGATGATGAAGGGAGGCAGTGTCCCGGCCGCGATGCCAGCATCGGTGGCCTCGTCGGCCCCCAGGTTGTCCCAGTGAGCCTCGTCGTAGGGCCAGCCGTGGAGCAGGTAGAGCACCGGGTAGCGCCAGTCGGTCTGGTCGTAACAGGGGGGCAGGTAGATGCGGTAGGGCTGCTCGTCTCCGGTCGTCTGGCTGAAGTAGGTGCGCTGCTCCACGCGGCCTGCGGTCTCGGTGCAGGCT